>ERZ1370068.8721-contig-7553_pt1 | contig 35253 bp, 36 predicted proteins | sample MGYA00561227_ERZ1370068 | MGnify/ENA primary metagenome ERZ1370068 (study PRJEB38410, sample SAMEA6850437) | metagenome | study: Metagenomic assessment of the ecological functions of the soil: analysis of the soil microbiota associated with the...
GACGCACTTTCAGTTCAGTTACACGTATTGCTTAGCGTTTCGCGCGGGCGGCGTGTTGCGACATGGAAATGATCAGTTCACCCGACGACGCTCTGCATAGCGGGCAGCTCGCGCGTGACCATCGAAGCCGTTCGCGGCAGGCGCGTAGTCGTGCATCCCGCGACAGGCGGCATTTCATGGCGAATTACGACAAGCGCGACGAGCTTTGCTTTGCGATGTCTCGTAGTCGCGCGCGTCACCAGCGAGGATAAAACGTGTCGTGCGGTAATATCTCGATGATATTGCGGCATTTCCGCCTTAGACGCGTTCGCAGCGCTTTCCCAACATCGACAAGCTGCCGCAATTTCGACATCGACCCGCAGCGCGGTGCGATCCCATTGATAAGCCCAGTGCGCACTACCGTCGGCAGCGTCATCACCGATGCGCAGACGCACTGAATATCGAATCGCTGCTCGCGTGCGGCGAAAAGTGCGTGGACCGGATTGCACGGCGCGGAAATCTCTGGCGACAACCGCTGCTCGAAGTTAGTCTTCGGTCGGCGGGCCGGCAATCTCGCCAGTGAGCGGGCGGGGTCGACGACGCGGGTGATCGCCCGCTGGCGCTTAGGTCACCTGCTTGCCGCCGTCGCGCCGCGGACGGGCTGGACCTCGCGGACGATGCTGCACAGTTTACAAAAACATGATGTCGCGCATGTCGCCGTGGAGCGGCTCCGCGGATCAGCTGCGAGAGACAGTGGACATCAGCTCAGTTCTGGGCGCATTATGCGATGGACAAAGTGTTCGATGAGCCGCCGGCGTGGGGTGCAGAATTTGCTGACGCTGGCTTATGCATCACGACCAGCGCATACGCGCGCGAATGTCGCGCGGGTGCATTTCCGCACGGACTATCGGCGATGATCGACCGGGGTGGCATTGCGTATCGATTTCCGGCGGTCGGAGGAGGGGATTCAGGTTTCGACGACGCCGGTTGGGGCGGTATGACCGGGTGGCGGCGTGGGTTTCGATAAAAAACGGGTCTGGCAGCTTACCGAACGAAAGTTCGCAAGAACATATACCATGGTTTGCCGGTGTTATCCGGACGTTAAGGGCGGGTGCGATAGCGAAGGCGAGACGAAACAAGCGTTCCCGGAACGCCAGTGGCGACGTCCTTCGTTCAACAAAGCGACCCCATTCGCTTCCCTCCGCACGCTAGAATAACATGGTTTATCATGATAAGTCAAGATGGTTAAATTTAGCGAACTAATGCAGATTACCGCGGCCGAGCAGGCTTGCGCCAAACGGCGTTGCGGCTTTATGGCGAAGGCGCCAGGAAGTGTCGCTGCCATGGATTACGAGGCGTATCAGCGTGGAGCGGGATACGCAGGCCGTACAGCAGAAGTGACGCAATGTTCAGAGTGCGATCTGTAGCGGCTTTGCTCGGCGGCGGCGGTCGGATCGACGATGAGCGAACGTCAGGGCGGGTGCGCGAGACGGGCAGGCCGTCAGCATTGTAACGCGATCGGCTTTGAATGCTTCGGCGGCGACATCACCAGATCACGCCAATGTTGCAGCGCCGGGTGCGCGGCGGCAAATAGAGCCAGAGTGGCTTTATCAGGCGCGGAGAATGAGGCGAAGGCGATGGCGGCGGCGATGACGGGGATCGGTCATTTGCGCGGCGTGTTAGAGCGCACCAGCCAGGCTTGATGTGCGAAACTCGACATAGGAAGCGCACGGCGATGCAGTTTCAGCGATGCGAGTTGGAGGACTGCGACGCTCGGTTGATCGATCCGGCGGCATATTGAGCGCGATGCGTCAGAAATCCTCACGATCGGATAGCTCGGATGCGCTTCCGATGGCAACGTTGCGCTTACGGGGCAGCGCCCGGATGATTCAGCGCACCGCTTAATTAGTTATGCCGGCGTGGCCATAACCGCAGGCGTATTCGCGGATGAAACGATGTCGGCGGGCGTCATCCAGTTCCGTCGCGCGGATGCGATCGGGCGATTCGCCGAGGTCACGCGTTCAGATCAATGGGACTTTCGCGTTCGTTCAGGCACCCGCGAATGATCGCATCGAGTTGCTTTTCCGCCTGACGGGCGAGCGGGCGTCGCGACGCCGTGCTTTCGAATCAATTATCGTATCATTCGGCCGCAGTTGGCTGGCTCAAGGCAAGTCCACGGCCACTGCGGCACATCGCGAGCACCGGATATCGCCGTCGTCAGATAGTCAAACATAAACGCGATCAAGATTGCATCCGGCAGATCTGGTCGCACCAAACTTTATCTTGCTGATCATCCGCCACTCGCCAGCGGGCAGCCAGGCGCGCGATACCAGCCGACGCGATCAGAACGCGATGGCGCGGAATTCAGTTTCAGGTGGGCTGCGCCAGGTCAGCGGCTCTCGCGCCCGGATGGCGAGGTCGCGAGAGCTTGCCGAAATTCAAACGGACTCCTCGCAGCCATCAGACCGAGTTCGCCGATGACGCCATTGAGTTTGCCTTCGCGATTCCGGCATCGGAACTCAAACGTCGCCGGCGCTCCAGCGTGCGACCATCGAACCCGCGTACCCGCGGCGATAAGTGGCGCTGCGCCGAGCACTGCTGGGCGCGCGGCGTCACCGTGGATGCACGAAATACGCTCGCGCGCTTCGCATCAGTGTGATCCGGGCGACTTGCCCGGCGTGGACGCCATCGACTACCGTGTTCCGCGTTTGTCTTCTCGTGTTCGCCGCCGATGCATCGCGACCACCTCGCCGCCGGCGCGACGTGGCGGTCGATCGCCAGGTTATTGCGAAAGAGGAAACTCACGCGCGCCGGCGTCAGCGTCGAAAGTAGTCGCGCGGCTGCGAGCATCGCCAGCGTTGCAGACAAGCCGATTTCGATGTGCCTGGAGCAGGTACCGGTCAGCCGCGCGCCCGCGGGAATTCGAGCGCGCAGTCCAGCCGGGCCAACCAGGATGCGGTCGAGAACATTCCGGGCTCGATGCGCAGGCCAGTCATGTCCTCTCGTTCACCCGGACGCGCGAAACCGCACTACATCGATCACAGCACGATCGCACGCGATCGCCGAGCACGGCAATCTTTCGCCGGCGTGCATAGATCGAAACGAAAGCGCGGCGCGGCGTGCCCGACCCAGTCGCCATCCTCCCAGCGTCGCGGCCAGATGGCGTACCGGGTCATCTGATCGCCAGCGATGCCGGCATCGCGGCAGGGACGCGCGTGCGCGGTTGGGCAGAGCCGCGGCGTCGTCAGATTGTTTCGGCATTCCGCCGGTGCGGCTTCCAGCGTGATCCCGATGAGCCAGCCACACGATATCCAGCACCAGTGTGAAGCAAACAGGTTCGGCGACAGAGTTGCACAGGCGCGTTGAAAATCGATGTTTCCAGGGCGAACTCCAGGCCCATAGCGGACAGAGTTCGACGGTCGCGCGACGATTGGAATAACGGGCCCGCGCCACGCGCAACATTCGGCAGCTGCGGTACCGAACATCCACCTCGGCGCGGATGGATCGAGTTTCAGCGGATCGCATGTTGACAGCACATTGCAGTACGCCGGAGTTAGCGACTCACGCTGCCGGCGATTTACCAACCATACACAGCGATCCGGCACTTTTTTGCGGAATGATTAAGCGGTGTCCGTCGGGCAACTCGCGATATCACGTGAAATGAGCCACGGTGCAGGTGTTGTCCGGCAGCGCGCCGGACGTCCACGTTCTCCGTAATCAGTTCGGTCATGACACGCCGCGTTCGATCCAGGAGTGTGAACCGGTTTCGCTCGCCAGCATCGGCATCGGCGTGCATCGACGCCGGTGCCACCCAGCACCTATTAGCGCCAGCGAAATGCAACTGGAAGAACACCGGCGTGCGAACAGACCGAAGGCGATGCGCCGGCATCCCCGAAGAACGACGATTACGACAGTTCTGCAGCATTCCAGATGGCAGCGCTCGCCGATCGGCGGCGCTGATACGCGCCAAGGATGTTTCAAGCTTCGTCCATCGCGGGAATCAGCGCAGGCGAAGGTGAGCGGCTTCGATCGCAGCGTCGCGGGCATTTTGCCGCATCACCATTCTTCACTGAACTCAGCGTTGACGGCATTACCGCGCTAAGGCCGATAAGCGACAATGATCTGCGTGAAAATGCTGTTGTCGACAGTGGCGCTCGCGAAACATTCCATCATCGGCCGAAGCCACCACCGATGCCGCAAGCAAACGCATCGAGCCTGGTCAGGTGATGGAACAAAGAAACGCGGCTCTATCATATTCAGCCAGTCGGTGAAGCCCAGATGGGCAGCACCTGGCGGAAAATCCACCACACTTGGTACGCAGCTTTTTCACGATGCATCAACTCCGTCCCGTTCCGATCGTAGCCAGCAGGAGTTGCGTGCTGGCGAGATCCTCGATGCGTAATCGCCTGTCATAAAAACGCCAGAACGATGTATTTGCCAGATCATCTCACCAGTACGGTACGGGTTGTAGCGGCGCACGATGCGATCAGGTCCGGTCGTCTCCTTGCAGGTCCAGCACCGCGCCGAGCGGAACCATCGCGCTCGGCGCTGGTGACCACGCGTCAGCGAACCGTGTGAGGCTCGGCTGGGCCTGGGCGCGGAACTGGCATCCGCTACCAGCGCGGTTGCGCGGGACGATTCGGACCCGAACGAGGTCGATATCGTTGATGTGGGAGAACCGCCGGGGATAAAGGCTTGCAACGATCTGAAGAGACGTCGGTGATCTGGGCACGTTCTGCTGTCCATCTCCGCTTGCATGAATCGATGTTCGCGTAGAGCTGCCGGGCCGCTTTGCACGGACCTGCTGCGACAGCGGTCCGGTGACGGCGGGGTTTTTGCGAGCTTCGCCGGGAGTACTCGGTGCCGCTCCGGTGATCGCCTGCGGCTCCTGCGGCGTCGAGGCGGCCCGCCCGATCCTGAACCACGCATGCGGAATCCGCCGACGAAGCCATGCGCGCCGCTCGGCAGAGCGCGATCCGGCAGGACGAACGCGTCCCCCCCGCCCACCTGGACTGAACGGCTCCCACCATCGATGACGGGCAGGTTGCGGATGCGGATTGAGCTTGGGATCGTTCATGCGGCGCTCCACTTCGAAATCCTTCAGCGGCACGAACATCGCGCGCAGTTCTGGACACGGTCTTGAAAATGTGAAGATCGAAAGTCCACGAGACGGCGACCGTGGCATCACTTTACGCCGAGGATGGCGTGCGGGAGTTCACCCACAGCCGGGCCATGCGCGGCCTCGGTGCGATCCCCAGCGTCGATGCACCGAGCAGCTGCGCGACCACGATCACGTAGCCGCTGTCTTGCGTGGAGGGATAAACCCGGTCGGGCCCGCTGCGGAAGCCGAGATGCTTTGCGAGGAACGCGCGATCCGGCGTAGAACTGGGCAGAGCAATCGCCGCCAAATCCACGGCGGCACGCGCCAGCAACATCGCGACATAAAGCCCGCAGTGGTAGTCGCCAGTCCCCAGTTGAAGAACTTGAAGAACCAGCCGGTGAGCACGAGGTCGAGGGTCTGCGGTGTGTACGTCGCGCGCTGGTTCCCGCGGCCTGAGCAGCTTGGTGCCGCCCAAGCGCGGGGCTGAACGTCAGCGAATTAAACGCCGACAGCTTGGCGTTGAAGAAAGCGCGATCGTCGGTGCAAACTTCGCCGGTAGAACTGGCCGGTCGCGCCGCTGACGAATGCGACGGGAATGAAGGCGGCGGATAGAACCAAACGCGATCGCGGGATCCCACGCGCGAGGGTTGCTTCGGTCATCGCCTTGTACGCGGCCTGGCAGCGGCGTCAGACCGCTTGCTCGATCCAGGCCGCTGGATGCAGCTCGACGACGACGATGGCATCATCCACGACGATGCCGATCCGCCCACAGCACCATGCCGACGAGAGCGCCGGGTTGTTGATTGAAAAGCCGGTCGCCCGCATGACCGCCGAATGTTCCAATCTTGGCGAAACCCGGAATGGCGAGCAGCGTGGATGATCGACGCACGCCAGCTCTGAAGGAATACGAGCACGACGATGACCACCAGGCCGATGGCCTCGAAAAGCGTCAACAGCACATCGTGATGGCGAATACCACTGCCCGCGCACGAAGACGGTGAGTGTCGTATGGAATCCGAATAGTCCAGCCCGGCGGGGAAGCTCTTCTTCAGCTCCTTCATTTTCGCGCGCACCGCGTTACGGCGTGGCGATCACCGCGTTCGTGCCCGCGCGTGCTCGGAAAATCGGAATGCCGACCGCCGGCACGGCCGTTGTAGCTGGGCGTGAAATCGAGGTAGTCCGAAGCTGCCGAGCTCGACGCGGGCGACATCGCGGACGCGCGTGATGCGCAACGCCGTCATCGCCGGTTTTTTGATCACGATGTGTCGGCGAATTCGTCCGGATTGGGTAGAGCGGGCCACCTGCGCGACGACGGTGTGCCTGGAAACGTCGTCGTGCCCGGCGGCAGGGGCTGCAATGACGCCAGGGGCGACGGCTGCATTCTGCCTACGCGGCACCGCGGTGATGAAATCGCCGGCGGTGATGCCGCGTGAGGTTGTTTATCATCTCGATCCCACAGCGGCGTTCCGGTGAGCTTGAAGTGGGCGCGGATGCGGCCCTCCAGGTAGCGCTTGCTAGACGCTCCGTCACGTGCTCCAGCGAGTTGCCGTGGACGACCACCACCGGCGGATTCATGCCCGCCCTGGTGGGCGTAGCGCAGCTTCGGGCGGAAGGCGCCGGCGCGCTTCGGGCTCTGGTGCTGCACCGCCTCGAGCGGCAGCCGGGTGAGCACCGGCGTCGGCATCTTGCGGTTCGGCCGAGGCGTGGGCATCGGCGATCGCCTTCCAGACCGGACCGAAGCCCTGCCGCTGATCGCGGCGAAATCTGCAGCACCGGAGCGAACTTGAGGAACGGCAGGCGCTGCACGATCGAGACGCTCGAAGCATGCTCCGTTCCTGGTAGGTCGTCGACCGCGTCCCACTTGTTCACCGCCACCACCACCGCCCGGCCGCTCTCGAGGATGTAGCCGGCGATGTGCGTCGTCCTGGTCGGTGACGCCCTGCGGTGGCGTCCAGGAGCGGAGGAGCAGGACGACATTGGCTTCGGCGATCGCCTGCAGGGTCTTCACGACCGAGAACTTCTCGTACCGCCTCGAACACCTTGCCCGCCTTGCGCCGGAGGCCCGGCGGTGTCGATCAGGTCGAAGCGGGTGCCGCCGCGCTCACGAACGGGACGACGATGGCGTCGCGGGTGGTGCCCGGCTGGTCGAGAGCGACCAGCCGCTCCTCCGCCGAGCCAAGGCGTTGATCAGCGTCGACTTGCCGACGTTCGGCCGGCCGGCGACCGCTAGGCCGGATCGCACCGAAGCCGGGTCGGGGTCGACCGGCTCCAGGCTCCGGCTCCTCGTCGAACGCCGTCGTGCCGGGCGCGGCCAGCAGCGCCGCCTCGGCGAGGCTGGCCGATGCCACTGGCCGTGCGCCGCCGAAACCGGCGGCGGCTCGCCCAGGACCGAGGCTCTCGTGAAACTCCGGCGAGACAGCGGCGAATCAGCCATGCCCTCACGGCCTTGTTGACCGCGAGGCAGCACCCTGCTTGCCGGCGCTGCGTAGGTATTCTGGCGATGTCGTGGTCCTGCGCCGGACACGCCGGCGCCGCACGTCGGTGACGAAGATCCACCGCATCGGCTTCGGCCACCGCCTGGCGCGTCTGCTTGGCCATCTCGCGGACGATGCCGGTCGGATGCTCGGGCTCGAAGCCGCCGGTATCGACAGACGATGAACTCCGCGACCGCCGACCATGGCGTCGCCGTAGTGGCGATCACGGGTCAGGCCGGAGAAGTCGGCGACGATCGCGTCGCGGCGTCTTCGTCAGCCGGTTGAACAGGGTCGAACTGTGCCGACGATTGGGCCGGCCGACGACGGCGATGACGGGCTTCATGCCAGAGTCGACAAGCCTCAGTGCGCCGGCGGCCCCAGGGCGCCGACGCGCCTCAGAGGGTGCGCGAAGCGACGTGGGGGTCGGGGGGCGAACGGCGAGCGGGGACTCATTCACCAGGCGGGACGACGAACACCGCGCCCGGCGTCACCACGATCAGGGTGCCGTCAACCACCACCGGCGGCACCGAGATCAGCGTTGCCGTCGGTGGTCGAGCGCAGCAGCTAGCGTCTCGCCCTTGGCGCGGCTGAACCAGTGCAGGTTGCCCTTCGCGGTCGCCGAGCACGACCGACGCAGCCGACCGCCGCCGGCGCGCCGAGGCCGCGGTTCATCACGCGCCTCCGACGTCCGGGCCACGTCGCCGCTCGGCGTCTTCAGCGTGGTGATGCGGTCCGGAAGCGTCGGCGCCGAACAGCCGCTCCGAATCGCCGGCGACCGCGTCGGTGCCGCCGATCTGCCTTGGTCCACATGATGCGGCCGCGCATCGGCATCGACAGCAGCCGACCGCCGCCTGGAACGAAGCGGGCGCAGAGCAAGGTCGCCGGTGCGCAGCGCCGGGCCGATCAAGGTCGGCGAGCCGCTCGACCTCGTTGGCGCCGCGCGGCGAGCCGACAGGCACCTCCCAGCGGATGGTCGACGGCGTATCGGGTCGATGCCGGCCATGCGCGGCCTGGCCGAGCGACCAGCGTGTCCTTGAACGCGGCGATCGACGCCCCGCCTGCGCCAGCGTCGGCGGATCGCCGGGGCGCTGCACCTGCCAGCAGCTTGGCGCCGTCGGCGGCGTCGAAGGCCTGCACCGCGCGGTCGACGCCGAGGCACGAAGATCCCGCCCGCCGGCGACCAGCGGCGCGGTCGGCGACCCGAGCGCCGAGCGCCTTCTTCCACGCTGACCTGGCCGGCTTCCGAGCGCGACCAGGTCGCCGCCGCGCGTCGACCACCGCCGCGACCTTGCCGTCGCTGCCGACGCCGGCCAGAGAAGCTTAGCGCCGACGTTGGCGCGCCAGATCGAGCGGCCGCTCGCGGCCTCGAATGGCGACTGACGCTGCCGTCGCTCGAGGCCAGGGTGACGACACCGCCGTTGACCGCCGGCGACCAGGCGGAAACTCGACGCTGCCGATGCTCTCGCTTCCAGACCTGGCGCAGCGGTAGATCGGCGCGACGATCGGCTCGCAGCTCCTTGGGCGCGGGACGATCGGGACCGAACGGGTTCAAGCGCGGCAGCTCGAGCACCCGGCCAGCGCCGCCGCGACGAGCAGCGTCGCGGAGGTCGCCTCACTTGCTGCTCCCGGCGCCGCCGGCGGCGCTGGCCGGCGGTCGACGCCGAGGACGTTGAGCTTGGCCTCGACGACTGCGCCGGTAGTCGACCTTGGCATCCATCGCTGCCCACGCCTTCTGGTAGGCCGCCTTCGCCTCCTCGGCTCTTGCCCTGCGCCATCAGGACGTCGCCGCGCCGGTCGGTCGGCGCAGCGCCACGGAACTCGCCGGCGTCGATGGCCGTCAGGCTGCTTCAGGGCCTCGTCGTACTTCTTCTCGTCGACGGCAGCAGGCCCGGCCAGGCGCAGCGCTGGCGATCGTCCGGTACTTCGGTCTCCGGAGGCGCTGTCGGCACACCAGGCGAGATCGGCCCGGGCGCGCGTCGGCCTGGCCCTTCTCGCCCGCCAGCACTTGGCGGCGGCAGCAGGCCGGCCTGGCCGGTGAAGCGCGGCGCGCGGGAAGCGCTCGCTTTCATGTCGGCGAAGATGCGCACCGGCGCGCTCGGCGTCGCGCGGCCTGCGCGGCGCGGTCGAACTCGTCGTACATCGCGCCGGCCTTGATGCCCTGGTCGCGCTGGTACCAGTTCCAGCCGAACCAGGCAGGTAGGCGCCGAGCGACGATGACGATCAGCAGGCCAGGTGATCAGGTTGCCGTACTGAGTTCCAGAACGCCTTGAGCTGATCGAGCTGTTCCTGTTCTTCCGAGGTCGAGATTGGGTGGCCATGGCGAGGCGATCTTCGCGGCAAAGCCGGGATTATGCGGTGAGGGTGCGGGCCCACGTGGCCGAGGTCGGCCGGGGCACGCAGCACGCTGCTGCGCGCGGCGGCGTCGCGCAGCGCCTTCGACGCGCGACTTCGCCGCGGGCCAGCTCGTCGTCGCCGAGACGACCAGCGCATGGCGGGCGCCGCTGGCGTCGGCGCGCTGGAACTGCGGCCTTCATGCTGCCCCAGCCGTCGCGCCGGCGGCGTGCATCTGCACCGACAGGCCGCGGCACGCGCAGCGCTCGCAGCGACGGCGAGCGCGCCGGCAGCGCCTGCCGGCCGGGGCACGACGGCGTAGACGTCGACGCGCGCGGCGCCGGCATCGGCACGCCGAGCCGCCTCGAGCAGCAGCGGCATCGCGCTCGACGCCCATGCCCCAGCCGACCGCCGGCGTCGGCTTGCCGCCGAGCTGCTCGAGACAAGCCGTCGTAGCGGCCGCCGCCGCAGACCGTGCCTTGCGACGCCGAGGTGGTCGGTGACCCACTCGAAGACGCGTGAGGTTGTAGTAGTCCGAGGCCGCGCACCAGGCGCGGGTTGACGCGGTAGGCGAGCCCGGCGGCGTCGGAGCGCGGCGCGCACGCGCGGCGAAGTGCGCCAGCGATGCCTGCGCCGAGGAAATCGCATCAGCTGCGGCGCGCCGTCGACGATCGCCTGCATCGCCGGATTCTTGCTGTCGAGGATGCGCAGCGGGTTGCTGTGCAGGCGGCGGCGCGCATCGGCGTCGAGCGCGTCGGCGTGCTGCCTCGAAGTGGGCGACCAGCGCGGCGCGGTGGGCGCGGCGCTCGTCGGGCTGGCCGAGGCTGATTGAGCTCGAGCCGGACGTCGCCTGCCCTCCACCAGGCCGAGGTCGCGCCAGAGCGCGCGGCACATCAGGATCATGCTCGGCATCGACGTCGGGCCCGGCAGTGGCCGAGCGCCTCGACGTCGATCTGGTGGAACTGGCGGTAGCGGCCCTTCTGCGGCCGCTCGTGGCGGAACATCGGCGCACCATGGCTCCACAGGCGCAGCGGCCCGTTGTAGAGCGCGTTGTGCTCGATCATCGCGCGCACGATGCCGGCGGTGGCCTCGGGACGCAGCGTCAGCCTGTCGCCGTTCATCGCGTCCGCGAAGCGAGTACATCTCCTTCTCGACGATGTCGGTGACCTCGCCGAGACCGCGCACGAACAGCGCCGTCGGCTCGACGATCGGCGTGCGCGATGTTGCGGTAGCCATAGCGCTGCATGCAGCGCGCGCACCTTGTCCTCGAACCAGCTCCCAGCGCGCCGATTCCGGCGGCAGGATGTCGTTCATGCCTTTGACGGCGCGCAGGATGTCGGTCATGTCTGGGGCCGGCGACCGGCGCCGCCGAGCCGAGTCATGCGACGGCGGTGCTGCCGAAGCGCTTCTCGATGTAGCTCTCGACCAGCGCGTGGAACTCGGCGGCGATGCTGTCGCCGCGCAGCGTCAGCGCCTTCTCGCCGTCGATGAAGACCGGCGCGCGCCGGCGCCTCGCCAGTGCCGGGCAGGCTGATGCCGATGTCGGCGTGCTTGCTCTCGCCCGGGCCGTTGACGATGCAGCCCATCACCGCGACCTTCATCGTCTCGACGCCCGGATAGCGCGCCTTCCACACCGGCATCTGCGAGCGCAGGAAGTCGTCGATCTCGCTTGGCGAGTTCCTGGAACGTGGTCGCTCGTGGTGCGGCCGCAGCCCGGGCACGCGGTGACGCTCGGGTTGAACGAGCGCAGGCCGAGCGACTGCAGGATCTCGAGCGCGACCACGACCTCCTGCGTGCGAGCCTCGCCGCGGCTGCGGCGTCAGCGAGACGCGGATCGTGTCGCCGATGCCTTCCTGCAGCAGCACCGCCAGCGCCGCGGTCGAGGCGACCGTGCCCTTGGTGCCCATGCCGGCTTCGGTGAGGCCGAGGTGCAGCGGGTAGTCGCAGCGCCGCGCCAGCGCGCGGTAGACGCTGATCAGGTCCTGCACGCCGCGACATCTTGCACGACAGGATGATCTGCTCGCGGCGCGAGGCCGATCTCCTCGGCGCGCCGCGCCGACGATCGAGCGCCGACAGGATGAGCGCCTGGTACATGATCTGCGCGGCGTCCAGCGGCTCGGCGCGCTGCGCGTTCTCGTCCATCAGCTCGCGTCAGCAGCTCCTGGTCGAGGCTGCCCCAGTTGACGCCGATGCGCACCGGCTTGTCGTACGTCGCCGCCACCTCGACCATCTGCGCGAACTGGCGTGTCGCGCTTGTCGCCGCTTGCCGACGTTGCCGGGTTGATGCGGTACTTCGCACAGCGCCTCGGCGCACGCCGGATAGTCGGTCGAGCAGGCGGTGGCCGTTGTAGTGGAAGTCGCCGATCAGCGGCACGTCGATGCCCATGCGTGTCGAGCTGCTCGCGGATGTGCGGCACCGCCGCGGCCGCCTCAGGCGTGTTGACGGTGATGCGCACCATCTCCGAGCCGGCGATCGCCAGCTCCGTGACCTGGATCGCGGTGCCGATGGCGTCGACCGTGTCGGTGTTGGTCATCGACTGCACGCGCACCGGCGCATCGCCGCCGACGGTGACCGTACGCGCGCCCCAGCGCACGCTCGCCTGGCGCGAGGCAGCGCGGCGCCGGATGCGCCGGTTCGATGAAGCAGAAGGCATCGAGGAGGCAGATCGGTCGTCGCGGCATGCGCGTCCGCTACCTGCAGTTCGAGACGGGCCACGTTGTCGCCGGTGAAGGCGCGCGAGATCGGTCGGCTGACCCCGAAAGCACGAGCTGCGATTCCCAGCCGCGTTGCCGATCGCGCACGCGCGCAACGGCGGCACGCCGTCGGCGACCGATCGCGTCTCGCCCAGCCGGCACCTGGCGCGAGATCAGGACTGGCCGCGGCCGTCGGTGACCTCGACCCACGACGCCGCGGTGGTGCGCAGTTGGAACGCGCCGAAGGCATCGCGCCGCCTTCGCCGGCGAGGCGCGCCAGACTCGTCAGCAGGCGACGACAACGACGCAGCGCGCGGCCGGCGCGCGCGACAACCGGCACGGCCGCGGTCGTCGCAGCGCCAACGACGTATCGGCAGCTCCGGCCGGCGCCTGGACGTCGAGCCAGGCCGCCGGCAGCGCCGCCGGCCGCTCGCTGTGCCGCACGGGCGGCGTCGGCGACGACCTCCGGCGGCATTCCCGGCTCGACCTTCGCCGGACCAGCGGCCGTCGGTGCGCGGGCACTGGCCCGCCGCCGCGAGTGCCGATCCAGCGCCGGCGGGAAGGAAGTACACGCGATCGCCGCGACCAGCAGCAACCCGGCAGAGCCAATAGCACCGGACTCGAGGCCCGGTCCGAGCCGTTGCTGCACCAGCGATCACGCCGAGCCGCTCGCGAAACGGCGTGTTCAGGCGCAGTCGCCGACGTTCTCGAGGCGGTGTGCCCGGATCGGCGGCGGCAGCAGCCACATCACCGGCGCCGGAGTCGGTCTTCAGTGCCCGGCAGACGGTCTGCGCCAGCGCGCGGGTGAAGGTCGCGTCGGGCAGCGCGTCACGAAGCGGTCGGACTCGAGCGGCTCGAAGCTTCTTCGGCGCGACGCTTGATCGCGCCGGCGGCGAGCGCGGCGATAATGCGAGGCACTGCTTCTCGCGCGCCTCGCTGCAGCGCTCGCCCGCGGACGTCGCGCTCGCCGGCGCCGCGGCGCCCGCTCGTCACTCATCGAATGCGCCCGCGTGCGAAGGCCGCCGCCTCCAGCGATTCGGGAAAGCGGTTGCGCAGTTGACCGACCGAAGTGGCAGTGGTGCTGACGCGTTGCCGAGCTTGTCGCTCGATGCCGGGCCGCCAGCCACAGAGGTCTGTGCGTTCGAGACCTGTCGGCTGGGCATTGACGCGCCGGATGCAGAAGCGCGCCCGCTCGTAGTCGCCGCGCGCGGTACGAGCACCTCGGCCAGGTTGGTGGCGGTGAACGGGCTGGTCGGGTCGAAGCTCGTAGGCTCTCACCAGCGCCGTTTCCGCCTCGGCCAGCTCGCCCGGCGTGCGCCGGGCAGACGCCCTGGGTCAGCAGCTGGGTGCGCGCGCAGCGCCGGCGATAGCTGCGGCTACCGCCAGCGCCTGGGCTGAACGGCGCGTTCGACTCGGGATACCGCTGCTGCTGGCACGGTAGTAGCCGTAGTTGTGCATCGTGTCGGCGTCGCGCGGGTTCGAGCTGCAGCGCGCGCTTGAAGCTCTCCTCGGCCAGCGACATGGTCGCCGAGGTTGGCGTAGATCAGGCCGCGCAGGTTGTAGGCCTCGCCGTAGATTCGGATCGGCGGCGATCGCCAGCTTGACCTGGTCGAGCGCGGTCGTCATCTGGTTCGCGGCTGAAATAGGCCGACGGCCAGCTCCATGCGCGCACGGGCGCGTCGCTGCGCCTCGGGCTCGTCGGACGCGGTGACCCGGTCGCTCGGTCTCGGTGCCGCGGCTTGGCGCGGGACGCGGCTGCGGCGTCGGCTGCGGCGTCTCGGAAACGCAGCCGGATCAGCACCGGCGCACGATCGCGATCAGCAGACCGCCGCGACACAGACGAGCGACGAGCGTCATGACGCGCTCCGCAGCGCGCCGCCGACGCGGCAGCTCCGCGCCGCGACGCCGGTCTGCGCGACGCCACGCTCGATCCGCACCGGCACGCGCACGCATGCGCGCTCGGCGACCCGGGTGCGGTCCTGCACCTCGCCGGCGAGCTGGCCGCAGGCGGCAGCGATGTCGTCGCCGCGCGTCTGCGCACAGTGGTGACGATCCCGCCCTGCTGCAGCACGGCGGCGAAGGCCGCCACTCGCTTCGGCGGCGAGCGCGTGCAGGCCCGAGGCCGGAAACGGAGTTGAAGGGAATCAGGTTGATCTTGCAGGCGGCCCCGAGCCGGCGCTGCCGTCGCCGCGCACCGGCGCGAGCAGCGCTGGCCGCGCTGTTCGGCGAGTCGTTGACGCCGTCGAGCATGCAGTACTCGGGAGTGATGAAGTCGCGCGGCGCTGCGCCAGGTAGCGCTACGGCAGGCGGCCAACGGCAGCTCGGCGATCGGGTACTTGCGATTCAGCGGCACCAGCTCGTCGCGCAAGGCGTCGTCAGGCGGCGCGTGCAGCGAGACAGCGCAGCGCCACCGGGCAGTCGTCGCGCAGCCGGTCGATCATCGGCACCACGCCCGAGGTCGAGACCGTCACCGCGGCGGCGCGACAGGCCATAGCCGTGATCGTCGAGCATGATCCGCGAGCGCCGGCAGCAAGGCCGCGCGTAGTTCTGCAGCGGCTCGCCGTTGCCCATCATCACCACGTTGGTGATGGCGCGCTCGCCGGCGCGAGCCCGAGGCGCGCGGCGCAGCTCGAAGCTCCGGCATGCCAGAGCTGGGCGAGCGATCTCGGCGGTCGCTGCGGAGTTGCGGCTGCAAGCCCTGAGTGGCCGGTGGCGCAGAAGCGGCAGTTGACAGCGCAGCCGGCCTGCGACGAGATGCAGAGCGTGCCGCGAGTCCGCCTCGGGGATGAAGACGGTCTCGATCGCGTCGCCGGCGCCGACGTCGAACAGCCACTTGATCGTGCCGTCGGCGGCGACCTGCTCGCTCGCGACCGGCAGGCTCGCGATCACGCGCGCTGCCGCATCGGCTTGTCGCGCAACGACTTCGCCAGGTCGGTCATCGCCGCCGGGTCGCGCTCGCCGCGCTGCGGTGGATCAGCGGAACAGCTGGGTGGCGCGGAAGCGCTTTTCGCCGGGCTCGCTCGCAGAAGTCGCCGCAGCCCGGCGCGGTCGAACTGAAGCAGGTTCACCATCCCGGGCTCGTGCTGCAGCGTCCAGCGCGCGTGCAGGTTCATGCCGGCGAAGAAGAAGGCGATCTCGACCGCGGCGGTCTCGCGCGGCATCAGGCCATGCACCGCGCATTAGCGTCGATGCTGGCCGCGAAATCGGCGCGGATCGTGCCGCTTGTCGGCCTTCTTCGGATCAGTCGCGCCATCGGCTGGCGATTCTTCGCGATCGCATCCTCGCCCTCGAGCACCTGGATCATCACCGGGCCGACATCCATGAACGACACCAGGTCGTTGAAGGACGGCCGGCTCCTGTGCCACTGCGTAGAAGCGCCTCGGCCTCGGCACGCGAGAGGTGCGCCATCCGGGCGGCGACGATCTTCAGCCAGCGTCCTCGAAGCGCGAATAGATCCGCGCCGATGCACGTTCTTGGCGACGGCATCGCGGCTTTCGATGATCGAAAGGGTGCGTTCCAACGCACGGCCATGGTTCTTCTCGAGGTCTTGGGCAGAGCCGGCCTCTGATTGTAGGGGCGCTGCGTGGCGGCCAGGGTCGTCAGGCTCAGCGGCCGCGCCGACCGCACCGCCGCCGCCGCGCCGCCACCGTAACCCCACCCCCACCGCCGCCCCCGCTACCGCCACCGCCACCATGGCGCCGCCGCCCCGCCACCGCGCCGCACGCCACCGCCGAAAGCCGCCGCCGCGCTACCGCCGCCGGTTCTTGCGGTGGCACGCGTCGGCGGTCGCAGCCGATGTAGCCGGCCGAGGTCTACGGCCGGATCCGGGAAACTGCTTCAGGTTCGCCCGCCGGGTCCGGGCGTCGGCCGCGGCGCGCTGCCGCCGGCGCCGAAGCCGCTGTTCCAGGGCCGATGCGCCGGCTGCCTGGGCCGAAGCCGGTGGTCGCAGGTCTGCTGCAGCGGGTTCGGGACGTCCGAGCTCAGGTCCCAGAGATCGTACCGTCGATCGTCATGCGGCTCGCTTTGCCGGCGCACAGTTCGACTCCCGCCTCGGCGCTGGCATTTGCCGCGAAGCGCGCACTCGTCAGGCACGCAACGGCGTGGCGGGCCGCTGATTGCGATCAGCGGGCGCGCTCGATGCCGCTGGCGCGGCCGTTGTTGTTGTTGCCGCGCGTGCCGCGCTCGATCGCGGCGCGCGCCGCCGCCACCGTCGGGACGCGCTTCGTCGCGCTGCAAGACCGGCGGCTTGCCGGCTGGCGAGGCGGCGGGAATCGCGCACGACGTCGGCGTCGCGTCGAGGTCGACCCCGAGCGCTGCGCCGCGCTTCAAGCCAGTGCGGCAACGACACCGTGCCGTAGCGGATGCGGATCAGCCGGCTGACGGTGAGGCCGACGGCCTCGACCCGGCTTTCGGACCTCGCGAGGTTGGCTTCGGTGATGACGACGCAGGTACCAGCACTGGTCGAGGCCTTCGCCGCCGCGCCGTTGTCGGTCGACCCCGGGTGCGCGGCGCCGCTGGCGCGTCGATCCATCGGCGCCTCTCGAGCAGCTTTGCGCGAGCGTCTTCCCTCGGCGTTCCGCGTTCCGAGACACTGCCACGGCCTTGCCACGGCGTACTCGTACGCCCGAACGCCGGCGCCGGTGCATGAGACTGGTTGCGCAGGACCGCGAGGTCGGTGAACAGCAGCAGGCCAGTCCTTCGGTGTTGATGTCCAGCCGCGCCGACCCGGCTGCCGCCGCCCGCGCGGTGCTGCAGGCGCGGCAGGCGGCGGGGCGCGCCTAGTCGGCCACGCGGTGCTGCGGGATCGTCGTGGGTGACGCGTCGCCCCGGCCGGCTCGTGGCGCGCGAGGATCCCGCGCGGCGCGGCCGGGGCAGATGCGCAGGCGCACCGGCTTTGCCGTCGGCGCTCGATCCGGTCGCCAGAACGGAAATGCGCTTGGCCTGGTGTGCGGCCGGCTCGCCGTTGACGCCTGATCCGGCCTTCGACGATCAGGTCTTCCATGTCGCGACGGCGAGGAACCGCTGCCGGCCTGGGCCCGCACGCTGGCTGCAGCTTCGGCGCATCCGGCTCGGCGGCGGGACACCCGCCTGCTCGCGGCCTCCTCGGTCTCGACAGGCCTCGGCGTCGGTCGTCGAACTCGCCCGCCGAGAGCACCTTGGCGAAGACCTCGCCGGCCTCAGGCGGCACGACCGGCTGCAGGTGCAGCGGCGAGCTGGGCCCTCGAAGTTGGGCGGCGGGGGCAGGCGCACGCTGCGGACGGTCGTCGTCGCCGTCGCCGCGGCGGCGAGGTGGCGCCGGCGCAGCGCCAGCTCGCTCGCGGCTGGCGGAGCAGTCGCCACCGGCAGCGCCCGGCGGCGGCTGCGCTCACTTCCGCACGCCGTGCGCCTTCGCGCCGACGCTGGCGCCCATCGCGGTTCCGGGCGACTCGTGCGGCGCCCGGCGGAACTGATCAGACCGCGGCCGTCCGGCGGCAGGCGCCGCATCGGCGCCCGACGGCGCCGGGGTGGCGCCTGCGGCGGGACTTGCGCTCGACACCGGCTCGTCCGGCGCATGCCGCCGGTTACCCAACCTTCGAATCGCCGCGCGGCAGGGCGTTATCAGATCGGTTCGATGGGCGGGTTCCAGGGGCGAAGCGCATCGGCGGGCGGCGGGCGAGGCTCGGGGTGGCGTTCGGATGCGTGCGGTTCAGGGCAGCGGCATCATGACGGAAGCGTGCCGGCGGCAGGTTCGCCCGCGGCGTCGGCCGCGGATTCGACGACGGAGCGCGAGCTCTGCGACAGCGCGTCAGCGGCGCCGCTGGCCGGTCAATGCCAAGGGCTCGCCGTCGGCGCCGTGCGAGCGGCCGGCGACTGGTCGAGGCGTCTGCCAGATTGCCGAGGTCGTCGAGGCAGCGGCGGGTGGTGGCGAGCAGCGCCGGACTGGCCGGGCGCGTCGCGGTAGCCGATCGCCTCGATCCAGCCGCTGCGATCCTCGAGCTGCTTGACGATCGCTCGCCGGCGACGCGCGACGCCGCGAAGATGTCCCTCGATGTCGCCACGCGTCACCGGCTGCGATGCAGGCGATGATCGCACGAGCGTCTCGCAGGACGGCGCGCGAATGGCGCAGCCGCGGCCTGCTCGAGGGCTCGAGCAGCGCCAGGTAGTGCGGCCATCTCCGGGCGACGTCTGGTGGCGCCAGCCAGTGGCGACGGCGAGAGCTGGACCAGGGCGCTGCCCTTGTCAGCGTCCTCGCCAGAAGCCAGCTCGCGTCGAAGGCAGCGTCGCGCAAGGCGCGTCGTTGCCGACCTCGCCGAAGCGAACAGCGCGGCGCAGCCACGCGCGGGGACGTCGGCTGCGGCTCACGAGCGGAATGAGCGCGGCCTCGAGACGCGCGCCGCTGGCATCCAGAGATACTTCATGTCGTCGTGGTAGTCCTCGGCCGCGTGCTGGGCGGCATGTCGTCGTCTGGAACGCGGCGGGTCCGGTGCGCAAACGCTGGCCGGTCAAAGTCGGATACACTCAGAAGTGCGATCAGATTCTCGATGGGTCATCGATCGCTCGGGCGGCGGCAGGATCGCGGCGCGCCGGGGATGCATCGAAACGAATGGCCGTGATTGCATAAGCCAGCCGCCGGCCCGGCCTCAAGCCGGCGATCCAGTCACCGCCACGCCGGCAGGTCGCCGAGCAGGGACGGAAGGCAGGCGAGCAGCCGCCCATTAACGGATGGGCGAACCAGTTCGGCGGCATCGCTCCTGGCGCTCGCGTGCCCTCGACAAACCGACGCGCCCCCGTGAGACGATTGCCGAGCCAGAGCGAGCCGCGCGAGGTGCACCGGATCTGATGGGTGCGCCCGGTGTTGCAGGGTGCAGCGCAGGGCGCTCAACGTGTCGTCTGGTGGCGATCCGCTCGACGTCAGTTCAGGCCGGCACTTTGCCCGAGGCGATGGCTTTGCCGTAACACCCAGCGCATCTGCGGATCGCGACGATCCGGCGCCTCGACGCTGGGCGGTGCCGCCGGCTGCCACGCCAGCGGCGATCGCCGGGTAGCGGCGGCGAACCTGCGCGACCGGCGATCGCGCGCATCCAGCGCCAAATCACCGCGATCAGGGTCTTACCGACGACCATCGGTCGGACGTGTCCTTGTCCCGAGGCGGTGAACGATGCCGGCGCGCGGCAACGCTCGCGCTTTGCAGGTAGCGCTCGAGCAGGCCGAAAGTTGGAGGCAGCCGTTCCCGACCGGTTCCAGCTGCCGGATGCACCACCCTGCCCGCTTCCTTGTCGACGACAGAGCGGCTCCTCGTCCTCGTAGACCACCGCCATCAGCGGGGCCTCGGCCCGGTGGCTGAAACTTTCCTCGGTGGGCAGCAGGGTCATCGCGATCCACTTTAACTGGCAAACGCCGCACGCTCCTGCTGGCTTGCCATCACGACGCTGACCCCGCAGCCGCCTTGATCAGCCCCCTGCACAGGTGACCACGCAGGGGCTTTCAGCGCCATACCGACGATCACCTTGTCGAGGCCGCTCGCCGTGCAGCGCCGCACGGCAACTTCGCCTTCGCGCGTTTCCGGCGGGATTCGTCCTCGCGCTTTTCGACAGCGGCCACCTCGAGAGCCTATAAGAGTGCTTTCACCTCGCCCTTTCCGACGATGTTTGAGAACGTCCATTCGCTCCCGGCGGCGACAGGTGTCAAGCGATCCTCGCTCGCCGCCCTGGGACTGGTCGGCTGCGACTCGATCGCACCAGGACGATTCCGCCAAGTGGCCGCCGGAGCGGCTCTACGCCGAGTGCCAAGGAAGGAAGCCTGCCGGCGCCTACGAGAGGCAGATCAGCTCTGCGAAGAGCGGCTTCGAAGCGCCGCGCTGCCGGCACGGTGCCGCTGGCGCAGACGGGCGCGGCTCGAGCGGGCCTACCTGCTCTGAGGGCAAGGAGCCGGCGAGCAGGCGCAGGCGCTGGCGGCGATCGAGGCAGCTTCCTCAAGCTCCATCCCTGCGCACAGCCCGGCGTACGACTACGCGCTCTATCCGCCCCACGCGGCCTGATCAGCTTCCAACGACAACCCGGGATTCCTCAGCGCTCGCTGGCGTCGCAGGACCTACTCCGAGCGCGATAGCGACCAGCAGGCCGCGCGACCGACCAGTCGTTCCGCCAGCTCACCGAGCGCTTCCCGGCAGTCCGCGTACGCCGATAGACGCGCGCACCGCGCATGAACCACATCTGTCAATCCGCTCTGCGGCCTACGAGGTAACCACGTCGCCCGCTACTCGCCCGGCGCGGCGCCTGCACGTCGCCGCGGCCGGTACGGCGGGCAGCAGGCGGTGCTCGAGTTCCAGCAGTCGCCGCTCCCGTGGAGGAAGCGCTCTACATCATGCAGCTGTCGCAGAGCTACGACCGCACCTCTCGGCCTGTCGCAGCTGATGACGCGACGGCCGACCGGCGTGCTGCGGTCGAGCTTCCCGAACACGCACGGGTGTGCGCGAACGGCCTGGAGCAACAAGTCGACGAATCCTGGTGGAAGCCCTGGTGAAGCTTCGGCGCTCGGGCAGTTGAGACGCGCGACCGCCGCCGGACGTTCCAGAGCCTCGTTCGATCGCCTCGCCTCCCGCGCTCGAGGCGAGGCTCACCGGCGGCAAGGGCGACGCGCGCAAGCAGCCGCCGGCCATGGCAGCTCGCATCTCGTCGCCATGCGCGGATCGCAGACGACGAGCAGCCGCGATCGGTCTCGCTGGTCGGATCAGCCGGCCGGCGCCCTGCTTCAGCGAGATCGCGGCCTCGGCGACGAAGTAATCGGCGAAGGCATTGCGACCCTCCGCTTCCCAGTCGGCGGACCCGCGCCTCGACTCAGGGCGGATCGTTCGGCGGCGGGAAACGCGGCAGTTTGTCGATGACGCACGCACTGCAGCGCCTCGCCGGGCACGTCGATCCCGCTCCAGAAGCTCGCGAGCCGACCGCAGCACCGCCTGCGCCGATATCGGAGCGGCAACGCTGGCGCTGAGCCCTGGCCCTGAACCAGCACCTCAGATGCCGCCGCGTCGGCCGCGAGCAGGTCGCGCCAGGCGCGCGCCGACGGCTGCACGAGCGCAGCGTCGTCGTCAGGACGAAGGTGCGCGCCGCCGAGGGACGCGCGCAGCGGCCGGCGAGACCAGCCGACCGCCGCCGCGATGCCCCGGGATCGCCCGGCTTGGCGAACACCCGCGGCACATAGACGCGGGCGTGGTTCGCATAGTCGAAGGGACTGCTCGACGCGCACGCCGGCGCTGCCTCCTCGAGGCCGGCGTTCGGTGAACCAGCTCGAGGCCGCGCATCGTCGCCAAGCGTCGCCGAGGTGAAGACCCAGGCCTTGGCGGCGGTTGCCTGCATGCGTCACTTCATCGCCTCGCGGATGTCGAGCGGCGATTCGACCAGCCGCGCCTGCTGGAGGCCGAGGTCGAGCCAGCGGATCCTGTCGTCCTCAGGCAGCTGGCGCGAAACGCCGCGCCAGCGCAGGCAGGCCGCGCGTTCGGCGAGGCGAACGAAAGTCAGGCGCGCAGCTCGCTCACTGGCTCGAGCGCCGCGCGACCGGCAGCTTCGCGGCCGCGCCGACCTGCCGGAGCCGGCGCGACGAGGGCTCGTCGCCGCCGCGCTCGGCCCAGCGCAGCTTCAGCGCCGGCGCAACCTCGCCGGAGCCGACCGCACGCGGCAGGCGCAGGTCGCCGCGCGCTCGGCTCGCACGCCGGGCGCAAGCTCGGGCCAGGGCAGGAGGCCACGCGCCTGCTGCAGTCCGACGGCCAGCATGTCGCGCGCGAAGTCGATCGGCTGCGACAGGGCCGAGGATCGTGCCGAGGAACTGCACGCGCCCGTCTCGCCGAGGCTGATGCGCCTCGTCGAAGATCGCGACCTCGACGCTCGGCAGCAGCTCGGCGACGCCGCTGTCGCGCAGCGCCAGGTCGGCGAAGAACAGGTGGTGGTTGACGACCACGGAGGTCTGGCGCGCCATCGGCCTCGCGCCGCGGCCTTGTTGACGTGGCAGCCCTCGCGGAACTGCGGGCATTCGCTGCCGAGGCAGTTCTCGCGCGACAGGTCGACCAGCGGCATGGCACGCTGCTGCGGCTCGTCGAGGCCCTCGAGCTCGGCGAGGTCGCCGCTCGCGGTCGTCTGTGCCCAGGCCTCGATCCGCGGCCAGCGCCCGCACCGCGAAGCCGGTCGGGCAGCTGCGCGTCCTGGCGCGCGAGGCCGGGCGGATGCGTGCACGGTAGCTCGACCGTCCCTTCAGCAGGGCGATCGTCACCGGCACGCCGAGGGCATCGCGCAGGCGCGGCAGAGTCGCGCAGGAACAGCTGGTCCTGCAGCGTCGTGGTGGCGGTGCTGGCGAGGCAGTTCGGGCGCCGGAGCGCCCGAGCACCAGGTAAGCGTAGGTCTTGCCGACGCCCGTGCCGGCCTCGACGACGAGCGGCTCGCGCGCCGGTCGATCGCAGCGGCGACGGCGCGCTCGCCATCTCTCGAGTTGCTCGCGCGCGCTCGGCGTGGTGCGGATCGGCGGCGGCGACGCGCCGCCGCCGCCGCCAGCGCCGCGATGGCTGGCGCGTTGCAGGGCTCATGGCTTCACCGCCGCGCCCGAGTCGTCGAGCGACGAGGCATCGCCGCGCCGCGTCATGCGGGCTTGTGGCGGTTCGGCTCGGCTTCGATGCCGGGCCATCTCGGTCGCGCAGCAAGCAGGCGACGCTTCTTCAGGCGACGCAGGGACAGATCGTCGTCGCCGGCGTCGGCGTCGCGCGGTCGATGAGGTTGTCGAGATCCGCATGCTCGATCCGCAGTTCGATCAAGCGCCGCGGCAGGAGAGTGAGAGGTTGTCTTTCCATTGGCGCCTTGGACTCGCTGACTAGTTCGCGGTTTTGGGCCTTTTGATGCAGGGCAAACCGATTATAGTTTTCGCTCATGGCTACCTCTGGCTTGGGCTACCGGCTTTCGGCGACGACGGGCTTCACCGCGGCGACCGGGCTACCAGCAGGATCAGGTCCAGGTAGCTTCCGCACGGTCGCGTGCCGGGCTGCGCTGATGGGCGTGCCTCGCCGACGGCATGGGCGGCAAGAGCGGCGGGCGCAAGGCGCCGCCGACCAGGTGCATCCTGACGGCGCAGCAGCTGTTCGAGCGCTATTCGCCGAGCCACGCGACGACCCGACCGAGGCGCTCAAGCAGCTCGTGCTCGAGGCGCACCTGATGATCAAGCTGACCGCGATCACTTCGGAGGAAGAGCCGCACAGCACGATCGCCGCGTTCCTGATCAGCCCCGACGCGCGAAGTGCGATCTCGTCCATGCCGGCGACTCGCGCATCTACCACTTCCGCGCCGCCGAGATGGTGAGCCGCTCGATCGATCACTCGTACGTGCAGCGGCCTCGTCGACGAGCGGCAGATCAGCAGAAGAGGAAGCCAACAACCATCCGCAGTCGAACCTGCTGACCGGTTCGCCTCGGCACCTTCCAGGACCCGCCGCTCTCGCAGAAGCACATCGACCGGCTCGAGATCGGCGACAGCGTGCTCTCCTGCAGCGACGGCCTGTGGCACTACTTCAGCCGCGCGAGCTGGGCGCCATCGTCCACGCCCTGCCGCCGCGCGAGGCGACCGAGATGCTGGTCGGCAAGGCGCGCCAGCGCGCCCGCGGATCGGGCGACAACCTGTCGCTCGCCCTGGTTCGGGTCGAGCCGCTGGCCTGAGCGCTAGCGCCTGCAGGCCGATGCCGCGGCCGAAGCCGAGCTCGGCGCGGGCAGCGGCGCCGCCGGCGTGCCTTCGCCGACATCCGGCGAATCGCCTGCGTCGCCGCTTCGTCGCGGTGCTCCGCGGCGCACGGCGCTGCCTGGCCTCGAAGCTCGGCGCGGCTGCGCGCTCCTCGCTCGCGCTCCGCTGCCGTCGGCGGGAGGTGTCCACCGAGGCCGAGGGCTCGCCCTGCGGTGTCGCGGGCGAGCGGCGCACGGAGGCGGCGGTCGCGCACGCCGCGCCCGGACGCGGCGCCGACGCAGCCTCGGCGACCCACGCGCCCGGCCGAGCGGTACCAGCTGACCGTGCGTCGCGGGCGATGCGCCCGGCCGGCAGCTCGAGCGGCGCGCGCCGATCGCTCAGCGTCGCGCTTCGCATCCTCGGCGGCCTTGAGGCGACCTCGGCGCGACGCGCGCGGCTGCGCGCTCGCTGCCGCGCCTCGTCGACCGCGAGCTGCCGCGCGCGCAGTCCAGTTCCCGGCGGCGCTCGCGCTTGGCGTCGTCGCATGCAGGAGGAGACGATGAAGCGCGTCCGGCATCATCGCCGCTCCTGTGCCGGCGCCGGGCACTGACGGCCGGCGCGCTCGGCCGAGATCTCGGCGTTGGAGTCGACGCAGCGGGTGCGCTGCGCCGGATGCCGCCGAGGCCGCAGCGCCGACGACGGCTGATCCGGCGCGCGATGCCGCCGGGCGCAGCGTGTCAGACCAGGCGATGCGCCGCCGCCAGATCAGCGCCGCCGCTGCGGCGCTGCGCATCGAACTCGCGGCTCGGCATCACGGCCATCCTCAGTCGATGTCGTCGACGGTTGCGCCGCGCCGCGCCAGATACTCCGCCGAGCGCATCTCGCGCAGGCGCGACACGGTGCGCGGAAACTCGTGGGCGAGCGGCCCTTCCGGGTGTACAGCGCCTCGGGCTCGACCGCGGCCGACACGATCAACTGACGCGCCGGTCGTAGAGCACGTCGACCAGCCAGGTGAAGCGGCGCGCCTCGACGCAGGCGGGGCGACATCTGCGGCACACCGGACAGAAGCAAGCGTGTGGAACTGGGTGGCGAGCTCGAGGTAGTCGTTCTGCGAGCGCGGCCCGCCGCACAGCTGCCTGAAGTCGAACCACACCACGCCGCCGGCGCGCGCGTGCCGGCGCGCGGATCTCGCGATGCTCGATCTTCAGCAGCGGAGTCTCGTCGCGCGCTTCGGCCAGGCGCTCGAACGCCTCGGTCATCGCCGCGTCGGCCTCGGGGCCGAGCGGCGTGTGGTAGAGCTGCACGTCCTGCAGCGGTCGACTGCCGGTAGTCGGCGCCGTTGTCGACGCCGACCACCTCGAGCTTGTCCCTCAGCAGCTCGATCGCCGGCAGGATGCGGTCGCGGTGCAGGCCGTTCGGGTAGAGCTCGTCGGGCGGGAAGTTCGAGGTCGTGACGATGCTCGCGCGGTTCTCGAACAGCGAGTCCGAGCAGGCGGTGCAGGATCATCGCGTCGGTGATGTCGGCGACGTGGAACTCGTCGAGGCAGATCAGGCGGAAGCGGCGCGCGATGCGCCTTGCCGAGCTCGCTGCAGCGGATCGACCGTGCCCTGCAGCTCGGCGAGCTCGCGGTGCACCTCGCGCATGAACTCGTGGAAGTGCAGCCGCGTCTTGCGCTGCAGCGGCACGGCGTTGAAGAAGCAGTCCATCAGGAAGCTCTTGCCGCGGCCGACGCCGCCCTACAGGTAGACGCCGCGCGGGAATCGGCGGCCGGGCGATCAGCTTGGTCGAGCGCGTTGCTGCGCCGCGCCTTGTAGTCGGCCCACTTCGGTCTCGCAGCGCTCGAGCGCGTCGATCGCGCGCAGCTGGGCCGGGTCGGACCTGTAGCCGCGTTCGGCGAGCGTTTGCTCGTAGAGCTCGCGGACTGCCACGACTTCAGAAATTCAGCGCGCGTTTGTCGACCGCGAGCGCCGCTTCCTTGGTCGCCTCGCTGAGGCTCGGGTGGGCGTGGCAGATCCGGCCGATGTCCTCCGCCGAGGCCTTGAACTCCATCGCCACCACCGCCTCGGAGATCAGCTCCGAGGCCATCGGGCCGACGATGTGCACGCCGAGGATCTCGTCGGTCTTCGCGTCGGCGAGCACCTTGACCATGCCGGTCGTGTCGCCGAGCGCGCGCGCGCGGCCGTTGGCCATGAAGGGGAAGGTGCCGGCGCGGTAGTCGCGGCTCGCCGCCTTGCAGCTGCTGCTCGGTCTGGCCGACCCAGGCGATCTCCGGGCTGGTGTAGATCACCCAGGGCACGGTGTTGAAGTCGACGTGCGGCGTGCTGGCCGGCGATGCGCTCGGCGACGGCCACGCCCTCCTCCTCGGCCTTGTGCGCGAGCATCGGGCCGCGCACGACGTCGCCGATCGCCCAGACGTTGGGCAGGTTGGTCTTGCAGTCGTCGTCGACCGCGACGAAGCCGCGCTCGTCGAGCGTCAGGCCGACCGCCTCGGCGTTCAGGCCGATGGTGTTCGGCACGCGGCCGATCGAGACGATCAGCTTGTCGCACGTCCAGCTTCTGCGCCGTCGCCGGCGGCGTCGGCGTAGGCGACCGCGACGCCTGCGCCTGCCGACTTGACCTCGCTGATCTTGACGCCGAGCTCGATCTTCAGCCCCTGCTTGCGTGAAGGCCTTGTGCGCCTCCTTGGCGATCTGCTCGTCGACCGCGCCGAGGAAGGTCGGCAGCGCCTCGAGCACCGTCGACCGCGGCGCCGAGCCGGCGCCAGACCGAGCCCATCTCGAGGCCGATCACGCCCGAGCCGACGATGCCGAGCGTCTTCGGCACGCGAGCGACGCGCAGCGCGCCGTCGTTGGACAGGATGTTCTCTTCGTCGAACGGCGCGCCGGGCAAGGCGCGCGGGTTCGAGCCGGTCGCGACGATGACGTGCTTCGCCGGTCAGCGTCTCCGGCTTGGCGCCGGCGACCGCGATCTCGCAGCCGCCTTCGGCCCGGTCTTCACGAACGAGCCGCGGCCGTGGAAGAACGGTGATCTTGTTCTTCTTGAAGAGGTAGAGGATGCCGTCGTTGTTCTGCTTCACGACGGTCTTCTTGCGCGCCCAGCATCTTCGGCGACGTCGATCGCTCAGGTTCGTGCAGCCCGATGCCGTGGTCGGCGAAGTGGTGGCCGGCCTGCTCGAAGTTCTCGCGACGACTGCAGCAGCGCCTTCGACGGGATGCAGCCGACGTTGGTGCAGGTGCCGCCGGGCGCGGGGCCGCCCTTCTCGTTCTTCCACTCGTCGATGCAGGCGGTGTTGAAAAGCCGAGCTGCGCGGCGCGGATGGCGGCGATGTAGCCGCCCGGGCCGCCGCCGATGACGACGACGTCGAATGCTTTGCTCATGGTCGCCATGGCCTCAGATGTCGAACAGGAGGCGGGCCGGATCTTCCAGCGCGTCCTTCATCGCCACCAGGCCCAGCACGGCCTCGCGGCCGTCGATGATGCGGTGGTCGTAGCGACATCGCCAGGTAGTTCATCGGCCGGACCACGATCTGGCCGTTCTCGACCACCGCCCGGTCCTTGGTCGCGTGCACGCCGAGGATGGCCGACTGCGGCGGGTTGATGATCGGCGTCGACAGCATCGAGCCGAACACGCCGCCGTTGGAGATCGAGAACGTGCCGCCGGTCAGGTCGTCGAGCGAGAGCTTGCCGTCGCGCGGCCTTCTGTGCCGAACTCGGCGATCTTCTTCTCGATGTCGGCGAAGCTCATCTGGTCGGCGTTGCGCAGGATCGGCACCACCAGGCCGCGCGGCGAACCGACGGCGATGCCGATGTCGAAGTAGCCGTGGTAGACGATGTCGTTGCCGTCGACCGAGGCGTTGATGACCGGGTACTTCTTCAGCGCCGCGCACCGCGCGCCTTCACGAAGAAGCTCATGAAGCCGATCTTGACGCCGTGCTCCTTCTCGAACTTCTCCTGGAAGCGCTTGCGCATCTCCATCACCGGCGCCATGTTCACTTCGTTGAACGTGGTCAGGATGGCGTTGGTCGACTGCGACTGCAGCAGGCGCTCGGCGACGCGCGCGCGCAGGCGGCTCATCGGCACGCGCTGCTCGGGGCGGTCGCCGTAGGTTCGAGCCGGCGGGCGCGGGCGGCGGCAGCGGCGCGGCAGCAGCGGGCCGCGGGCGCCGGCGCGGCGGCGGCACGGCAGCCGGCTGCGGCAGCGCGCGGGCTTGGCGGTGCCGCCGTCGCCAGCGCGCCGAGCACGTCGCCCTTGGTCACGCGGCCGTCGCGGCCGGTGCCGGGCACCGAGCCGCGCGGGCAGGCTGGTTGTCGGCCATCAGCTTGGCGGCGGCCGGCATCGCGACCGCTCGGCCTCGAGCCGCGCGCGCATCGGCTGCGGCCGGCGCCAGTTCGGCCGCGGTGCCGGCTGGCCGGCAGGCACGCGCCAGGCTGCGTCGCGCGCAGCACCGCCTTGGCCTTCGGTGTCGATCCTGGCGATCACCTCGTCGGCTGACGCAGCTGCTCGCCGTCGTTCTTGACGATCTCGGCGAGCACGCCGGCGGCCGGCGCCGGCACCTCGAGCACGACCTTGTCGGTCTCGATCTCGATCAGGATCTCGTCCATCTCCACCGCCTCGCCGGGCTTCTTCTTCCACTGCAGCAGGCGTGGCTTCGGCCACCGACTCCGACAGCTGCGGGACCTTGACTTCTACGATTGCCATGTTGTTTCTTTCTGTGAATGTCACTGACGTGGCGCGCGGCAACCGGCTCGCCCGATGGATCGCCACGTGTCAGCGCGCGGCGACTGCACGGTGGTCGGCTTACTTGGTGAGGACGAAGCCCTTGAGCTTGGCGAAGGCCTGCTCCAGCAGCGCCTTCTGCTGCTCCTGGTGCAGGTGCGCATAGCCCACCGCCGGCGAGGCGACGAGGCCGGCGCGGCCCGGCATAGCCGAGGCTTCTGGCCTTCGATCATGTTCTCGTGGATGTAGTGCTGCACGAAGAACCAGGCGCCCTGGTTCTGCGGCTCGTCCTGGCACCACACGACTTCGGTCGCGTTCGGGTACTTCTTCAGCTCGGCGGCGAACGCCTTGTGCGGGAACGGATAGAGCTGCTCGACGCGGATGATCGCGACGTCGGCGTTCTTGCGCTCGTCGCGCTTCTTGACCAGGTCGTAGTAGACCTTGCCCGAGCAGGCGATCACGCGCTTGACCTTGTCGGCGTTGACGTCGGCGCTGTGCTCCGGCCGATCACCGTCTGGAACTCGCCCTTGGTGAAGTCGGACAGCGGCGAGGTCGCGTCCTTGTTGCGCGCAGCAGCGACTTCGGCGTCATGATGATCAGCGGCTTGCGGAACATGCGCACCATCTGCCGGCGCAGCACGTGGAAGATCTGGCTCGCCGAGGTCGGCTGCACGACCTGCATGTTGTTGTCGGCCGACGAGCTGCATGAAGCGCTCGAGGCGCGCCGACGAGTGCTCCGGGCCCTGGCCCTCGTAGCCGTGCGGCAGCATCAGCGTCAGGCCGTTGGCGCGGCCCCACTTCACCTCGCCCGAGGCGATGAACTGGTCGATCACGACCTGCGCGCCGTTGGCGAAGTCGCCGAACTGCGCTTCCCAGATCACCAGCGTGTTCGGGGTCGGCGCTGGCGTAGCCGTACTCGAAGCCGAGCACCGCCTCTTCGGACAGGATGCGAGTCGATCACGACGAACGGCGCCTGGTTCTCGGCCGACGTGCTGCAGCGGCGATGTAGGTGCCTTCGTCCCACTTCTCGCGGTTCTGGTCGTGCAGCACCGGCGTGGCGGTGGGTGAAGGTGCCGCGGCCGAGTCCTCGCCCGACAGGCGCACCGCGTAGCCGCTCGCCACCAGCGAGGCGAAGGCGAGGTGCTCGCCCATGCCCCAGTCGACGTTGATCTCGCCGCGGCCCATCGCGGCGCGGTCGGCGAGCACCTTCTCGACCAGCGGATGCGACCTTGAAGTTGGCCGGCACCGTGGTGATGCGCTCGGCCAGGCGCTTGAGCTCGGCCAGCGGCAGCGCCGTGTCGGCGGCGTCGGTCCACTTCTTGCCGAGGAACGGCGCCCAGTCGACCGCGTACTTGCTCTTGTAGTTGGTCAGCACCGGGTCGTAGCGTGTGCTTGCCGGCGTCCATGCGCGGCGCGGTAGCGCCTTGACCATCGTCGTCGGGCCCGTCGGCCGGCAGCACGCCCTGCGCCGACCAGCTTGTCGGCGTAGAGCTTGCGCGTGCCGGGGTGCGGCGGCGATCTTCTTGTACATCAGCGGCTGCGGTCAGCGCCGGCGTGTCCTGCTCGTTGTGGCCGAGCTTGCGGAAGCAGACGATGTCGACGACGACGTCCTTGTTGAACTCCTGGCGGTAGTCGAGCGCGAGCTGGCGTGCACAGCACCACCGCCTCGGGATCGTCGCCGTTCACGTGCAGCACCGGCGCCTCGATCATCTTGACGACGTCGGTGCAGTACAGCGTCGAGCGCGTGTCGCGCGGATCGCTGGTGGTGAAGCCGATCTGGTTGTTGATGACGATGTGGACCGTGCCGCCGGTGTAGTAGCCGCGCGGTCTGCGCCAGCGCCAGCGTCTCCATCACGACGCCCTGGCCGGCGAAGGCGGCGTCGCCGTGCACGATGATCGGCAGCACCGAGTCGCCCTCCGTGTCGCCGCGGCGGTCGAGGCGCGCCTTGACCGAGCCTTCGACGACCGGGTTGACGATCTCGAGGTGCGACGGGTTGAACGCGAGGCTCAGGTGCACCGGGCCGCCCGGGCGTCGTGACGTCGCTCGAGAAGCCCTGGTGGTACTTGACGTCGCCGGACGGCAGGTCTTCCGGCGCCGTGTGGTCGAACTCGGAGAACAGGTCCTTGGGCATCTTGCCCAGCGTGTTGACCAGCACGTTCAGGCGGCCGCGGTGGGCCATGCCGATGACGATCTCCTGCACGCCCTGCGCGCCGGCGCGCTGCACCAGCTCGTCCATCGAGGCGATGAAGCTCTCGCCGCCTTCGAGCGAGAAGCGCTTCTGGCCGACGTACTTGGTGTGCAGGTAGCGCTCCAGGCCCTCGGCGGCCGTCAGGCGGTCGAGGATGTGCTTCTTCTGCTCGCGGCGTGAAGTTCGGCTTGGAGCGGATCGACTCCAGCCGCTGCTGCCACCAGCGCTTCTCGGCCGGCTCGGTGATGTGCATGTACTCGGCGCCGATCGTGCCGCAGTAGGTTCTCGCGCAGCGCCTGCACGATCTGCGCGCAGCGTCATGTTCTCGGCGGTCGTGAAGTAGGTGTTCGTGGCGCTGAACGCGATGTCCATGTCGGACTCGGTCAGGTCGTAGAACGCCGGCTCCAGCTCGGGGATCTTCGGGCGCTCCTGGCGCTTGAGCGGATCGAGGTCGGCCCAGCGCGAGCCGAGGAAGCGGTAGGCCGCGATCAGCGACTGGACGTGGACCTGCTTGCGCGCGATCGGCGAGGTCGGTGCTGCTCGCCTTGGCGCCGAAGGCGTTGGCCTTGGCACGCTGGGCGAAGGATTCGACGACGGGCGCATGCGCCACGTCGCGCGCATCGGAGCCGTCGGCGGCGGGGACGTTCTGCAGGCGTCGAAGTACGAGCGCCAGTTGTCGGGCACGGAGCCTGGGTTGTCGAGGTAGGCCTCGTACATCTCTTCGACGTAGGGCGCATTGCCCCCGAACAGGTACGAGTTCGACCTGTATTCCTGCATCATCTCGCTCACCTCTTGCACCGGTTTCCGGTGCTGATAGTGGGTTGATCAACCTTCCGCGGCTCGGCTTCGACCGGTTGGCGGATTGCGACCCGCCTTTACTGGTTGCCAGCAAAGGGGACGGGAAGGACCTTGGGTACGCGGGCGGACTGTAGCACCGTTGCACCTGCGGCGCTGTTGCGCAAACTGGAATCCGAACCGCGCCGGTGGATCGCGCACCGGTGGGAGCGCGCGGGCAGCTGCCAGCCTGGCTCACGGCTAGAGCGCAGCGATTGCCGCGCCGCTTCGTATTCGCGCGCTCAGGCGCGCGATCAGCACACCCGCGCCGGCACGACTTCCTTGACCGCGCCGATGCCCTGCCCGCAGCCCCAGATGTCCTTCCAGGCCTTCTCTCGCGCTCGCCGCCGAAGTTCATCTTGCTCGGGTCGCTCTCGGGCAGGTTGTCGGGGTCCAGGCCGGCGGCGCGGATCGAGGCCTTGCAGGTAGTTGCCGTGCACGCCGGTGAAGAGGTTGCGAGTAGACGATGTCGTCGCTGCGTGCCCTCGACGATCATCTGCTTGTAGGCCTCGCGCGCGCGCGCCTCGTCGGTCGCGATGAAGGCCGAGCCGATGTAGGCGAAGTCGGCGCCCATCGCCTGCGCGGCCAGCACCGCGCCGCCGGTGGCGATCGCGCCGCTGACAGCGCGACCGGGCCGTCGAACCACGTCGCGGATCTCCTGCGATCAGCGCGAACGGGCTCTTCACGCCGGCATGGCCGCCGGCGCCGGCGGCCACCGCGATCAGGCCGTCGGCGCCCTTCTCGATCGCCTTCTTCGCGAAGGTGTTGTTGATGATGTCGTGCAGCACGATGCCGCCCCAGGCGTGCACCGCGTCGTTGACGTCGGTGCGCGCGCCGAGCGAGGTGATGACGATCGGCACCTTGTACTTCGCGCACATCGCCATGTCGTGCTCGAGCCGGTCGTTGCTCTTGTGCACGATCTGGTTGATCGCGAACGGCGCCGCCGGCTTGTCGGGATGCGCCGTGTTGTAGGCGCGCGAGCGTCTCGGTGATCTCGGCCAGCCACTCGTCGAGCTGCTCGGCCGGGCCGCGCGTTCAGCGCCGGCATCGAGCCGACGACGCCGGCCTTGCACTGCTCGATCACGAGCTTCGGGTTGCTGATGATGAACAGCGGCGAGCCGATGATCGGCAGCGGCAGGTTGCGCGAGGACGGCGCGGCAACGCGGCATGGCGGGTACTCCGGGTGGGTCGTGGGTCACGCATGAGAGCGCTCAGAACGATTCGAGCGCCAGCGCCGTGACGCTGTCGGCGCCTTCGACGATCGCGTCGCGCGTGGCCGGGCGCCTTGCTCAGGAGGTGCTCGGCGTAGAAGCGCGCGGTCGCGACCTTGGCCTTCAGGAACGCGGCGTCGCCGTCGCCGTCGGCGAGCTGGTCTTCGGCGACGAGCAGCGCGCGCGCCATCTGCCAGCCGGCGACCACGTTGCCGGCGAGCATCAGGTAGGGCACCGAGCCGGCGAACACGGCGTTCGGGCTGGCCTTCGGTGTTGCCGGCGACGAAGTCGACCACCTCGCTCGAAGGCCTCGCGCGCGGCGCGTCAGGCGCTTGACCATCGCAGCGCGCCGCGGCGCTGTCGCGCTTGCGCGAGCTCGGCCTCGGTCTTGCGCGATCTGCGCTGCGATCGCCTCGGCGATCTGGCCGCCGTCGCGCGCCGTCTTGCGGCCGACCAGGTCGTTGGCCTGGATCGCCGGTCGTGCCTTCGTAGATCGTCAGGATGCGTCGCGTCGCGGTAGTACTGCGCGGCGCCGGTCTCCTCGATGAAGCCCATGCCGCCGTGCACCTGCACGCCCAGGCTCGCGACCTCCAGGCTCATCTCGGTGCTGTAGCCCTTCACCAGCGGCACCATGAACTCGTAGAAGGCCTGGTTCTGCTGTGCGCACCTCGGCGTCGGGATGGTGGTGCGCGGCGTCGAACGCCGCCGCGGCGACGATCGCCATCGCGCGGCAGCCTTCGGTGTAGGCGCGCATCGTCATCAGCATGCGCTTGCACGTCGGGGTGGTGGATGATCGGCGCGCTGCCCGGCAGCGAGCCGTCGACCGGGCGCGACTGCACGCGCTCGCTGCGCGTACGCCACCGCCTTCTGGTAGGCGCGCTCGGCCACGCGCGATGCCCTGCACGCCGACCGCATAGCGCGCCGCGTTCATCATGATGAACATGTACTCGAGGCCGCGGTTCTCCTGGCCGACGAGGTAGCCGACCGCACCGCCGTGGTCGCCGAACTGCAGCACTGCCGTCGGGCTGGCCTTGATGCCGAGCTTGTGCTCGATGCTGCACGCAGTGCGCGTCGTTGCGCGCGCCGAGCGAGCCGTCCTGCGTTGACCAGGAACTTCGGCACGATGAACAGGCTGATGCCCTTCACGCCTTCGGGCGCGCCGGCCACGCGTGCGAGCACGAGGTGGACGATGTTCGTCGGCCATGTCGTGCTCGCCGTAGGTGATGAAGATCTTGGTGCCGAAGATCTTGTAGCTGCCGTCGGGCTGCGGCTCGGCGCGGGTGCGCACCAGCGCCAGGTCGCGAGCCGGCCTGCGGCTCGGTCAGGTTCATCGTGCCGGTCCACTCGCCGGAGATCACTCTTCGGCAGGTAGAGCGTCGACTGCTGCTCGGCGTGCCGGCGGTCAGCAGCGCCTCGATCGCGCCGTCGGTCAGCAGCGGGCACAGCGCGAAGCTCAGGTTGGCGCTGTTGAGCATCTCGATGCAGGCCGCGCCGATCGTCTTCGGCAGGCCCTGCCCGCCGAAGTCGGTCGGATGCTGCAGGCCCTTGCCAGCCGCCTTCGCCGAACTGGCGGAACGCCTCCTTGAAGCCGGGCGTCGTGGTGACTTCGCCGTCCTTCCACGACGACGGGTTGCGGTCGCCTTCGACGTTCAGCGGCGCGACCACGCCCTCGTTGAACTTCGCGCATTCCTCGAGCACCGCCTGTGCGGTGTTCGATGCCGGCGTCCTCGAAGCCGGGCAGCTTCGCGATCTGCGTCGAGGCCGGCCAGCTCCTTCATGCAGAACAGCATGTCCTTGACGGGGCGCGGTAGGTCATGGTATGTGTCTCCAGAAGTGGAACGAGGGGCGCGACAACACGACGTTGCGCGCCCTCGAGTCCGGTGCAATCGGCTGCCGGCGTCAGCCGAGCGCCTTGACCAGTTCGGGCACGGCGGTGAACAAGATCGGCCTCGAGGCCGTAGTCGGCGACGCTGAAGATCGGCGCTTCCGGGTCCTTGTTGATCGCGACGATGACCTTGCGAGTCCTTCATGCCGGCCAGGTGCTGGATCGCGCCGCT
>ERZ1370068.10792-contig-9459_pt1 | contig 35246 bp, 35 predicted proteins | sample MGYA00561227_ERZ1370068 | MGnify/ENA primary metagenome ERZ1370068 (study PRJEB38410, sample SAMEA6850437) | metagenome | study: Metagenomic assessment of the ecological functions of the soil: analysis of the soil microbiota associated with the...
ATGCTTCGTTCAGTTACGTATTGCTCGCCGCCTTCCGCCGTCAGCGTCCCGTCAGACCTGCCGGAACCGATCGAACACGTAGGGCAGGAAGTCGGGACCGATCCCGGCACCGGTGTCGCTGACGACGATCATCGATGTGCGAGTTCACGCGTTCGACGCGAACCTGGACGCGTCCCTTCTTTGGCGTGAACTTCACCGCATTCGACAGCAGGTTCCAGACGACCTGCTGCGAGTCGGTTCGGATCACGCCGGACACCGGGACCGACATGCGGATCGACGATCGTCTGAATGCGGACGCCCTTCGGCGTCCGGCAGCCGGCTGCACTGTGGCCATCGGCGTTGTGCACCGACGAGCGGCAGTTCCACCGGTTGAACGTCGAGGCGAATCTTGCCCGACGACGATCCGCGAAACGTCGAGGACATCCTCGACGATCTGCGTCAACGACGTCGCATTCCGTTCGAGCGTCTCGAGACCGCGCGACGCCTTTTGCGCCCGGAGAGAATGCCGCCGCGCAGCAGGCGCGAGTAGCCGACGATCGCGTTCAGCGGCGTCCGCAGTTCGTGCGACAGCACCGCCAGAAACTCGTCCTTCAATCGATCGGCCTCCCGCGCGCGCCAGGTACAGCCGCGCGTTCTCCAGCGCGAGCGACGCCCACGCGGCGGTCGAGGCCGCGACTCGCTCGTGCTGTTGCGTGAAGGCGGCGACCGCTGGCGATCCAAAGATCAGGCCGCCCAAGACGCTCCCGCTCGAGGTCTTCACCGGAACGACGAGACAGCTGCGAACCTCCAAGGGTTCTAACGCGGCGTCCGGACGCGTCGAGTCCTTCGCGCTGGACTGACGATCGTCGCCGACATCGTTGAGGCGGATCGGGCCGTTCCGCTTCGAGAGTGGCGGCGAAGAACGCGTCGGATCGCTGCCCAGAAACCGGGTGACCGCATCCTTCAGCGAGGCACTCTGCGTGGACAAGGTGAACGTCCGGTCGGACGCGGCATCGATTCCGTCGAGCATGAACGCGCCGAACTCCGCATGGGTCGAGCGTCGTGGCGACATCAACGACGCGCGTTGAAGAATCGTGTCGCGATCGAGCGACGCCGCGACGGCCGCACCGGCCTCGCTCAGTTTCTCGCTGATCAGCGCCTGCTCCCGCGCCGCTTCCCGCAGACGGACCTGCTCCGTGATATCGCGCGCAATCTTCAGGCGCCGACGACCACGCCCGCCTCGTCCGGCAAGCGGCGAGACCGTCAGCGACACGAGCACGTTCGCTGCCGTCCTTTCGCAGCCGCCGCGTCTCGTAGTGGTCGACCACGCCGCCGCCGCGGATGCGCGCCAGCACCATGTCCTCTTCGCTCTGCAGATCGGCGGGAATGATCATCCCGCACCGACCGGCCGATCGCCTCGGCGGCGGTGAACCCGAACATGCGTTCGGCCGCGCGGTTCCAGGACGTGATCGTGCTGTCGAGATTCTTCGTGACAATCGCGTCGTCCGGACGATTCGACGACCGCGGCAAGCCGCCGCGCGTCACGGTCGGCCGCCCGGCGCTTTCGCTGAGGTCGCGGACGATCTTCGACGCGCCGATCACGACGCCCGGCGTCGTCGTAGATGGGTGAGACGGTACAGCGAAATCGGCAGCTGCGTCCCGTCCTTTCTCTGCCGGAACGTCTCGTAGTGCCGCACCGCCTGGCCTGCACGGATCTGGCCGAGCGACACGTAGTCTTCTTCGGCCTGGCGATCCGCTGGAATGATCATGCGGGATCGACCGCCCAATCGCCTCGCCCGCGGTGTATCCAGAACATACGTTCCGCGGCGACGTTCCACGGGAGGATCGTCCCGTTCAAGTCCTTGCCGATGATGGCGTCATCGGAGGAGTCGACTATCTTCGCGAGATGCCGCAACGAGAGATCGTCTATAGGCGCCATAGATTCGTAGAACCGACAGGGTGAGTGATCGTCGGGAGAGCATGCATAACCCGTTCGGAGTATACCGAGCAAATGCCGCGACGCGTCCTCATCCACACCACACCACCTGGTGCAGCGCACGAGTTTCGGGCTCATCCATTGACTTGGTGCTCGATGTCGACATAATCATCGCCGCGTATGCCGCCATCAAAACTCATCGCATCAGCGCCGTCAGTGGCTCACGAACGCGGGCGCTGCGGCGCCGCGACACTGCTTCTCGATCGCGGCGGCGTCGAGGCTCAGGCGCGCCCGCAGGCGACGGCGACCAGGCCCATCGTCTTCGCGCGGACGACCGTCGTGACCGTCGATCGCGGTTCAGGACGACGTGGCGCTCGCGATCGAAGCCGACAAGATCGCGGCGATCGGCCCGACCGATACGATCCTCAAGACCTATGCCAACGCCGAGGTCTACGACGGGCGCGGCAAAGGCGCTCTCTCCCGGGCTCGATCAACTGTCACGCCCACCTCGCGGCGACGCTCGAGCGCGGCTTCAACGAGGACTTCGGATTCCCCAACTCCGCGCGCCTGACCGTCCGACCCGGCAGCCTTCTTCAGGGCGAAGAGGCACGCTGATGGTCACAGTCGGCGCGCTGGAAGCGTTGCGGACCGGCACCACGACCATCGTCGAGAATGCCGGCGGCATCAGCCGCTCCGCCGCCGCGCTGGCGCAGACCGGCCTGCGCTGCGTGTTCGCGGAGTCGATCCGCGACAGCGAGAACGTCGCTGGCCCGATGTCTCCCGAGGGACTCGCCAAGAGCGAGACGCCCAAGTTCTCAGCCGAAGCTGCGCGACGAAGGACTGCAGCGCATCGACGGACTTGTTCAGCACGTGGCACGGCGCGAAGCAGGGACGCATCACCGTGTTCCCGGCCGCCGCGCTCGCCGAGACGGCGTCGCCCGAACTGCTGCAGGCGGTCCGCGCCTTTGCCGAGAAACACGATCTCGGCTACACGATCCACCTGTCGCAGAGCCGTCGCCGAGGTCGAGTTCATGGTGCGCCACCATCGGCCTCAGTCCGCCGGCGTTTCTCGAGCAGGCACGGCTTCCTCGGTCCGCGGCTGTTCGCGGCGCACTGCCGCTACGTCGACGACGGCGACATCGCGTTGCTCGGCACGCTCGGGCACCATCGTGTCGCACCAGGCGGCGATGGCCGCGAACCGCGGCGTCATCCCGCCGATCGCCAAGCCTGCGCGCGGCCGGCTGCCCGATCGCCAACGGCACCGACAACAACACCAACGACCTGTTCGAGGTGATGCGTGTCGCGCTGCTGACCGAACGGATCTCGGCGCAACGATCCGTTTCCCGGAGTCCGGCCGCAGCCGGAAGACATGCTCGAAGACGCGACGCTCGGCGGAGCGCGAGCGACGCGTCAGGAACGCTGGTCGGCTCGCTCGAGGTCGGGAAGAAGGCCGACATTCTCGTCGTGGACACACAGCGGGCCCACCTCGTCCCGGCCGGGCGCATCGTCTCGGCGTGGATCCACAACGGTCAGCCGTCCGACATCGAGTCGGTCGATGGTCGACGGCCAGTTCGTCATGCGCAACCGCAAGGTCCTGACGATGGACGAGGACCGGCATCGTCGCCGAAGCCGACAAGGTCGGACGGCGGATCTGGAAGCAGGTGCAGGCGTCAGGCCCGGATTCCGATCCCGGGCCGTCCGCGCCGCGCGCTGACCGGCGCTCCCGCACGTCGGCGGCGGAACTGCGCGGCTCTGCCGGGCCGAGCCGCGAATTTCCTGCGCATCGCGGAACCAGTCGTAGACCGCCTACGTCAAACGGCCGTAGACTGACTACGACCATGGCCAAACACACCGAGAAGGAGCGCCTGGAGCTGCTGCAGGGCACGCTCGACATGCTCATCCTGCGGACCCTGCAGTGGGGTCAGCAGCACGGACACGGCATCGGCCAGGCGATCCGCGCGCAGTCCGACGACCTGCTCAGGGTCGAAACCGGCTCGCTCTACCCGCGCTGCACCGCCTCGTCAAGCGCGGCTGGCTGAAATGGGAGTGGGACGTGAGCGAGGCGAACCAGCGGGCGAAGTACTACCGGCTGACGCCGGCGGGACGCGCGCAGCTGACCCGCGAGCGCGATCGCTGGTCGCAACTCGTCGATGCCATCGGACGGATCATGAACCCGGCGCCCGCGAACGAGTAAGGGCATGCCGCCCCGCATTCCGGACAGCGACGAGCTCGACGACGAGATTCGCGGGCATCTCGCCATCAGCATCAAGGAGCGCATCGAGCGCGGCGAGGATCCGGCGCCGCGCGCCTCGCGGCGCTCGAAGGAATTCGGCAACGTCACGCTGACGCGCGATTCGATCCAGGGCGTCTGGCGCCATCGCTGGTTCGACGCGGCGGAGGCGCTCGTCCGGGACATGCGCTTCGCGATGCGCTCGCTCTGCGCGTCAAGGGCCTGGCCATCACTGTGGTCGTCACGCTCGCGCTCGGCATCGGCGCCAACGCCGCGATCTTCAGCGTCGTTCGCGGCGTGCTGCTCCGGCCGCTGGTCAATCGCGACGAAGATCGCCTGATCTACATCCGGCAGAGCGGGCCCGGCATCGGCGCGGAGAACATGACGTTCTCGGTCCCCGAGATCAACGACTTCAAGTCGCGGATCACCAGCATCAGCGCCTTCGGCGACTTCTCCACCATCGATTTCACGATGATCGGGCTCGGCGCCGAACCTCGGATCGTGAAAGCGGGCGTCGTCGGTGGATCGTTCTTCGACGTGATGGGCCTGCGGCCCGTGCTCGGCCGGCTGCTGAACGTCCAGGACGATGGTCCGAAGGCGGCCGGCGCCGCCGTGCTCACGTATCGGTTCTGGACGACGTCGCTCAACAGCGACCCGAGCGTGATCGGCAAGACCGTCCGTCTCGGGCACGCGCACCGCAACCGTGGTCGGCGTCCTCGAGCCGGCGGTACTCCTATCCGGCTGACACCGAGATCATCGCCAACGTCGTGACCAGCCCGCATCATCTCAGCGCCACGATGGAAGCGAGCCGCGTTCACCGCATGACGGAGCTGTTCGGCCGCCTCGCGTCCGGGCGCCTCGCTCGACGCGGCGCGCGCCGAGCTGACAGCGACGCATGCGGCGATGGTGCGCGAGCATCCCGAGGCATACTCGCCGAAAGCCAACGTCCAGCTGCGCGTCACGAAGCTCCGCGATCAGATCGCGCGCGCCGGCGCGGACGATCCTGATCGTGCTGCTCTCCGCGGCCGCCGTCGTCTTCGTCATCGCCTGCTCGAATGTTGCCAATCTGATCCTCGCCCGATCGGTCCGCCGCGAAGGCGAGCTGGCCGTGCGCGCGGCACTTGGCGCGGGCCACGGCGCGCTGCGGCGGACGCTGCTGGCCGAGAGCCTGGTGCTCTGCGGCGCCGGCGCGGTGCTCGGCGTGTTGCTCGCGCGGCCGTTCGTCGCGATGGTGGTTCGCTACGCCGCGCGCTTCTCGATCCGCGCGCTCGAAGTCACCGTCGATGCGAGCGTGCTCTGGGTGGGTGCGGGCCTCGCGATCGCGGCCGCCGTGCTGCTGGCGCACGTCCCGCGCCTGCCATCGCCGCACGCCCCGGCCGGGCTCGGCCTGGCCAACGGCATTCGGATCACACCGGGCACGAACCGCCGCCTGCGCATGTTCGCGACCACGCAGATCGCCTTCTCGTTCGTGCTGCTCGCCGGCGCGGGCATGCTGGTCGCGACGCTGGTCGCGATGCAGGCGGCCAATACCGGTTACAACATGCGGCACGTGCTTGCGGTCGACATCCCCATGTCGGTCGCCGAGCTCGGCGATGCCAAGGCGATCGCCTTCTATCAGGAAACGACGCGGCGCATCAGCAGCTTGCCCGGCGTCGAGGGCGTCGCGGTGGGCAGTTTCGTGCCGTGGCGCGATGCCGGCACCTTCGGCCCCGGCTTCCAATTCACGGTCGAGGGTTACACGCCCGCCGACGGCGAAGAGAACCCGATCGGACGCATGCGCATGGTCGCGCCACGCTTCTTTGCCGTGCTGGGCGTCCCGGTGATCGCGGGCCGCGAGTTCACGGACGAAGACCGTCGCGGCGCTGAATCCGTGACGATTGTCAGCCAGAGCGTCGCCCAGCGGCTGTTCCCGAACGGCGAGGCGGTGAATCGACACCTGACGTGGACCGATCCGGTCTTCAGCATCTACGGCAAGCCCATCCCGAGCCGCATCATCGGCGTGGTCGCGGACGTGGACGACGAGAGCGTCGTTCCGGGAACGCCGCTCACGGTCTACCGACCAGCGTGGCAGATGGGCGTGGCCGGCCGTTTGTTCGTGCACGCGGCCGGCGATCCGTATGCGCTCGTGCCGGCCGTGACGCGCGTGATTCGCGAGATTTCCGCGGACCAGGCGCGTGGAGCGTCCGGCGACCCTCGAGGACGTGCGCGCGGACGTGTTGTCGCCGGAGCGGGTCAGCGCCTTCGTGTTTTCCGGTTTTGCCGGTATCGCGCTGCTGATTGCGGTCGTCGGCGTGGCGGGCGTGCTCGCGTTCTCGGTCAGCGCGCGCACGCGCGAGTTCGGCATCCGGCTGGCAGTCGGCTCCGCGCCGCGACACGCTGCTGGCGCGCGTAGCTCACGGAAGGCGTCTGGATTGCGGCGATCGGCATCGCCGTCGGCTCGATCGGCGGCTTCGCGCTCGCAGGCATCGCGGCAAGATTCGTCGCGCACGTGCAACTGCCGGGCGCCGTGCCGGTGCTGAGCGCCGCCGTCCTCCTCATTGCCGCGGCGGTCGTGGCGTCGCTGATGCCGGCGGCGCGGGCCTCGCGCGTCGACGTCCCTGCAGGCGCTGCGATCGGAATAGACATCGTTAATCAAGGCCACAGCCGCCGGCCGACGCGCGGCTACACGCATCACGTCATGACATTGCTGCCTCTCCACATCCTCGGCGGATTGACGGCCATCGTCGCCGGCTCCGTCGCGCTCTCGGCGCTCAAAGGCGCCACGCTGCATCGCAGCGGCGGGATCGTTTTCGTCTACGCTGATGATGGTCATGTCGGCCAGCGGCGCCGCTGATGGCGATGATCAGACTGAATCGCGGCAACATCATGGGAGGCGGGCTGACGTTCTATATGGTCACGACCGCGCTGCTCACCACGCGGCCGCGCGGTGGCGTGGGTGGATCGCGGTGTCGCGCTGCTCGGCCTCGCGGTCGGTGTAGCAGGCTATGCGTTCGGCTTCAGCGCCTTGCACAGCGCCACCGGCCGGCTCGACGGGTATCCGCCGCCGCTCTTACTTCGTCTTCGGATCCATCGTGCTGCTCTCGGTCGCGGGCGACGTGCGCATGCTGCTGTCGCACGGTCTTCAGGGACGCGCGCTGCTAGTGGAGTGTATCCGCTGAAGTAGTCACTGAGTCACAACGAGCCTTGGACCGCGATTTTCGGGCCGCGACAACGGAGCGGCCCGGTAGTAGATCCGAGGAGACACACCACTAGGCATCTCTGGCGCATGTGCTTCGCGATGTTCATGGCGACCGCCTCGTTCTTTCTCGGTCAAGCAAAGCTTTTCCCGAAGCCGGTGCGCATCTTCCCGTTGCTGGCGATTCCGGCGCTCCTGCCGCTGGTCCTCCTGCTTTACTGGCTTGCGCGCGTGTCGTGGACGCATCGACGCGCCCGCGCGTCGCGAACCATTTCGTTGAAGACGATACCCGCCGTCTGAATCCCGTCATCCATCGATTCGGATCTCCCGCGACTGCAGAAGTGCGATTGCCGTAATTCCGGTGTGTACGCGTCGGCGTGCTGCTGGTCAGCCGCTTGCACCACGCGCACGTCTTATGCGCCGCGTGACGGGCTGAAGCCTGTCGCCTACAACCGGCACGGTTGTAGCGGCCGTTCTTCGGACCGGCCGCCGGATGCACCCGCGAGGAGGACGGTATGAACCGAGCACGCGTTGTGTCGGCGGCGGTCGTGGTGTGGACTGGCGTGTGTCGCGAACCTGGTGGCGCAAACGATCGCGCCGGCAGACGGCTGGGTCGTCCTGCCCGTCGATGAATACCGTGCGCTGCGTGACCGCGCGAACCCGCCGGCGACGCCGCCGGCGGCGCCTCCCGTCGAAGCGACGCTGACGCCGGATCGACTACGACCTTCGCGTCGAGGCCGATTCGATCACCGGCCGTGCACTGTTCACGATCGACGTGCTGAGGGACGGCTGGACGCGCGTCGCGATTCCGGCGGGACTGATGAGCGCGCGACGCGCGACTCGACGGCCAGCCCGTGTCGCTGATCGACAGGCGCGCCGCCGCGAGTGCTGCTCGCGCGCGCCGGCCGCTCCGTGCTCACGCTCGACATCGTCGTGCCGGTTGCCAGATCGGCCGGCTCCGAATCGATCGTGCTGCCGGCGTCCCCGTCGTCGATCTCGCGTGCGACGCTGACGCTGCCGCGCAGCGGCATCGACCTGTCCGTCACCGGCGGCTTCATCGCCGATCGCGTCGAGACTGCCGGCGAGACGCGGTGGACCGCGTGCGGGCGGCCGAATCAGGCGCTCGCGCTGATCTGGAAGCGCAAGGTCGACGACCACCGCGCCGAGCTTCCAGTCCGCGTCCGCGCGCGTTTGACGACGATCGCCGGATTGAGCGAGGAGATGTGCCTGACGAGCACGGCCGTCCGCGTCGACGTCGTGCAAGGTCTCGCGCGCGAGATCGCGTTGGCGCTGCCGCCCGGGCTCGTGATCAACCAGGTGACCGCGCCGACGGTCGGCGACTGGTCGGTGAGCGGCGGCGTGCTGCGCGTGCGGCCACTCGATCCGGTGGCCACCGAGACGTCGCTTCGTCGTGCAGGGCGAGATGCGTGTGCCGCGCGACGGCTCGGTCGTCGTGCCGCTGGTGCGAATGCCATCGGCCGAGCGCGAAACCGGCGGCGTCGCGGTGGACGTGGTCGGCGCGGGCGAAGTATCGGGACGCCAGGCGCGCGGTCTCGATCCGGCGCGACCCGTCAGAACTGGGCGACATCGTCGCCGGTCGCGAATCGCCGTCGATGCTGGCGTTCAGGCTGAAGCCGCTCGGCGGCGACGAACCGCGATCGCTCTCGGTGACGCTGGTGCGCTACACGCCGCAGGCGGTGCTCATCGCCAACGTCGAGGAAGCGCGCTATCGCGTGCTCGCCTCGGAAGACGGCCGCGTGCTGGTGCAGGCACGGTATGCAGTCCGCAACAACCAGCGGAGCTTCCTCAAGGTGACGCTGCCGCAAGGCTCGACGGTGTGGAGCGCCGAGGTCGCGGGACGGCCGGTGCGTCCCGGCATCGGCGGCGGCGACGCGGTGCTCGCTGCCGCTCGAGAAGGGACGCGCCGGCACGGACGCGCCGACGTTCGCGGCGGAGCTCGTGTATCTGCAGCGGACGGATGCATGGACGGACAAGGGCCGCGGCGCGCGTCGATCTGCCGGCGCTCGATCTGCCGGTGTCGCGGACCGGCCTCGAGCTGCATGCTACTCACCGCGCTTCCGCGTCGACGCCGCAGCCGGGCGCGTTCCGCGTCGCGAACGATCCGGTGTCTTTGCCGGAAGCGTTTCGCCAGTCGGGGATGTCAATCGCCGTCGCGCCTGGGAATGCGAAGAACGAGAGCGGCCTTCAGGCGCTCGTCGATCGCTACCGGAGCGGATCGGGCGGCACGATCGTCGGCGCGCTGCCGGTGCACGTCGCGTTTCCCAGTGTCCGGACCGTCGATCTTCCTCGCGTGCGAGCTGACCGAAGAAGGCCGCGCGCCGTCGGTGGAGCTGACATTCAAGCGGGCGAGAGGCCGATCATGATTATCAACTGCCGGACGTCGTGCCTGGTCACCGCGCTGCTCGCAGTCACGGCGCACATGGCGGCGGCGCAGCGGCCGCCGCGGCCGAGCGAGTCGTCACGAGCGGTGACGCTGTCGCTCGCCGAATACAACCGCCTGATCGATCTTGCCAGCCGGCCGCCGCAGGCACCGTCCGCGCCTCCGGTGCGCGGCGGTGCTGTCGGGCGCCGATCTGCGCGTCCGGGTCGGAGCGCGACACGGCGCGCGGCGTCTTCACGCTGACCGGCGAGGTCCTGCGCGCCGGCATCAGCCGCGTCGAGCCTGATGGCCGGCGCGACGCTCACCGAGGCCAGTGCATCTAGGACGGCCGCTTGCCGCTGATGACCGACGGCAACGCGCACGCGGCGCTGCGTCCGGGACCGGGTCCGTTCGCCGCTGTCGCTCGAATGGGGCGCGCCGCTGGCATTCGCGCCCGGACGCGCGTCGTTCGCGCTGCCGGTTCCGCCATCCGGAACGCGCGCGGGCGACGATCGATCTGCCCGGCGATCAAGCGGACGTCCGTCTCTCCGCGGGTCTCGTCACGAGACGCACGGTCGTCGCCGATCGCACGATCGTGGAGGCGACACTCGATCCGGGATCGGCGACGGAGGTGTGGTGGTCGATGCGCGACAGCGCGCCGGCGGCAGCCGCGCGCGAAGTGCGCACGCTCGCCGACGTGATGACGCTGGTGACGATCGCGGACTCCGGATGTGCGGATGGCCGCGTTGATCGACGTCACCGTGGTGCAGGGCGACGCCGCGGAGCATCGAGGCGCGTCTTCCGCAGGGATACGAGGTGACCGGCATCTCCGGCAGCACGCTCGAGGTCGAGCGATGCCCGCGTCGACGCGGTCGTGCTGCGCGTCGCGGACCCGACCGTCCGCCGTCATCAGTTCCTCATCAGCGCTCGAACGTCAGCACGCCGCCGGATCGTTCACGCTCGACACCGGCTTCGTCGGCGTGCCGGACGCTCAACGCGAGCGCGGCGAGATCGCGGTCGAGGGCGTCGGGACGCTCGGAGCTGGAAGCGGCCGAGCGCGAGGGATGCATCGGCTCGACGTGCGCGAGCTGAATGCGGCGCTGCAGTCGCTGTCGCGGCTGCCGATCCTCGCGGCGTTCCGCTACCAGCGCCCCAGCGCGGCGCCGCGCCGGGCTGACGCTGGACGTTCAACGATTTGCCGACAGCGGCGTGCTCGCGGCGGTCGCCGACGCGCGATCGCGACGACGCTGGTGACGACTGAAGGACGGATGCTGACCGAGATCGCGCTGACGGTGCAGAACCGCGCGCAAGTCGTTTCTGAAGGTGACGCTGCCGGCGGGCGCGTCGATCGTTTCGGTCGACGTCGCCGGCGAACCGGCCAAGCCGGCGCTCGGCGCCGACGGCGACGCGCGTGCCGCTGTTGCGTCCAGGATTCCGTCCGACTGGCGCCTATCGCGGTGACGTTCGTCTACCTGCAGGCTGGAACGCCGCTGGCGAAGAAGGGTGAGATGCAGATGGCACTCCCCGGATGGACATCCCGGTGGAAGTCGTGGAGTGGGAGGTGTTCGTGCCCGACAGCTACTCGGTGCGCGCGATCGGTGGGAACGTCGATCGAGCGGCGTGCGATGCCCGGCTTCGTCACGTTCGGCGCCTCCGGTCGGCAGCGTCGTCGCGGGCAGCGTCCACGTCGCGGCGGTCACCAGCGCGCCGCCCGGACAGATTCGCGGACGCGTCACGGACACGACCGGTGACGTCCCGCCCGGCGTCACGATTTCGCTCGCGGCGGGAACGCATGCACCTGACCGCGGTCACCACCGCCGACGGCACGTTCGTCTTCTCAAGGTTCCACCGGGCTTGCGTCACGGTGGCCGCACAGCTCAGCCGGATTCGTGACGGGAACGTATTCGCTGGCCTTCGATCAGCAGCGCGCGGCAGATCGACTTCGTCCTGCCGGTGGCGGCCGTGACCGGAACCGTCACCGTCGCGGCCGAATCGCCCGCCTCGGATCGACGCGCGCGCGCGATGCAACAGTCAGCCGCGCCGTCGCAGGAACGTGATCAGCCTGCAGCAGCGCACCGCGGGCGTTGCTGCCCGTGCGATGTCGACGTGCCGCGTGCGGGGACGTCGCACGAGTTCGTCAAGCCGCTGGTCGTCGATCAGGAGGCGGCGGTGACGTTCCGCTACACGCGCGCGCTAGGGGCCACTGATCGCGTACGTGGCGTCCGCGTTCAGGCGGACCGCAAGCTTATTGGTGCCGCAGCGCGCTCAACGGGTTCGTGAGCGCTGCGCGCCAGGCGGGAACAATCGTCGCGAGGACGACGCCGCCGAGCACGATCGCGATCGCACGGGCGAACGAGATCGCATCGGTCGCGCTGACGCCGAACAGCGCGCTGCCGAGCAATCGGCCGAGCGCCGAGTGCGGCGACGATGCCGATCGGCGGCGCCGATCGCGCCGAGGCGCAGGCCTCGCGCCGAGAAATCGGCGCACCACCGAGACGCGCGGCGCACCGAGCGCCATCCGGATGCCGATTTCGTGCGTGCTCTGTTTGACGATATGCGACACGAGGCCATAAGTGCCCATGCGCCGCCAGCGCCATGCCGGCGACGCCGAAGATGAACAGCATCGTCGCCGTCAGGTCGAAGAGCAGGAACGCACCGCGCAGATTGCGGGTCATCGGCTTGGCGGACTGAATCGGCAGGTCGGCGTCGATCGCGTCGACGCAGCGCGCGCGCCTGGTCGACGAGGCGATCGACCGGTGCCGAGCGCGCGCGTGTGCAGGACCATGCTCGGACCGGGCACGACTGCAGGAACGGCAGGTAGAAGTACGGCCGCGGCGACTTCGTTGATCCGCGCGTAGCTCACGTCCGCGGCAACGCCGACGACGGTCCGCCAGATCGCGGTCGCCGACGCGGAGACGTTTGCCGATCGCGTTCGCCGCGCCGCCCCAGAATCGCTGCGCCAGCGTGGCGTTCACGATCGCCACCGGCGCCGCCGTTCTCGTCGTCCCGGTCTTCGAACTCGCCGCGCCGGCGATGACGTCGATGCGCAGCGTTCGGAAGTAGTCGGATCCGACAACGTTCGACATGAACGACAGGTCTTCACCGCGACGCGGCTCGTAGCCCTCGATCGCCACCCGCTGCGCGCGCGTGTCGAGCAGCGACATTGGCATGTACGCGGCGAGTGTCGCCGATCTCGACGCCGGCATCGGCGCGCGCCGTGGCGAGCAGGCTTGCGGTAGAACACGCGGCCGCGCGTCGTCGTCGTAGCGCGTTCTGCTTTGACGTCGAGCGTCGATTGCGGTCGAGGTGAGCTCGGGTCGAAGCCGGGATTCGCGCGCCGCGCCGCCTCGACGCTGCGCGATGTCAGCCCGGCGCCGACGAGCAGCAGGAGCGACACCGCGACCTGCGCGATCACCAGACCGGCACGCAACCGGCCGCGCGCGGCGCCGCGCGGCGACGCGTCCTCGTTGATCACCGACACCAGATCGACCCGTGAGCTCTGCAGGGCCGGGACGAATCCGAACACGAGCGCGCTGCCGCACGCGACCAGCGCCGCGAACCCGATGACGAGGCTGTCGACGCCGATGTTGAAGAAGAGTCGCTCCGGCGCGGCGAGCTTCTCGGCGTAGCCGACGAGCATCGGGATGCCGCGCTGCGCGAGCAGGACGCCGAGCGCGCGCGCCCGGCGCGGCGAGCACGAGGTTCTCGACGATCAGCAGCCGGACGATCCGCGCCCGCGTCGCCCCGAGCGCCAGCCGCACCGCGATTTCACCGCGCCGCGACAGGCCGCGCACCAGCACCAGCCCCGCGATGTTCGCGCAGGCGATCGTCAGCACCAGCAGGCCCATCGCGCTGAGCACGATCAGGGTCGGCAGCAGGTAGGTCTGCGCGCCCTGCGGCGATCGCCAGAACGGCACGACGCGCAGCCGCTGCACCGGCATCGTTCAGCGGTCGATCGCGCGCCAGCGTGGCCCACGCCGCATCGGTCTGCGCGATCGCGTTGGCGAGCGTCGTCCCCGGACGCAGACGGCCGTGGAGATACAGGATGCTCGGCGCGCCGATCGGCGAGGATCGCCGCCGGCGTGCTCTCCTGGCTTCCGAACTTGAAGCCGAGTTGCGGCGCCATCATCACCGGGATGAACAGCTCGACGTCGTAGCTCACGATCGTCCCGTGGAACGCCGGATCCGACACACCCACGACGGTCAGCACGACGTTGTTGATCTCGAGCGTCCTGCCGACGATGTCCGGAGCGGCGCCGAAGTCGCGCCGCCACAGACTGTCGCTGATCACCACCACCGGCTGGCGGCTCGGCGCGACCTCGTCCGACGGCAGCAGCGTGCGGCCGCGCCGCGCGCACGCCGAGGACCTGGAAGTAGTTGCCGGTGACGATCTCGGCGAAGACCGGTCGCGGCGCCGCGGCCTCTGCCCATCGTGACCGTGCCGACGTCGCTGCCGAGCAGTCCCGAGAACGCCTGGTCGTGATCGCGGAGGTATTGATAATCGGGATACGACACGGCGACGTCACGTCCGGTGCTGGTTTCTCCGAAGACGACGCCGAGCCGCGCCGATCCTCGACGCCCGCAAGCGGACTGAGCGCGATGCCCTTGAGCATCGTGAACACGGCGGCATTGAGGCCGATGCCGAGCGTGAGCACGCCGACGACGGCGAGCGAGAACGCCGGATTCTTCGCCAGCGCGCGGATCGCGTAGCGGACGTCACTGAAGGAGTCGTGCACCGCGTCGATCCACGACGGCGTCCAGACGCGACGCGCCGCTTCGGTCGGTCAACGTGACGTTGCCGAATTCCTTCAGCGACGCCAGGCGTGCGGTCTGCCGATCGGCGCCGTCGGCCACGCGCTCGTCGGTAGCGATGGCCAGATGCGCGCGGATTTCGTCCTCGAAGGTCGTCATCGTCCAGCGCGCCGCCGCTTCAGGCTCTTGAGCCAACTGACGATCGACATGGGTTACTCCTCGGTTCCGGGCGTCGGCACCGGCTTCGTGACGCGGGCGATGGCGTCGAGGGTCTGCAGGATCAGCATGTCGAGGGCGCCGTGCAGCAGGTCGGTGCGGCGCGGCGGGTCTCAGAGGAATGCAAGGTCATGGCTATAGAAACTCTATAGCCTGAGACGTAGGGAGTCTATAGCCTGTTCCGCGCATGGCGCTGTACCCCGATATGCCGGGGATGGACGGTCGATTGGGCGAGGCCGTAATAGAATCCCGGGTGTGAGTCACTCTCTCCCGATTGCCAAGACCGTCCAGGGTCGCGACCTCGAACTCGACGCCACGATGGCCAATCGTCACGGCCTCATCACCGGCGCCACCGGCACCGGCAAGACCGTCACGCTGCAGGTCCTCGCCGACAGCTTTTCGCGCATCGGCGTGCCGGTGTTCCTCGCCGACGTCAAAGGCGATCTCTCCGGCGTCGCGGCCGCCGGCTCGACGACGCCGAAGGTTCGCGAGCGGCTGCAGGCCATCGGCGCGAACCGAGCCCGAGTGGCGCGCGGATCCAGTGGTGTTCTGGGACGTCTCGGCCGCCGCGGCGTGCCGATTCGCGCGACGATCTCCGATCTCGGCCCGCTCCTGCTCGGCCGGCTCCTCGATCTGAATCCGACCCAGCAGGGCGTCCTCACACTCGTCTTCAAGATCGCCGACGATAACGGGCCTGCTGCTACTCGATTTGAAGGATCTGCAGGCGATGCTGCAGTGCGTCGGCGATCGCGCGAAAGAGTTCCGCACCGGAGTACGGCAACATCTCGGCCGCGTCGATCGGCGCGATCTCAACGAGCGACTGCTCGGAGTCGAGCAGCAGGGCGGCGACAAGTTCTTCGGCGAGCCGATGCTCGACGTCGACGATCTGCTCCAGACCGACTCGCGGCCGCGGCGTGGTCAACGTGCTCGTCGGCCGACGAGCTGATCCGCGCGCCGAAGGTCTACGCGACGTTCCTGCTGTGGATGCTCTCGGAGCTGTTCGAGCGCCTGCCGGAAGTCGGCGATCCCGAGAAGCCGACGCTGGTGTTCTTCTTCGACGAAGCGCATCTGCTCTTCAACGATGCGCCGGCGTCGCTGGTCGAGAAGATCGAACAGGTCGTCCGTCTGATCCGGTCGAAGGGCGTCGGCGTCTACTTCGTGACGCAGAGCCCGTCGGACGTGCCGGATACGGTGCTGGCGCAACTCGGCAACCGCGTGCAGCACGCGTTGCGCGCGTTCACGCCGCGCGACCAGAAAGTCGTCAAGGCGGCGGCGCAGACGCTGCGATCGCAATCCGGCGTTCGACACCGAGCACAGCCATCACCGAGCTCGCCATCGGCGAAGCGCTCGTCTCGCTGCTCGAGGCCAGCGGCAGCCCGAGCGTGACCGAGCGCGCCTGGGTGCTCACGCCGTCGTCACCGGATCGGACCGATCACCGATGCCGAACGGGATGCGATTCGCCAGCAGTCCGCGGCGTCGCTGCGGCCACTACGAGCAGACCGTCGATCGCGAGTCGGCGCGACGAGAAGCTGAAGGCACGCACGGCAACGGCCGAGGGCGTCACCGCCCCGACGACGACGATGCCGATGCCGACGACGCCTGGCGCGTCCAACGCGCCGGCCGGACCGTCGGTCACCGATTCGTTGACGGCGATTGTCTTCGGCACGACCGGACCGCGCGGCGGCCGACGTCCCGGTCTTCTCGACGCGGCGGCGAGGAGCGCCGCCCACGCGATGGGTTCCGGCGTCGGCCGGGCAGTCTTGCGCGGCGCCCTCGGCTCGATCCTCGGCGGCACGAGCCGGAGGCGCTAGTGCGATTCGCGCTCGCCCACCATCACGTGTTCGCGTCGGCGCCGTCCGTAGGAGGTGAGTGAAAGTTCCTGCCCAGGCAGTCGAGCAGCGCCACGAGCGGGAGCATCACCGGCGCCCACGTCTCGAGGAAGTCGCGATCGGCCGTCAGTGCCTCATGGGTCGGGACGATATTCACCACGGCGGTCACCGACATCCGGCCTCCGTCCGGGACGATTCGCGCCAGTTCCGCCCTGAGCGCTTCTCTGAGCCTCAGCGCCCGGCCGATCGTCTGCTGCGCCTCTTCCCACGACCGCGCGCCGCTGGAGTATTTCTTCAACAACTCACAGCGAAATTTCCGGCACGTGGACGGGCGGATCGGCGTAGATCTGGCAACAGCCGTCGGCGTACGCGCCGCACGGTTGTATGAAGGATGGCTCGGTCTCGTTCGTCTGGATCTCGATACCGCGCGCCCGCAGCGGCGCGAGCAGGTCAGCGGCCTCGAGCGGCACGCTCGCGAACATCGTGCCGTCGCAACAGAAGCCGCACGATCGGCAGAGCGCTTGTTCCGTGGCGCGAGCTTCCATGCCGTTTCATCATCCAACAGGGGCAGCCGACGCGTCTACGATCGCGTGATCACAATTGACTTGGCGTCTTCGTTGCGCCATAATCGGCCACCAATCCCTTCCACCACATCGCATGCACACATCGTTGCTGCCGCTGCTCGTCTGCCCGGACTGTCACACGCGTTTCACCCAGCGGCCGAGCGGCGTCGATGTCGTCACGGGACGGATCGCTGACGTGCGAATCCGGCCATCAGTTCGCCGTCGTCGAGGGGTGCCGCGATTCGTCAGGCACGCGCTCGGACGCCGACCCAGCAGCGCACGCGCGAGTCATTCGGCCATGAGTGGACCGTCCGCTATCTCGCAGCACGGGCACACGCCGGCGGAACGGCAGGCCGAGCGCGACATCTTTCGCGATATACCCGCACCGTTCCCTCCGAGTTCCGCGGCCACGGCTGGTGCTCGACGCCGGAGCTGCGGTAACGCGCCGCTACGCGAAGCTGGTGAACGATTGGGGGCGCGGGTCGTGGCGGTGGACATCTCGTCGGCGGTCGACGCGGCACAGCGCAACCTCGGCGATCGCCCGGACGTCGACGTGGTGCAGGCTGATCTCTTCAAGCTGCCGTTCTGTCCCGAGACCTTCGACATCGTCTATTCCGTCGGCGCGCTGCACCACACGCCCGACGCACGCGGCGCCTTCGCCGCGATCCAGCCGCTGGTGAAACGCGGCGGCTTCTTCTCGATCTTCGTCCACGGGCAAGGGAAACCGCGTGCTCCACGCGACGAACCGCGCGCTGCGCCGCTGGACCGCGACGCGATCGCTATGGCACGACCTGGCGCTTCGCGCAGGCGCTGACGGAATCGGCAAGGTGCTCGTCTCGATTCCGTTCGCGGGACCGATGCTCTATCTGATGGGGCGGCAGATCTGTGCACTCCGATCCCGATCTGCACAACACCTTCGATCACTTCAGCGCCGGATTCACGAGCTTTCACCGGAAGGATCGTAGATCCGCGGCTGGTATGACGGCTGGGACGATGGTCGTCGCGCTACGCCGGCGTGCGCGAACGAAAGCATCTACGCCAGAGGCGCGAAGCCGATCGGACGGGGCGGCACGTGATTCGGGGATGCCGTGCCGGTGCGCAGATGTCATCACGCCACGAGCGGCGCTCATCCGCTCCATGCCGCCGGTCGACGAGCCGGCGCGGATGCAGGTGCCGTCTTTCCTGCGCTCGAGGTATCCCGATTGCGTGAGCGTCGCGAGCGCGCGCACGCAGACATCGTCGGTCAGGTTCCACGCGCGGCGAGCCTGCGCGAACGTCAGCCTCAGTCCGGGCATCTCCGCATATTCCATGTGCATCAGCACGACCCGCGTCGTCGACGTTGAGAAACTCCATACGCGTCTCCTTCGATTTCGCGATGTTAGACGCGGGGTGTGACGATGGCGTTTCGACGGCATAGCGAAAGGCGTAACATCGCGCTACTTCGTCAGTAGCTCACGCGCCATACGCGATTGCCGCCGTCGTCGGAGACGAGCACCGAACCATCGGGCAGCTGCAGTAGGCCGACCGGCCGGCCCCACACCTCCTTTGTCGTCTCCGTCGCTCGCGATGAAACCCGACAGGAAATCCTCGGGCGCGCCGGACGCGACGCCGTCGCGAAACGGCACGCGAACGACGCGATAGCCCGACAGCTTCGACCGATTGATGGAACCGTGCAGCGCGACCAGCGCGCTGTTGCGTACGCCGGCGGGAACTGCGAACCCGTGTAGAAGATGCAGCCCGAGCGCGGCGGAATGCGACGGCAGGCAGCACGTCCGGCGCTCGCGCCGTCGCAACCAGATCCGGACGCTGCGGCGTGACGGTCGGATCGAGATGCTGACCGAGATACGAATAAGGCCAGCCGTAGAATCCGCCGTCGCGGACGGACGTGATGAAGTCGGGGACGAGATCGTCGCCGAGGTGGTCGCGCTCGTTCGACCGCCGTCCAGAGCGTGTTCGATGCCGGGCAGGTACGCAAGGCCGACCGGATTGCGCAGTCCGCTCGCGAACAGACGATGCGCAGCGGCCGTCGGGGCTGTATTTCGTGGATGGCCGCGCGCTCGACGCCTGCAGTCGTCGCTCCGGGCGTCGCGTTGGTCGCCGAGCCGATCGTCACGTGCATCTTCGTGCCGGCGGCGTTGAAGATGACGTTCCGCGTCCAGTGGTTGTAGCCGCGCGTCTGGCTGATGTCGATCTTCAGGCGCTTCGCGGTGTCCTCGTCGAGCGCGCGCATCGCTCGGCAGGCAGATCGACGATCTTCTCCGGCGCTCGCCGACGCCGCCGTTTGTCCAGCGCGTGCAGGCTAAATCGAACCACCGAGTCGTTGTTGCCGACGTAGCAGATAGTCCTTCCAGAAAGCGAGGCCGAACGGGCCGGTTGAGTCCCGGCGACAAATGTTTCGCGCGTCTCGGCGTGCGCCGTCGTGGTCGGCATCGCGAAGGACGGTGATCGAGTCCGCCGTTCCGCTCACCGGCTGGCCAGGAAGACGTCGCTGCTTCCGGCGCGAGCGCCATGAAGCGCGCGAACTGCAGGTCGAGCGGCGAAGACGTCTGACGGCGAAGCCCGCCGGTACGGTCAGACGATGGCCCGTCCGGCGTCGCACGCACCACGCGCGTGATCTTTCGATACCAAGGCGTCGCAAACGGCTGCGGCAGCTGCTGCAGCAGCAACGCGGCCACGATCACGGGCGCGTGGGCATCGATTCCTCACGACGAGACTACTTCGCGAGCGCGGCGCGGTCGTGGCCCACCCGTGGCGGCCGCGGAGATCCACTGGTTGACGCCGTACGGAAAGCCGCTTTCGAAATTACGCCTGAATCGGCACGGCCCGCGTCTCGACGATCCACGATCCGTCTTCGATCTGCGTGCGCAGCAGGAACTCGATCCCTTTGCGATACGCGCGATCGGCCGGCTGTGACGCGCCGCTCTCGCGCAGCGCGACCAGCGCCTCGCCGGTCGCGTACGCGTCGCTCGCCATCGTATCCGTCTGCGCCCAGCCGCCGTCGGCGCGCTGGACTCGCCAGCAGATCGCGCGCCGCGCGCTTGAGCGATCTCGCTTCGACGCGCCCGCCCACGACAGGCCGAGCAGCGCGGAACGCGCGTCTCCTCGGTCGACGTCGGCCTGCGCGGTCGTCAGCCAGCGCGCGCGCGATCGACCGCCCGCAGTACTCGGCGCGCCGCGACGGCGGCGCAAACACCTGCAGCGCGCGCATCGACGACGGCGGTGACTTCGATGTCGTTGGATTCGATTGGCGGCCGGATCGTGCTGACCGGCCAGTGGCCGTCGGGCGCCTGCCTGCCGCTTCAGCCAGATCGCCTGCGCGTCGGTCGCCGCGTCGGGCGGATAGCCGTCCGCCGCCAGGCCGAGCGAGCAGGTAGCTGATCGTGTCGGTGCCGCCGGCGATCGAACATGTTCTGCAGCGGTGCGTTCGCGCCACGACTCGAGATACGCGCCGATCAGCGCTCGACTGCTCGCTGCGCCGTCTGCCTCGTTCACCGCGTAACCGTTCGTGCGAGCCGCCGCGACCGCCATCGAGACGACGCTGTTGTGATGGCACGAGACGCAGCCGGTTTGCTTCACGAACGCGACGCCGACGTCCTGGAGCAGCGGCAGGCTGCGCGCGACCGCGGCGCGGATCGCCTCCGGCGTCGCCGGCGTCGGCGCCGATCGGCGTCGGCCGCGCTGGCTCGGCCCGGGTCGTAGCGCGGCGCCGTCGATCGCCGCGCCCGACTCGGGCGGACGGCGCGGCAACGGTCCGTCGACGCCGACGATCGCCGGCGCACTGCGAAGCAGTTGGCGCGCACGAACGTCGCGCCGGCGACGCCGGCGCGCTTCGCGCTGGCGCCGTAGCTCCGAGCAGCAGCGCGAACATCTCCGGCATCGTCGACGCGCGCGCGCTTCGCGCAGCGGCGACGGATCGGTCGGCTACGAGGATCGACGGGTCGGCGCCGTAGTCGAGCAGCAGCCGCAACGCCGGCGCGCGCGCCGACGATGCCGCTGGTGACGACGAGCGCCGATGCGCCGATCGTCCGATCGCGCGTTGACGTCGGCGCCGGCGTCGAGCAGCAGCGCGCATCGTTGTCGACGTCGGGCGCCGCCCACATCAGCGCGGTGGCGCCGGCGCCGTTCGCTCGCGTTGGGATCGGCGCCGGCCGCCAGCGAGTCGCTTGACCAGCGCGGCATCGCCGTAGCAGCGCCGCCGCCATCAGCGGCGTCGATCCGCGCGCGCCTCGCGACTTTCGCGGCGCTCGGATGGCCGGCGCAGGAGCGCATCGATCGCGGTCCGGTCGCCCTCGCGAATCGAGTGTCATCAGACGAGTCGCGTCGGGGTCGGCGGGCGGCGCCGGCGCGTCTCGCCGCGACGCGCGTCCGGCCACTCGGCGCCTTCGTCGATCCACTGTCTTGATCGTTTCGATCTGCTCGGCGCTGAGCGGACCGGCGGGCGGCATCTGCGGACCGAAGGCGGTGCCGACCACGACGGTGATACAGACGGCTGCCGTCGGCGCTGCCAGGTCCGATGTCGGATCTGCGATCCGCCGCGCATCGGCATCGGCGCGGCGATCGAGCCGCAGGCCGCTCATCTGCCGAGTCCGGCCCGTGGCAGCTGACGCAGTGCTCGCGGAAGATCGGCTGCACGTCGCGCTGAAAATCGACCTGCGCGGACGCCGGCGCCGGCGGCGTCAGGGCGGCGACAGCCACGGCGATCCAGACGCACTGCGGCGACGGTGGTGACGGTTCGCATTCGTTGGACCGGTGAATGGCTAGAGTAGAGCGTCTTGCCTGTGGGGAAGCAAGGGCGCGCCGTTCGAGTTGCGGTCAGAGCTAACTCGAGGAGACACGCCACTAGGCGCGCACCGCTTGACGGGAGACGGCCGCTGTCAGCGTCGATCGGCGGCCGAGAACGACGAGCGTCGCGAGCAACCCGACCACCAGCGGAACGATCGCGAGCGCGACGTCGCCGCCCATGATCGTGATGGGTGACCGCTCCCCGTCATGATGATCACGAGGACCCGATGCCGCGATCGGCGTGAGCGCCGGCCGGATGTTGAGGAGCCCGGGAAGGATCAATCCGATCGCGCCGAGCACTTCACAGACGCCGATGAAGCGGATGAACAACCCCGGTAACGCGACCGGTCCGGCGAGCTTGTCGAGCGGCAGCACGAGCTTCGTGCTTCCGGCAAACAGGAAGATGAACGCGAGCAACCCCTGAACGATCCACAGCCATTTTCCTTTGGTCATGTTGCCCTCCTGCGTGCTGGTCGAACCGGCGGGCGCGAAATCGACACTTCAGTCAGCCGGCCACAGGATTTGGCTGTTTCATCCCGCGACATGTCCCGCTTTCCGATCGCACACGGGCCCGCCAAGTGACGGCAAGACGATGACTTAGGCGTGCACACGTCTGCCTCGCCAGCACGGGCACCCGGCTTGCTCAGCTGATCTACGCTCCGCTCAGGGAGGGACAGCGTGCGTGCAAAGAAATCGACCGGCGGAAAGCGGCGCACACGGTGGCGAAGCGTTCGGAAAACTGTCGGTCAAGACCCGAGCAGGCATCACCGCGATTCTCCGTGATCGGCCTGTCGGTGATGGCGATTAGCTGATTGCCGGGCGCGACCCGAAACCGGCCGTCGCCCGGAATGATCTGCCCAACGCGACGCGCGCATGGCGCGTAAGCGCGGACGTCGTGCCGGCGATCCCCGACGCGGCGGGAACGACCGGATCGTCGACCGAGCCCGCTTCGTCTCAGGCGGTGACGATGGTCAGGCCGGTGACGATCACCGGCTGCCTCGAGCGCGACGATGACACGTTCCGCTTGAAGGACGCGACCGGCGTGAACGCGCCGAAGGCGCGGAGTTGGAAGACCGGATTCATCAAGAAGGGACCGGCCGCGATCGAAATCATCGACGCGGCCCATCGCCGGCTGACCGACCTCGTCGGCCGCCGGGTCAACGTCACCGGCGTGCTGTCGATCGGAGTGCGCGCCCGTTCGGCTACAGCGCATCGCCCCCTCGTGCACGACTGACTCGCAGCGATCAAAAGCAGTGGCCTAGTTCGCGCGCAGCACGACGAGCGGGTCCAGCCTCGACGCACGATAGGCGGGCACGAGACTCGCGAGCAACGCGACGATCGCGAGCGTGCCGGCGACGACTGCCGAGCGTCAGCGGATCCGTCGCGCTGACGCCGAAGACCAGCTTCTCCAGGAGCCGTGCCGGCCGCGAGCGCCGCGACCGCGCCGGCGCCGATGCCGACGAGCGCCGGCGTCATCCCCTCGACCACGACCAGGCGGACCACGTCCGCCGGTCGCGCGCCGAGCGCGCGGTTCTGATGCCGATCTCCCGGCTGCGGCCGCGGACGATGCACGACAGCACGCTGTAGATCCCGACCGACGCGAGCGCCAGCGCCACCGCCGCGAACAGGCCCGAGCAGCGAGCGCGCTGAAGCGCTGCGACGTCAGCGTTATCGTCGATCACCTCCTCCATCGTGCGGATGTCCTCGCACCGGCTGCTCGCGGATCGATCGCGCGCAGCGACGCCGGCATGCCGCCTGGCGCGAGCGAAGTCGGCGGCACCGACGTCCGGATGACGAACGACAAGACCGCCCCAGTCGCGCTCGCGCGCGTGTAGTCGTAGACGGTCGCCGTCGGCGACGGTCGAGAGGTCGCCCTGCTTCACGTCACCGACGATCCCGACGATCGATCTTCGACGACTGTTCGCGACTCGAGCGGCAGCGTCGCACGCGCGGCCGATCGGATCGTCGTCGCCCCACAGCAGTGTTGCCGGCGCCGCGGCTGACGAGCATGACGTCTGCACGTCGTTCTCCGCAATGTCGCGTCCGCGCAGGCAGCGGGATGCTGCATCGCGCGCAGGTAGCCGGGCGTGATCTTGCGCACCTCGACGGTCGGCTGATCGCGCGGCAGCAGCTCGGCTGTGCCCTCGATCACGATCGGCTGGACCGAGCCGCCGCGCGAGCGGCAGGTCGTCGATGCCGCCGCCGCCTGCACGCCGGGCAGCGCGCGGACGCGCTGCAGCGCGGTGTCGAAGAACGCGCTGCGTCTGCGCGCTGTGCGTGTATCCGCGCCTGCGGCAGCGACACGCTGCATGCGTCAGCACGTTGTGCGGATCGAAGCCGGCGTCGACGTGCCTGCAGCGCGAGCAGGCTGCGCAGCATGACGCCGGCGCCCATCAGGAGCACGACCGACAGCGCCACCTCGCAGACGATGAGCAGCCGGCGCGTGCGGATGCCGACGGCTGCCGGCGTCGCTGCGTCCGCCCTCCTTCAGCGCGTCGTTCAGATCGGTTCGTCCGGCGCGGAGTCGCCGGCAGCGCGCCGGCGAGAACGCCGGTCAGCATCGACGCGCCGACGACGAACAGGAGCACGCGCGGCGTCGATCGAGATCTCTTCGGCGCGGGGCACCTGACTGGACGAGCAGCGTGGCGCCGGCCGCGAGGCTGGCGCGCGCGAGCAGCAGGCCGGCGGCGCCGCCGGCCAGCGGCGAGCACGAGCGCCTCGACCAGCAGCTGCTGGAAGACGCGTGCGCGTCCGGCGCCGAGCGCCGAGCGGATCGCGAGTTCCTTGCGGCGGCCGAGCGCCGCGCGCGAACAGCAGGTTGCCGACGTTCGCGCACGCGATCAGCAGGACCAGCGCGACCGCGGCGAGCAGCATCAGCAGCGTCGTCCGGATGTCGCCGACGATCAGCTCCTGCAGCGGAATCACCGTCGCGCCCCAGCCGGCGTTCTCCTGCGGATACTCGCGCTCGAGCCGCGTCGAGATCGCGTCCATCTCCGCTTGCGCCCGCGCCAGCGTCGACGCCGGGCTTCAGCCGCGCGATCACCGACCTCGTTGTGATTCTCGCGGACGGCGCGCTGCGTCGTTGGTAGCGCCAGCGGCACCCAGATCGTCGCGCCGTCACCGCCCAGGAGGCGACCGAGAACGCCGCCGGCATGACGCCGACGACGGTATAGGCCGCGCCGTCGAGCGTGAGCGTGCGGCCGATCGACGTCCGGTGCGCCGCGCCGAGATGACTCTTCCAGAATCCATCGCTGAGGACGACGACGTGGCCGCGCGCCGGGCTGCATCCTCCTCGGCGAGAAACACGCGCCCGAGACGCGGCGGCGTGCGCACGATCTGAAAGAAGTCCGCACCCACAGCGCCGGCGACGACGCGCCTCGGCGTTGCCGGCTGCCCGTCAGCGTGAACTGACGGAAGCCGATAGATCGCCATCGCTTCGAACGACGTGCGCGTCGCGCTTCCAGTCGTAGAAGTTGGCCGGCGAGACCGAGAAGCGGCGGCATGCCGGGAAACGCGCTCTGCGGCGGCACGTGGAAGAGCCGAACGAGGCGATCCGGCTCCTCGAACGGCAGCGGCCGCAGCAGCACCGCGTTGACGATGCTGAAGATGGCGGTGTTGGCGCCGATGCCGAGCGGCGAGCACCGCGATGACGGCGATGGCAAACGACGGGACGCGAACGAGCGCTCTGACGCCGTAGCGGAGATCGGCAAGAAATCGACGCATCAACGGGCGGCGCACGTACGTCGGCGAGCCGCAGCACGCCAAGCAGTGACGAGCTGTTCGAAATCGCCGAGCGCGGGACCGTTGGCTTTTAGCCCATCACTGTGGATGATATCGACGGGACCTTAGACGAGACCTCAGGGCTCGCGGGTTGGATCATGTTGTCGCACTCAACTCTCCACCAAGGGAGGACACTGAAGACGGAGAATCCTCGTTCCTCTTGTGTCCCCGTGTCCTCAGTGGTGGAGAGTTAGGCGCTGAGGCCTTCGCAACCAGTTCGGAAGGGCTGCGCTACGCGCCGAAGAAGTCGGCCGCGTCGCGACTGCACTGGAACCCGAGACGGCGCGTGCGAATCCGGGATCCTGCGGACCGCGCTGCCGACGTAGATGCACTGCGACGCGTCGAGCTGGTATGGCGCTGGATGAACAGGACGCCCGAGACCTCGGCAGCGGCTTGCGGCACCAGCATACCGGAGGGCCGGCGCCGTGGGGACAATAGAGAACGTCCGATCGCGACGCCGAGCGTCCTGCATGCATGCGTAGCCGGCATCGGCCTGTCCGCGCGCGTGATCGACGCTCCTCCGCGATTTCCGGCTGCCAGCCGAGTCCGAGCACGCGCCACCCGTCCGCTGCGTAGCGGCGGAGGACGGCGTCGCGATCCTTGAACGGTCGCGCCGCCGGATCGCTAGCACGCCGTCGCACCAGACGATCACCGCGCGGTTCGTGAACGCCGCGATCGCGCGCGCGCTCGAACGGAATGGTCTCGATGCTCGTGAGAATCCCTCGGACGGATCCGGCGGTCTCCGAGCTCGCGCTGGTAGCGGAACTGCACCGCGGGACCGAAGGCGCTGACGTCGTGCTTGACCGTCTGCCGCATCTCGTCGGGGCCGAGCAGGCGGCCGAACTGTCGATCATCCGCGTCACGGCATTGACCTGTGCATCCTCCACGGCTGGTCGCCAGCCAGACGCAGCGGACCGGCAGGCCGCGTTTGCCGGCTGCCTGAATCAGCGCCGCGCGCGACTTGCGCGACACGTAGGTGTTATCGAGCACGATGCGCGATGTCCCGCCGCATCGATCAGCCGATCGAGCGCCGGCAGCAGCCCGCGCAGCGATCCGCCGTCGTCGTCTCTGTTCAATCGTGCGTAGCCGCGATCGACGTAGCGGCGCGCGGCCGTGCTCTTGCCGGCGCCCGGCAAGCCCATGATCAGCACGACTTCCCGATCGTCTGGCTCGTCGGCGACGCGCGCGACGGCCGCTGACCCCAGACGCCCGGCGCCCGAGCGCAGGCGGCGCAGCACCTGACCGTGCGGAAACCGCTCGTCGAGCTGGCGCGGTCCTCGTCGGTCAATCGGATCTGGTGAACGCGCGCGAGCGCCGTCGCCGGTCTCGACACGCGACGGTCCGGGATCGGCACGATCGCGTCCGATAGATCCTCGAGCCACGCGAGCGCCGACGTCGAAAGGCGTGACACCGTGCCGCGCGGCGATCTGGACGCAGCACCGCATCCGCCTCGGTGCGCCGGCGACACTGCGGTCCGCCGAGCGGCCGGTGAGCGATCAGCCGCATCCCGTTCGTGATGCAGTACTCGGCGACGCCGCTCAGCACGTTGTCGTCATTCCAGGACGTTCAGCTCCACCTGCACGGCGGCGATCTCGGTGATTCGCCTTGCCTCTTCGATCTGACCGACGGTCACGTTGCAGAGTCCGATGCTGCGCGACGAGACCGTCGCGCTTCAGCTGCCGCCAGCGCGCGCACGCTGGTCGTCAGCGGCGTCCGCGGATCGGGGGCGTGCAGCTGATGAGAGATCGAGTGCGTTCGACGCCGAGTGCGCGGCGGCTCGCCTCGCACGCGGCGAGGAGATGACGCGCGCGGCCGTCCGCGACCCACTCACCGTGCGGCCGGCGTCAGACCGCCCTTCGGTCGCGACCGCGATCGCGGGAGCCGATCGCCTGCGCCACGTCGCCAGCGCGTCGATACGATCAGCCGTTCTGTTGTGGTTGGCGTCGCTGTTCGTCCCGGCAATAGGCGTCGGCGGTGTCGATGAAGGTGACGCCGGCGTCGAGCGCGGCATGAAGGACAATCGATGGCGCGCGCCTCGTCGCGGTCCGCTCGGTCGACAGGCGCATCGCCGCCCACGCCGATCACGGCCCGTCCGCGATCGTCGCCGAGGGTGGGCCGCGCTGCAGCAGCGTACGCGTCACGCCGCAGGTCGCGCCGCAGGTCGTCGAGTGTCAGCCCATTGCAGCCCCTCGCGCGCGATGTCGGAACCTCGTTGGCGGCCGTCGAACTCGCGGAACGCGTGACATCGTAGCGCCGAGCGCCGCAGGTTCCGGCGCGATCGTGCGGCCGCACTGGTCGATCCGGCAGGATCTGATCGCGCGTGCCGATGCGAGACGGAGAACCTCTCGCTTTTTCCCGTGCGGCTCGCCCGGAATCACGAAGACCGGGCGAGAACGCGACGACGCGGCGGCGGAACAGGTCGCCGTTGATCAACCCGAACGCGACAGCGCGTGCGACGCGCCGTCGGTAGAACCCACCGACCGAGACGCGCGGCATCACGACCGCGACGGTGGACGACGACGTCAGACGCGCCGGTTCAGAGAACACGATGTCGCGTCCGTACTGGCCGCGGATCCCGTCCCACGTCCCGTCGCGCGAATCCGGCGCGAGCACCGCGACGCCCGCTTCCTCCGCGGCATCGCCAACTCGCGCAGCATTCCTTCGCCGCTGCCGGTGGCGCGGGCGGGCACCACGAGCAGCGGCAGCGATACAGCCGCGACCTTCGAGGGCAGTTGCAGAATCGCGTCCCGGTCTCCGCCGAGACCGAGCGTGGTTCGCCGCTCGACGCTCGTCGTGACGTTCGGTTGCGGACGCGCCGTCAACCGACCGTCGTTGGGCTCGGCAGGCGTCGAGGCCGGCGCCGCCGACGTGGTGACCGATCGCCTCGCACGCGCCGGAGGCGGGGCTGTGAGCGTCCGCCCGCCATCGTGCCGAATTGCCGTCGAGTGATCCGCATATTGACTAGATTAGTGGCGTGTCTCCTCGAAATTACTACCGGGCCGCTCCGCTGTCGCGGCCCGAAAATCGCGGTCGAACGCTCGTTGTAACCATTACTTCTACTACTTCAGTTGATACACACCACTAGTAGGGGACGGCCTTCAGGCCGGTCCCGCGCTTTGGCACCAACAGAATCTTGCCGGCGTTGCCGTCGGTCAGGACGTACAGCGCGCCGTCCGGCCCTCGCTGACGCCGCGGATCCGGCTGTTGAGCTCGGTCAGCAGACGCTGCTCGCCGACGACGCGCTCGTCCTTCAGCACGAGGCGCACGAGCGCTCGCCCGACGAGCGCCGACACGAACAGATCGCCCTGCCACGCCGGAAACAGCTTCCCGGTGTAGAAGCGCGATGCCGGCCGGCGCGATGTCGGGCGTCCAGAAATACACCGGCTGCTCCATGCCCGTCCTGCGCGGTCTTGTCGCCGTTGATCGGCTTGCCCGTGTAGTCGCGCCCGTAGCCGATCACCGGAAAGCCGTAGTTCTTGCCCTTCTCCACCGCGTTGATCTCGTCGCCGCCGCGCGGTCCGTGCTCGCTCGTCCACAGCTTGCCGGTGCGCGGATGAATCGCCACGCCCTGCACGTCGCGGAAGCCGAGCGCGTAGATCTCCGGATGCGCGCCGGCGCGGCCGACGAACGGGTTGTCCTTCGGAATCGATCCGTCCGGCATTGATCCGCAGCACCTTGCCCATGTTGCTGTCGAGCTGCTGCGGCTGCGGCCAGTCCACGGAGTTGATGCCGACGCCGGCGGGAATCGTCGACGTGATGAGCAGCGTGCCGTCCGGCGCCTGAATCAGCCGTCCGCCCGTGCCTTCGGCGTTCAGCAGCGACCTCGAGGTGCTCGAGCCGCCTGATCGTCGGACGACAGCTTTGCGCTGAGCCACCATGAGGACACCGGGGCTGCGCGGCAGCGCGGCCTCAGTTCGCGCCCTCAGGCAGCACCGTGTAGGTCGAGGTAGAGCGTGCGGTTCGTCGCGAACGCCTGGTCGGCCCGGACCTCGAACAGACCCTGTCCGCCGCGCGCCAACATGTTCGCACGGCAGCCCGTCGATCGGCGCGGATACCATGCCGTCCTTCGCGACGATCTTGATGCGGCCGGGCCGCTCGCCGACGATGCATGGCGGCCGTCGGGAAGAAAAGCTGAAACAGAAGGCGCCGGGAGTCCCTTCGGCGACGGTTTCGACGCGTCATGCGCGCGGTCTTCATCGCTTTCAGCGACGCGCCGCACGAACCATCGGAACCGGCGCGTAGCCGTCGGGGCGCCGCGCTGCCGTCCCGCGGCTCGGCGGTCCCGGGGTCTGCGGCGGCGGACGCGGAATCACGCGCGGGTTCTGCGCCACGAGTCCGACCGCACCAGGGCCACCGCCGCGGCCTGCCGCCAACAGCCGGGAACCGAATCATGCTCGTCCTCCTCGTAGACGCTCAGACTTCAGACTTCAGACCTCAGACTTCGAGCTTTCTCCCTTCAGACTTCGAGACTTTCTCCGCCGCGCGCTTGATCGACCGGCCGCTCGTGCGCGCATGTCGCGCCACAGATCACCCCTTCTTCGCGATCCGCTCGCGCATCGTCCGCAGCGTGAACGTCCGCGGACCGACTCGCGCCGCGCTCGATCTCGTCCCGTGCAGGGCGCGGAGACCGGCGCCCGGCTGCGCGCGCACGGCGTAGGCCGCAGCGAACGTCGCGCTGTAGCCGTTGCGTCCGGTGTCGACGTAGGATACGCCCGCCGCGATCGGCCTTGCTGAACTCCTGCGTCAGGTGCTCCGGATCGCGCTTGCAGCCATGGCGCGCCCCGACGGCGTGCGCGAACCGCGCGACGTCGCCGATCCTGGCCTTGCCGTCGAGCGGCGACGAGGATGTGGAAGCCCTTCGAGCCCGACGTCTTCACCCAGCCTGGCGAGGCCCAGCTCCTTCAGAAGATCGCGCAGCGCGCGCGCGCGGCCGCGCGCAGCACGTCCGAGGCTCGTCCTCTGCGACGGGATCGAGATCGAACACGCAGACGTCAGGGTGATACAGAGTTCGGCGTGCGCGACGCCCAGACGTGCGGCGTGACGGTGTTCTGGTTGGTCACCCACAGCAGCGATCGGGTGTCGGTGACGATCGGGTGGTGCACGGTGCCGTCCTTTCTTCGGCACCTCGATCGCGCTCCAGCCAGTCGGGGAAATCCCTTCGACACGTCCTTCTGCCAGAAGCCCTTCTTGTCGATGCCGGCCGGATAGCGCTCCATCGTGACCGGGCGCGCCGCGGATGTGCGGCAGCATGACCGGCGCGATCGCCTCGTAGTACGCCGCGAGCTCGCCCTTGGTGATGCCGTCGTCCGGGAACATCACTTTCTCTGGGTGCGTGCACTGCGATCGGCGACGCGTCGATCCGGCGCTGCCGGACGGAGCGTGCGCGATCGTTCGGACGGCTGGCCGTCCCCAGTTGCCTGCCAGCCGACCCGATCGCGACGCCAATCAGCCGTGAGTGGCGAAGCTTGCCGTGCACGGTCCACTCGATGAACGCGACCTGCACGACGATCTCGGGCCGGGCCCAGTGGGCGCGCGATGCGCGGCAGACCCGACGGCCTTGGTGAACGGCGACTTCGGCGATCTCGATGCGCCGTCAAGCCGCGCTCGCAGGTCGAGCAGCAGCTGCGTGTCGAAGCCGGTGCCGACCTTGCCGGCGAACACGAAGTCGTCGCTGCCTCGAAGTAGCCGACGAGCAGCGCGCCGAGGCCGACGCGTCCGCCCTGCGGATCGGTGAAGCCGCCGACGACGAGCTCCTGCGGTCGCCTCGCACTTCATCTTCAGCCAGTGCGGCGAGCGCCGGTGCTCGTACGGCGAGTCGCGCCGCTTGGCGATGACGCCCTTCCCAGCCCTTCGCGGCACGCGCGCTCCACGGCTTCGGATCGTCGACGGCGGTCACGTGATCAAGCGGTCCGCGGCGAACGGTAGCGCCCGTGGTGCGCGCACGGACGCTGGTCCAGCGGTCCGCCGAGGACGGCAGATCGCGGCAGCCGTCAGATCCACAGGATGTCGAAGACGCGATAGCCTGCGCATGCTCGCCGCGCCAGGTGGCCTCGCTGCCGTCGAGGACCAGCGTGGTCGCCGGCCGCCGGCAGCCAGCCGCGCGATCAGCGCTCCGCGACGGCCGGCAGGTGTCTGCGGCAGGCGATTGCGGGAGAAGAGACGCACCTCGCCGCTTTGTACGCCCAGACGATCAGCCGGATGTCGAATTTGCGCTCTGAAGATCCAGTCCAGCGGTGAAGCTCCTGTGAGCGTCGCCGCCATCTCGAAACCGACCAGTCGGGAAGCAGGATCAGATCCCAGCCACCGGGTAACCAGATATCCGACGAAGGCGGTTGTCACGCTCGAGCGGTTCGGTTATCGACCAGCGCGGCCCTTCAGGGCTGCTGAGGAAAGCCCGTCTTCGTCGCGCGCAGGATCTCGACAACCGCCCGCCGATCGTCGGCGGTCAGCGTGCGCGTAGGCGGCGTAGGCGCGATCGTTCGACAGGACGTCGATCATCCGCCGGTAGAGGGCGGCTTTCACGTCCGGCGCCAGCGCGTCGAACGCGTCAGAACCATGTAGCTGCCGGATAGCTTGAGCGAAAAGCCGGGTGACGATCTGGAGTTGTCCCAACGAGCGGCCGAGGTGATCTTTGGCGTCCTCGCGGCGAGGTGCTGCGCGAAACCCGCGCGCGCCACGAGCGGTGTGGTGAGCCGCGCCTCGCGCACGAACGGGAGATAGTCCGCCAACTCGTCGACGAGCGGACCGGATGGCGCTCGCTCGCGCGTCGACGCTGCCCGCGCCAGGCGCGAGCCGACGCCGCGACTCCCCAGTTCAGCCGCGTCAGCGAGGGTTTGATCGGCGTGCATCTGGTGATCGAACGCGAGCGAGCGAGACGACGTCGCTGGAGCCCGGAGAGGTAGCCGCGCTGGTTTCGGGCGCGCTGTTGAGACCAGTCGACGGGGGCTCGCTGTCCGAAGCGGTCTCGCCTGGCGAACGTGATGTTCCCGCAGGTGCGATCTGGCGTCGGATACGGCGCTGCCGCGCGCCCTCCGGAGGTGAGCCATGCCAGCCCCCACGCCCCACCGATCCAGGTGCGGCGTGCGGTGAGTCGACATCGTTGCGCGCCGAGCATCACGGTCCCGTCGCGGCCGACGATGTGGCTGCGCGCGAGCAGGCCCGGCACGATCAGAGCGTGCTCTCCGGCACACGGCAGCCGAGGCAGACTGGTCTGACGCGTGGAACGCCATGCCGCCGCCAGCCGAGCTCGATCGATCGTGCAGAAGACGACGCCCCTGACTGCGGATCGTGCGCCGCGACCTCGATCTGCGGCGCGTCCGGGGCGTAGCCGACGACGACACCGACTCGTCAGAAATAGCGCGCGCGCGGCGTGTGCTGCGGGTCGGTGTGAGCGCGCTGCACGCCGGTTTTCCGAGACACCACCTGGCAGCTGCGGTTTCCCCACCGGCACGCCGAGCGACGCCGGCGGCGCGCGCAGATAGCCGGTTCGCGGATCGCGCGGAAACGGTTGTTCACCGTGGGCGAGCGACTGATTCAGTGTCGCGACGCGATCCGTGGTCGGCCGCGAGGTATTGAATCGCGGCATGGTCGTGGAGCGGCGTCTTCGGTCTGGCCGGATGGCGCGCGCTCGCGCCGATCGCCAGGCGCGATCGCCAGCGGTGCCCAGCCGCCGTCCGATCGAGCACAGTCCACGCACCGGCTGATTTTACTTCGGAGCGGCGAAATGTCGCGACGAAGTCGAAGTGTGTCGTCTGAAGTCTGAAGTAGGCAGGCATTCTGTTGAAAATCGTTAGATACTTCACACTTCAGACTTCACACTTCAGACTTTCACAGCCATGCCCATCTTCACCTCCGCTCACCGCATCGCCATGGCCGGTGTCGCGATCGTCCTGCTCGCGCTGACGCTGGCGCGCACAAACGGCCGTTCCGGTCTACGACGTCGTCATCCGCAACGGCCAGGTGCTCGACGGCGCGGGCAATCCGTGCGATTCTGCGCCGACGTCGCGATCAAGGGCGGCCGCTTCGTTCGCATCGGGATCGCTCGCCGGAGCGCGGCCGCACGGAGATCGACGCGACCGGCAGTACGTGCGTCGCCGGGCTGGATCGACATGATGGATCAGTCGGGCGCGACGCTCGCCCCGAAACGGCCTCGCCGAGAACAAGCTGCGCGAGGGCGTCACGACGGCGATCGGCGGCGAAGGCGGCACGCCGGTGGCGGCGACGCGCGTCGCCGAATACTTCGCCGACGCTCGAGCGCCAGGGCATCAGCATCAACTTCGGCACCTACTTCAGCGAGACGCAGGCGCGCATCGCCGTCCTCGGCAACGCGAGCGCGCGCGCCGAACGCCGCGGAGCTCGCATCGCATGCAGGCGATCATGGAGACAGGCGATGCAGGGCGGTGCGATGGGGATGACGACGGCGCTCATCTACCCGCCGTCGAGTTACGCGACGACGGACGAGCTGGTCGAGGTGGCGAAGGTCGGCGGCGAAGCTACGGCGGCATCTACGCCGAGCCACATTCGCGGCGAGGGCAAGGAAGTCGTCGCGAGCGTCGACGAAGCCGATCGAGATTGGCGAGCGAGCCGGACTGCCCGGTGGAGATCTTTCACCTCGAAGGTCGCGCACCAGCCCGGCTGGGGCACGCTGATGCGCGAGGTCGGTCGCAGCACGGTCGACGCGGCGCGCGCGCGTGGCGTCGACGTCGCCGCCGATCTCTACGTCTACACCGCCGGCGGCACCGGACTCGAGGCGACGATCCCGTCGTGGGCGCACGAAGGCGGCCGCGGCGCGCTGCTCGAAGCGGCTCGCCGATCCGGCGATCCGCGCGCGGCTGAAGCAGGAGATCCGAACCGGCTCACCGGGCTGGTGGAACATCATCGAGGCCGCCGGGCGGCTGGGACGGCATCGTCCTGGTCAACGCCGCGCAACCCGGCGAACGCGAAGTTACGAGAAGAAAACGCTGACCGCAGATCGCGCAGCGAGATGGGACAAGGACCCGGCGGACGCCGCGTTCGATCTCGTCGCGCAGGGCCAGAGCCGCGTGATGGCGATCTACCACATGATGAGCGAGCCGGACATCGAGACGGCGCTCGCGCTTTCCGTGGACGAGCATCGGCAGCGACGCCGGCGCGTCGCTCGGTCGCCGAGCGAGCCGGACGCGATCGGGCCTGCCGCACCCGCGCGCGCTACGGCAACTTCCCGCGCGTCATCGCGCGCTACGTGCGCGAGCGCCAGCGTGCTCACGCTGCAGGATGCCATCCGCAAGATGACGTCGTGGCCGGCGACGCGCATGCGCCTGAGCGATCGCGGCCCGATCCGCGACGGCATGCTGGGCCGACGTCGTCGTGTTCGACTACGACCGGATTCAGGATCGCGCGACCTACGAGGAGCCGACGCGTCTACCCGGACGGGATCGAGTGGGTGCTGGTCAACGGCGAGGTGGCGATCGATCGCGGCCGCCACACCGGCGCGCGGACCGGACGCGTGATCTACGGTCCAGGGAGAACGATCCCGACGAGCGACGCCGACACGCGCGTGGCGCGAGAGGAGCATCGTCTGGACGAGACCGGTTGTGCCTGATCGGGGACTCGACTCGTGAGAGTGCCGGAGTTAGCAATACGTAA
>ERZ1370068.9553-contig-8323_pt1 | contig 35240 bp, 56 predicted proteins | sample MGYA00561227_ERZ1370068 | MGnify/ENA primary metagenome ERZ1370068 (study PRJEB38410, sample SAMEA6850437) | metagenome | study: Metagenomic assessment of the ecological functions of the soil: analysis of the soil microbiota associated with the...
CACCTCGCGGCACTCGTTGACAACGTCCGTGCGATACCGGGCGTCGAGCGTGCCGGTGACGCCGCGCCTGATGACGCCGTTGGTGCCATTGGCGACCTCGGTGACAAACGCCTCGACCGACGGCGGCAGCGCGTCGCCTCGAGCTTCAGGGAGTTGACGAGCTCGCCGGACGCCATTGATCGCCGCCGGGTCGGTCGGGTTCGTCCCGCCGACGGCCGGACCGACCGGCTCGAGACGCTGCTGCACCTGTTTCAGCTTGTCGATGACGCTGTCGTAAGCGGCGCGGCCCCTGGTCGGCCGAGACGAGCCGGTGGATATCCGCGAAGTGCGCCGTCACCTTCGTTCCCGGCGCCACCGTTGACAGTCCAATCGCCTGCTTCCCGCGGTTGAAGACGTTGTCGAACGTGCTCACGATGGCCGGGCTTCGCCGCTGGATCAGGCGGCTTGACGAGATAGGTCTGCTCGTCAATCGTCTTCAGCAGCCCGGCGCAGTGGCGACGTCGGGCCCGCGAGGATGCCGAGCACGTCCTTGGTGTTTTGCAGGGTCCCCATCGAGACCGGCTGGATGTCCTTGACGATGCCATCCCAGAAGGCGATGTAGTCCTTCTCGCATACAGATCGTTGAACTCGGTGGCGATCGCGGCGAAGCCGACACGGGCGCGTCCGCCGTCGCCCCACACCCACTGGTCTGCCGCAATCTGCTTCACCAGGTCGGCGGCGCCGCGGCCGGTGATCTCGGTGAAGACCGGCTTGGTGTAGATACTGGGCACCGCGCTGCCTCAGCGACATAGCCGCTCCTGCGCCGGAGCACACGTTCGGCGCCGACGCCAGCCTTCTCGTCCAGCCTGAGGGCGCGCGAGGTGTCGGACGCGTAGCCGAGACGCACCTGCCGAGTAGATGAGCCCGCCAATCGAGGCCTGGCGAATCGTGCTGCGCGCCTGTGCGACCAGTGACTGATCGAGCTCGATCGGCCGAAGCGCATCCTCGCACTGCAGCAGGCTCGCGAAGTGCTTCGACAGCGCCGCGCCGGCCTCGGTGTCGGCGGAGTCGAGGCTCTTCCACTCGAGATCGGCGATGAATCCGAGCTGCGCTTTGTCGAGATGCTCGGGCTGGCCGAGCATCAGGTAGGCCTTGAGTGACTCGTATAGTCTCTCCGGCTCCCGCACGTAGTCGACGAGCCGATTCCTTGATGCGCGCGGCCACCTGCGGCAGGAGCGCGCCATCGAGCTCCGCATATGCGCGTCGCGCGCCGCGTTGCCGAGCGAGTTGCCCTGGAAGAGTCCCCATCGCATCGCCCACGGCGCACGCCTGCGCACCGGTTCGCCGAGTCCGACACGGCGCGGGTCGCGTCGAGTCTCGGCAGGACGCCTCGAGCGACGCGGCGGCGCCAATCGGCGGCACCTCCGCCAGCCTGGCGACGTCGGCTCCGACCTGCGTGAGGTAGTCGCGGTTGCGGACGTAGCTGATCGACAACAGCAGGACGCCGGCCAGCGGCGAAGAGCGCCAGCGCGGCGTAGGCGCCAGTTGCGCCGCGGCCTTGCGCACTTCCAGGCGGCGGTTCACACCCGCAAGCCCGGACTCGGCCAGCAGCACGTCTTTCAGGAACCGCTCGATGAAGTAGCGCCTTGCCCCGTCCGCCGCTCGATACGACCGCTTCAGGCGTGACGGCGAACCGCCGCCCGATCGCGCCGAGGAGCCGATCGATCGGCGTTCCTCCTGCGTGCCGCTCGTGAAGTAGATGCCGCGCAGCTGCACCTGCTGGTCGAAGCGCGTGGAGGCAAACACGTCGGTGACGAACTGCCCGAGCAGCTCGCGCAGCGCCGCCATCTGCTGCGGGAAGCCGAACATCTTCGTCCCGGCGGCCCGCGTCGCGGTCTTCTTCCAGCCGGGTGAAGAGGCGCTCGTTGAGCCGGCCGATCAGCGCGTCGAACTCCGCCGGGACACGCGCGTGGGGCCTCGCCCTTGAGCGTCTGTTCGTAGGGAACGTGATGCCCCAGACCTGCGCGCGTCCTTCCTGCGCCAGGTCGTCGAAATTACTCGGTGAACCCCGCGACGAGGTCGCACTTGGTCACCATCACGTAGACCGGCAGCTGGATGCGCAGCTCGCGATTGAGCTCGTTCAGCCGCCGCCGCGCGGCCGCCACGTAGCTCTCGCGCGAGTCGGCGTGCTGCGTCATCAGGTCCTGCGCGCTGACGGTCAGGATCACGCCGTTGATGGGCCGCCTCGTGCGGTACTCTCCGAGCAGCGACAGGAACTCGAGCCAGCCCGCGGCATCGGCGCCCGCGTCCGAATCCTGCGTGGTGAACCGGCCGGCGGTGTCGAGAAACACGGCTTCGTCGGTGAACCACCAGTCGCAGTTGCGCGTGCCGCCCACGCCGCGCAGCCGCCCTGCGCCCCGATCGCTGCTCGAGCGGAAAGTGCAGACCCGAGTTGACGAGCGCCGTCGTCTTCCCGGAACCGGGCGCGCCGACAATCACGCATGCCACGGCAGCTCGTACAGGCTGTGACCACCGCGCCGTTTCTGCTTCAGCGTCGCGGCGGCTTCCTCGAACCGCTCCCGGAGCTGCAGCGCATCGGCGCTCGGACGCTCCTCGGCCTTCGACTGCTTCACGACGGCCGCCACCAGCTCTGTCGCTCGCGCGGAACGCGCGAATCTTCTTCACCACCATCGCCGCGAACCAGAGGACGGCCACGAGGCCGATCACGATCAGGCGCGCCGTCTCGGTCTCGAGCGGGCGGTAGTCGGCAAACGCGAAGCTACGGTCCCGCGAGCTAGATGAAGGCCGCCACCAGCAGGAAGCCGACCACCAGGAGGAATCCGCGCCGTTTCAGGAAAGAAAACATGCTCGTCTCGTAATCAACGGACGTGAACGATCTCGACCCGCCGGTTTCGAGCCCGGTTGTCCGGGTCCGACTCCGGACGGAAGCGCGGCTGCGACGACCCGACGCCGGTCCATTCCACGCGCGCCGGATTGGTAATCGCCGGCTGCAGCACGTGCGCGACGCTGACCGCGCGCTCGCGCGACAGGTCGAAGTTGTCGCGATATCTCAGCGACCGCACCGGCTGGTCGTCGGTATGTCCGACGACGAGCACGCGGCCCGGCACCCGATCGATCGCCTGCGCCACCAGCCGGACGAGCGGCACGACATCCGCGTTCAGCGTGGCGCTGCCTGACGGAAACAGGTTCGGCGCGAGCAGCGTGATGAGCGTGCGGCCCTGCTGATCCTCGACGCTCAACGCGCCGCGGGCTTCCTCGGGCGCGAGCAGCTGTTTCAGCGTCACGCCGGTGGGCGCGGGCTTCGAAGGTCCGCTGAAGCCGTCGAGGCCCACACCGGCGAGCGAGGCCTGCGACGGGCGCCGCCGCATTTCCAAGCCGCGCGGCGTAGGCCGCGTAGGTCACCGCGACGATCACCAGCGCGGCCGCGCCGATCACCCACCACGGCACGTGCCGGATCAACCGGTTCCGGCGATCCTCCACCCCGCGCCAGCGCAGCGGACAGCTCCGGACGCCGCCGCGCCGCGATGCTCGCGAATCCGGCGGTAGAGCGCCTGCCGCACTCGGCGAGCCGCGCGTGTCCGCGCGCTTCGACGCGGTATTTGCCCATGAACCCCACGACGAGACAGAGTACTGCAGCTCCATCAAGCGCGATGTGGCGCTCGGGATCCTGGGAAATGCGCTCGAGCATCGCGTAGAACTTCTCGCCTCCCCACGCCTCGCGATGCAGCGAGACGAGCAGCGTCTGCTGCGCCCACTCGCTCTGCGCGCCCCACGGCGTGGAGCAGCACGGCTTCGTCGAGCGTGGCGCACAGCGCGTAGCGCGCAGCCAGTACCGTTTCGTTGGCGGCGCCGGAGTGAACGCGCGCGCTCCTCGAACTTGCAGATCTCGTCGAGCGCGTGCCGCCGCAGGCCGGCGACATCAGGCGCCGCGAGCGCGCCGCGCAGCTGCCCCGCGAGCAGCAGCACGTTGCTCGCCGCGCGGACGAGCGGATCGAGACCGGTGCCAAGGTTCTCCCGCCCGGTCGCCGGCAGCGGCTCTGCGTCTGGTGCGCTCGGCGCCTGCCATCGCGGTAGAGGCGGCGGGACCCCCGCGCCTGGGCGTCCTGGACGCCGGACGCGGCCGAAGCGACGGTCGCGTCTGCCGGTCTGAATGGATCGTCAATCTGCGGCATCGATACGCTCCGTCAACTGCGGATGGCCCAGAACTCGAGCGAGAGTCCGGGGGAACTCGCCGGCGAGGTGCAGCGCCACTCCACCGGACGATTTCAGCTGCGACCACAGCTCGTTGGCCTGGTCCAGCTCGAAGTTACACGAATCCCGCGTGAAACGGGATCTGCCGCGGCGCCACCGGCACCGGATGCACCGCGTCGCCGGGCAGCTGCAGGTTCACCAGGTCGCGAATCTTTTCGACCGGCCTCGATCCTCTGAGCTGCGCTGGAAAGCGCCGGCGCAGCTCTTCGGCCGGCATGTCTGCCCTCGCCGCCAGGATGAAGACGGCGCTCGCGCACAGGCCGCGATCGTTGACGACGGCGACGCTGATGCCGAACTTCTTCGATTCGATCGGAATGGGAATGGCGCTCTGCTCGAGCACCACGCTCAGCGAATTGCGCAGCGCGGTCATGACCGGCTCGAACGATTCGCGCAACGCGTCGTGCCGATAGGCGGCAAGCTGCGGAGGCCGCTTGGACGGCGTCGTGAACGTCGCGAGCTCGCCCGCGGCCGCGATGCACAGCCTGTATAGATCTTCGGGATGCACGATGCCCGCGTCGAGGTAGTGCGCCGAGCAGCGGCTCATGCCGGTTGAGCGCCTGCAGCATCAGGAAGTCGGCAATCTCGGCGGACGACCCGCGGCCGGTGGCCGCCACGCGGCCGCCGAGCGCCTCGCCCCGCTGGTGCATCAGTCCGAGAAGCTCGGTCGTGAACGTGTGCAGGCGATACAGAGGCGTGGGCGTCGAGCACCGTCGGAATGAACGACTCGTCGAGCACCACCTGTTTGTCCGCCCGGCATTCGACGATGTGGGCCAGCGGGACGCACGGCACGCCCTGCGTGACCTCGCTGGCGAGCATCAGCCGCGTGCGCATCGCTCCCACTTCGAGCAGGACGACGTCACCCGCGCGCGACGTCGTGTCGCGGGCCTCGAGCTCGCGGATGGCGTGGCGCACCAGGCCGTTTGCCCCGGGCGCGCGATCGACATCGGAGACTCCGGCCGCGCGCAGCGGCACCGCGAGCACGAGCACCTGGTCGCGCGCCTGCGGATCGACGTCGATCGGCGCGGGCAGCGGGTCGTCGTCGGGCATCCGGAACGGCGGTGCCATCGGGAAATACGCCCGGGCAGCGCGCGCAGGCCGAACTTGCCGATCGAGAGAAAGTCGCGCTCGAGCTCGAGCTCCGTGAAGCCCCAGCTGTGCGACGCGAGCGCATGGCACCGCATCTCCACATAGCGCTCGAAGTAGCGGTCCTGCTGCTGGAAGTGATGGGGCCGCAGGAACAGCCCTTCTGTCCAGACGACCTTGTTGAAGTTCGACATGATTACTGCGCCACCGCGAGCACGACTCGGGTTCGTTCGACCGCCACGTTCAGGCCCCTTGCGCGTCACCGGCACGAGCACGCGCCACTCGCGCGTTCCTGATGTCGCGGAACGCCGCGACGGCGCCGAGGAACTTCGTCGTCATCGGAGACGGCCACTTCGACCATCCGGTGCTTCGGCCGGGGCCAGCAGCATGCTCGTCACGCGAGACCAACGCCGGTCCGAGCACCTTCATGTCGTCGTCGAACAACGGAAAGAATTCGGCGTTCACGAACGCGTCGGTCCGCCTTCAACTGGTAGAGGCGCAGGACGACGGGCGACGGCCGTCCGTTCGCGTCAGGGTTGGTATCGGGCGCTCGCCGAGATCATCAGCGGCGAGGTCGCCGGCCTGGGCCGCATGCCAGCACGATCGGCGACTTGCCGCAGCCCGCCACGCTCAGCGCCGCGAGGAGCAGGAGGCTAGCGCGAGTGATCACGATCGCGCTCGCTCGAGGCGCTCGAGCTGCTCTTCGCGCGCGGGCGAACTCGTCGCCCAAACAACTCGCGAAAGCTCGTGTCGGCGTCCTTGACGATGCCATTGACCTTCTCCCGCATACATTCCCAGTAACGCATCTTGGCGGGCATGGAGATCAACGCGCCCTTGCAGGGCTGTCGATCGAACTCCTCCTGGAGCCGCTCGGGATCGAACTCGGCGATGCATTGCCTCGAACGCCGCGCGTACGCCGGCGAGCATCGCCATCTGATGATTACGAACGTCGTCGAAGGCATCCTCGAACGCCTTGACTGGCTCGAAGCGACGCCGCGTTGCGCTTGACGAGCAGGTTGTGCAGCGCGTCGTCGACGCTGGCGGAGAACTTGAGCGGGTTGTTCTCCTTCGGCTTGAACGTCGTCGCGCATCCGAACTCTTCCTTGATGCGCTGTCGCGCCTGGAGCACGTCCATCACGCCCGTGACAACGATGCGGAGGATCTGGCCGAAGCTGCGCGCGAGCTCGGGCGTCGTCGTCACGTCGCGGATGCCGGCGTGACGCAGCACGGCGCTGAGCATCACGTCCTGGCCGGCAGGTGATGCGGGCGCCCTCTTCGATGGAGGCGTCGATGGCGGCGTGGCGCGCGAGGGCGGCGGCGGTGTCGCTGCGACGTGGCGAAGCGGCGATTCGCGGGAGCCTGCACCGCTGGCGCGCGTCGAATCAGCTGGCTGTCGGAGAGCAGCGGGTCGTAGTCATCCGGGATCGCGCCGCCAGGCGCGCCCGGCGGCGCGTTTGACACGGGCACCTGCACCGCTGGCGCGGAGTACGGTTCCGCGAGCACCGGAGCCCGCCGCGAGATTTTCCGCCCGGGGCACGTGCATGTGCGCGGATGGCTGGACGGCCGGATCGAACCCGAGGAGGCTCATCGGATCGACCGCGCCCGTTGACATCGACTCGCCGAGGATGTCGGGCGACGGCAACACCATCGGGCCGCGCGCCGCCGCCGGCGGAGCGCCAAAGGATCGTCGATGTGAAACGGGTCGTCACCGCGCCGCACGGCTGCCGCCTCTTCGGCGATCGACGCGCGAATCTCGCACGGCTCGATCGAAATGCAATCGCCCTGCGCCAGCGGCTGCGGCTGGCTTTTCGCGAGGCGGCTCTGGTTGATGAAGACGCCGCTGGTGCTCGTGTCCTCTATATAGAAGGTGTTCCCCTGTACCTGATGCGAGCGTGATGGCTCGAGATGTAGGGATCGGGCAGCACCCAGTCGTTGTCGAGCGCAGGCGACCGATGGTGCCGCCGTCAACGGTGAAGACCTTGCGATGGGCGGGTCCAAGCTTGGCCGCCTGAGCGCCGATGACTTCGAGGGTCAGGGTCATGGCGTTGCCGGGGCGGCGTTCTCATAGAACGCGAGGAAACGGGGCGCGAAGGCTCGTGAATCGGGAGCGAACTGCAGAATTCAGACGCTTGCACGCGTCGATTTCGGCGAGGGCCCGCGTCCTGAGCGCCTGGTCCTTCTCACCCGAGCGCACGAAGAGGTGATACAGGGCGGCCGCACGGAACAGGTGCACGTGCAGCTGCAACGGCGCGTCGGCGAGCGCGTTGGAATCGAGCGTCGCTGAGCGCCTGCTGGTAGTCGCCGGCAAAGAACTGGCGCGCCCGTCTTCGAGCGCCGCCTGGACACCGCGTTCTCTCAGCGACAACGGCCCGAATGACGTGACAAGTTTCTCGAGGTCGGTGCGCGCCTCGGCGGCCAGCCGCGCGGCGTCTTTGAGGGCGCCGACGTTCTGGGTCTTCTGGGCCGTCTCGAGACGGCGCCGGAGCGCCGCGACACGTTTGTCCAGGGCATCGCGCTGCGATTGCGCGTCGGGCGTGACCATCGCGGGCTTGTCGCGGAAGAGCGTCCCGAGCGTCGCGATCGAGGAATCGAGGAACGAGAGCGCCTCCGCGGCCGCCGCCCCGCGTCGGCCAACTCCTGTTCGAGCGCGCCCCGGGCGATCTTGCTCGCCTCACTCAGGACCTGGTCGAACACTGTCGCGGCGTCCTGCGCGGATCGCAGCGCCTCGTTGACCGCCTGCAGGCTCTGCGTTCGCTCGCCCGTCCTGACCTGATCGCGCGCGCGCGTCAGCAGGTCGCGTCCGCTCTGGCGCGACGTGGCGAGCGCCTGAGGGAGCTTCGTATTGAGGGCTTCGATGGCGCGGTCGTTGTTCTCGGCGCCGGTAATGGCGAGCTCCACTTCGCGGGCCTGCTGCCGTACGGTCGACACGTACGTCTGATGCTGACGTTGAGCGCGGCCTCGAACGCCTTCAGGGCGGTCACCACGCGGCCCGCGGCTGCGCGCGCCTCGTTGAAATCCGCGGCGGATCGCGACCGCATACCCACGGCAAGCCTGGTTTGCGACGTCGTGAGATCCTGGCCGATGCGTGAGTACTGGTCTCGCAGCTCCTGGCGCCAGGCGTCGCCGTTGCCCAGCTTTGACACGCGTTCGACAAGCGCCACCGCGTCCTCGACCTCCTGGCTCGCAACCGCCGACTGCGCGTTGAACTCGGCGGGCAGCAGGATGCCGCGCATCGCGCAGGTCCGATAGCCGGTGTCCATGAACCCTGAGAATTCCTTCTGCGTCCGGACGAAGGGCAGCTGTTCCGAGATCGCCCATTCCGCGACGGCGCCGGCACAGTCGTTGAGGTTGTAGAGCGCCTCGCCGAGGAAGTAGTGCGGCAGGCACTCCGTGCCGCCGCGCAAGAAGCTCTCCAACTTTCCGCGCCGATTCCTTAGGATCGTTCGCGATAGCCTCGCGCATGCGCCGTCGCGACCGCGCTGCCAGTTTTTCTTCTCTTTCGCATCGAGGCCGCGCTTGAAGGCCTCTCACCGGCCGCGGCCTGCGCGAATGCACCCGAGGGCCAGAGAGACCGCGAGAAGCAGCGCCGCAGCGACGAACCATCGGGGATTGCACCGCGCGATCATGGGTTCACTCCCGTCACAGCCGGCGCTTTGCGCGGCTGCAGGCTGGACCGGTGGTTGTGTTCCTGCCGCACCGGCGGCGTCCGAAAGCGGTGCCGTTGACTCGGCGACGACGGTGCAGGCGAGGTATGGCTCGAAGTAATCCTCAGCGCTCATGACGCGGAATCGCACCGGCGGCGCGACGTCTCGACGCGTTCGTCTGAATCGACGCGGACCGTGAGGCGCTGCGTCTGGCGATTCCGGTGGCGGGCCCGTGACGGTCACCCGTGCGTGCGCCGCCCGGGAGACTGATCAAGAGCGGCGTCGATGCGGGTGACGGCAACGGCACGCGCTCGCCGTTCTGCATTTCAATGGCGGAGACCGTGCCCCACGGCAGGGCGTCGATCACGAGCGTGCCGGCTGGAGGAACCGCCGCGATCCTCGTCGCAACAATCGCCGCGGCCACAACGAGAAGCAGCGCAAGGCCTGCTGCCGCCCACACCATCTGCTGCTTCCGGGTCGTAGGAAGGGTCGGACGCCACGTCGGCACGACCGGCGCGGCCCCAGTTGCGGACGACGGGCGCCGACGCGCGAAGACGCGCGGCGACCGCTGCGACAGCTGAGCGACGAGCGCTCGCGCGCCGGCCGCGCGGTCGCCGAACGCATCCGCGCCACAAGCGACGGTCCCGGAGGTCGCTGCGGCCGCGGCGGTGCTTCTGGTGCCTGCGTCCTCGGTGCCGTGCGTCTTCCGCGCCTGCGGGAGCTTTCGCATGGCTTTTCTGCAGAGGCTGCTGATCCTGTTGCGGCGCGCGAGCCTCGCGCGCCGGCGCGAGCACTGTCGGCGCATATTCCGGAAGCAGGCGCATCGGCGTCCTCATCTTCGTCGACCGCCACGCGATCGGCAGGGGCCGGTGCAACAGCGCGCGCGACGTCTTTCGCGGCGCGAGCACGGTCGGGGCGCATTGCACGCCTGCCGATCGCCGGTTCCGGCGACGCGTCTATCTCATCGAAGGTCGTCGCCTGGACGGCTCGAGGGCCGCCTCCTTCGTCGTCAACCACCGCCTGGCGCGCGGCGAAGGCCGAGGCAATTTCTTGTTCGAGCTCCAGCGCGCCCGCGTGATACTCGTCGAAGGTCAGCGCCTGCCGGCAGAAGTCGAGCGCCATCCGAGGTCGCTGGCCGCGAGCAGCGTCCTGCCCCGCCCGAGCGCGCTTCGAGGCTGAGCGAGGCGCCGCCGGGCGAGCGCCGCGATCGGTCGGCGGCGGGGTGGCGATGCTGACGGCGTCGGTCGAAGAAGGGATCGGCGGGCCGGCGCACGGATCCCGTCTGCGTGGCACGGCGCCGGGGTTCCGCGAATCAGGACGGTCTGGTGCGACCGGCGCGGTAAGTCGTCCTCGAATCGCTTCCGCACGCGGCTCACCGCGAGGCGGGAACGACTCCGCGTCCGGGAAGCGCTCATCCACGTTCTTCTTCAGCGCGCGCTCTCGATGATCGGCTGGATCTCGGGGTTGAGGTCGGGCACGAGACGCGGAAGCGGAACGGGCTCCTTGTTGAGGATGCGGTGCGTGATCGCCGGGCTGGTGTACACCGGGAAATGCGTCGGTTACGCGAGCAGCTCGTGAAAGACGACGCCGACTGAAAAGCAGGTCGGCGCGGCCATCGACGTGCTCGCCGAGGATCTGCTCGGGCGCCATATAGCCCGGCGTCCCGATCGTGGTCGCGCGTGTGCGACACGGTCCCAAGCATCCGGGCAATGCCGAAGTCGAGCACTTTCAGGCGCCCCGACTTGTACGATCATCATGGTTGGCGGGTTTGATGTCGCGATGAATCACCGACATCCGGTGCGCGTAGCCGACGGCCTGGGCAGCTCTCGATCCAGCGCAGCTTCTCGGCTCTGCGAGACGGGCGCCTTGCGGCGGATCACCTTCCGCCAGCGTCTCGCCCTTTGACGTATTCCATGACGATGTCTGCGGCTGCGACTCGTGGTCGCTGAAGTCGTGCACCGCGACGATGTGCGGGTGCGCTAGGGCAGCAGCCGAACGCGCTTCGCGCACAAAGCGCTCCCTCGCATCCGGGATGTCGAGATCGCCGGCGAAGACCTTTATTGCGACGAGCCCGCCGAGGATCGAGTCCGTGCGCGGCATGACTGCGCGCCCATGCCGCCGCGTCCGAGCCTCCGCTGATTTTCACCGCCCTATCTGTGACCCTGGCTCGAACATCACGTACTGCTCCCGGGAGGAGAGGGGATATTCGTCGCCGACTACCTACCTGGTCTGATTGGAGGCGCACACTATACCCTCAGCGTCTCCCCGGATCGCCACTACCCGCGCAAGTTTTTTTCTTCATGTGCGGAGCGGCGGTGGATGGGTATGTCGGCCTCGAACGTCGTACCTCCTCCTGCGGCGCTCGCTGTGCGCGAAGCGCTTACCAATAGGTGATAACGACGCGACGTACGAGAAATGAACAGGGCGGAGTCCGGTGTTGAGGACAGGTCAGGGCGCCTGGACTACGCGGCGCGACCTCGAACGCACGCCGACGCATCTGTCCCCATCCGCCCTTGCCGGTCAGCGCCTGGACGGTCCCCACACATCCCCACCACGAGTTGAGCTGGCGGTAGCCGACATTTTCGAGGATCGCGACTGTGACCAGGAGTGCCAGGTCGCGGCCGCGGCTGCACCGGCGCGACGCGACGTCGCTCAGGAGCACGGCCAGCAGCGTCGAGGCGGCGCCGAACAGCACCGACACCGCCAGCAGCACTCGATAGTGGTACCCAGTTGAGGAAGCCGAGGAGGGCCGCCGCGGTGGTGATGACGTAGCCGGACACCTCGAGGAGCGGGCCGAATCCCTCGACGATCGTGGTGTAGGGAAGCACGCCCCATCCCACGATGCCGCATCGCGGATTGCCGATCACGCCGCGATGGCGCCAGAGCACCTGCAGCAGTCCGCGCCGCCAGCGCAGCGTTGGTGACCGCAGCGACGCCAGGTCTCTCGGAGCCTGGGTCCAGCAGAGCGGCAGCGGAACGAATGCGATGCGGCTCGGCTGACGTCGCGACCAGGTAGACCGACTGCAGGCGAAGCGTGAGGTCCATGTCCTCGCCAATCGCCGTCCGGTCGAAGCCGCCGACCTCGATGGCCGCATCGCGGCGGAACAGACCGAATGCGCTCCGAAATGATCGTGGCCCTGTTGCGGGAGGCGCACGCGATGCGGAAGAGGAGGAAGCTCCGGCATACATCGACGATCTGGAACCGCGCCAGCCAGCTTCGTGGCGTGGCGACATCGACGACCCGGCCGGCTTCGACGCGGCAGCCGTTGAGCAATCGCTACTGCATCGCCGACCGCGACCGTCACCGGATCCTCGAGAAACGGCAGCGCCGCATCGGGTCAGGCGTTCGGGCTCGAGCACGTGTCGGCGTCAATCACCAGACCAGTGCGCCCGACGCGGCGCTGATTCCGGCGTTGGACGCGTCGGCCTTGCACCCGCCGCCTCCTGTCGATGACCACGAGGGCGGGATCGTCGACCGATCGCGCATTGATCGCCGCGCACCGGCGCCGTCCGGAGCGGCTGCAACGAACGCGAGCGGTGCCGGCAGCAGATTGAACGTCCGTCGCAGGATCCCGAGCATGTCGTCCGACCGAGCCGTCGTTGACGATCACGATTTCACGCGCCTCGTAGTCGAGCGCGAGCAGCGCCCGGACGCTTTCGACGATAGATGAGCGCGCTCGTTGCGCGGGCACGATGATCGAGACCGATCGGCGGCAGATGCCGGGCGCTCGGCAAGCGCGCGGTTGCGGCGGTGCGGCGGCGCTGGTATCGCCAAAGGTCGCAGAGACGCGAAGACGCCCATCATGATCTGCGACGCGATTCCAGAGCGCGAAATACGCCGTGACCAGAAGAGAGAAGGCTCGTGACGACGGCCGTGAAGCTCACGGCCGTGCGCCCTCCACAGCATTTGCCGTGCGAGCACCCTCGCAAGGTCCGGGCGAACCGCCCATGACTCGAGCATGGCGCGGCCGGCCTGGTGCATCGACTGCAGCGATCGCGCGGCCTCTCACGGCCACGGTCCACGTATCGTTCAGGTGTGGTGCAAGGTGCGATGGCGCATCGCCGGCGCCGGTCCACCCGTGCAGCGCATCGCGCGGCCATCGCGCGCATCGGGCACGTCGCTGCTCTCCAGCGCATCGATCGCGAGCGCCGCGGTCGGCTCGTCCAGCCCGACATGCGCGAGCGCTTTCAAACGCCGCACGCATCGTCGCGCGCGGGTCGGCCGTCCAGCGGACGAGTGCGGACCGCGACCGCACCGTTCCACAGACGGCCAGGACCCGGGCGTAATTGAGGCGGTGCCCTCGTCAGCGCGCGCCAGATCCAGCACGAGCGGCTCGCATTGCGCTCCGAAGGCGGCGAGCGCCGCCGCATCGGCGGCCCCGCTGCAGCGACGCGTCACGAAGGCGCATGACGATCGCGGGCAGCGATGCTGGATCCTGCATGTCCGCCAGCGCATCCAGGGCGGCGCCGCGCACCTCCGCGTGCTCGTCGTCGAGCGCGGCGATGATCGCGCCGGTGCGGTCCGTATTCTGGATGAGGCCGGCCGCCCGCAGTGTCGAGCGCGCGGCGCCACCACCAGCGGCTCTTCAGGAGCCGATCCGCGAGGCGCCGTAGCGGCAGGTCGCGCATGAGCGCACGCGTGGCGGCGATGCGCGCCGGGTCCCGATTGTCGATGAGCGGTGTAATCAGCAGGGTGGCGAGCGCGAAGTGGTGCCGAGAAGGGCACTGCATGAGCGCGCGCCGCGTCTTCGTTGCCGGCGAGGGCGCGGGTGATGAGCGGTCCGTACTGCCGCTCGAAGCGGTGGCGCCGCTCCTCGGACCTCGCATACATGACGCGACCCGTCACGACCGCGCACAGCATCGACAGCGCCAGGAAGACGCCGAGCCACATCATCCAGACCGCGATGTGCTCGAACTCCAGCAGGAGGTCGATCATGCGGATCGTCTCGCACGATGGTGAGGTTGAACCGGTCAACCGTCGTGCTGTTCGACCGCATCTCGTGCTCCCACGTCGTCCAGATCGTCGTCAACGACGGCGTGTCGATGCGCAGCCCGGCGGCCACCGTCCTCATCCCCAGCGAGCCGAGGCGGTCCGCCGTCAGCAGGTCGAAGCTCTCTACGCCATAGGCATACACGGCGTTGATGGCGACTCGCCTCCAGCCGCGCCACGTCTCGCGCAGCATCGCCGAGTGATCGCCTCTCGTCTCGACCGGTCCGATCGAACGACGATTGCGTGTAGATGTATCGCGTGTCGAGCCGCCATCGCCCACCGGGATCCCAGGCGAACGTCGGATATGCCGGAGAGGACGGCCGCATCCGTGAACGACATCCGGCGCAGGCCGGCGCCCATCTCGTAGACGCCGGCGTAGTGCACGACTGCACCCGAGAGATCGCTCGTCGCCAGGGCCACGTTGTCCGGGCCTCCACGTGCGGAGACCTCCGCGGTGGTCGCGCGGGCAGCGCGCCAGATGAGACCGGCGCCCGCCTGCGCATCCGAGTAGTCCGGACCCTGTTGCATCCTGGCGCTGCCAAAGAGGTGCAACTGCGGCACGACGCGGACGCCGGCGCCAAGCGTCCCTGACTGCACGCCCGCTCCAGGCGCGCCACCCTGGCTGAATCCCTCAGAAGGCGATCGAGTGTCCGTAGACGCGCGCGACCGCTTCGAACGCGGACGTGACGTCGGGATCGCGGGGTGAAAGCCGGTGCGCGCGACGCAGATAGTCGAGGGCCCGGCGGTCGTCGCCGACGCGGCGGTACGCGCGGCCGAGCGCGCGCTGAAGAGATCCGCGTTCTCGCCGGTGTTCCGCTCGACGTCGGTGAGGATCGCGAGCGCCTCCTCCGGCTTCCCTCTTCGGATCAACACGCTGCCGAGGCCGACGCGGGCATCCACGTCCGCGGGATGCTCCCGGAGGACCGAGCGAAAACCAGCTTCCGACTCGGCGAAACGCCCTAGGCGCATCTCGAGCCGCGCCACCCACAACGCGCCTCCACGTCGCCGGGTTCCTGCTCGACGAGGCGGACGAAGATCTCCATCGCCTCGACAGTCTTCCCGGATCGCGCCAACGCTTCGGCGCGGGCGCGATCCGTAGAGGGCGACTGCGGTGTCTGGAGCCCCGCGGTCAGGACGAGCGCGGCAGCGAGCGCCGTCAGCATGCGCGTCTCCTAGGGGAGGGCTGGCGCGGCGGCGCCGGTTCGAACTCGTAGATCCCGCCGTCGGCCATCAGCGAGAGATACAGGTGCCGGTCCTGATCACGAATGACCGGACGTTGCCCCATTGCCTGACGATCTGATCGTGCAGCGATCCGGGCGGGCACTGCGCGCGCGTCAACGCCAGCGGACCGAATTGCAGCTCGCTCGAGCCGCTCGAGCTCCACGTCCCGCGTCCCCGGTTGCAGTCGATGCGAGTGGTCAGCTGTCCGCCGTCGCCGAATTCGATCGTGTAGCTGGCCCTGTCGGCGGGAGTGAGCGTCGCACCGTCACCGCCCTGAAATTTGACGAGCTGCCACGACGTTCCCGCGAGGCCCGTCGAGGCCGACGGGCTCGATGCCTCCCCACCGAGGGCAACATCCGATGGTCGACCGCAGGCAACGCTTACGGCGAGCAGCGCAAAGGCGAGCAGGGCGGGTTTCATAGAAGCAGTGTCCCTTGATGAGTGCCGCCACGGCATTTCGTCACCGTGCGCCGCGCCCGCGCCGTTTCGTGTGGAAAATCGCTCGACGTCGATCGCTGACCACTGGGACAGCACCAGTCATGCCCGTGGTCGCCCCGGGGGCTCGGGGTGAAGGTAATGGTATGGCTGTGGTTACGGAGAATCGCTGCCTTCTTGACGTAGTCGAGATTGGGAAACTCGCGCGTCAGATAGGCGTTGCCTTCTTCATCGATGAGGCCCTGTTCGGGACGCTCCTCGTAGCCGGCATACAGGCTGTCCACGACGTCCATGACCGGTGACGACTTCCGCAAACGGCGCGAAGCCCAGGCGGTCGTAGGCGCGGTTGCTCCGTCAGGTTGATGAACAACTGGGTCGTCCGCGTATTCGGACCTCGACTCGCAAACGACACTGTTCCGCGCGTGTTGGAGTGCTTCACCGGATCGTCCTGCACCACCGCGTCCCTCCACGCATCCTGGACTCTCGGATCGCCGTGCATGCCGAACTGCGCCAGTTGCCCGCCGATGACCCGGAAGAACCTGACATCGTCGAAGAATCCGCTTTTCACCAGGTTGTAGAAGCGATCCGCGCCGATGGGCGCCCATTCGCGATGCACGTCGACGACGAAGCGGCCCTTGCTCGTGTCGAACGCCGCTTCGAAACGTCGCGGGTGACTGTTCGGTGAGGGCCGCCGGGTTACCCAGGGGCCAGAGCTTTGCGCGGCGCCGTCATTCACGCACGCTGCGAGGGTGATGACCAGCAGGGCGCCGGCGGCATGGAAGACGCTCGATGCCATGATTGCTCCAGACTCAGAATCTCACCGGACCCGTGGAGTTGTCCACCTGCACGCCCCAACTTCCAACTCCCAGCTCCCAACTCCCAGGAAGTTTGAACCGCGAAGGGTTACTGCAGCGGCGTATTCGATGAAGCCACAGCGCGCGAGAAGAGCCTTGAATTGGGGATCGCCTCGATAGGGGTCCCACTTGCGGATCGACGGTCAGAAAGATGAGATGAACGTCGCGCGCCACGTAAGCCCGGTCGAGCCATTCGAAGACCGCGTCACGTTCGCCGAGGCCTGCGTGCACGAGCGCCAGCGCATAAGGCGGCATATCGCGCTCGCGCGACACCGCTTCCAACGTGCCCAGCACCTCGCGAGCCTCGTTCGCGCGACCCGACGTCGCCAGGAGATAGCCTCTGAGCGAGAGTGACTTGCTGTTGCGGTCGGAAAACCGTTCCGCGTTCCTGAGCGCGTCGAACGCCATTGCGGTCTTGCCAAGTTGTTCGTATGCCTGCGCCATCTGAACGGACGCGATCCAGAACTCGGGGTCCAGAATGAGCGCCTGACGCGCGTGTTCGACAGCCATCGAATAGTCGCGGGCCTGAAAAGCCACTTGGGACGAGGTGCGTGGTGCGTCGGCTCGAGCGGATCCAGTTCGCGTGCGCGCCTCATCGCGGCGCGTGCCTCCTCGTGGCGACCCATCTGCGAAAGAAGGTGGCCGAGCGTGCGGTGAGCCACAGCGTAGTGAGGATCGAGCTCAATCGCCCGTCGCACCGCCACCTCTGCACCCGTCCAATCCCAGTCAATGAAAAACTGACGTATCCTCGGGCGGCCTGCACCTCCGCGAGCTCCGGCGCCGCCTGAAAGGCCCGCGTCGCGGCGTCACGAGCGCGAGGCCCCACCGTCAACGGTGGCGCGTCGCCGTTGATGGCACTCGCGGCATAGGTATCGGCAATCCCGGACCAGGCGAGCGCGTAGTCTGGGTCGAGCGCAATCGCACGTTCGTAGTACTGAACGGCGCGCGCATTTGTCTCAGGCACCCGCTGGTCTTCGAAATACCGTCCTCTGAGATACAGATCGTAGGCGTCGGCGTTGCGGGTCTGTCGCCGCCCGAGGCCGTTCAAGCGTTCGGGCGCAAGCCGGAGCCGCACCTGCTCGGCAATGGCGGAGCTCAGCTCCCGTTGCATGCCAAGCACGCCGATCGGCTCACGATCGCTGAGGACGACCACACCTGCACCTGGGTACGCACCTGAATCAGCTTCGAGGTGACGCGCAATCGACCGCTCTCGGCCCGAATCGAGCTTTCCACAAGGTAATCGGCACCCAGCTCGCGTCCGATTTGAGCCAGTGACTTCTTCGATCCCTTATAGATCAGGGTCGACGGTACGACCGATGACGCTCACGTGTTCGGGATCGATCTGCCCGAGAGCCGCGCTTGTCTCCTCCGCGAGGCCGTCGGCCAGGTAATCGCGTTCGCGATCGTTGCTCATGTTCTCGAACGGCAGCACGGCAATCGTGACGCGTGACGCGGGCGCGCCCGCACCGAACCATGCCCATGCGGCAAGGCCGGCGACCAGCCCGAAGACGAGTAGCCCGACCATGAAACGCGCCGGGCTGGGTGCCCGGGACGTGGACACAGTTGCCGACTGCGCCGCCGCCGGGCCTGTCGATGTCGCTGGAATATCGTGGTTCGCGGCGATGGGGTTCGAGTTGATGGGTGCAGTTGTCTCACCGTCCGGCTCGGACGCGACTTCGACTGGCGCGATGAAGCGATAGCCCTTCCCCGCCACCGTCTCCACAAACGCAGGAGTGTCGGCCGAATCGCGCAGTGCCTGCCGCACCTTGCTGATGACCGTATTGATGCCCATGTCCACGTCGACGAACACGTCCTTGCCCCACAGCCGGTCGACGATGTCGCTGCGGGTGACGAGCTGACGCCGGCGCTCGACCAGCAGGATGAGGAGATCCATCGGCCGCCGCTCCAGTCGGACTACCCGGCCCTGGCGACGCAGCTCGTACGCGGCGACGTCGAGCTCGAAGTCGCGAAAGCGGAACGTCTCCCGCGGAGTGGACGTCGGCATGACTGGTGGCTGAGGGCCTTACAGTGCCACAAGTCGAGTGTCGCCTGCCATTTGCCGCCTCAGGAAAACTCCAGCTTTTCCTCAGCGGCTCTCCATGGTCACTGAACGGTCACCGCGCCAGGATGGCGCCGTCGCGGGTCGGCGGAGCAGGTGGCTGTTCACCCTCCGGCGGGCCGCATGAAAAGGAGACCGATCATGCATTTCAGAACACCGCTACTGCGCCGGGCGATTCCCATCGTGACGGCCGCAAGCCTCGTGGTGACCCTCGCTCTGACCTTCCCACGCAGCGTCACCGCCGACGAGGACGGACAACGCCGGGCGTGCAGCAACACGACGCTTCGAGGCGATTACGGACTTCTCGTCTCTGGCATTCGAGGAGCGGGCCCGGGACAAACGGAGTCGTTCGTCGGCACCGGCATCCACACGCATGACGGTCATGGAGGGTTGACCGGAATGGACAGCACGCATGGACAGCTCACCGGCGCGGATCGGAACCGCCCTGTCACCGGCACATACGACGTCAACGCCGATTGCACGGGCACCGCAACGCTCTTCATTTCTGGTGTCCCGTTTCCCGTCCAGACATCCTTCGTCATCGTCGATAACGGCAAGGAAGTGAAAGAAGCGGTGATGTCGCCGCAGCCCAATCTGGTGACGGCCGTCCAGCATCGGATCCGCTGAATAGGACGGCATCGTGCCGCCCGTGCGGGGCCGAGTGAATTTTCCGCTCGGCCCCGTGAATCTGCGCGCGGTGCCGGGCGAAGGAGTCTATAATCGCTGCCGGATTGAACTCGTTAGAATTCGAAAATTCGTAGATTCGTAACTACGTCAATCCGAGAAACGCGCTAGTCAGCAGAGAAGGGGCTCAACATGATCTCGTTGAGCGTACGCGCGGCAACCGGAATCGCAGTGGCCGGGCTGATTGGCGCGCTGTCGGTTGCGCAGATTGCGTCGCAAGAGCGACCGCTTCTGTCGGACCAGGTCTTCAAGAACGTCCAGGCCCTCAAGGGAATTCCGGTGGACGAATTCGCTTGGAACGATGGGGATCATGGCGGCCTCCCTTCAGTTCGACTGCTCCGACTGCCACGTCAATGCGGGCACGGCGAACGTGGACTGGGCTGCCGACACGCCGAGGAAGATCACGGCGCGCCGGATGGTGAACATGGTCACCGCCATCAATCAGACCAACTTCGGTGGACGCCAGCTGGTGACGTGCTGGACCTGCCATCGCAACCGCGACAAGCCGCTCGTCACGCCAACCATGGCGACGATATACGGCACCCCGACGGTGGAACCGGACGATGTGATCACACAGTTTCCGGGACTCGACCCGCCACAGTCGATTCTGGACAGATACATTCAGGCGTCCGGCGGGGCGCAGCGGCTGGCGGCGTTGACCAGCATTTCCGCCAAAGGGACCGCCGTGGGTTTTGGCGGTCTCGGGGCGGCGGCAGCGTTGAAATCGTCGCGAAGGCTCCGGACAAGCGGGCCACGATCATTCTGTTCAAGGCAGAAACAAACCGAGGAGACCAGATCCGGACCTATGACGGCCGCACCGGATGGAGTACGAACGCCGCTCAACGTCGTCGGCGAATTTCAGCTGGTCGGGAGCGATCTGGACGGGGCCAGGGTTGACGCGCAACTCTCCTTTCCCGGGCAGATCAAGACCATGCTCACGAATCTGAAGAGCGGACCGCCCGCGACGATTACCGATCTTCCGGCACCCGCCAGCCAGGCATCAGTGCTCCAGGGCGCAGTCGGAAATCAAAGTCACGTCGTGGACGTCGTCCAGGGCACCGGACCGAGAGGGCTGCTGGTCACGCTCTATTTCGATCAGCAGAACAGGCCTGCTCCTGCGTGAGTTGCGCTATGGCCTGTCGCCCATCGGCCGTGTTCCCACGCAGATCGACTTCGCGGATTATCGCGACGTCAACGGCATCAAGCTGCCATTCCGCATCACGTACGCGTGGCTCGATGGCCGCGACGCCATCGTGCTGAACGAGATCCAGACCAACGTTCCGGTGGACGAGACAAAATTCGGAAGACCGGCTCCGCTGAAGCCGCAATAGTCAGACCGGCGGGTCCGCGCGCTCGGGCTTCTGCGCGCACGCGGGACCCGCCCTACGCGCTGAAGGGCGGGCCGCCCGGGCGCCGTCGCCTCGGCGAAGGCGGCCTTACCGTTTGGGCGCGCCCTCCGCCTCGGTCAACCCGAGGAAGAACTTCTTGCCGCTGGCAAACGTGATGTTTCTGCCGACGGCACGCGTGGAACCGTCCTTGGCCTGGTAGCCCTCGACCGTGATCTCGGATCCCGCGGGCAGCGACTCCTTCGTCAGGCCGAGCCTGTACAGATTGTTCGGGCTCGCCCCCTCGATCATCCACGTCACCATCTTGCCGTCGTCGCCCTTGACGTCGATGTAGATCCAGGAGTGCGGATTGGTCAGTTCCCACTTCGTGACGGCTCCCTGCACCTTGATTGGCTTGTTCTGGTCGAACTCCGCCGCGAACGCGTGGTGCGCCAACACCGGCACCGCCGCCAGAACGAGGCCCACCGCCGCGACGATCACAAACAGCTTCGTTCTCATGGATTGCCCCTCACTTCCCTTTCTTCAGCGCGGCTTCTTCTTCGACCCGGGCCCCGCGAAGAATGGTCGCGATCATCGTGTTGCCTTCGTGGCAGGCATACTCGTAGACCGGCCCCTTCGTCTTCGTCCAGGGAATTTCCGCGGTCCACGGTCTGGCCCACGTTGCCGGATCTTCGACCGTGAACTGGTAAACCATCGTGTCATCCGATGCGCGCGTGAAGCGCTCCACCAGATGCAGGTTCTCGCTCGATCCCCGGAACGCCGTCATGTTCGTGAAATTCGTCGTATCCACGACGAGCGTATTCCCTCCCAATGTCCCACCGAGTCGCCCTGCCACTGGCGGATGTTCTGCGGGATGTGCGGGCGGCCGTCCGTCGGGATCACACGCGTGGAGTGATCGATCTCGTGAAGCAGGGAGACATATCCAGGTCCCTGCACAATCTGCAGAAGGTTGCCCTCATTGGCTCCGGGGTCATCGGGATAGCCTCCTGCCCCATCAGGATGCAACGCTCGCTCAACGACCGCTGCTCGTGGCTGTCGAATTCGTGCCCCTTGTTCTTCGCGGCGCGCGCGGCGTTTCGTTCCCTGGCCTGTGGCAACATCGGCGGAATGACGCCTTCCGGCCCGACGATGAGCGACGTGCGCTTGGAGGTGTATCGGAGCTTCGTCCGATCGAATCCGTAGAGTTCGAGATCGTATCGGACCGCTTGCGGATTGGCGGCGCCAAGTTGGGCTCCTTCGATCTCTTCGCCCGGGCGCCCCTCCCGAACACGCTTGGCCAGTTCGACCACTTCCTGGTCCGTATAAAACTCTTTGGCGCCGAGACTCTTCGGCCGTTCAAAGGGCGTCAACGTGTTGTCGGACCATATGCCTTGCAGGTCCGGCTTGCCGTCCGGCTGTGCGAGGGCGGTGTCCACGCCGTCCCCTGTCCGGCTGCTGGTGCACTTGCGCAAGCACGGCGATCAAGACGACGGCCGCCAGCGCCGCGGTTGAAGCGAGAAAGCGACGGCCCATGGGATCTCCTTTCCGGCTAGTTACTGGACTTCTTGCGAAGAGAGCCATACAGCAACTCCTTCGGCGAACTCCACACACTTGAATTCCAGGAGCTTTGCATCCTTTTCGACGCGACGATAGAGCGGCATGCTGATCTTCCAGGGGCGCGAGAACACCTTCGGATCTTCAATCGTCGCTTCGTAATTGAGTGCGTCCGCGCTGCGCGGCGTGTAGCGCTCCACCACGTGCAACGCATCGCTGTGGAAGTTGCCGGCACGGTCGAACCACGTGGTGTCCATCAGGCTCGTCACGTCGACCACCAGCGTCTCGCCTTCCCAGCGTCCGTTGGACCATCCCATCCAACTATCGCCGGGCGCCTTCGTCGGCGCGCCCATGTTGATGACGCGGGACGCGCCCGCATACTCGTACGACATCAGGATGGTCTGCTGAGACTGGACGATCTGAAAGGGATAGGGAAGATAGGTGGCGCGTGGCACTCCCGGCAGATAGCACTTCGCTTCCGGGTCGAGCGTCGTCCAGTTCGCCTGATTCTGCTTTTTTGGCCGCCGCCGCCGGCAGATACGGGATCTCACCGCCCTCGACCACGCCGAGACCCGGCGGCACGGCGAAGACGGCCCCGACTGATGCGACCGGACCCTTGGCGGCGGCATGGCCCTGGAGATCCCAGTCCGCCGTGTTGAGGGCCTGCCAGATTCCGTTGAGGTTGGGTTTTCCGTCGGCGGTCCGCGGCGCGCGATAGGCAGGGGCCTGAGCAACGCCCGGCATCGCGGTCAGTATGAGCACGACTGTTGCCGTGATGCCTGCTATGACCAGGTCGCTAAGCCGATTTCGCATAGGACTGGACCTCAGAGTGTGATCGCGGCCGCATCGTATCTGCGAATGAATGCCGCGTCAATCGACCAAGCGTTGCGCCCGGATTGAGGTTTTGCATGCCTGCCTGTGTTTAATCGAGCGGCTCCAGCTTGACGATGGACGCGCCGTGATTACTGCCGACCCAGAACGTCACCGGGTTCGTGGAGTTGTCGACCCAGACGCGCCGGATGTTCGTCGGGTTCGGTAGCAGATACTCGGTGAACCGACCGGTCTTCGTATCGAGGCGCACGATTCGGTCCGACATCATCGACCCGGTCCACGCCTCGCCGTTTCGGTCGATGACTACGTCATACGGATTCGACCACGGCGTGGGCACGGGCCATTCCTTGATCTGACGGGTCCTCGGGTCGAGCATGCCGATCGCATCGCCGTCATACTCCGCGAACCACAAGCGATTCTGGGCATCGACGCTGCCCCTGCGCGGCCGCGAATTGGGAATCGCGGTGCGAAGGATCTCCAGCTTCTTCGTCGCGCCGTCGAGGATGCCGATAGCCGGCGGCGTTGAAATCCAGCATGTACAGATTGTTGTTGTGGTCGGCGTTGATGCCATAGGAGCCGATGGTCCGTTTCGTCTCGGGATCGGTGAACGTGCCGAAGTTCTCCCACGCGCCCGTCGCCGGATCCAGCCTCAGGATCTGCGCGCGGTCCGAGTTCTTGACCCAGACCTTGCCGTCGACATGCGAGAAGGTCGGCGACGCGAACGACTGCTGCGTCGCGTCGGTCTGCCATTCCCTGGGCACGGACCATGTCTGGACCTTCCCGGTTTTCCGATCGAGTTTCGCGACGCCGCCCTGAGTACATGAGGCCGACCCAGAGATTGCCGTCGCGATCGGTTTCGAGGTCGAGCGTGCCGACGGGGAATCCTTCCTTGATCAGCGGAATCGGATACTCGGTGACCTTGCCTGTCTTCGGATCCATCTTGCCCAGGAACAAGGCGCCGAAGTCGGATACCAGACCATCCCGTCGCTATCGACAATCACGTCGTGCGGCTCGATGGTCTTGCGCGGCAGATCGTATTCGGTGACGATCACGCGCGTGGCGCGCCCGCTCGGGCGCGGCAGCGTCTTGAATGCGTAGTCGCGGGCCGGACCTTGCTGAGATTGACGGTGGCGAGCCATTCCGCGGCGGCTTTGGCGCGAGGGTCCGCGCTCATGCCCCCTCGCCGCCCATCGCGCTGCCCGCACCGCCGCCAAGATTGCGGCGCGCCGTGCCCACGAGCCGCTGCGGGTGCAGCTGCGTGCTGCCCGGATAGTAGCCGGCCATCCTGTCGAAGACCTTGAGGAAGCTTCGGCCGCGTCGTGCGTGGAATTGACGATCGGCTGATACGAATGGCAGCTGTTGCAGGAGAGCAGGAACTTCTTCTGCTGATCGGAGCCGGGCATGCTCGCCAGCCACTCCGCGTTGGAGAGCTGCGCGGCGAGATCCCTCGTTGGCCTCAGCTTGATGACCGCATTCGCCGTGACACCGCTTCGCACATCGACCCCGGTGGGGCCAACGATCTCGTAGCCGATCGCGCGAATCTTCAGCCCGTAGTTACCGTCCGGGAGTTTCGATACCGGAAAGCTGTACCGCCCCTTGTCGTCGGTCACGACCGAAATCGAGATCGGCGATCCTTCGTCCCGGGCGGTGACCACCACGCCTTCCATCGGGCCTTCCTCTTCCGAGATCACCAGGCCCGTCAGCGCGACGCCCGTCTGTGCCCGCAGCGGAGACCAATCAAATCCTGCATAGACCAGGAGGGCGGCCAATCCGGAAACGGTGAGCAACAGGCTTTTTCGCATCGCAACCCTCCCAGAGATACTCCTGCGCGAGCAATCCCGACTTCAACTCCCAACCTCCAACTTCCTTCTTCTTGGGAGTTGGAGGTTGGAGGTTGGAGGTTAACCACTAGAAGCTCAATCGGAACCCCACCTGCGCCGTGCGGTATTGCGCATGATATGCCGCAGGGTACTGCGACGGCGTGCTCTCCTCGGTGCCGATGGTCCAGTTCGGCCGGTCGAAGACGTTGAAGACTTCCGCGATCCCATCGATCGCCACGCGGCCGCGCAGCTGGGATCCGCTGCTGCACCCGCAGGCTCGTTGAGTTCTGCGGCGGGGAGAGTGATCGAATTGCGCGGGCACGATCGTCCCGTTCGGGCGCAGGCGGCCGCTGAAGGTCGAACCGGTGTTGCGCACGTCGCCGCCATAGTTGGTCGATGACCGGATGCCGGTGCCCAGGTAATGGAAGCCGCTTACCTGGAAGCCGTGCCCGACCTGCCAGATGCCGCTGAACACCGCCCGGTGGCGTTGATCGTCCTCCGACAGCCCCCACTCCCGCCCAGATCGGGAGCGGTTGCGAAGGGAACCATGTAGAGTCCGCTGAACGGCCTCGAGTCGGCGGTCCAGAGGCCCGACAGCGTATAGGTGGCCGACGCCTGCCAGCGATGGCTGAACCGCTTGGTGAAGCCGGTGATCAGCCCATGGTAGGCCGACCGGGCGGTGTGCACGTTCATCGAAATGACGCCCCAGTCAGGGTAGGGGCGGTTGCTCCTGATCCTGAAATCCAGGTTGGCGCCGGTCGCCGGATCGAAGTTCAGATTCATGTTGTCGAAGCACGTCCTTCTCGAAGCTGCCCTTGGCGTATACGTAGTCGGCTTCGACCGCCATGGTGCGCGCCGAACTGCCGCTGGAAGCCGATCGAGGTCTGCCACGTGCGCGGCAGCTCGATGTACTGAGGCAGCGCCCGTGAATTCACTGGACGTCACGGATGAGGGCATCCGGGCGCATTGTTGTTGTTGTAGCAATACAGAGGTTCGCGTCCTCATAGGTCGGCAGAGGCCGGCCGTTGGTGGGGTTCGCGGCGAAATCGGCCCGGCCGTCGTTCTCGCATCTGAATCGTGGTGATCTGGGTATTGCCAATCGCCGACCCGGCATCGGCGAACGCGTCCCCGTAGTAGATCCCCGACCCGCCACGGATGACCGTCTTCGTCGTTCAGCCGCGTACGCAAACCCGAGCCGTGGCTGCACGTTGTTCCAGTCGTCCGGGCGCCCGGCGTCCTGGAACGGCGGGAAGGTGATGTCGTTGGCAAAGATGCCGATCCCGACGTCGTAGCGCACGCCGAGGTTCAGCGTCAGGCGGTTCACGATCTGCCAGTCGTCCTGCGCCCAGAGGGCGAACCGCTGCGAGCCCTGATCGACCGGGAACTCCGACACCGATCGTGTAGCTGCGCACGAGCGGGGAGATCGCCGCCAGGTTCCAGGTGTCCACGTTGAACGCGTCGGGGAACCACGCCTGAGCTGGGCCGCCGACGGCAGCGGGCCGCCGCGGGCGTCGATGAGCCCCATGTTCTGCCGGCGATTGATCTGCGATGACGTCATGACGCAGGTACTCGCCGCCCGATCTGCATGTCGTGACGCCCCTTCGCGTCGAACGAATAGGTGAAATCGTCGCGCACGCTGTAGACGTCCTGGTCCAGGTGACGTGGATGGTTCTGGTTGCCGGTAATCAGGAAGCCCGTAAACGTGATGCGTGGCGACCCGGTCGTGATGCCGTTCGGCCTTCTGCCAGTGGTTCGACCACGCGGTGAGGTTCTCGTTGTCGAGGCCGAACGCCGTCTTCCCGACTTTGATCTCGTTCAGCGCTCGATTGGTCAGCACCTGCGTGCAGCTGCCCGAGTGAGCTCGTCGTTGTATTCCTGGTCGTATTCGTCGGACGCCGGGTGATTGGTGGCGGAGGGGCAGACCGAACGGCTCCCAGAGCCGGCCCCTGGCAACCTTGCCCATCAGCGCGCGTCCGTGACGAGAGCTGATAGTCCAGTCGGACGCCGCCGATCTTCCGGTTGTTCGTGCCGGTGAGCCTGACATTGAAGAACGGATACGGCGTCCGCCAGATGCTGGTTCTCGGCTCGCGCTCGTACTCGTAGTTGGCGAAGTAGTGCAGCTTGTCCCGCAGCACGGGACCGCCGACGGCCGTGCTGTACTGCTGGTTGTTGATCGGTTCCACCTGCCCGATGGCGCGATTGGGCGAGTTGAACATGCTGTCGCGAAAGTTGCCCCCGGAACAAACCTGAGAGCAGATTCGTTCCCGACTTGGTGATCACGTTCGACCTGCACGTTCGTCGACCGGCCCTGCGTCGCGTCGAACCGGTTCGAGATGAACTGAAATTCGGCAATCGCATCCTGGCGCGTACTGCGGCTGGCCGCCGGTCCCGAACTCCGACGTCACCTGCTGGCCGTCGACGTTGAAATGGAACTCCCGCGTCTCGCTGTTGTTCCTGTCCGGCAGTGGCTTCTCGGAGTCTTCTCTCGAACCGGCGACAGGGGCTGTCCGGCTCCCGGGCGCCAGCAGCGCGAGGTTGATCCAGTTGCGTCCGGCCACCGGGCAGCTCCGCCATCTGGCGCGGATCGATGTTGCCCCCCAGCGTCGACGTGGTGGTCTCGATGAGCGGCGCCTCGCCGCTGACGGTCAACGTCTCCTGCAACGCCAGCGGGCGACATCTGCAGGTTGAGGACGCCGGTCTGTCCCACCAGCAGCTCCGACGGCGCGGGCCATGGTGTTGAAGCCCTGAAGTTCGGCCGTGACTCGCCAACACCCGACGCGCACGGCCAACGTCGGTAGGCTCCCCGGCCGTCTGTACACCGTTTGAAGAGGCATTTCCGGTCGCTTCATGCACGGCGCGGACGGTAACCCCGGGGAGAACAGCGCCCGATGAATCTGTGACGAGTTGCCGCTGACGGCGGCTTCCTGCGCACGCGATCATCGGCAGGGTGAGGAATACGGAACTGAGGATCAACCGCACCAGTAGGTCCGATCTCATTTGCGACCTCCTCTCGAATGACGAGTTGCGGTCTGTGATCGGCTTCGCCAGCCCTTTCCCCGGCTGGCGAGGTCGGCGACGAACAGAAGGGTGGGTTACTGCAGCGGACGGATTCTGTGAGTCTCCGCGGGGGCGTGTCAATGACACTGGTGGGGAGGATCGGTATGAGCACCCGGGTGTTGATCCTCACCACGCTATCCCTATATGCTCCGTCCTGCCAATTCAGACTTGTCAGCCTGGTTAATAGGGGAGGAGGAGCGTGATGCGCGTCGCCCTGTTGCCTCTACTCGCGGCTGCGTTCGTGATTCACTACCCGGCCACCGCTGTGCCCCGGGCCCAGGGGACCGGTGCCGCAGCGCCATCGGCTCTGGATTTCGAATTCTTCAAGACCAAGGTACAGCCGATCTTCCTGGCCAAGCGCGACGGCCATACCCGCTGTGTCTCCTGCCACAGCAAGGGGACTCCATGCGCCTGCAGGCACTCTCGCCCGGCGCCGCTACCTGGACCGAGGAGCAATCCCGACGGAACTTCCTGGCTGTCCAGGCGCGCGTGATCCTCGCGACCTCGCGTCGAGCAAGCTCCTCGTGCACCGCTGCTGCCGAAGGGGGTGGCGACTTCTACCACAGCGGAGGCAAGCACTGGAACTCGTTCCTCGATCCGGAGTGGCAGACGCTCGCCGAACTGGGTGTGCGGGCGGAAAGCCAACGAGAAGATCGTCGAGTTGACCGGTGCGTGCGGCGCAGCGGACTGACCGTACACCACGTAGCGCTTCACCCGTTTTTGCGAGGAGCTGACGATGACAACTCTTCACGTGTTCAGCGCTGTCTGACGGCTCTGGCGATCGTTCTGCTCTCGCGCTGCCGTTGATGGCACAGAACCAGGTTCGCATCCTCCAGAGCAACGCCGCCGGCGACAGAATCCACATCATCGACCCTGCCACGAACACGGTCGTGGCGAGATCATGGGCATCGAAGCGGCGCATGGGGTGACGGCGTCCCCGACGGAAACCGCGATCTACGCCAGTAACGAGGCTGACGAGCACGCTGGACGTGGCCGATGTCACGGACGCTGCAACGTGCATCAAGAAGATCCCGCTCTCGGGCCGTCCCAACAAACATCTCCGATCACTCCTGATGGGCGGAAGGTCTATGTGGGGATCAGGCAGGCGCGTCGGGAACAACCCGGCGCGTCGCGGATGTCATCGACACCGCCTCGCTCACCAAGGTCAAGAGCGTCCGCACTGGAAGGACCTGTCCACAACCTCTATGTCACCCCGGACGGCAAGTATGTCGTCGCCGGCGAGGCCGGTGGCGAGGGGCATGTGAGCGTCCTCGACACGCAGACCGATGCACCAGCGTGGTACATCAAGCTTGGCGAAGGCATCCGTCCAATGGCGATGTCGAAGAATCCCGATGGGTCCACCTCGCTCGCTGTTCGTCCAGATCGGCGACTACAACGGGTTCGTGGTGGTGGATTTCCAAGCACGCAAGGAAGTCGCGCGCATCACGCTTCCGACGCTCGCCCCGGGAGAATTCCGCTGATCTCGGGCTCCTCTGAGTCTCACGGGATGGCTGTCACCGCCGATCAAAAGATCGCTCGTCGTCTGCAGCCGGCTGAACAACGCGCTCTACGCGTACTCACTCCCCGATTTGAAGGTGGTGGGAACGAGCCGATCTGAGCGGGAAGGGCGCCGCCTGGGTGACGCTCACGCCCGACGGCAAGAGAGTGGCGTATCGCCGACCCTGTGGGAAACCAGACGCTGGTGGTCGACATCCCTCGATGAAGGAAATCACCAAGATCAAGGTCATGCAGGTGCCGAAGCGCAACTACACGATGGTGACCCCGTCGAGGACGTCCACGAACTGAATCGCGCAGGCCGGCTCTCTCGATAGCAACTCAGGGCAGGTCCCGCCGAAGCATCGGTCAGCAGTGGCGAGGCGGACCCGCCAGGATCGAAAGGACTCCGATGGGTTCGCATTCCCAACGCAGGAAGTTCCTGGCGAGTGGCGTCGGCCTGGCCGGTCTGGTGATGGGCGCGGTCCGGTCGCTGCGCGGCCAGACCGCCACGCCTGCCGCGCCTCCGAAAGATGCCCTCGCGCTACGGGCAACCCTCTCCCTTCGACAACACAGATCCGCAGAGCGCCGGGCCAGGCTACCGCCATCGCCGACACGGCGCTGATGACACCGCTTCAGGATCTGGACGGGATCATCACGCCGTCCGGACTCCACTTCCTGATGGACCACGTCAAGGGCATCCCGACCTCGATCCAGCCAAGCATCGTCTGCTGATGCACGGCATGGTGGACCGTCCGCTCGAGTTCACGCTGGATGAAATCAAACGGCCTGCCCTCGGTATCGCAGGTCATTTCCTCGAATGCAACGCCAACAGCCGCCCGCTCCGTGGGCGCGAACGGCGAGTCTGTCCAGCTGGTACATGGACGAACCAGCTGCAGTGAATGGACGGGAGGTGTTGCTGTCGGTGCTGCTGAAGGAGTGCGGCGTCCAGAAAACGGCGCGACCTGGATCGTGGCCGAAGGCGAGGAGTCCAACAAGTACACGATGAGCATTCCGCTGGGTAAGGCCATGGACGACACGCTGGTCGCCTACGCCCAGAATGGCGAACCGGTGCGTCCGCACCAGGGTTATCCACTGCGACTCGTCGTCCCCGGATGGGAAGCGATCCGGGCGGTGAAGTGGTTGACCCGCATCAACGTCGTCGATCGGCCCTACATGGCGTGGCACGAGTCGGGCAACAACGCCGACACGAGACCCGACGGCAAGGGCTTGTGGTTCCGATTCGAGCTGGGACCCAAATCGGTGATCACTCGACCGTCCGGAGGCCAGCGTCTGCCAGGCCACGGCTTCTACGAGATCACCGGCCTGGCCTGGACCGGCGGCAGGCGCCGTGCGCAAGGTCGAGGTATCGACTGACGGCGGCCGCACCTACAAAGAGGCGGAGCTTCAGCAACCGGTGCTTCGGTATGCGCACACGCGATTCCGATATCCGTGGCAGTGGACTGGAGAAGAGGCCGTCTTGCAATCCCGCTGCACGGACGAGCGAGGCGAGGTGCAGCCGACCATCCACGAAGCGGCGAAGAACCTCGGCGTGACCCCGCGATATTTCTACGACGCCGATCACTTCAACGGCATTCAGCCCTGGAAGGTCACCCGGGATGGAAGCGTTCAGAACGCGATTCTTTAGGCGGCGGTCCGCCTGCGCACGGCATCCATTGCTCGGCGGAACTCGCCCTACGTACTGCTCGCGGTCGCACCAGCGATCCTCGCGTCGTCGCCGCGCACGCGCAGGGTCCGACCTACCAGCTGGGAAGAGCGCCGAGCCAGGAGGAAATCAAGGCCAGGGACACCGCCGTCTCGCCCGCGGGCAAGGAACTGCCGCCGGGACGCGGCACCGCGGTCGAGGGCGCAACGGGTCTACACGCAGAAGTGCGCCGCGTGTCACGGACCGAACTGCGACGGGAAGCGCGCTGCATCGCGGGCTCATCCCGCTCGGCAATGCGAAGCCGGTCAAGATCCCGTTCAGCCTCGTTCCCTACGCCACCACCGTGTGGGACTTCATCAACCGCGCGATGCCCCCAGACCACGCCGGGCTCGCTCACGCCGGACGAGGTCTACGCGGTGACCGCGTTACGTGCTCGTATCGAAACGACGTCGTCAAAGAGACCGACGTCCTCGATGCCGATGAGCCTCCCGAAGGTACTGAATGCCGAATCGCGACAATTTCCTGCCTGCACAACCGGAATGGAAATCCCAAGGCGAAGCGGCCATTCGGGTACTACCCCTGATTTCAATACACCTCGCGACGCACGTCCTTCTGCGTCCTTCGCGTGCTTCGTGGTTGCAACTGGAGACGGACGTGAGATCACTGAAAACGCTGACAGGTCTGTTGCTCGTGATTGAACCACCATCGCCGCCCGGACAGGCGCCATCCGGTGGAACGCTTCCCAGGACATCTATCCAGAGGACGGGCAACCGGTTCCCCGCGATCGAACGGGACGCAGTCCCGGATTCCTCGGACCGGGAGCCATAGCCGGCTCTATAGCCCACCCTCGCCGAGGGCATGACCGGCGTGAACGACTATCTGCGGCGCAAGGCCGGACTCGAACCGCGCCTCGTGGAGCTGGCGATCCTCGTCACCGCGCGCGAGATGGACTGCGAATACGTGTGGACCGGCGCACGAACCTGCCGCCCAGAAAGCGGGCTTGCAGCAGTCGATCATCGACACCGTCAGCACTGCAGGCCGCTGACGACGCTGGGAGAAAAGGAAGCGGTCATCGTCCAGTTGGGCCGTGATGCGATCAGCGAGCACAAGGTGGGTTCCGACACCTTTGCCCACGCCATGAAGCAGTTTGGCAATCAGGGAGTCGTCAATATCGTGTCGCTGATGGGTGACTATGCGGCGACGACGATCCTGTTGAATGCGTGCCGACCAGCACGTGCGCCCGAAGGACAAGTCGCTGCTGCCGATGCCGTGACGACGGCGCCGATACGACGGCGTCGAAGATCTCACTTCTGCTCCTTCAGGAACGCGATGGTGTGGGTGACGCATTCGTCCGCATTGGCAGCGGCGATGTGGTACGCGTCGCTGCGGATGATGACGAGCCTCGAATTCGGAATCTGCACCTGGTAGCGCCCGCGCTTTCTCCACCGAATTCATCTTGCTCCGGTCGGCGGTGATCACCAGCGTTGGCGCCTTGATGCGCTGGAGCACGCCCTCTTTGGCGAGATCGAAGTTCGACAGTGATTCGCTGAGGCCCTTGACGCCCTCGCGATCACCCTTGCTGAAGAGGGTGTTCCAATACGCGATCATCTCCTTCGACACGTCTCGAACCGAGCCGATCCCGCTGCGGAATGGGCGAGGGTCGGCGATCGCCAGCGGCGACGCCGGCCCGCCGACGACCACGAGCGTGCGCGTGCGCTTCGGATAGTCGGCCGCAAACCGCATCGCAACTGCCCCGCCCGTTTTCGCGCCGATGATATGCGCCGACTCGACGCCGGCCTTGTCCATCACGCCGCGTGACGAACGTGGCGAGGTTCGCCAGCGAATACTGAAAGCCGCGCGGAATGCTGGAATGTCCAAGTCCAGGCAGATCCGGCCGGATCAGGCGATACTCCTGCGCCATTCGCGGCACCCACGCGTACCATTCCACGCTGGATTCGTCGTTGCCGTGGATGAGGACCACGGGCTCCGGCGTGCGCCATGGTTCGCCGAGCCAGTCTTCCCGTAGAACAGATCTTCCTTGTAGTCCTGTTCGGAGGCGCTCCGCACGGGCAGGCTCTGAGCGCCTGTCAGGTTTCGCCGATGTCAGCGAACCCGGCAGGGACGACGGTAGCTGCCCACCAACAGCTTCCCGATTCAGGAGACCGCTTGGGATCATCCAGACCACCACCTGAAACTCCGATGCCTGAACCTGATAACCTAAGCATACCTCGCCGGAAGCTGCGCCTGGGTCACGGGCTCTGACGTCGAGTCTCCGCTCTCCGCCGGGGTCGCCGTCCGGGCGGCTCACCTCGACGGGCATGCCGGAACGTGAGATACCGCGGTCTGCGAGTATCGAAGAGCGTGGTACGCGCCCTCTCGCGAACCTCGCACGCCTCCGCTCTGCCACGCGTCCCGTCGGTCACCGCCTTTGTACGGGTGCATCACGACACTGGGCGCGCCGAGGGGGCCGTTGACTCCTCTCTGTCGGCGAACGCCCGACCATCACGACATAGTCGACGACTGACAACCCAGACCCAAAGCCAGGAGCCTGCTCAGCGTGTAGATCCGCCGTCTGAGCCAGTGATGCGCTGACGCCCCCACGTAGATCCTTCGCTTCGCGGGGCTTGCGCTCAGACCTCCGCAACATAGACCGGTAAAGCTGCCACAGGTCGCTGCCATCAGCGGTCGCGGCGGTTATCGGTGTCGCATCGTGGTCGAGGACGCTCGTAAATGCGCGACGCCGGTGAGATCGCACCTCATCGGAGCAGTCGCGCGGATCCTGCACTCTGATCCCGAATCGCCGCTGCGAACCAGCGGGGCCTGCCGAGAGGATATCATCTCATTAATGACGTTATAGCCTTGTCGGGTCATAACTGGTCCCGTGAGCGACAACGTCGGCGGAGGCCCTCCACCTCAGTCCGCTGTTTGATCGGTTTCTTCCGCCGGGGAAGCCACCATGTTCACCTGATAAATGTTTCCTCTTCAGGCACAGCCCAGTGATAGCGCCGCGGACCAGCGCTTCTGCGCTGGGCGTTTCAGGCGCCGCCGCCACCAGACTCTCCAATCAGAGAAGCACAGGCGGGTATGGCCTTCGTTCCAGTATGTTCAGATGACCTTTCGCACGGACCTTCGTTGATGCGGAGACCGTTTTTGGTACAGCCAGCCAGACTTTGGTAGAGAGCAGTCGTGCCGCGCGTGTGGAACGGCGGCGTGTCGATCCCTGTGCAGGGCGCATCGGTGCCGCGCGCGAAGTCCGGATCGCTGGCCCTTGTCCACGTTTTGCGAGTTCCACCTGGCCACGGTCTCCTTCACGGTACGTCGGCTGGAACCGGCTTGGAACTCGTGGCCCTTGAGAATATCTTCGCGGCGCAGCTCCTCGATGGTGCCAGCGGCTAGGCATAGGCAGCCGTTGGTCGGCGACGTGAAACGGCGGCTGGATCGTTCCACTTGTCGCGCTCCGACCGCGGTCCGGTCGAAAGATCGCAGTCGCCCAGGATTCGGCCCCCGGTGAAGAAGTCCGGAGTAGACCTTCGAACCCTCGTTCATGCGCGGCGCGGCATGCACGCTGTTGGGCTCTGCGTAGGTCGCCCTGATGTCGTCGGACGCTCGCATTGCGCCAGAATGAGCTGCACGTGGTCGAGGTGTCTTCCTAATGGCCTGGCTGGCCTGGCGGTGCTGGCTTCACCCTACGCCCGTCACGTGATTGTTAATCTCGTTAGCAATCTCTTCCCCTGACTGGTTCCGTCGGTCGATCAGATGTTGAAAACGAATGTCGCCGAGATTGGATCCCGGCGGATCCGCGCATCGATAGAATCGCCAGTGTCTGCGCATGTCGGTGTGGATCCCGCGTCGCCGGTTGCCCGGCTGGAACGCGGATGGCACGGTATGGCGCCCATGTATCCCCGTGCGAGGTGCCTGCCCTGACCCGTGGGGCGCCTGCGATGATGCTTCGCTATGTCCTGACCTGGCGGTGTCCCAGCAGCGCCCAGCCGCCGCTTGCACACGAACGCGCGCGCCTTCCACGCCGTGAATACGCTGCGGAACGGGTTAAAGTTCCGCGCTCTGGCGTTAAGACGCGACATGATCGCCTCCGGGCCCTGATGTGGCGGTCACCTGCATCGTCGACGCGCGTTCTGCCAGAGGTTTCCCTTCCCCAGGCAAAGCAACCGGTTCCGGGATTGGTCCGCGGCGAATAGCCGCCCGATCCCGATGACTTGCTCCGAGAACTGCTGCTCGCGAATGATCAGCAACACGAACTGAACTCCAGCGGCC
>ERZ1370068.10398-contig-9100_pt1 | contig 35233 bp, 61 predicted proteins | sample MGYA00561227_ERZ1370068 | MGnify/ENA primary metagenome ERZ1370068 (study PRJEB38410, sample SAMEA6850437) | metagenome | study: Metagenomic assessment of the ecological functions of the soil: analysis of the soil microbiota associated with the...
GTTGTACTTCGTTCAGTTACGTATTGCTGAAAAGCTGGCCGCCCCATCGCCCGCTTACCACGCGGAGGAGCGGATCGGATATCCGAGTCGCCGCGACGAGGGAAGCTCGCCACGCCAACCGAGCCCGGTGGTTGCGATCAGGCGCGCGGCGCTTTCTGCCGGAAGCACTGCCAGGGCTCAATGTGCCGGACGCGGCTTTTTGAACGAACCGGCCACAGCGGCGCTAATGATCCCCCACACATCAACGGAATGACGGCGAGCCGCGCGCCGCCGCCTCGGCGCGGCCTGATGGTGGTGAGTCGTGCAGATAGGTTGGGTAGCCCACGTGATGTAAGAAGATCCACGAGAAGATCAGGCTGCGGGGAAATGCGCACCGACAACAGCCACACGCGCTGCGGTTGGCGACGAGCTGGCGCCAGTGAACCTCCACGTGACCACTCCACCGCCGACGCTCCGGCCTTGATCGCCGCTAACTCGGCGGGGTCCGCTGCGGGGTGATCCTCGGAGGCGATCCAGATCAGAAACCAGCGATAGAAGAAGGCGCACACCAGACCAACCCGAAAGCCGCGAGCATCGCGGCGATTGCGCTCCGCCACGTAACAAAGCGCAACGCCCATGCGAACAGCGGCGGGGTCAGTGCTCACGCCCCATCAGCGTCGCCGCCCACAGAAACCCCTGCGCTCGCGATCGCTCGGACTGTGGCGAAGCCGACGACCTGAAGGCCTTCGACAGATTGGGAAAGCTTAACCCGCCTCGCCAGCGCCGAAGAGGAACCTGATCGTCCACAGCGACCAGAAATTCCACGCGAGACCAGTCGCGGCGGTGAACGCCGAAACTACACCACAGGACCACCCGCACGAGCACACGTCGCGGACCGAGGTGTCCGCCGAGCCAGCCGCACGGAATCTCGAAGAGCGCATACGCGAGGCCGAAGGCGCTGAAAGATCAGCCCCATCTGCGCACGAGACGGTGCAGCTCCGCAGAAATCAGGAAGCGCCGCCTGCGCAATCGCGACACGATCGACAACCATGCCGAAGCCACGGCGAGTAGAACCCAGAAAACGACAACCCGGTGACGCACTGTCGTCGCAACGTCCTCGCGGTGCGCGCCGCTGCCGCCGCCGTTTCTGGCGTGATCGCCACCCTGGGAGTGTGCGGCCATCAGATGTCAGACCCGCGGACGCCGGGCGATTCGTCCATGTCGACGACTGCCAGGGTTCATCCGGTTTTCCGGGTCGAGCGCCCGTTTGACCCGCGCGCATGACTTCGACCGCGGGGCCGAATTCAGCTTACGAGATGCACTTCTTCCCGTAGCCGACACCATGCTCGCCAGTGGACGTCCCACCCATCGCGAGCGCCCGCAGGCGATCATGCGTTCGTTCAGCTCGTGCGCCTGCGCCACTTCGCGTTCATTGCCGGGGTCAAGGATGTGCGCCATGTGGAAGTTGCCATCGCCCACATGGCCGACAAGATGGATGGGAAACAGCGCTCCGCAAGATTTGTCCTGTTTCGTTGCCATGATGCAGTCGGCGAGACGCGAGATGGGCACGCACACGTCGGTCGTCCACGCCTTTGCGCCGGGCCGCACCGCCAGCGAGGCATACAACGCGTCGTGGCGGGCTTTCCAGCTTGTCCCGCTCTTCTTGTTTCGTCGCCCAGCGGAATGCGTGTCACGCCGCGCTCCGTCGCTAGCTCCTGCACTGTATCGCCGCCTGATGCTGGACATGCACCTCGCTGTCGCCATGGAACTCGAAGAGTGTCGGCGCGACAGCATGGCTCGCTCTTGATGCGGTTAATCGCCTCCATCTTCGTGTCGTCGAGCAGCTCAATACGAGCGACCGAGACGCCGACCCTGAATCGTCGCAATAGCCGTGTCGATCGCTCCCCGCACGGTCTCGAACGCGCACATGGCGGCGGCGATCGCTTCCGGAACGGGATGCAGCTTCAACGTCACCTCGGTGATGACCCCGAGCGTTCCCTCCGAGCCGACGAAGAGCCGCGTCAGGTCATGCCCCGGCGGATGATTTTCGTGCTCGCGTGCGGTCTGAATCACGCGCGCCCGTCGGCAAGGACGACCGTCAGGCTCAACACGTTGGTGTCGCGCATCGTTCCGTACTTGGACAGCGGTCATTGCCGGACGCCACGTTGCCGCCATTCCACCGATCGTGCAGTCCGGTCCCCGGATCGATGAAGAACATCAGGCCATTGTTGCGCAGAGTTCAGCTGAGATCGCGTGACTTCTTCGACGGTGGCATCCAGATCCTCAGGACTGACGCGAGGTGATTCGATTCATCCCGCGCCGCCGATCGTGATCCCGCGGATCGTTGACATGCCCTTCGAACGACATCCCCGCCATGCGGCAGCGGGGACGCGATAACGAAGCACTGACACGGAGATCTCCGCGACTTCCTCCGGTGCACCGTGGAAAGCAGACGGCGTCCGGCGCGGCTGCAGGGTGATACGACTCCCCGTGGCTGTGATGCTCGCGGACGGCGGCGGCGGTCGTCGCCCGGTCGCCGAGCCAGCGCTTTGAGGTTCGGTCACCGCCGCCCTGACGTGGTCGCCAACCGGTGAAGGCCCCTGGCACGCTCATCCGCGGACGCTCCGGCCGTCCGTCGTCCGATCAGAAATCAAACCGAAGCCCGACCTGGAGCTGTCGTTTCCGGGCCGGCCGCGCTCGGCTGCCCAAAGCGGCTACGGGTATGGATCCCTGATAGGTGGTGCAGTTCGTCGCGTTCGTCAGATTGAGCAGCTTCCGGGAAGCCGGTTGCCGAGCGGGCGCCGCCAAGCGCCACGGGCCGCGAGAGACGGACATCGAGCGAGAACGTATTGTCCGCCGCGGCGTGAGTTACGCAGCTCGGGCCGGCGATTGAATAAACGGATCGACCGCGCCGGAGCGCCTGCACCGTCGTTGTTGCGCTGTGCGGCGGGGGACTCTTGGCTGGCTCATGATCGACGCAAACTGGATCCCGAACGGGAGCTTCGTCGAACCGTTGACGTTCAGAATGCGGCGCACGTCGTTGTCGGCCGGCCCCTCGTCTTCTGCGAGGTTGAACGGATTGGTCGCCGATGCCGTGCGTGACGACGTCCCGCCGTTCGTGTTTGCCGCGTGCATAGCCGGGATGCCATACGCGACGCGGACCGTATCGCCGCGCCTCGTGCGGAAACCGCGCCCTCCGACAACGGGCTCTTGCTGCGGTGAACCACCCCTCGTTCCCCCACGGGTCCACGGTCGGCGAACACGGGATTGATCTTCGTGAAGACGTCACCGGCGTCAGGTTGACGTTCTTTTCAGCAGTTGATCGAGGCCGCGGATGTAGGCATAGTCGACCGACACATCGATCCACTGATTCAGCGAGTGCTCATTCCGCCCGTGGCCTGGACCGTGTGCGGAATCTCGATGTTCCGATCGACGTCGAACGCCGCGCTCGTAAGGCCCGGAATGGCGCTCACGTCGGGCACCGTGTTCGCCGCGAGCGAGGTGGCGAGCACCTGACGAAGCCGCGCGACATCAGGCCAGAACGGGTTCAGGAGCGGGCTGTTCGCGTTCAGTTGGATCTGTTTGTCGATGTTGACGGTGTTCGACGTATGCACGGCCGCCACCTGGTTGTGTCCCTCGTCGTAGTTCATGCTGATGCCACCGCGCAGCAGTGTCTTCTTCTCATCGTCGAACGGTGTCCATGCGACGCCGAGCCGCGGTGCTAGATTGTTGGGATCGTTGTTCAGGGTGTGGAAACCGCGATTGGCCTGCACGAAGGTGTTGATCGCGCTGTTGGTCCGATCGAAGTCGTAGCGCACGCCCGCGTTCGAGTGTGAAGTCGTTCGTCACTTGCCAGCTGTCCTGGACGAACCCTCCGTACGACCAGCTGGCGATCTTGAAGCCGATCCTCGGACCCTGGAAGATGATGAACTGGCTCGGATAGCTCGCGGCGTTGGCCAGCGAGAACGGGATGTCCTGGTTGAAGAGATACCGGCCGTCGACGTTGTTGCGAAGCCGCGTGTCGAAGTCGGAGCGGATCGCGCACAGCCACCCGCCTTGATCTGGTGGGCACCCTGCGTCGACGTCACGTTCTCATATCTGGGTACTGGCGCTGCTGCACCGGCCCGCCCATGCCGCGGAACATCCGAACTGGGCGCCGGGGTAGCTGATTTCAAACCACGGTCCGGACGGGCGGCTCACGGACGCGTTGCAGACGCCGTTGTTCGCGGAACGCAGAAAGCCAAAATGCGCCTCGCTCAGCGTCTTCGGCGTCGCCGTCCACGTCCAGCCACCCACAGCGTTGTCGGCGAGGTTCGAATCGGTCGTCCTGTGCTCGCTCGTCGAAGTGCCGCCGACGCCGCTGCCGATTGCGCTGGCCCTCTGCGTGTTCACGCGAGCGCGAATGAGGTTTCCGCGGCCGCCTGGTAGTCAAGCTTCACTGATGGCCAGCTTTCGTCGCTGCGTGCGGGATACGTCCCATTGGCCGATGGAAACGTGGACACGACGACGGCGTTCTGATCCTGACGGGTCCATTCAAGGCCGCCAGAAGTAGGAACAGCTTGTCCTGGACGACGGGACCGCCGACCATGCCACCCAGCCGCTTCTTTGAGAATGGATCTTTCTGGGCCACGAGGCGGGAGTCGCGTTCAGCTTGTCGCTCTGAAGAAGCTGTACCAGCGCCCTGCGACCCGGTTGGATCGGATCGCGTGACGTCTCACGACCCCGCCGGAGAATGACCGACTCTCCGCCGAAAATTGCCTGGTGACAACGGAGAATTCCTGGATCCAGTCCTGCGCGAACGGAACCACCTGTCCACCCGTATTCCACCCTTGCGTCGACACGCCGTCGACGCGGTAGCCGTTTGTGACGCGAAGCTGCTGCCGATTGACACGCCGCCTCCTGACGCCTGGACGCCAGGCGCCAGCGCGGCGAGATCGCTGAAGTTCCGGTTGATGACGGGGAGTGAACTCGATTTCCGCCTTTTGAACAATGCGGAAACGGTGCTGTTCGTCGCCGCGGGCACCGGCGCCTCGGCGCACCTCGATGGTCTCTGCGAGCCCGCGACCAGCATGGTGAAGTCGATCGTGATCGTGGTGCCGACGTTGAACGTCTGCTGGCGACCGACCACTGTCTGGAATCCGGAGAGCTCCGAGGCGATGTCGTAGGTTCCTGCCGGAACGCTCAGGATCGCGGCAGCGACCGGTCATGTCCGTGATCGTGGACCGCTGTAACCCGGTCTCGGTGTTAGTCGCGGTTATCGTGACGCCGGGAACGCCAGCACGGCTCTCATCGGTGGCGAGTCCACGAATGACCACGTCGGCCGATTGCGACGGCGATGGAGCGGCCAGCGAGAAGGCAGATTCCGACGACGCAGATCGATCTGACGATGGGGCGGAACGTCATGTGTCCTCCACGCTGCGCGGCCCGACAAAGGCCCGGCACGCAGGCGGAGCATTTCTATTGGCGGCGCGGCGGCGGAACAAGGGCAGCGCAACATATTGAGCGGCGAACGATCTCGGGCGTAATATGCGCCTAGCAGCCGCTGCGATGCCGGGCCATCAGCCACCAACTCTCGAACGCGCGCTGGTGGCTCTCGAGCTGCTTGCGCGTCATCCCGGCAGCTTGACCAACGCCGACATCCAGCCGGCGGCTGCTGTCGCCACCAGCACCTCGTCATACATCCTGCGGCGGCTCGAGCGATGGGAATACGTCAAGCGCGACACGGAAACCGGCACCTACGAGATCGGGTTGCGAGTCGTGGCGCTGGCGCAGGGGGCGCTGCAGTCTCTCGGGCTGCGTCAGAGTCGTCGAAGCCGATGCTTCACAGCCTCGTGGAGCAGACCCGGTTGACCGGGGTGATTGCTGGTGCTCGGCCACGGGCGAGGCCATGGTGGTCGAACGCGTCGACACTCCCGAGTTCGTTCGCGTCGATGTCGCTAATGGGCGCACGTGCCGGTGCATTGCACATCGCTTGGAAGATCCTCATCGCGAATCTTCCGAAAGAACAGCTGGCGAGCCTGATCGCCGCGCACGGAACGGCGGGACGGACTCCGAACACCATCGTCTCGCGTGCGCGGCTGATCAGGAGCTCCGAGATCGTTGCGCCGCCGGCCGCGAGTGCGCCGTGTCCGAGGAAGAGCACTTCCTCGGAGTCCGCGCGCGATCGCGTGCGCCGGTTGTGGACTCGTCCCGGCGCCGTGATCGCCGCCGTCAGCGCGGCCGAGTTGATCACGCGGCCTGTCTGGAGCCGCCCGCGCGCGGCGTCATGACGCCTCAAGTGAAGGTCACGGCGCCGCGCGATATTTCTCGCCGCGCGAGACAGCCTCTAGCCAGCCGAGATTCCGCGCAACATATTGCGCGCTCACCTTGCCGGGCCGCGCAGGTGCCGGTATTAACGTCCGTTGTCGTCTCGCTCTTACACCTTCGTTGGGTGCACCACGCGCAGACCACAACCGACGTGATGATCGCGGGAGCCCCTTTGTGCTCGGCGCGCGATGCTCGTCGCGACCGCCATTGCACGCTGGACAGAGCGCGGCGAGGTCGTATGAACCGCCGACTCATTCACTCCCCGCCGAGCGTGCAATACGACGTCGACCTCGCGATTCACTCCTGCTGAACGGCGACGTCGGCACTGGCTCGCCTGCCCCCGGGTCTGATAGGTGGTGGCGTCGTTTCCGACCGATGGCAAGACACCGCTTCCGGGAATTGATCCGGGAAAGTGGAGACGATTCCACCGTTCAAGGCATTCGACCAGCTGCACGCACTTTGGGATGAACACCGTGGGGTCGTGGGCGTTGAACACGAGCGCGTGGAATCATCCTGTTCGACACGCTGAACAATACGGAGGAGCGCAGCGGATTATCGAGGGCGGGATGAAGACGATGGGACTCGATCGAGCTGCGGATCAGAAGTGCATCGTAATCATGCACGGCCATGCCGATCACTTCGGCGGCCGCCAAATATCTCAGGACGAAGTGCCACCCGCGCGTGCTGATGGGACGGCTGCCGATTGGGACATGGTCGCGAGGCCACCGCGCCCGAACGCGCCGCGGGCGGACGGTTCTGCCGCCGAGCTCGCGACATGGACGTGACCAGACGGCCAGCAGAAGCTGACGCTCGGCGGCCAGACCGTCACGCTGTACTGACGCCAGGCCCGCCCACCTGCGACCATCTCTGCCATCATTCCCGTCACGGACGAGGGGCCGGCCGCATGTGCTCGGCTTCTGGGAGACGGCACCGGCTTCCCGGACCACTCGATCCGACGCCGACCGCCGGTGGATTGAAGGTGTGCCGGCAGCCCAGTTGTTTCGCTACGCGAAGATCGGCATCGACGCCAAGGTCGACGAGGCTGATCGCGCCAACCACGCCGTCGCCGACGGCACGCCTGCAAGGCTCTCGTGATGCGCGGCCGGAAGAAGGGGATCGGGCCCCACGCCGCATCGCCGGCCAGAGCACCTTCATTCGAGTGATGGGATCGTTCATCTCCGCAGTGCATGCGGCCGTGGTGACGCGGCAGAAGCGCGACCCCAAGAACCAGCCGGCCGTAGAAGCCCTGCGTCGTCAAGCGTATATGATTCACGTTTCGCGACTATCTGGAAGAGTCGCGTGCTGGTCGCAGCCTGAAGCCGCGAGTTTATGCGTTCGCCCTCTCGTCGTCGGGCACTTTGCGCGCTGCTGTTGCCGCGCGCGGGCGTGCCAGAACGCCTTAGCGGCAGCATCAACGGAACAGGTCACGGATACGTCTGGCGGCGCGCTGCCGCGGCGTCACCGTCACCGCCTCGAGGCCGGCGCGCTCCAGGTCGGACAACTCACCGCCACGACCGACGGTGAAGGGAGAATGCAAGTCGTTGGCTTGCCACGCGGCTGCGCCAGGGTCCCGTTTCGAGCCGCCGAGGCTTTCCAACCACTCGTTCGCCCAGGGACGTCCAGTTGGCGGCGAGGCTTCGTCGCGCGCATCGACGCCTCGCTGAGACATCGGCGCGCTCTCGGAAGCCATCACCGTCACCGGCGCGCAGCCGGTCGTCGACGTGACGACGACGCGCGGCGGCCAGACGGTGAAGCACCGAGACTGCTGACGACCGCGCTGCCCGGAGGAACCGGGGCGATGGCCGACCTCGGTGCAGATGACGCCCGGCCTGACCAACACCGCGGGCGAGAACCCCGGCACGCTCGGTTCTGCGCGGCCGGCCGCGCTTCAACAGCTACGGCATCAGCAGCGACAACAGCAACACCGCGATGATCGACGGGTTCCCGGATCGTCGCGAACAACCCGCTGCCAGACGTCGGCGCCGCGCAGGAAGTGGACGTGAAGACGTTCGGCTCGCATGCTCTGCCGAGGAGTGAAAGACCACGGCGCGGCGATGAACATGATCGTCAAGTCGGGCGGCAACAGAGTTCCACGGCGATGACGAGCACGGGCTACGGTAAGCAGCCGTCAGACGACCTCGAGCGACACGCTGCGCAAGCGCGGGGCCTCGATGGTCGGGCAGGAGCTGAGATCGCGTCAGCAGGCGCTCGACATCAGCAACGGCGGCCGCATCATCCGCGACAAGCTCTGGTTCTTCAGCTCGTAATCGCGAGCCGCCGCAGCGACGAGCAGCCAGAACCGGCCTCGTGCTGAACGCCGGCGCCGACGGCAAGAATACTCACCGGCGACGAGCCGGCGGCGTTCCAAGCGCTGGCTGCGCGCAACGTCGCGAGAGCAAGCTGTCGTGCCCCAGATGACACCGCGGTGCCCAGTTGAGCGGCGCTGCTTCACTGGGGGACAAGAACCTGGCAGCAAGCCGACCTGCAGATCCAGCCCGTTCGGCGCCGCGGTCGATTCACACCGCACTCGCCATGGGAGCCGACGGCCGTTCGACCGGAAGCCGTGCGTTAGTGCAGGTCCAGAGTTCCGCGGGACGCCGAGCAATACGACGTTCTTCGACGTCAGTGCTGCGGCAAGTCGGGCTACAAGCTGTATTACGGCATCAAGGACGAGGCGGTTGAGGAAGCCGACGATGCCAATGACCGGTCGACGCTGCTGCTGACCTGGCGGCAACATACCGCATATCAGCGACTTCAACTGCTGGATCTTCAGAGTCGAACGTCGCGTGCGTGCCCACCCCGCTTCCTCGGCGGCGCGTCACAGCTTCAAGCTTGGATATCACCTCCAGCGTCGCGACAACTCCAGGCGCGCGTCCGGAGAATCCGGCGGGTGACTACGCGCTGCTGTTCGACGCCGGCGTGCCGGCGAAATTCAGGAGCGAACTACGCGCCGGTCGATCCAGCCAGCTGGGATGACATCTATTCCTTCTACGGGACCGATCGGTGGCGGCTCGGCGACCGCGTCACGCTCTGAGACCTCGGCGCGCGCGCTGGGACCAGCAGCACTCGTTCGTGCCGAAGCGGACGCGCGAGGCTGGGCGATTCGCGCCGGCGGCGACGCGTTCAGCCGTAAATCGACAGATAGCCCACTACGGCCACCGCGCCGCGCGCCGCGCGCACGCAGCCGCCTGGGAGGATCACCGGCAGCGGCAAGACGGTCGTGAAGGGCATCGGCGCATGGTTGGTTCAACGTCGAGGACATCCTGTCGCTGACCGACGCGGCAACCTGAACGCGCCATCGTCCGCGTACGCTGGCTGCGATCTGGACGGCTTGCCACTGGCTGGTCCAGGCGAAGTCGACCTCGACACGAACCACGGTGATTTCATCAGCACATCGAGCACTGGCGAACAACCTTCACAAGCCGGTTTACCTGAAGCTCTCGCGCATCCAGGAGCTGGCCGGCGGCGAGGATCGAGCACGAGCTGATGCCGAACATGGCGATGCGCGGCCTCTACATGTATGTATCGCCGGTTTGGGGACCAGTCGGCGGCGGTTATGCATCACTGCGTCAGCCGGCGCTTCCGCCATCCGCTGCGGCGGCGCGATCCAGGCTCCGACGGCATCATCAACACACCGGCGATGACGGCCAGATGGTGACGATCTACGTGACTATGCAGCGGCGTTCGCCGGCAGCCGGTTCGTTGGCAACAGACGATCAATCGTCCCGCGGGCCGCGACGACCATTACCAGTCGCTCGAAGGCGCGCTGTCGAAGAAGCGGTTCTCGCGGGCCTGGTCGCTGCGAGACGCGCATGCCTGGCGACGAAATGCCCACCGGTGGATCACTGCGATTCCGCAGAGCCAGGCGACGAGTGCTTCCCGCTCGACGACGCGTGGCGCTGGCGAGATGAAGTTCCAGCGGCAGCTTCTGACATGGCCAACGGCTTCGGCGTGGGAGCGATCGTCGAGTGGCTCAGTGCCCCGCTCGGCCAGCGGACGTCTCCGTCTTCCGATTGCGGCGGATCCGCGCGGCGGTCCGGCGCTGCGCCAGCTCGCATCCGTCACGCTGCGCCTGGAACCGTTCGGTGCCGAGACGGAAGAATCGATTCCGCTGCTGAACGTCCGCGCGAGCAAAGGTTCACGGTCGCAAATCGCCAGCTCGAAGGTCAGTCTGGACGCGCTGAACGTGGTGAACTCGAGTTCGGTGAAGGCGGCCAGCTACGTGTCTGGTCCTGCCTTCCGCAGCGTCACCGACGTCGTGCCGCCGCCGCCAGATTCGCGTCGGCGCGCAGATCCGGTTTTTGATCATTCGAGACGGGCCGATTGTGAGAACGAACAGACTACCGGTTCGGCATCCTGGCCGCCGCGGTGATCGCGGCTGGCGGCGTCGGCCACTCCTCGCGCGCAGATGGACTACGGCCCGAAAGGTCGAAAAGAAGCCGTACGGCCGGGGTCGCGCCGCGCGACAAGGACTGGCTGATTTTCACCGACGATCAATATCCGGTCTGGCCGCTGACGCCGGCGCAGCAGCAGTACGCGCACCATCAACGGCGCGCGCATGAAGCAGCACGTCGTCGATCTCGCGCAATATCGCGATCAGGTACCGCGACGCCGGGACACAAGTGGTGGGGCCGCCTGCCGGGCACGACGCGCCGACAGGGAAGGCATGGCCACATGACCAGTGAGTTCGAGAGCCCTCGGACTCAAGGTCGAGCACTTCCCGTACGCGCTGCCCGACGATTGGCGGCCGACGGACTTCGCCGCCAGCTATAACGACCGCCGACGGCAAGACGATCGAGCTGCACGACCGTGTTCCCGGTCGCGGACACGAAAGCGACCGGCCGCAGGGCATCACGGCCGACGCCGATCTGGGTCGGCATCGGATCCGGGCGCCGATTTCATCGGGCGCGACGTCAAGGGCAAGGCCGTGCGTCATCTACAGCACGTTCGTTCCTGGCGGGCGCAGTCATTCGGCGAGCGATCGCGCGGGCCTGTTCAACTCGAACGCGCGCGCCGTGCAAGCTGGGCGCGGCCGTCGTGCATCGAACGTCATGGCGGTTCCCGGCAACGGCCAGTTCCAGCCCGAAGGCGGCTTGCGTGAGGATGCCGCAGTTCACGCTTGAGCCAGGACGAAGGCTTCGCGCTGAGGATCGGCTCGACAACGGCGAGAAGATCATGATGAACTTCCAGCTCGACGTCCCGGACGTCACCAACGTCGCAGACGGAGCACACGATCGCCACGCTGCCTGGCGTGCTCCGACGAGCAGATCGTCGTCATGACGCACACCGACGGCTACTTCAGGCGGCGATGGACAACGCGGCGGGCATGGCGAGCGCGCTGGAAATCGCGCGGTTCTACGCCGCGAAGCCGCTGTCCGCAGCGGCCGCGCACGATGCAGTTCATCCAGTTCCCGGATCACCACCACGGCGAAGTCGCCCGCGGCCAGCTACATCGACACAGCGTATCCGTGGGACAAGGTCGCCGTGAAGCTGACCATGGAGCATCCGTCGCAGACGCTGCTGCTATGATACAACGACGGCCTCACGCCCGACCAACGCCGATCGGCGCGTTCCGGTGGAACGCGCTCGGCAGCCCTGACGTTCGAGAAGATGATGTTCGACACGCTGCGCGAGTTCGGCGTGTCGGTCTACGCTGCGAAGACGGACCGAAGAACGGCAATTACGCGCCGTCGTTCCACATCATCGACCACATCATCTACCACACGTCGCTCGACGCGCCGGAGCTGGTGCCGGCAACCGGCACTCGAGCGCGCGACGCGCAGTTCGCGGCGGCGCTCGATCGCGCGAACAAAGATGACGCTGGCGCAGCTCCGAGGACCATGCTTCCGGAGGAGCGGTCAGGGGTTCGTTGACCGGCATCGGCAAGCCGAACACGAATCCGCCGGCGGGCAGAGGACAGAACAGCGAGATTAAATTTTCAAAACCACGAAGGTCACGAAGAACACGAGAATGCGAAAGTGTCTCCCGTGTTCTAACCTTCGTGCTCTTCGTGGTTAATTTGTGTCTTCGTGGTCTGCGCGGTAATTCGTCTGGCGCCGACGGCCGCATCGCCCAGTAGCTCGCCGTAAATCGCTCGATACGCACGACGCCTTTGGAGCTCGGCGCGTGGACGAATTGATCGCCGCCAACGGCGACGCCGACGTGCGATGCCCGCGGCTCACCGTTTCAAAGAACAGCAGGTCGCCCGGCTGCACGTCGCGCAGATCGATCTTCTGCCCCGCGTCGTGCTGATCGTGCACCTCGCGCGGAAGCTGGATCCCGTTCTGCGCGAAGACCCACTGCACGAAGCCGCTGCAATCGAAGCCTGACGGATCGCTGCCGCCGTTGCGATACGGAATGCCCCTGTACATCAGCGCGGTGGAGACGATGACGGTTGGCGCGACGGGCGAAGGAGGCACGACGACAGGCGGTCCGACCGGGGGCGGAGGCGACGAGGCGGGGGCTGTGGGGCGGAGGCCGGCGGCAGAGCCGCGCCGGGAAACGGACGCGGACGCGGCGCACCGCCGGTCGTGGCACAGGCGGCGGTCAGCAGCGGCGATCAGCACGAGAAGCGCCGCGGCAGCCTTGCCGTGCGCGCCGTCGAACGGTTGCTGCAACGCACGTATTGTAACCACCTAACCCCTTTCGTTACTTGGTTTTTGCGCCTGCGGATTCTTGACACCCCGTAATTCGTCCGGCATCATGGTAGAGACTATGGAGCAAGCGCTCCTGCTCAACGCCTCGTACGAGCCTCTCAAAGTCGTTCACTGGCAGAAGGCGATTACGCCTGTGGTGCCAGGGAAGGTGGAGGTGATCGCGGTTCATGACCGCGAGATAAGGGGCGGTGTCCGTCAGCTTCAAGCTTCCATCGGTCATCCGCCTCCTCCGCTTCGTCAAGATCAAACGCCGGTTCGACTACGTCCCGTTCTCGCGGGCGAACATCTACGCGCGTGACAACCACACGTGCCAGTACTGCAGCGAGACGCTGCCGACCTCGGAGCTGACGTTCGATCACGTCGTGCCCGTGGCGCACGGCGGCCGCAAGGACTGGGAGAACATCGTCACGTGCTGCGTGGGGTGCAACCGGAAGAAGGGGGCCGTACGCCCGCCGAGGCCGGCATGCGCCTGCAGCGGCATCCGCGGCGGCCCGATTCGGCGCCGGCCATTCGCATCACGGTCGGACTCCGCAACGCGCCGGAAAGCTGGCGCGACTACCTGTACTGGAACATGGAGCTGGACGAAAGTTAGACTGACGGACGTGCCTCCCGTGGTGACGTCCGTTGTTCCCGCGCGCGCCGTTGGTCGCGGTCGCGTCACCATCAACGGTTCCAACTTCGACATCGGCGACAGCTGCGAAGTTCTGCTCCGCGATGTTCCCGCGCGCATCTCGTTTGCCTCGAGCCGCCGTATCGTCATCACCATTCCCGACGAGATGGACGGCGGCCGCGCGCCGGTGCTGCTCGGCGACACCACGCTGGGCCACGTCTCCATCGGATCGATCTGGGCCACCGGTCTTCACCAGGTCGACAACCCGGTCTTCGATCGCGGCGGCAATCTCTTCGTCACGTCACAGTGGATCGCGAGGGCAGGAATCGCCGGTCTCGATCTTCCGCGTCACGCCCGGGGGACGCGCGAGCCGTTTTCCTCGGGCATCGTCAACGCGACGTCGATGGCGATCGGGCCGGACGGCAAGCTCTATGTGTCGAGCCGCTTCGAGGGGCCGTCTACCGCGTCGCCGCCGACGGGACACCTGAGCAGGTCGCGTCCGATCTCGGAGTCGCCTGCGGCATCGCGTTCGATGACGAGGGATGGATGTTCGTCGGCGACCGTTCAGGGGACGATCTTCCGCGTGCGCGATGGACGCGCGAGCGCGTTCGCGATGCTGCCGGCCAGCGTCGCCGCCTTTCATCTCGCGATGAGCCCGGCCGGCGAGCTGCACGTGACGGCGCCGACGCTCGGCACGTACGACCCGATCTACAAGATCGACACGCGCGGACAGATCACGACCATTGCCTCGTCTCTTGGGCGGCCGCAGGGATCGCGTTTGGTCCCGACGGCAAGCTAGCACGTCGTCGATGCGCTGGCTGGATCGAGCGGACTGCATCGGCTCGAGGCTGACGGCACATTCACACCTATCGTTGCGGGCGGGACACTCGTTGGCGTCGCGTTCGGACCGAGCGGGGAGCTGGTCGTCGCGTCGAACGAAACCGCCTACCGCTTCGATTGATCACGAGCCTCAGAGACGCAGAGAGTCTCTGCGGCCTGTCATCATCTTCGTGTCTAATCGCCCTCGCATGTCTCAACTCTTCGCCCGCAAGCCCATTGCGGAACTGCAACCGGATTCGACTGGCCCATATGCGCTGAAGCGTGACTCGGCGCGGGCGATCTCATCATGCTCGCCATCGGCGCGGTGATCGGCGCCGGCATCTTCGGCGCGATCGGCACGGCCGCGGCCGGACAGATCGGACCAAACGGCGAAGTCATTCGTTACGGCGCCGGCCCCGCGCTCGTCTTCTCCTTCCTGCTGCTCGGCGGCGTGCGCGCTCGCGGCGCTCTGCTACGCGGAGCTCGCCGCGATGATTCCGCAGGCGGGGAGCGCCTATGCGTACTCATGCGCGACGCTCGGCGAGCTGGTCGCCTGGATCATCGGGTGGGATCTGATTCTCGAGTACGCGGTCGGCAACGTGGCGGTCGCGATTTCGTGGGGCGATTACTTCACCACGCTGATGCGCGGCGTAGGCGTGCAGTTCCCGTCATTCCTGACGACCGGCTATCGCACGGCGCTGCTCAGCCCCGATCCCGCGATGCACGGCCTGCTCGATACCGCGCCGCGGATTGCGGGCATGCCGATTCCTCGTCAACGTGCCGGCGTTCGGCATCGTGATGCTGATCACGTGGCTGCTGCTGCGCGGCGCGCGCGGAGCTCCACCGCGAACAACATCATGGTGGTCATCAAGCTGCTCGCGCTCGGCCTGTTCATCGCCGTCGGCCTGCGGAACATTCATCCCGAGAACTATCATCCGTTCGCGCCCAACGGCTTCGCCGGCATCCACCAGGGAGCGGCCATCGTCTTCTTCGCGTACATCGGGTTCGACGCGATTTCGACCGCCGCCGAAGAGACGCGCGACCCGCAGCGCAACCTGCCGCTCGGCATCCTCGGCGGCCTCGCCATCTGCACCGGTCATCTACGTCATCGTCGGCGCTGTCCTCACCGGGCATGGTGCCGTATCAACAGCTGGCGGTCGCCGATCCGCTCGCGCGCGCACTCGCAGCTCGCCGGGCTACGCGAGGCGTCGGTTGGATATCGCGCTCGGCGCCGGCCGTCTCGATGTCGGCGGTGCTGCTCGTGTTCCAATACGGCCAGCCGCGCATCTTCTTCTCGATGGCGCGCGACGGCCTGCCTCCGCAGTGGGCCGCGCGGGTGAGCGAGCGGACGCGCGTGCCGTAGCGCGACGACGCTCCTCACCGGCATCGTCGATTGTGCGCTGGCATCGCTCGTCGGCGATGCGGCGGATGGCGACCTACGCGACCAACATCGGCACGCTGTTCGCGTTCGTGCTCGTGTGCGCGGGCGTCCTCGTGCTGCGCGTGAAGGAACCGGAGCGCCCGCGCCCCTTCAAAGTCCCATTCCGCGTGGGTCGTCGCGCCGCTCGGCGCCGCCGCGTGCCTGTTCGTGATGGTTCGGCCTTCCGTGCCCAAGCGTGGGAACGCTTCGTAATCTGGCTCGTCATCGGAGCTGTGCTGTATGCGAGCTACGGCTACCGGCATTCTGCGACTGCCGACAGGCGGCCTGAGGGTCGGAGCCCGGTTGGTCTCGCAAGCGGTTGCTGAACGGCCTATCCCAGCCACAATGTTCGTTTCAGGTTTCCACAGAATTCGCAGCAATAGGTATGGCCCACGACTGGATCGCGGTGCGGGGCGCCCGCGTTCACAACCTCAAGAATATCGACGTCGATCTGCCGCGCGACCAGCTGGTCGGTCATCACCGGCCTGTCCGGGTCCGGGAAGTCGTCGCTGGCGTTCGACACCATCTACGCGGAGGGACAGCGGCGCTATGTCGAGTCGCTGTCGGCGTACGCCCGTCAGTTCCTCGAGCAGATGGAGAAGCCCGACGTCGACCTGATCGAGGGCCTGTCGCCCGCGATTTCGATCGAGCAGAAGACCACCGGCTCCAACCCGCGCTCGACCGTCGGCACCGTCACCGAGATCTACGACTACCTGCGGCTGCTGTTCGCCAACATCGGCGTGCCGCACTGTTACAACTGCGGCCGCGAGATCGCCTCGCAGTCGCTCGAGCGGATTCTCGACCTGGTGCTGCTCTATCCGCAGGACGCGCGCATCAACGTGCTCGCGCCGGTCGTCCGCGGCCGCAAGGGCGAGTTCAAGAAGGAGCTGCAGGCGCTGCGGCAGCGCGGCTTCACCAAGGCGCGCATCGACGGCCAGTTCCGCGCGCTCGACGAGGACGTCAAGCTCGATCGCCGCCGCAACCACAACATCGACATCGTCGTCGATCGCCTCATCGTCAAGTCGGGCATCGAGCGGCGTCTGTCGGAATCGCTCGAAACCGCGCTGACGCTCGCCGACGACATCGTCGTCGATCAACACGCTACGAGGGCGGCGATCAGCTGTTCTCGCGCCGCCTCGCCTGTGTCCGCTGCGGCATCTCGATGCCGGAAATGACGCCGCGCGCGTTCTCGTTCAACTCGCCGCACGGCGCCTGTCCCGATTGCCAGGGCTCGGGCGCCACCTACGATTTCGATCCGCGGCTCGTCGTTCCCGACGATTCGAAGTCGCTGCATCGGCGGCGCGATTGCGCCGTGGACGCGCGGCGATCGCAAGCTGGTGCGGGAAGCCATTGCCAGGCTCGCGCAGACATTCGGGCTCGATCCGGATCTGCCGTTTTTCGAAGCTCGCGAAGAAGCATCGCGACATCTGATCCTGTTCGGCCCGCTGCCGGGGCGAAGGGCGTCAAGCTGGCGTAGCCGCTGCGGCGCCGTGGACGACGTCGACGGAAGATGACGAGGACGACGACGACGAGTTCGAGATGCCGAAGGCGCCGCCGGCGAGTCGGTCGGACGACGACGGATCCGCTTCGGCAAGGGGTTCGAAGGCGTGATTCCGAACCTGCGGCGGCGGTACGAGGAAGGCTCGTGGGCCGTGCAGGAAGACCTCGAGCCGTTCCGCACGCTGCGCGAGTGCCCGGCCTGCAAGGGCGAGCGGCTGAAGCCGGAGAGCCTGGCGGTTCACGTGAAGGAACGCGGCATCGCCGGAGTACGTCAACCTGCCGATCAGCGAGGCGCTGCAGGTCTTCGAACGCTTCGAGCTGACCGAGCGCGAGGCGCTGATCGCCGACCGCGTGCTGCGCGAAATCCGCGAGCGGCTCAAATTCCTGCATGACGTCGGCGTTGGCTACCTGACGCTGAACCGCAGCGCGGCCACGCTTTCGGGCGGCGAAGGGCAGCGCATACGTCTTGCCACGCAGATCGGCGCGAACCTCACCGGCGTGCTCTATGTGCTCGACGAGCCGTCCATCGGGCTCCATCAACGCGACAATCGGAAGCTGCTCGCGACGCTCGCGCGGCTGCGCGACCTGGGCAACACCGTCGTCGTGGTCGAACACGACGAGGAAACGATCCGGATGGCCGACTGGGTCGTCGACCTCGGCCCGGGCGCCGGCGAGCACGGCGGCGAAGTCATCTTCCAGGGACTGCCTGAGGATCTCCTCGAAGAACGGCGACACGGCTCGCTCACCGGCGCATACCTGCGCGGCGAGCGATCGATTGCGACGCCGGCGTCGCGGCGTCCCGCGCTCAAGGGGAGATCGTCATCCGGGGCGCGCGCGCCAACAACCTGAAGAACGTCGACGTCACGATTCCGATCGGGACGTTGACCGCCGTCACCGGCGTCAGCGGCTCGGGCAAGTCGACGCTCGTCAACGACATCCTCTACCGCTCGCTCGCGCACACGCTCTACAAGGCGACGGCCGAGTCCGGCGTCCGCACGATCGCATCGACGGCATCGAGCTGATCGACAAGGTGATCGAGATCGATCAGTCGCCGATCGGCCGCACGCCGCGGTAGCAACCCGGCGACCTACACCGGCATGTTCACGTTCATCCGCGAGCTGTTCGCGATGATGCCCGAGGCCAAGGCGCGCGGATTCAAGCCCGGGCGCTTCTCGTTCAACGTCAAGGGCGGCCGCTGCGAGGCGTGCCAGGGCGACGGCGTCATCGCCATCGAGATGCACTTCCTGCCCGACGTCTACGTCACGTGCGAGCAGTGCAAGGGGCGGCGCTACAACCGCGAGACGCTCGAGATCCAGTACCGCGGCAAGTCGATCGCCGAGGTGCTCGACCTCACCGTGGATCAGGCGCTGCCGCTGCTCGAGAACTTCCCGCCGATCGCCAACAAGCTGCGCACGCTGCAGGACGTCGGGCTCGGCTACATCGAGCTCGGACAGTCGGCGACGACGCTCAGTGGCGGCGAGGCGCAGCGCGTGAAGCTCGTCGCGCGAGCTGTCGCGCCGCAGCACCGGGCGGACGCTCTACATCCTCGACGAGCCGACGACCGGGCTGCATTTCGAGGACACGCGCAAGCTGCTCGACGTGCTGAACAAGCTGGTGGACCAGGGCAACACGGTTGTCGTCATCGAGCACAACCTCGACGTGATCCGCTGCGCCGATTACCTGATCGACCTCGGACCCGAAGGCGGCGCCGCCGGCGGCCGCGTCATCGCGAGCGGCACACCGGAAGAGGTCGCCGCGAATCCCAAGTCGGTGACCGGGAAATACCTGCAACCGCTGGGAGCGGCGTAGGGAGTCAGAGTCGCGCTGGGGTCGTGCCGAGTCAGACTCGGTACGGATCGACTCAAGGTTTCCGTTTCTGCACGATCTCGCTGTGTTAAACTCGCCACAACCTGCGCGGGAGCGGCTGTGGTCGGGTCGCAACATCTTGAAAGGCCGATCGGTCCCGTCCAGCGGCAAGGCATCAGCTAACATGAAGGCGTCGTAAGAGTTTAGGAGGCGCGATCAGAAGCGCCGCACGCGGGCACCCTGCTTGCTTGGTGACAGGCACCCCGCAGACGGTAGACATTCACTGATGAACGCACAACGGACCCTTCGTCGACCAATTTCCTGCGCAGGGATTGGTCTCCATTCGGGCAAGAAGGTGACGCTCTCCTCAAGCCCGCCCCTTCCGACTTCGGCATCCGTTTCCGTCGTGCCGATCTCGGCGGCCTCGAAGTGCCGGCCAAGTGTCGGCCACGTCGGTGGCATCAACCACGCGACCGGGCCTGTCGCGTGACGCGGTCAACGTCGACACGGTCGAACATCTGCTGGCGGCGCTCGTCAGCCTCGGCGTCGACAACGTCATCGTCGAACTGAACTCGCCCGGAAGTGCCGATCATGGACGGCAGCGCGGCGCCGTTCATCTACCTGATTCATGAAGCCGGCATCAAGCGGCTTCCGCGGCGCGCCGCTACATGAAAATCCTGCGGCCGCTCTCGCTGACGCGCGGCGACAAGCGCATCGCGGTCTATCCCTCCGACCATTTCAAGGTGACCTACAGCATCGCGTTCGACCATCCGCTGCTGCGCCACCAGTCGCGCACGATTCGCCTGAGCGAGGACGCGTTCATCGACGAGATTGCGCCGCGCGCGCACCTTCGGTTTCCTGAAGGAAGTCGAGTGGATGCGCCAGCACGGCCTCGCGCTCGGCGGCTCGCTCGAGAACGCCATCGTCATCGGCGACACCGGCGTGCTCAACAACTCGCTCCGCTTCGATGACGAGTTCGTGCGGCACAAGATTCTGGATGTGATCGGCGACATGGCGCTCGTCGGCCATCCGTTGATTGGTCACCTCGTGGCGCACCGCGGCGGGCACGCGCTGCACACGGAATTCGCCGCGATGGTGCTGCAGGAACCCGACGCGTGGACGCTGGTCGAAGTCCCGATCGATGCGCCCGCGCACGCCCCGGCTGCCGGCGCGCTTCACGGCGCGCGCGCCGTGAATTGGCGAGGCCTGACAAGGCCCGCCCTGCAGATGACTGACCCCGGAAGCCTCCATCACGGGAAGGGCCGCGCGTATGTCGCGGCCCTTTTTGTCCGGCTCCACTTCGAATCCCGAATCCCGGATCACGAATCCCGTTTGATCTTACCATACGGCGCACGCAGCCGGCAGCTGCGTGAAGGGAGGATGGTGATGGGGCGTTTCCTGCGGGACGTGTCGATTGGTGCGGTCATGTTCCTGCTGGCCGGCGCGTCCGTCTGGGCGCAGGCCACCGCGCAGCTCAACGGCCGCGTCACCGATGAAAGCGGCGCCGTCCTTCCAGGCGTCACGGTCACCGCCACGCAGACCGACACGACCTTCACGCGCAGTGTCGTCACCGATGCCACTGGCAATTACGTGATCACGAATCTTCCCACCGGTCCATACCGGCTGGAGATCGCGCTGCAAGGTTTCCGCACCTACGTGCAAACCGGACTCGTCCTGCAGGTCGGCGCGTCGCCGACCATCAACGCCGCGCTCGGCGTCGGGAATCTCGAACAGACGGTCTCCGTCGAAGCGGCCGCCCCGCTCGTCGACGTCCGCAGCGCGGGCATCAGCGAGGTGGTCGATCAGCAGCGCATCGTCGAGCTCCCGCTGCAGGGACGACAGGTCACGGATCTGATTGTTCTCGCCGGCGCGGCGGTCGAAACGGGACGCCCCAACAATCGCAGCTTCCAGGGCGGCGTGAACATCTCGGTCGCCGGCGGCCTGCAGTTCGGCATCGCGCACAGCTCGACGGCGCGGTGCACAACGATCCGCAGAACTCCGGCGGGTTGCCGCTGCCGTTCCCGGACGCGCTGCAGGAATTCCGCGTGGCCACCAGCGGCCTCTCCGCGCAGAGCGGCATGCATTCCGGCGCCTCGGTCAACGCGGTCACCAAGTCCGGAACCAACCGGTATTCCGGCAACCTCTTCGAGTTCGTTCGCGACAAGCGGTTCAACGCGAAGAGCCCGTTCGCGCCGATCGGCCCCGACGGCAAGCGGCGCGACGACGGCCTGAAGCGCAACCAGTTCGGCGGCACGTTGGGCGGACCGATCGTGCACGACAGGATGTTTTTCTTCGCCGCGCTACCAGGGCACGAAGACGCGGGTGACGCCCGCCGACACGCTCGCGCACGTGCCGACCGCCGCGATGCTGGCGGGCGACTTCACCGCCTTCGCCTCACCGGCGTGCAACGCGGGACGCCAGGTCAACCTGGGGGCGGGCTTCGTGGCGAATCGAATCGACCCGGCGCGATTCAGTCCCGCCGCGCTGAACCTCGCCAAGCGGCTGCCCACGACGACGGACCCGTGCGGCGAGACGCTCTTCGGTTTGCCCGACGACCGCGATGAAGGGCAGCATCGTCGGCCGCATCGACTACCAGTTGAACAGCAACCATTCGCTGTTTGGCCGCTACATGGCGACGCGCGACAAGAAGCCCTCGGCCTTTGCCAAGACCGACAACGTGCTGACGACGGTCAACCCGCACATCGACAACCTCGCGCAGTCGTTCACCGCCGGCGACACGAAGGTGTTCGGGCACCAACAGCGTCAACAACCTTCGGTTTGCCTTCAACCGCACGGCCGTCAATCGCGACAACGACCCGTTCTTCGATCCGCACGATCTCGGCATCAACGTGAACAGCTACGTGCCGCACCAGATGATCGTGGTCGTCACCGGCGGGCTTCAACATTGCGGCCGCCACCGCGACGCGCGGGATCGCGATCAACAACTCCTTCCAGGTGAATGACGACCTCGCGGTGGTCCGCGGGAACCATCAGCTGGGATTTGGCGTCAACGTGGCGCGTTTCGTCGTCGACCAGAAGACGTGGGCGCGCGGCGGCGGACAGTGGAACTTCAGCGGCCAGGCGTCCGGCCAGGCCTCGCGGACTTCCTGCTCGGCCGCGTGGCGACACTCGATCAGTCAGGTCTCGCGGGCGTGGCGTTCTACCAGTGGTACGACGGCGCATACGCGCAGGACTCCTGGCGCGTGTCGAACCGCGTGACCGTCAACGCGGGCCTGCGATGGGAGCCGTTCTTCAGCCAGAACCTGACACGCGGCGCCAACTCGATCTTCGTGCGCGAGAACTTCACGAAGAACGTCAAGAGTGGAATGTTCAACAACGCGCCGGCGGGCTTGATCTATCCGGGCGATCCAGGATTCCCGAAGGGGACCTCCGGGCTGAACAAGAAGTGGTGGAACTTCTCCCGCGCGCCGGCGTCGCGTGGGACGTGCACGGCGACGGCCGCACGGCCGTGCGCTCGTCGTACTCGTTGATGTACGACTTCCCGACCGGCGAGTTCTTCTCCAACCTCGCGGCCGCGCCGCCGTACGGCAACCGCACGCTGGTGACCGATCCGGCGGGCCTCTTCGACAACCCGTATCGCGATGTCGGCGGCGATCCGCATCCGATCATCACCGGCCCCAATACGGTCTTCCCGATCGCCGGGACGTTTGCCTCGATGGATCCTGACATCAACGCACCGCGCATCCAGTCGTGGAACGTGAGCGTCGAGCGTCAGATTGATCGAACTGGGGCACGTCGGCCAGCTACCTCGGAAGTTATACCGATCGGCTGTGGGGACTCGTGGAGCTCAATCCGGGCGTGTTCCTCGGTCTCGGTCCGTGCACGCTTGGCGGCGTGAACATCCCCGTCTGCACAACGACCGGGAACCTGAATCAGCGGCGCGTGCTGTCGCTGTCAGGCGAGAACAACGCGTCGGCCGCGCCTGATCGGCAACCTGGACAGTCACGCAGCGGTCGGCATCGCAGACCTATCGCGGCCTCAAGCTGTCGTTCCAGCGGCGCTCGGCGACCGGCATCAGCCTCAACGGAAACTACACGTGGTCGCGCTGTTTCGGTCTCGAAATGCCGACCGGCGCGCAGTTCGGCATCGGGTTCGTCGACCCCTCGAACCCTGATTACGATCGCGGCCACTGCGACCAGGACCGCACCCACCTCGCCAATTTCACCGTGGGCGCGCAGACGCCGGCGTTCGGCAACGCCGCGCTCCGGACCGTCGCCTCGAACTGGCGGGTTTCGGGTATCCTCAACGCGCGCTCGGGAAGCTGGCTGACCGTCACGAGCGGCCGCGACAACGTCGTTCAACGGCATGGCCAACCAGCGTGTCGACCAGATCTCTGACGACGTCTACGGCGCCAAGACGCTGACCAACTATTTGAATCCGGCCGCGTTTGCGCAGCCGGCGGCCGGGAAGATTCGGCACGCACCAGCGCAACAGCATCAAGGGACCGCGGCTTCCGCAAGGTGGATCTGGCCCTGTCGCGTCTCGTATCCTTAGCGGCAACGCGGACACATCGAGCTGCGGCTGGAGGTGTTCAACCTGTTCAACACCTTCAACTGGGGCCTGCCGAACGCGAACTTCGGGTCGGGCACGTTCGGGCGGATCACGACGCATGACGGGCGATCCGCGCATCATGCAGTTCGGCATCAAATACGGCTTCTGATTGTCGGAGGAAGTGACGTGAGAAAACTTCTAGTCGTCTCAGATACGCTGCGCGGCACTCGCGATCACCGTCGCGCACGTGCAGGCGCAGGGACGCGGCGGACGCGGCGGCGGCGGGGCGACGCTCCCGGCCGCGGCGATGGGCGCGAGGCGGCAGAGCGGCGTGGTCGAAGACAACGGCGGCATCCGCTACATCAACCCGGGGAGCCCGACGATCCCGGATGCCGAGATCAACAGCCACCCGATTCCGCGGATGCCCGACGGCCACGTCGATCTGACCGGCCCGTGGGTCGGCGGCGGATCCAACGGCGACATCGAGCGCGACGGCGGGCTGAAGCCGGGCGAGCTGCCGCTGCAGCCGTGCGGCGAAGGCGCTGCGCGACAAGCGCGTCTCGAAGGACGAACCCTACACCGCGTGCCTCCCGATGAGCGTGCCGCGCGTGAACCCGTATCCGTGGAAGTTCGCGTACGAATACGAAGTCAACGGGTTGACCCACATTTACGTCCTGCACGAGACGGGCGACGCCGGCGCGCACCGCGTGGTCTACATGGACGGGCGCCCGCATCCCGAGGAACTGGGTGAACAACTGGTGGGGCCATTCGACTGGAAACTGGGAAGGCGACACGCTGGTGATCGACACCGTCGGCTACAACGACAAGTTCTGGTTCGACAGCCGCGGCACACCGCACACCGAGCAGCTCCACACGATCGAGCGCTGGACGCGCACGAGCTGGGGCCGCATCGAAAACGACTTCACGATGGAAGATCCCGGCGCGTTCACCAAGCCGGTCAAGCTGCACTTCGTCGGCCGGCTGCTGCGTCCCGACAAGACGACGGGCGTCGGCGACCTCATGGAATTCATCTGCCTCGAGGACAACGAGTACGGCCGGGCCGCGCAGATCAAGATCGGCACGGGCACGGACGGCAAGAAATAACCACGGACGTAGAGGCCGACCTGCAGGTCGGATCATTGGAGGTTGTCGCAATGAGAAAGTTCGGAATCCTGGTCGCGGCGCTTCGCCGTCCTTCGCCTCACGGCTCCGGTTTTCGCGCATCACGGCTTCTGACACCGGAATACGACGCCAAGAAGCACGTGAAGCTGACGGGCGTCGTCGACGATGGTGTCGTGGACCAACCCGCACATGCGCGTCTACATCGACGTCACCGGCCCCGACGGCAAGGTGACCAACTGGAACATGGAGCTCACGAGCCCGAATACGATCCGCCGCCAGGGCTGGGGTCCCGACCGATCTCAAGGCCGGCGACAAGGTGATCTTCGAAGGGTTCGGCGGCAAGGTCGTCGAGAGCCGCGGCTCGCTGCAGACGCATCATGAAGGTCAGCGACATGAAGCCGCTGTTCGGCCCGGGTGGACCTGACGCCGCGCCGGCGACCGCGCAGTAGGCAGTCATCGTGATCAGCCGGCACACGGTTTCAGGCGTCATCGCACTGGGGATCGTGTGCTGGCTGGGCGTCAGTCGTCGCGGCGGCCAGCGGCGCAGGCGTCGGCGCAGGCGGCGCCAGCCGCCCCGACCTCCGATCAGGTCTTCAAGAACATCCAGGTCCTCAAGGGCATTCCGGTCGATCAATTCATGGATGCGATGGGGATGTTTTCCTCGTCGCTCGGCTATGACTGTTCGAGCTGCCACTCGCAGGACATTCATTACCGATCGCGCGGCGTTCGCGACCACGACGCCGCTCATCACGCGCGCGCGCCAGATGATCGCGATGATGAACGGCCTGAACGAGGCGAACTTCGGCGGCCGGCCGCGCGTGACCTGCTTCACCTGCCACCGCGGAAACCCGAGCCCTGAAGACATCCCGAGCCTCGCGCTGCAGTACGCCGACGTCGTCGACGATCCGAATGCGCAGGGGCTCGTCCGCGTTCGCAGCGTGACGCGCCGACCAGGTTTTCGCCAAGCATCCAGGCGCTCGGCGGTGCGCAGAAGGTCGCCGGCGTCTCACGAGTTTTGTCGCGCGCGGGACGTATGGCGGCTTCAACACCGGCGGCGCGGACTCTGCCGATCGAGATCGACGCGAAAGCGCCGAACCAGCGGATGCAGATCGTCCGCGCGCCGGACGCCGACAACATCAAGACGTATGACGGCCGCAAGGCGTGGGTCGCCGAAGGGCTGGCGCCCGCTCCCGCTGATGGAACTGACCGGGGGAAACCTCGAAGGCGCGCGTATCGAAGCGCTGACGCTCGTTCCCGGCGACGATCAAGGACGCGTTCACCGGCTGGCAGGTCGGAAGCGCGACGATCGACGACAAGCCGGTGCAGGTCCTGCAGGGCAGAACCGGCGGCCAGCCCGTGAACTTCTACTTCGATGACACGGGCCTCCTCGTGCGCAGCGTGCGCTGGAACCGGACGCCGGTCGGCACGGTGCCGACGCAGATCGACTACGCCGATTACCGTGACGTCGCCGGCGTGAAGATGCCGTTCAAGATCGTCATCACCTGGACCGACGGGCAGAACACGATCGCCCTCAACCAGGTGCAGCCGAACGTCGCGATCGACGCGGCAAAGTTCGCCGCGCCGAAGCCGTTCGTCAGCGAAGTAGGCCGGGTTCCGCGCGCATCCACAGTCCAGCGCGCGCGGAGCCGGCATCGTTTCCCAGGTCGTCCTCTCGTCGCTCGACTTCCATCAGGAGGGTTCGATGCGCTGTCTCCGGGACGTCTCCATCGCCGCGCTGATACTTCTGCTCACCAGCACCACGTCGTTCGCACAGGCGACCGCCCAGCTCGGTGGCCGCATTACCGATGAAAGCGGCGGCGTCCTGCCCGGCGTCACGGTCACCGTCGTGCAGACCGACACCGGGCTGACGCGCACGTCCGTGACCGACGACAAGGGGACCTACGTCATCCCGAACCTGCCAACCGGTCCCTATCGGCTGGAAGCGTCGCTCCAGGGCTTCCGCACGCACGCGCAGACCGGCATCGTGCTGCAGGTCGGCGCGACGCCGACGATCAACGTCGTGCTCGCGGTCGGCAATCTCGCCGGAGACGGTGTCGGTCGAAGGCGCCGCGCCGCTCGTCGACGTCGAGAGCGCCGGCATCAGCGATGTCGTCGAGAACGAGCGCATCGTCGAGCTGCCGCTGCAGGGCCGCAACGTCACCGACCTGATCGTGCTGGCCGGCGCCGCCGTGCAGACGGGCACGCGCCGACAGCCGCAGCATGCAGGGCGGCGTCAGCATCTCGGTGGCCGGCGGGCTGTCGTTCGGCGTCGCCTACCTGCTCGACGGCGCGATGCACAACAACCCGCAGAACAACGCCGAACCTGCCGCTGCCGTTCCCGGACGCGCTCCAGGAATTCAGCGTCGCGACCAGCGGCCTCTCCGCGCAGAACGGCATGCACTCGGCCGCATCGGTCAACGCGGTGACCAAGTCGGGCACCAACAGCTTCCACGGCAACGCGTTCGAGTTCCTCCGCGACCATCGCTTCAACGCGACGAATCCGTTTGCGGCCATCGGCCCGGCGACGGCAAGCGCCTGGACGATGGGCTGAAGCGCAATCAGTTCGGCGGCACGCTCGGCGGACCGATCGTGCAGCGACAAGCTGTTCTTCTTCGGCGCGTATCAGGGCACGGCGACGCGACAGCAGCGCCCGGCGGCCAACATCGGCGTTCGTGCCGACGGCGGCGATGATGGCCGGCGACTTCACGGCGTTCGCCGCGCCGGCGTGCAACGGCGGACGGCAGGTCTGCGCTGCGCGCGCCGTTCGTCAACAACCACGATCAACCCGGCGCTCTTCAGTCCCGCGGCGCTGAACCTCGCGAAGCGGCTGCCGACCACGACCGATCCGTGCGGTGAGGTCACCTACGTGACGACCAACGACAGCACGGAAGGGCAGACGGTGGCGCGGATCGACTATCAGATGACCGCCGAACCGGACGCTCTTCGGCCGCTACATGGCGACGTATCACAACGAACCGGCGCCGTACAGCCCGTCGAAGAACGTGCTGACGACCGGGACGCCCGGGCTCGGACAACCTGGCGCAGTCGCTCGCGCTCGGCGATACCGCGATCTACGGACCAACGTCGTGAATGCGATCCGGTTCGCCTACAACCGGACGGCGATTCATCGACGGACGCCGCCGTTCTTCGATCGGCAAGGACCTCGGCTCGAAGGTGTACGCTACAAGCCGGGTGAGATGGTGATTGCGGTGACGGGCGGGTTCAACATTTCGCGCGGCCACCGCGACGACGGGCATCTTCATCACCAACACGTCGCAGTTCGGCGACGACCTCACGGTCGTGCGCGGCAACCACCAGCTCGGCATCGGCGGCAGCGCCGCCTACTGGAAGATGGACTTCCTCACGCACGCGCGGATCGGGCGGCAACTGGATCATCAACGGCCAGGCGACGGGCCTCGGGCTCGCGGACTTTCTCGTGGGCCGCATCGCGAGCCTCGAGCAAGGCGGACCGGCGGCCCTGCCGATGGACATGCTGTAACGTGGGCCTCTATGCGCAGGACACGTGGCGCGTGACGAGCCGCACGACGATCAACTGGGGCGTGCGCTGGGAGCCGTACTTCGGGCAGAACGTGACGAACGACGCCATCTCACAACTTCAACATGGACAACTACCGGAAGAACGTGAAGAGCAAGGTGTTCGTCAATGCGCCAGCGGGCCTTCTCTATCCCGGCGACGCGGGGTTCCCGGCGGCCAGACAGGGCTGAAGAAGCAGTGGCGGGAATTTCTCGCCGCGCGTCGGCTGGGCGTGGGACGTCAGCGGGAACGGCCGCACGGCCCTGCGCTCTTCTACGGCATCTCATATGACTTCCCGACCGCAGAGCGCCACAACATCAACGCCTCCGCGCCACCGTTCGGCAACCGGTCGCTGATTGTGGATCCGGCCGGCGGCTTCGACGATCCGTATGGCGGCAGCAACCCGCATCCGATCGTCACCAACCGCGACACGCAGTACATCCCGTTCGGCGCGTTTGGCGCGACCGATCCCAACATCAATTCCCCGCGCATTCAGTCGTGGAACGTCACGGTCGAGCGCGAGGTTGGAAAGTGTGGAGCGTCGCGGCGAGCTACCTCGGAAGCCATTCGGAGCGCCTGTGGAACCAGCTGCAATTGAATCCCGCGGTGTTCCTCGGGACTGCTCCCTGCGTCCTCGGCGGTGTCTCGTATCCGGTGTGCAGCACCGCCGCCAACGTCGACGCGCGCGCGTGTTGACACTCAGCGCAGAGAACCCGGCGTCCGCGGCGCTGCTCGGCAACCTCGATCTGCACGTCAGCATCGGCAAGCAGGATTACAAAGGGCTGAAGCTGTCGTTCCGCCGCCGTTCCGCGGGCGGCGTCAGCCTGAATGGCAACTTCACCATCTCGCGCTGCTATGGCGACAACACCAACGGCGGATTCCCGCAGCTCGCGCAGGGCTTCCAGGACCCCGCGAATCCGGCGAGGGATCGCGGCCGCTGCGACCAGGATCGCACCCACCTGGCGAGCTTCACGGTTGGCTACATGACGCCGCGATTCGACAACGCCGGGCTGCGGATCGCCGCGTCGAACTGGCGCGTGTCGGGCGTCGTCAACGCGCGCTCGGGCAGCTGGCTGACCGTGACGACCGGCAGCGATCGCCTGCTCAACGGCCAGCGGTTCCAGGAACAGCGCGTCAACATGGTCAACGAGAATCCGCGACGGTGCGAAGACGCTGAACAACTACCTCAGCCCCGCCGCGTTCCAGCAGCCCGCGCTCGGCGCGTTTGGCGACGAGGAGAGAAACAGCATTCGCGGCCCTGGATTCTGGAGCAGCGACATGGCGCTCTCGAGGCTCATATCGTTCGGCAAGCAGAACGTCGAGCTCCGACCTCGAGGCGTTCAACCTGACGAACAACTTCAACTGGGGTAACCCGAACACGACGCTGAGCGCGGGCATCGTCGTTCGGCCAGATTCGAGCGATGGCCAGCGAGCCGCGCGTGCTGCAGTTCGGCGTCAAATACGGATTCTGAGGCCGTTTTGCGCTCATCACGAACCACGGAGACACGGAGTCACGGAGAGATACTTCCGTGTCTTCGTGCCTCCGTGGCATGGGGAATCGGTTTGGAGGATGCGATGACAAAGAGACTCGCAATCGTGATCTGCCGCGCTTCTGTGCAGCGCGGTGCCCTGCTCCGCCCATCATTCGGTGGCCGGCGAATACGACGTCAACAAGCCGGTGACGATCAGGGCACGGTGTCGAGGGTCGATTGGACCAATCCGCATTCGCGCATTTACGTCGACGTGAAAGACGCGAGCGGAAAAGTGACCACGTGGAACTTCGAGCTCGCCGCGCGAAGCGCGCTGACCCGGCAGGGCTGGACCGGCAAGTCCGTCAAGATCGGCGACACCGTCACCGGTCGAAGGCGATCTCGCGCGGTCGGGCGTGACCGGCGGCCACGCGCGCTACGGTCGTGCTCTGCCGACGGCACGAAGGTCTTCTCAGGCGCGAACGACAACAACCAGAAGGACTGACGTGCGAAAAACTGTTGTCGCTGCATTCGTGTCGCTCGCGATCGCGCTGCCGCTGGTCGTCCAGGCGCAGACTGGCGCCGCCGGCAAGGACGTGGGGACGGTCAACACCAGGAAGCGCTCGCGATTCCGACCGGTCCGGTCGCGCGGCTGCCGAACGGGCATCCTGACCTGAACGGCGTCTGGGTCGGCGGCGGGCCGATCAACGACCTCGAGAAGGATGGCGGACTGAAGCCGGGCGACATCGACAACCTGATGCTGCCATGGGCGAAGAGAGCTGATGTCCAAGCGCGACGTGACGCTCGAGCCGCACAACCAGTGCCTGCCGATGGGCGTGCCGCGGACGACGCCGTTCCCGTTCCGGTTCCGTGCAGAACTACACCGACAAGCAGCCGTCACACCTCTACATCCTGGAAGAGGGGAACATCCACACCTACCGTCAGATCTTCATGGACGGCCGGAAGCATCCGCCGGCCGACGAGCTCGATTCGACGTGGCTCGGACATTCGATCGGCTCGTGGGACGGCGATACGCTCGTCATCGACACGCGTCGGCTTCAACGACAAGTTCTGGTTCGGATCGCCGCGGTCACCCGCACACCGAGCAGCTGCACATCATCGAACGATGGACGCGCAAGGACATGGGCCACATGGAGAACGTCGTCACCATCGACGACCCGGCGCCTACTACCAAGCCGTTCACCATGCGGTTCATGGCGACGTGGACGCCCGGCGACGAGCTGCTCGAATACATCTGCCAGGAGAACAATCAGCACGGCGTGGAGACGCTTCCGGCGACTGCCGCCGGCGACACGAGCAACAGCGCGGGAGGAAGTGGAAGGTGCCCCGCGACGCGGGAACCTGGCTGAACGTCACGTCGCCGTTGGCGCGAATCACGCAGATCCATGGCGCGCGTCGATCGATGGTGCCGCCGAGAACTTCGAACAGAAACTCGGCGTTGCTCGACGGCGGAGTGCGAAGTCGGTCCGGATCTCGCTGCATCGGTTGCCCGAACACTTCTGACCTTCCGCGACGCGCGTCGACCAGAATCCGACACTGCGGCATTCTGAGACATCGTCGCCGCATTGCGAAGACGGATGGAACGAAGGCCAGAGCAACGACGAGCGTGACGACGGTAGTGGCGCGCGCGAACCGCGCGGATGGCATCGCCGTCACCGCCAGCACGAACGTCAGCACAGTTGCCGGCATGAGCGACAGGTAATAGTAGGCGTCAAGATCATCAAGGAACAGCGAGGTAACCGGCGATGGCCGCAGTTGAGGCAAGACCGTCACAGACAAGAGCGCTGGATCGTTCAGGTAGCGCACCGAGACAATACCGCTGAAGATCAGCAGCAGCCATCCAAGTCCCGGCACCGACCTCGGCATGAACTCGATCACCCGAACGGCCCGCACGAAGCCCTTCAGACTTTTCAGCGACTCCGGCGGGCTTTCTCCAGACAGCACTGCGGCCTCAGGCTGCCAGTGACCGCACCCATGGCACGCGTCGCCGGGGTTTCGTGAGCTGAAAGACGACGAGGGGCAGTTGAAGCAGGCAGAACCGCGACCGCGATAACCACCGCATTGCGCAATCGCGACGGTTCGATCGCCTCGAAGAAACGGGTCGATCAGCATCGCCGCGAACACGCCGAGCACGACGAAGATTGCGCCCGTATACGCGTGACACGGCGCTCCAGGCGATCGCGGCCGTGATTGCAGCACGAACGATCGATCCACGGTGCCAGTCGGCGAGCACGGCGGCGATCGCCAGCTTCGCAAGCGCCGCGCCCATGGGTGGATTCCGCACGAGCGCCGCGAGACTCACATCGAGGCAGCTGTTGCGACGATGACGATCGTTGCGAGCGCGATCCACGGCGAGCCGGTCCGCTTCCAGATCGCGACGAGCAGAGGAGCGCGTCGGCCAGCGACTGCAGCGCCGCCTGGCCAATTCCGCCGGCGTGCGGCAGATTGTCGAACCACGGACCGAGGAGCACGCGCAACGTCCAGAGAATCCAGTAGAACGCCGGGCCGATGGTGTAGCCGCCGACGTGCGTGGGCGGGCCAACCAGAGGCAACTCAGGAGAACGGCCGCAGCGCGATCGCCCAGTCGCGAATCTGATCGGCGAGCAGCCAGAGTGCTGGCTGATGCCGTGTATCCGAATCGCCAGTGCGAGCGCGGAACACCAGGAGGCGCGATCGTTAGGCGAGGCCGATTGATCGCTCGGGACCATGCGAATAGACCGAGCATTCATGTTGACGATCGCGTACATCTACGATGAGCCCAAGTCCTCTTCAAAAAACGAGAACGACGGCGGCGATGATCGATGCTGTGCTGCGACACGATATCTCCTGAGTAGTCGCCTCGGATTGCGGGTTTCGCTGTGGATGCCGCGTTACCAGCAAACGGGGGCCTACTGACCGGCCTTGAAGAAGAGGATCTTATGCGGATCACGATTTGGTCTCGGTTCCGTGCCGCCGCTGTAATAACCGTTGATCGACCAGCGTGCGCCCTTTGCGGCTTCAGGGACCATGGTGATGGTGCGCGGCACTTCGAGCCAGCGCGGATGTGACTGGTGTGCCTGAGTTGCGCCACAACACTCCTGTGACCTGCAGCAGCATTCAACTGCTTGCGTCCGCAGACGTGGTCGGCGAGGTCCGTAAAGACGCCCTACGTTCAGCGAAGAGGAAACGGCTTCCACATCAATCTGTTCCTGATGCCGGTATTCGCGTTCCCCTGAAATGGACGTGCCGGGAGGCCACAGTAATGACTTCCCGTCCGAGGGGATGTGATGTTTGTCGTCCCGCCAGACTGGGGAACGAGCGATGCTGGCTGTCAATGAGCAAGGGATGCCGCCAGACTTCGCCCGCTCAGCCCGTTTCGCACTGACTCCACGCTGTCCGCAAACCGCCGTAGCCTTCGCGAGCGTGGACAATTTCTGCGGTCTTTACGCTCATTACTTCAGCGAATGGGTTGATTCGCACGCCGATCGCAAATGTCGGCTCAGAACTCCTGCCGCACCACGTACCGCGGCTGCCGTTGTAGAAGCCGAATATCTTCGTTGTTCAAATTCAAGCCACGCGACGACGGATAGCCCCTGAGCTACCCGCACGGTCGCCCGCGCGTCGACCCGGAGGTGAGTAGAGGTGCAGTTGTCGCCGCCTGGTTCCGCCAGGCCACCTGCCGTTCAGATCGCCCGCCGGCAGTGGTGCGCCGTCGCTGCTCACGTTCTGGCATTGATACGCGTAGATATTTGCCCTGGTTGTAGCTCGGCGTCGCAGTCGGACGAGAGCGGCCATGAGATCGACCGGTTCATCGTGACGAAAGGGCGCCGCACCCTAAGCCATTCGGTCCTCAGCGGTCGTGGCTGTCCAGCGGCCGATGCTCGGCGGCGACAACACCGTCACGATGTTCGATCTCAGGACGGAACACGTCGAGCCGACATGCTCAATTCGCAACGCCCGCTCCGCAAGGACGGCTCGGATCCTGACGGCCTCACGCTCGAATAGTTCCGCCCATTGCGGATCGTAGTCGACAATCAGAACGCGGCCGGCCCAGTGGCTTCACCTCTCCAACGCGTGCGGCGCGAGTCCGTTCCTCGCGTCAGAGGCGACGGCTGTCCGTTGGCTGCGCCCCATATCAAGATGGAGGAACTGATTGAAGGGACTCTTTTCGTAGCCGCCGAAAGCCCCGCCGTCGATGAAGCCATACTTGCGATAGAGCTTGAGCGCGGGCTCGAAAGCCGGGCCGGAGCCGGTCTCCAACGAAAGGCGCGCGATAGCCTCGTTGGCGGGCCTCGGCGATGATGTGATCGAGAATCGCCGCAGCGACTCCCTTTCGTAGATGCGCATCGGCAGTGCGCATGGATTTGATTTCGCCGGCCCGTGGCTCCGAGTTCCTTCAGGGCGCCGAAGCCCAGAAGGTCTTCACCCTCCCACAGCGCATAGAAGCTGATCTCTGGCTTCTGCAGTCCCGACCAATCGAGTGCGAACACGTGGCCTGGCGGCGAGTTGGCGTGCATGCCTTCGAGATGCCGGGTCAACAGCGCCTTCACCCGGTCGTCGTCAAAGTCGCCGGGTTTGATGACGGGCATCGGTCTCGCGGATATCGCGCCCTGCATGCGCGACGCTGACTGTAGGAACTCCCGAGAAGTCGCCAAGGGTTTGTCTATCCGGCTGGTGAATTAGGTTGGCTGCAGGGGACGCACGCGAGAGGCGAGGTCTAATTCGGCGATCTTGCCGTCGCTGCTATGATCACGCCAATCTTCAGCGATGACCGAAAAGTTGGTGCTCGTTGTGACCGTCACAGCGTTGTGCATGATCAGTCCGGGGCCGGACATGCTTCTCGTCATGCGCAACACACTGGTGCGAGACCGTCACTACGGCGCATTGACCGCTTTGGGCGTCCTGACCGGCAATCTGATTCACATCGGCTACTGTGTGGTCGGTATCGCGGTGCTGGTGTCACGAAACCCTGTTCTGTTTCAGGTGCTGCGTGTTCGCCGGCGCAATCTATCTGATCTATCTCGGCATTCAGGATTTGAGGAATGCGAGCCGTGGAGGAGATCAACAGACCTTCAACGGTAGCGCCGTGTGGCGAGCGCCTATCGACAAGGCTTCATCAACAATCTGCTGAATCCGAAGGGAAGCCTTTTTACCTCGGTGTTTACGCAGGTGATCACTCCCGACATGTCGCTGACGCAGATGGCGCTGCTGATCGTTGTGATGATGACCGTGAGTGCCATGTTTTGGGTCATCTTCGTGCAGACATTGCACCTGCCCGCAGTTCGCGCAGGCGTCAGCGGATGGAGAGCGGCGATCAACCGCGTGTTTTGGGGTTGCGCTTGATCTTGGTCGGTGCAAGGGTCGCGATGCTGAAATGAAAGCTCATCCCACGCCTGCGGCTCGCCTGACACATCACGGCGAGATCGCGAGGCGTGCCCCCACGCGAGCAGACCCGAATCTTCCTCGAAGATTAGCAATACGTAACTGAACGAAGTACAA
>ERZ1370068.528-contig-10480_pt1 | contig 35230 bp, 53 predicted proteins | sample MGYA00561227_ERZ1370068 | MGnify/ENA primary metagenome ERZ1370068 (study PRJEB38410, sample SAMEA6850437) | metagenome | study: Metagenomic assessment of the ecological functions of the soil: analysis of the soil microbiota associated with the...
ATTGTACTTCGTTCAGTTACGTATTGCTGCTCGGTGACATGGGCGCAGAGGTCATCAGAGATCAAGCGCCCGGCCAGGGCGATCCCATGCGTCACCTGGGGCCCTCAGAAGCGCGGCGAGCCGTCGGTGTGGTGGCCGGTCATCGGGCGCAACAAGAAGGCATCACCCTGGACCTTCGCCAGGCGGAGGGCCAGAGTCTTTCAAAGACGTTGGTGCGTAAATCTGATGTTGTAATCGAGAATTTTCGGCCCGGCACGCTCGAGAAGTGGAATTGCGGCTGGACGATCCTTTCGCGAGCTCGAACCCGCGGCTGATCCTGGTCGCGCGTCTCGGGCTACGGACAGACCGGCCCGTACTCGCAGCGCGCCGGCTACGGCGGCATCGGCGAAGCCATGGGCGGACTGCGTTACATCGTCGGCGAACCCGATCGCCCGCCCTCGCGCGTCGGCATCAGCATCGGTGACTCGCTCGCGGCGGTGCATGCCTGCATGGGCATCCTCGCCGCCCTTCATCACCGCGAGCGCACCGGCGTCGGCCAGGTCGTCGACGCCGCGATCTACGAGTCGGTGCTCAACATGATGGAGTCGCTGGTCACCGAAGTACGATCAGCTTGGGCACGTGCGCGAACGCAGCGGCGCCGATCCTGCCGCGAATCGCGCCGTCGAATGTCTATCCGACGCGCGATGGCATCGTGATGATCGGCGCCAACCAGGACACGGTGTTTGCGCGGCTGTGCGACGGCGATGCAGATCGCCGCGATCTGGCCGAGCGATCGCGCGCTACGCGCGATCACCAGGCGCGCGGCGCGCACCAGCAGGAAGCTCGACGCCATCATCGCGCGCTGGACCGCGACGCTTGGCACGCGCGAGCTGCTCGACGTTGCTGGAGAAGCACGGCGTCCCGTCGGGGCTCATCTATCGCACCGCCGACATGCTCGACGATCCGCACTTCGCGGCGCGCGAGGCCATCGTCAGTACCTCGCATCCGCACTTCGGCACGCTGCGCATGCAGAACGTCGCGCCTCGCCTGTCGGCGAGCCCCGAGTTCGATCCGCACTCCGCGCCCGCACTCGGCCAGCACAATGAGCGAGATCTATCGCGAGCTCGCTGGGCATCGATCCGACGGCGATTGCCAGCGTATCGCGCCGCGGCGTGATCTAGCGCACAAATGAAAAAGGCCGGATGCATTGCGTCCGGCCTCCTTCGTGTCATCCCCTGGCGGAATTGACTCTCAGGTGTTGAGCAGCCAGAGACTTGGCGATGCGCTCCATCGGTCGGATCCTGCTTGCACCGTGTTGAACGCCTTCTTCGGCTTCCGGCTTGTTGTCCGCGCGCAGATAGGCGATGCCGAGCAGGATGCCGGCTTCATCAGCGGCCTGGACCAGCTTGCCCTGCGTGATGCCTACGCTTGGGAGCGCTTCGATGGCGTCTCGCGGAATCGCCGAAGCTCATGGGTACGCAGCCCCGACCTTCGACGTCGTCATCGCCCTCCGGCGTGGCAGCGTGCCGCTGTGTCCTGCTGAGGCAGCTTCGCCTTCTCGGTCGCGACCTCGGCTTTCGCCTTCGCGAGCAGCCGCGTTGTTCAGGTCGATCTTGCGCTGGTCCTTGAAGAGCTTCTTCTCTGATAGCCTGCTCGAGAACCGACTGCGCTTCGGCTCGGCAGAGCCCCTCGTCGAGCGCGATCTGCGCAAACTCGGTGAAGTCTCGTCGGGACTCTTGAGAACGTCCACGGCTACGGCCAGGCGCAGCACGTTGATCTTCTGCTTGTCGTTGGTGTCGCCCTGCTTGAGCGAACGCGTAGCAGGTTCTGCCAGTACTCAGGCTTCGGGTAGAAGAGCACCAGCTTCTCGTAACACCTTGGTCGACGCAGGCGTTGTCCTGCACTCTTCTGCGCAGGCTGCGCGAGATCAGATGCAGCGTCTGCTCTTTCGGGCCTGACCCTTCGCTTCGATGCTGGCCATGCACTTCATGCATGACGCGCAGCGCGTTCTTGTTGTCGTTGGTGAGGTAGTGTAAGCCTGGCCCAGCGTCACCTGCAGCTTCCGGCATCGTCGGGTCAGCTTTGAGCGCGCGGTTGGCGTAGTCGATGACCTTCGGGTAGTTGCGCATCGCGATAGAACATGGTGACGAGCGTCTCGTAGCGCCCGACCCTGGCGGTTTCCGCTCAGGCACGGCGAAGCGAGTCCCGCGCTTCGTATTCGCGCGTCGGCCTCGAGGTACTGACCGAGCCGCGAATAGGCGTAACCGCGAAATTCGTGCATCCAGTGCTGGTCCCATGCGGTCTCTGCGACCTGCGTCGCCTCGGCTTCGCGAGTCTTTGTCAGGACTTCCTGCCACTTCTTCGCCTTCCTGCGCGTCCTGCGCGGCGGCCATCGGCTTCGCGATCTGCTTGGAAATCTTGCCGTTGCCCGTGCAGACGCCGTGCCTGCGCGAACGCGGGGGAGGTCTGCCCCAGGGCGAAGAATCCCATCGCGCGGCAATCGCGACGCCAAATCCGGATCGAGATCAACACGCGGCGCTCCTTAGGTTTTGCAGGCATCAGACTCGCTCCATAGTTTCAGCGGCATTGTCGGTTTGCAAGGCGCTAGCGGCCACTAAATGGCGGATCATGGAAGTCCCGTCACCGGATCCTCGCAGCGGAAAAGTCTCACGTCGTCAGTAGCCATAACTTGGCGATGCGCGTCATCGTGGCGTCGGCTTTCACGGTGTTGAAGGCCTTGCGCGGCCTCCTCCTTGTTGCCCGAGCGCGATGATAGGCGATTCCGAGCAGCATCCCGGCCTCATCGGGATCTCGCACGCCGCCCTTGCCGATGCCGCGCTGCAAGGCTTCGATGGCCTTCGCGTTGTCGCCGTAGCTCAGGTACGCGGCGCCGAGTTTCACGTCGGCGTTGCCGGCGGCATTTGGCGCGAGCGGACGTCTCCTGTTGCGCGAGCGTGGCTCTTGTCACCGGGCGGCCGCGGCCTTGGCTTCAGCCAGCAGCTTCTTGTCGCTGCTCGATCTGCCGCGGCTCGACGATGTACTTCTTGTTGAAGGCCTTCTTCGAGCAAGCGTCTGCGCTTCGCCGGGCAGACCCAGAGCGATCGCGATCTGCGCGCATCTCTCGTACTTCAGCGGTTCCTTCACGGCGCTGACGTGCGGTCGCGCAGGCGCACGACGTTGAGCTGCTGCTTGTCGGTGCTCTTCTTGGTCGTTGAATAGCGTGTTGACCAGGTTCTGCCAGTACTCGGGCTTCGGGTAGTGACTGACACCAGCTTTCTCGAACTGGCAGGTCTGACGCAGGCGTCGTCGTTCATGCGCAACGCAGGCGCCGTGGATGAGGCGAAGGTTCTGCTCACCCGGCGGCTTGCCCTGCTTCCAGCTTGGCGACCACGCTCTTCCATGACCTTGCGGCTGTTCGCGTAGTCGCTCGCTGAGCGTAGTACGCCTGCCCGAGATACAGCGAGCAGGTCCGGATCGCCAGTCGTCTGCCAGCGCCTTGCGTGCCGTGCTCGATGACCTTGCGTGGTCGTCGATGCTGGTAGTAGATCTTCAGTCATCGAGGCGCAGAATTCGCCACGCTCGAGATCGCTCGCGCAGGGCGTGTCTTTGATGCTGCTCGAACTCTCCACGGCTTCCTGGTACTTTCTCTGAGGCCCGTGTACGCCTTGCCGATGAGGTTATGGATCCAGTACGTGTCGTACAGGCACTTCGGCGACGGATCCGGCTTCGGCTTCCTGCGACCTTTGCCAGGACTTCCTGCCAGTTGCTTGCGCCTTCAAGGCATTGATGGCGGCGCTCCATGGGCTTGGAGATCTTCTCTGGAGAGCTTGGCGTTCTTGATCCGCGCACTCAGGCGCCTGGGCGTAGGCCGGCAAGCTGAACCGAACCGAGCACGCCGAGCGAGAGCTGCGACGACAGTCGCGAGTCCATAATCGATTGTGACACTTCTGACGCTCCTTACAAACGAGCCGCGGACCTCAAGGCCGCGGCTCGTGTGTTATATGCTGCTTTAGCCCGCCGTCTCACGCATCTGTGTGAGACTGGATGCTCTGTACGGCGGAAAGTTTCCCAGTCGTTTCAGCGGCTTGGCGTAATCGCGGAAATCCGCCGATGTTCACGAAGCCCATCTTCTTCATGCGATTGCGCTGCGCCGCGGCCATGACCAGGGCCGTGGTCTCGTAGCGCGAACGACGATCGGGCCGCAGGTGAATTTCGGGCTGCGGGCTCCTTGCTCGCGTTCCGACACGGAAGAAACTCTCGAGCTGCGGAATTCCGCTGACCACCGTGCCGTTCCAGACGATCGTGCCGTCGAAGTCGATGTCGATCTGAATGACTTCCGGGCGAACCGGCGGCGGCGGATTGTTGGTCTGCGGCATGTCCAGCTTCGTCGCGTGAGTCATGACCGGAATCGACATGATCAGCACGACGATGAGCACCAACATCACGTCGATGAGCGGAGTCGTGTTGATCTCCATCATCGGCGCGCCGTCTCGGAGCTACCTACTGACTCATTGACATTGAAGAGCTTACCTCGAAGCGTTAGCGCGTGATGCGCGGATGCTGGCCGCATCCGGCTCGGTGATGAAGCCGACCTTGACGATGCCACCGCGCTGCAGGTTGTACATCACCCGGCCGACCGCTTCGTAACGCGCGTTCTTGTCACCGCGGATGTGGAACTCCGGCTGCGGCATCTTGCGGGCCTGCAGCGACGATCTTCTGGAAGAACACCTGCTTGTCAGTGCATCAGCCGCGGCATTCCAGTAGACCTGGCCCGCGGCATCCACCGAGATGGTGATGTTCTCGGGCTTGGTCTGCGTGTCGGGATGTTCGCCGCCTTCGGGATCGTCGACATTCGCCATCTTCTGGATCACGGGCACCGTGATCAGGAAGATGATCAGCAGCACGAGCATGATGTCCACGAGCGGAGTCGTATTGATCTCCGCCATGACGCCAGCTTCGCTCGTCGCCCGAACCGACACTCATCGACATTTGGCGCTACCTCTGAAGTGGTGAAACGTAAAGCCTGGGTGCCCAGGTCTTTACTTCTTCCGCCGGCGACCGGAGTGCCCTGCGACACGCGGGCACCGCCCACGAGGTACGCATGCAGATCGGACGCGAAGTTGCGCAGGCTCTCGCTGATGCCCTTGTTGCGGCGAAGCAGCCAGTTGTAGCCCATGACCGCCGGAACGGCGACGAACAGACCGAGCGCGGTCATGATCAGCGCCTCACCGACGGGACCGGCCACCTTGTCGATGACTGGCCTGGCCGCGACGGCGTGATCGCGATCAGCGCGTTCAGAATGCCCCACACCGTGCCGAACAGACCGACGAACGGAGCCGTTGAACCGACGGTCGCGAGGAACGCGAGGCCATTGCTCATCTTGCTGTTCACGGAGTCGACCGAACGCTGCAGCGACATCGTGACCCACTCGTGCAGGTCGATGCGGTCCGTCAGGCGGCCTTCATGGTGCGCCGAAGCGCGCAGGCCATCTTCGGCGACGGCGCGGAAGTCGTTGTCCTTCGGGAGGCGATCGACGGCTTCCTTCAGGGAGCCCGAGCTCCAGAACTGCTTCTCGACAACCTTGGCACCGGCCTTCAGGCGGCGCTGATCCCAGAGCTTCGAAAAGATGATGTACCAGGAGACCGCGGACATGATCAGCAGGATGATCAGGGTGCCACGAGCAACGAAGTCACCTTGTGCCCAAGAGCGCTTCAATGCCGTACGGATTTTCAACAGCAACAGTGTCAGCAGCAGCGTTTTGCATGATTTCCTCGATTGACAAAAAGCGAAGCGGCGCTCGTAGCGCCGCACCGCCGTGAAACTTTATTCGGCTTTAATGACGAACTTGACCTTGAACTTGACGCAGGACTCCGGCAGCGCCGTGCCACCTTCCAGTGGCAGGCGTATAGCGGTTGGCCTTGGCGACTTTGACCGCGGCACCGTCGAGCTCCGGGAATCCGGAGGTTTCGGTGACCACGGGTTCGCGCACCAGGCGACCGTTCGGCCCTACGCAAGCCTGCACCACTGGCGAGCCCTGCTCCTCACGGCGCTTGGCTCCCGGCGGATAGAACTGATCCGGATCCGACCGCGCTCTTCATCTTCGGCGGGACTGCCCGCAGCGCGCGGCGGCGGCGGCGGCGCCGGCGGCGGCGCTTTGTCGGTGACGTCCTGGATGGCCGTCGTGGTGGTTTCCATCGGAAGGTCGATCGACACTTCCGGCGGCGGCACTTCGACCGGCGGACGCTCCATTTCTGGCGGCGGCGGCGGTGGCGGTTCTTCGTCGTTCTTCACTTCTTCGACGATGTCGGCCTCGATGGTCGGGCGCAACGACTTCGACGACCTTGCGAGCCAGGCCGGAAGCCAGCGCCCACAGCGACAGAAGATGTGCAACGCAATGATCGCCACGACGACAATGCCGCGGCGGGTGAAGAAACTAGAGTCTTGTGCGTAAGCGGCCATGTGTTCCCGTGGTCGCGAGTGAAACGTATCGGCGCGTCAAAACAGGGTGGCGGAAAGTAACCAAGCTTTCCCACCAGTGCAACCGTTCGTTCGTTCCGTCCCCAAGTCCTGCTCCGTGCCGCGAGCATGACCTTGCATAATAATCAGATTAACGTTTTTAGCTTCGGCGCCGGTCCAAAGCCGCCGAACTGTACCCGCAGCCGCTAAGCCTGACAACAACTGTGTTTGCGACCGGCTCGGCATAACGGCTTCCGTAACGAGCCATTTCACTGTCAATCCGTCACTGCGCCGAGCGACGCGCTGGACACATTCCGCGCGTACTTTGCCAATACCCCTTTTGTCGCATAGGGCTTCGGCGCCTTCCATTTCGCACGGCGCCGGCGCAGTTCCGCGGCGCTCACTTCGATCTGCAGCGTGCGTTTCACCGCATCAATCGCAATGCGATCTCCGTCCCTAAGTAGGCCGATCGGCCCGCCGAGCGCGGCCTCCGGGGAGATATGTCCAACCACGAAGCCGTGGCTGCCGCCGGAGAATCTGTCCGTCGGTGATCGAGCGCGACCTTGTCGCCGAGCCCGCGCCCCATGATGGCGCCGGTCGGGCTCAGCATTTCGCGCATGCCGGGCCGCCGCGCGGGCCTTCGTAGCGGATGACGACCACGTCGCCCGGCTTCGACCGTGCCGGCGAGGATCGCCGCCGTCGCGCGCTCTTCGCCGTCGAACACGCGCGCGGTACCGGTGAAGCGCAAGCCTTCCTTGCCGGAGATCTTCGCGACCGCGCCTTCCGGCGCGAGGTTGCCGTACAGCACGACGAGGTGGCTGTCCTTCTTGATCGGGATCGCGAAGCGGCACGAACGATGTCCTGGCCCGGCGGATAGTCGGCGACGTCGCGCAGGTTCTCCGCGAGCGTGCGGCCGGTGACGGTCAGGCAGTCGCCGTGCAGCAAGCCTCGCGTCGAGCAGCCTCTTCATCAGAGGCTGGATTCCGCCGATGGCGATGAGCTCCGACATTAAGTAGCGGCCGCTCGGACGCACGTCGGCGAGCAGCGGCACGCGCTTGCCGATGCGCGTGAAGTCCTGTAGTCCGAGTCTGACCCTGGCCGCGTGCGCGATCGCCAGCAGGTGCAGCACCGCGTTGGTGCGAGCCGCCGAGCGCGATGGTCACGGTGATCGCGTTCTCGAACGCCTTCTTCGTGAGGATGTCGCGCGGCGTGATGCCGGCGCTGCACGCAGTTCGACGACCGCCGCGCCCGCGCGCGCGGCAGTCGTCGCGCTTCGCTGCTCGCCGACGGCTTCCTGCGCCGAGCTGTTAGGCAGCGACAGCCCGAGCGCTTCGATGGCCGACGCCATCGTGTTGGCGGTGTACATGCCGCCGCAGCTGCCGGGCCCGGAATCGCGGTGCGCTCGACCTCGAGCAGCTCCGCGTCGATGACGCGTGCCGGCGGCGTGGCCGCCCACCGCCTCGAACACCGACGACGATGTCGCGGCGCTTCGGCGCCGGGCTTGATGGTGCCGCCGTAGACGAACACCGCCGGGCGATTGAGGCGCGCGATCGCCATCAGCGCAGCCCGGCATGTTCTTGTCGCAGCCGCCGATGGCGACGAAGCCGTCGAAGCCTTCGGCGCCCACCACCGTCTCGATCGAGTCGGCGATCACTTCGCGCGACACGAGCGAGTAGCGCATGCCGGGCGAGCCCATCGAGATGCCGTCGGACACGGTGATGGTGTTGAACAGCACGCCCTTGCCGCCGGCCGCGTCGGCGCCGGCCAGCGCTTCGCGTCGCCAGCTCGTCGATGTGCATGTTGCAGGGCGTGAGGCTGGCCCAGGTCGAAGCGACGCCGATCTGCGGCTTCTCGAAGTCCGCATCCTGGAATCCCACCGCGCGCAGCATGGCGCGCGCCGGCGTCTGCTTCGCGCCATCGACCACCAGCCGCGAATACTTTCGCTGGTCCACTGCCCTGCTCTTCTTGCGCGTCATCTTCTGTGTCCTCTGACTCACTGCTCCGCGGCGCGCATCCGCGCCGCATGTGCGAAAACCCGGCTGCGCCCACGGTCACGAATATGAGCGGCAGCACCAGCGAATAGACGCCCAGGCCCGGTCGCAGCGACTCGAGCCACTGGTAGATCAGTATCCCGGCGGGCGGTCCGATCGCGCCGCGCACGCCGGTGAGCGTGACGTGCACGCCCATGTAGTGCTGCGCGCGGCCGACCGAAGCGAAGTCATTGTGCCCGAGATTCCAGCCGAGGTTGGCGCCGGCGTACGCGAGCGCCCAGCAGCACCGCGCCGAGCCACAGCATCGGCACCGACGCCAGCGCATGTGCCGAGCGTCAGCGTCGTCACCGCGAGCACCAGCGACCAGCCCTGGCGCGCGCGGTATTCGACGATGTGCCCGCGATCGAACATGCGCGCCCAGAACGGCACGAACAACGGCAGCATGCCGAGCGGCACCACCGACAGCAGCGCGATCTGCAGTCCTGGCGACAGGTGCAGATGCTCGCTGAAGATGACCACCAGCTGCGAGGTCGAGCATGAGGTTGCCGCCGCCGTAGATTCCCATCCAGAACATGTATTCGCGGAAATGCGGATCCTTGCGCAGGATCTCGAGCAGCATGCCGAGGCTGAACGGCTCGGTGCGGCCCGACCGCCGCGTTCTCTTCGGCGCAGCAGCGCGAATTCGCGGCGCACGCGCGCGCGCGCGATACAACCACGCCGCCGAGCAGGCCGGCCGCCGCGCCGGCGCCGAACAACCAGCGCGAGTCGATGAGCTGCCTGTCCAGCGTCCAGGCCGGCCAGCGCCGCCGCGGCGGCCACGGCCAGCGAGCTCACGATGACGATGCGCCCGGTGTAGCGGCCAGATCGCTGCGCGCGGATAGTTGGCGCTCCAGACCGCGGCGCGCACCGTGAGTATGCCGGTCCACACGACGCGCGCCGACCAGGATGGACGCGACGGCGAACGCCAGATCCGCCGAGCGCGCGCGGCGCCACGCCTAACAAGCCCGACCAGCGATCGCGAAGCCGGCCTGCAGCCCACCATGAGCCCGATGCGCGCGCGGCCATGCGCGAGGTTGGCCCACACGAAACTCACCACGTTCGACAGCGCCGGCGCGCCGCTGACGAACGCCACGGCGAGATTGACGATCCAGGGATCGGCGGCGTGCGCGAAGCGTCTTCTTGATGAGCACCGCCGCGGTCGCGCCTTCGACCAGCCCGAGCGTCAGGCCTAACAAGGCCCACGGTGCGATCTCGCGGCGGAACGCCGCTTCCGCGGCCAGCGACGTCGGCCGGCACGCTCGGCCATCAGCGCCCCGCGCTCAACCAAAGCGCTGCCGGATCAGCCGGTACAGCGCCCGGACGGTGTGCGGATCGGCGCCCAGCGGCCGGCCGGCCGTTCCTTGGGATTCCAGGCGTAGACGTCGCCGTGCAGCCAGTTGCGCGTGCGCGTGACGAAGCGCTTGAGGAACAGCGCGGCGATGATCGAGCCGGCGAACTGCGTCGTCGACACATTATTAAGGTCGGCCACGCGGCTGCCGAGATCCTCGTCGTAGCCAGTGCCACAGCGGCATGGGCCACATGGGATCGGCTTCGCGCTCGCCCACCAGGCGCAGCTGCTCGGCGAGATCCGGCGGCGTGGAGTAGATAGCGGGCAGTTCGGGCCCGAGCGCCACGCGCGCGGCGCCGGTGAGCGTCGCCAGGTCGATCAGCAGCGCGGGCTGCTCGCGATCGGCTTCCGGCGAGCGCGTCGGCGAGCACCAGCCGGCCTTCGGCATCGGTGTTGCCGATCTCGACCGTCAGGTCCCTGGCGCGAACGCAGCACGTCGCTCGGGCGGAACGAGCGCCCGGACACGGAGTTCTCCACCGCCGGAATCAGCAGGCGCAGCTGCATCGGGAGCGTCGGCGCCCATGAGCATGCGCGCCGAGCGCCAGCACCAGCGCCGCGCCGCCCATGTCCTTCTTCATGAGGATCATGCCGCTGCGACGGCTTGATGTCGAGGCCGCCGGTGTCGAAGCACACGCCCTTGCCCACCAGCGTCACCAGCGGATGCGCCGCGTCTTGCCCCAGCGCATGTCGATGAGCCGCGGCTCGCGCGCGCTGCCCTTGCCCACCTCATAGATGAGTGGATAGTTCTGCCGCAGCAGATCTTCGCCGACGATGATCCGGCATTCGGCTTCGTGCTGCAGCGCGAGGCGCTGCACCGCCTCGCCCAGTTCGGCGGGCCCCAGGTCGTTCGCGGGCGTGTTGATGAGGTCGCGCGCCTCCGCGAGCGCTTCGCTCGCGAGCCGCACGTATTCGAGATCGGTACCTGCCGGCGCCACCAGCGAGGGAACTTCCGCCGCGGCTTTGCGATAACGCGTGAATCGATACGAGCCGTATTCCCAGCCCAGCGTCAGCTGCGTCGCACCGACGACGCTGAACGTGCCCGCGAAACGGTAACGGCCCGGCAGGCAGCCGATCCGGCAGTCCGGCCGACGTCCACAAAGTCGGTTCCGCCAGATCGGGCGTCGGACCCAGACCCAGCGCCGCGCCCGCGATGCCATCGCCGGAAGCCGTGGGAATCAGCAGCAGCTTCTGCTTTTCCGCCTGCGAAGCCCTGGGCCCGGGCCCAGGAGCGCACCGCGGGCGGCTGCATTTCGAGCCAGGTGGCCAGGCCCTGTTCGCCGACCAGCCAGATGGGTCGCGCGCCGGCCGCTTCGGCTTCGTTGAGGAGGTGGGAGCTCACGCAAAAGTTTAAGCCAAGTATTCGGAGGCGCTACGCGCTCATGCACAAAGCGTTCCCATGGCCGTCTTCATTGACAAGGGGCGACACGGCTGTGGTGCTATCGCGCGCATTGTATGCAGGCCCATACCTCGAAGTTCGCCGTCACTTTTCGCAGCGCGTCGGTCGCGCTCAAGTGGCGTAGTACTTCTTTCCCTCCCCTGCTCCTTATCGGGAGCAGCCGGTGCGGGACGCCTGCTTGACGCGCTAATACACGGACAAGCAAACACCAACAAACCCCGCACCGGCCACCCAGCCGATGCGGGGTTTTTCTTATGATCGTCGATTGAAGAGATACGGAGCTGACAATGACGAAGTTGTACTCGGGCAAAGACGTAGACAAGAAGGCGCTCAAGAAAGCCCGGATCGCCATCCTGGGCTACGGCAGCCAGGGACGCGCCCACGCGCTCAACCTCAAGGACAGCGGCCACGACGTCGTCGTCGGCGTTCGCAAGAACGGCGCCAGCTGGAAGAAGGCCAAGAAGGACGGCCTCAAGGTCGCCGAGCCGGTCGACGCCGCCGCCGGCGCCGACCTGGTCGCGATGCTGGTGCCCGACCTCGCGCAGAAGGACCTCTACGCGCAGGTGAAGAAGTCGCTGAAGAAAGGCGCGACGCTGCTGTTCGCGCACGGCTTCAACATCCACTTCAAGCAGATCAAGCCGCGCAAGGATCTCGACGTCGTGCTGATCGCGCCGAAGGGCCCCGGCGACCTCGTGCGCCGCCAGTACCAGCAGGGCCGCGGCGTGCCCTGCGCTGATCGCCGTCTGCGCAGGACGCGACCGGCAAGGCGCACGCCAAGCGCCCTCGCCTACGCGCACGGCATCGGCGGCACGCGCGGCGGCGTGCTCGAGACGACGTTCGCGGAAGAGACCGAGACGGATCTGTTCGGCGAACAGGCCGTGCTCTGCGGCGGCGCCACGCGAGCTCGTGCGTCAAGGGCTTCGAGACGCTGGTCGAAGCCGGCTACCAGCCCGAAGTCGCCTACTACGAGTGCCTGCACGAGCTGAAGCTCATCGTCGACCTGCTGCACGAAGGCGGCCTCACCAAGATGCACAAGTTCATCAGCGACACGGCCAAGTACGGCGACCTCACGCGCGGCCCGCGCATCGTCAACGACAAGACCAAGAAAGAGATGGGCAAGATCCTCAAGGAAATCCAGAAGGGCAAGTTCGCCAAGCAGTGGATCGCCGAGAACGCCGGCGGCCGCAAGGAATACAACCGCCTCATGCAGGCCGATCTGGATCACCAGCTCGAGACCGTGGGCGAGCAACTGCGCGCCCGCATGCCGTGGCTGGAACAAGGTCGCGGCTAACAACCGCACGTCACTCGAGGTACTCCCATGTCCCATCGTGAACGAGTCATGATCTTCGACACGACGCTGCGCGACGGCGAGCAATCGCCGGGCTGCAGCATGGCGCAGCCCGAGAAGCTGCGGGTGGCGCGCGCGCTTGCGGACCTTGGCGTCGACGTGATCGAAGCGGGCTTCCCCGCCGCCTCGCGCGGCGACTGGGAGAGCGTGAACGCGGTGGCGCGCGAGGTGCAGGGACCCGATCATCTGCGGCCTCGCGCGCTGCAATCGCGACGACATCGAGCTCGCGGCCAAGGCGCTGCAAGCCGGCGCCGAAGCAGCGCATCCACGTGTTCCTCGCCACCAGCGCCATCCATCGCCAGTACAAGCTCAACATGGCGCAGGAGGAGATCATCACGACCGCGGTCGAGGGCGTGAAGATCGCGCGCGATCTGGCGGAGGACGTCGAGTTCTCGCCCGAGGACGCCTCGCGCACCGAGCTCGACTTCCTCACGCAGGTGGTCGAGGCCGTCATCGAGGCCGGCGCCACCACGGTGAACATCCCCGACACCGTCGGCTACACGGTGCCGGATGAGTTCGCGGAGCTGTTCCGCTACCTGCGCAAGAACGTGCGCGGCATCGACAAGATCCGCCTGCTCGGTGCACTGCCACGACGATCTCGGCATGGCGGTGGCCAACAGCCTGACCGCGGTGGTCGCCGGCGCGCGCCAGATCGAGTGCACCATCAACGGCATCGGCGAGCGCGCCGGCAACTGCTCGCTCGAAGAAGTCGTCATGGCGCTGAAGACGCGCGACGCGTTCTTCAATCTCGACACCGGCATCGACACCACGCGCCTCTATCCCGACCTCGCGCATGCTGTCGAACATCGTCGGCGTGCCGATTCCGCGCAACAAGGCGGTCGTCGGCGAGAACGCCTTCGCGCACGAAGTCGGGCATCCACCAGCACGGCATGCTCAAGCATCACTCGACCTACGAGATCATGCGCCCGCAGGACGTGGGCCTGTCGCGCTCGTCACTGGTGCTGGGCAAGCACAGCGGCCGCCATGCGCTGCGCGAGCGCATCAAGGAACTGGGCTTCGAGCTCGACGACGTCGAATTCGCACGCGTGTTCGAGGAGTTCAAGGCGCTCGCGGACAAGAAGAAGGAGCTGTACGACGGCGACATCGAAGCGCTGGTGCTGCAGGCCGAGCATCGGCGCCGCCGGCCCGTGGTCGCTGGTCGAACCTGCGCACCGCTTCGGACGGCGGCAAAGCGGCCGAGGCGACCGTGCGTCTGCGCACACAGCGACGGCCGCGAGATCGAAATGCAGCGCCACGGGCGACGGCCCGGTGGACGCCGCGCTCAAGGCGATCGAACGCGCCACCGGCGTCGACGTGGTGCTGCGCAAGTTCGAAGTGCGCAGCGTCTCGGCGGGCGAAGACGCGCAGGGCGAGGCGCTGGTGTACGTGGAGTACAATCAGCGCACTTATCGCGGCTCGAGCGTCAGCACCAACATCGTCGAGTCGGCAACGCAGGCCTTCCTCGAAGTGATCAATCGCATCGAGCTCGCGCAAGGCGCGATCACGCGTGCGCGACGAGCGCACGGCGCTGCGCGCGCCGCGCAGGCCGTGGTCTAGACTACTCCGGAGCTTCAGGCTCATGCCCATACCCGCAACGAAGTACATCTGGTTCAACGGCAAGCTGGTCCCCTGGGAAAAGGCCACGGTGCACGTGCTCTCGCACGCGCTGCACTACGGCTCGTCGGTGTTCGAGGGCGTGCGCGCCTACGAGACGCCGCGCGGTCCGGCGATCTTCCGCCTGCGCGACCACACGCGCCGCCTGTTCGACTCGGCGAAGATCTATCGCATCAACATTCCGTTCACGCGAAGAGCAGATCAATCACGCCTGCCGCGAGGTCGATCGCGCAGAACGGCCTGCGCGCGCGGCGCCTACCTGCGCCCGGTCGCGTTTCGCGGCTACGGCGAGGCCGGCGTCGTGCCCGAAGATCGAGCCGCCCATCGAAGTGGCGATCGCCGCGCTGGGAATGGGGCCAGTATCTCGGCGCGCGGCCGAAGACGAAGGCGTCGACGTGTGCGTGTCGTCGTGGCAGCGCGTCGCGCCGAACACGATTCCCGCGCATGGCCAAGGCCGGCGGCAACTACCTGTCGAGCCAGCTCATCGGCCTCGGAGGCGCAAGCGCCTCGGGTTCGTCGAAGGCATCGGCCTGTCGGCCGACGGCACCGTGAGCGAAGGCGCCGGCGAGAATCTGTTCCTCGTCAAGGACGGCGTGCTGTACACGCCGGGCATCGCGCACTCGCTGCTCAGCGGCATCACGCGCCACACCGTCATGCACGCTGGCGAAGGACATGGGCATCGAAGTGCGCGAGATCGCGATCCCGCGCGAGATGCTCTACCTCGCCGACGAGCTGTTCTTCACCGGCACGGCGCGACCGAAGTCGCGCCGATCCGCTCCGTCGACGCGATCCAGATCGGCAACGGCAAGCGCGGCCCGATCACCGCGAAGCTGCAGGCGGCCTACTTCGGCCTCGTGCAGGGCAAGACGCCAGGACAAGTGGGGCTGGCTCGACTACGTCGACATGAACGCCCCGGGCCGCGGTGCGCATGCGCCGTTAGTCAGGGTCTGGCTCCATTTCGGCTCGCGAAATGGTGCCTGACCCCATTCCTCGCTGACAGAACTCGATGAGTACCTCACCAAAGACCGATGTTCGAGAAAGTCTGGGACGACCACGTGGTCGTGCCCGAGACCGCCGACACGCCCGCCGTCCTGTTCATCGACCTGCACCTCACGCACGAGGTGACGACGCCGCAGGCGTTACACCGAGCTGCGCGACGCGCGGCCTCAGGCTGCGCCGGCCCGATCTCACGCTCGCGACCATGGATCACTCGACGCCGACGCGCACCGAGCAGGTGTTCGGCGGCGTGCCGATCGCGGTCGACTCGGCGGCGAAGCAGGTGCAGCAGCTCGAGATCAACTGCGCAGGAGTTCGGCGTCGAGCTGTTCAACCTGCAGGACAGCCGCCGCGGCATCGTGCACGTCATCGGGCCCGGAGCTCGGGCGTCACGCAGCCCGGCAAGACCATCGTCTGCGGCGACAGCCACACGTCGCACGCACGGCGCGTTCGGCGCCCTCGCCTTCGGCATCGGCACCACCGAGGTCGGCCACGTGCTCGCGACGCAGTGCCTGCTGCAGCGCAAGCCGAAGACGCTTCGCGATCAACGTCGACGGCAAGCTGCGCCGCGGGCGTGACGGCGAAGGACCTGATCCTCGCCATCATCGGCAAGATCGGCGTCGTCGGCGGCACGGGCCACGTGCTCGAGTATCGCGGCGCGGCCATCCGCGCGCTGTCGATGGACGAGCGCATGACCATCTGCAACATGTCGATCGAAGCCGGCGCGCGCGCCGGCATGATCGCGCCCGACGACACGACGTTCGCATATCTCGCAGGACGCGCCGCGCGCGCCGCAGGGCGCGGCCTGGGACGCGGCGCGTGGCGCGCTGGAGCAAGCTGCCCACCGACGCCGGCGCGACGTTCGATCGCGCAGTCGAGCATCGACGCCGCGACGCTCGTGCCGATGGTCACCTACGGCACGCATCCCGGCATGGTCGCGCCCGATCGACGGCGCCGTGCCCGACGCAGGGCGATGCGGTGTTCGAGAAGGCGCTCGACGTACATGGGCCTCGAGGCCGGCGAGCCGCTGCTCGGCAACGTGCCGGTGAACGTCGTGTTCGTCGGCAGCTGCACGAACGGCCGCCTGTCCGACCTGCGCAACGCCGCGCGCGTGCTGCGCGGCCGCAAGCTCGCCGAGGGCGTGCAGATGCTGGTGGTGCCCGGCTCGCAGCAGCGTCAAGCGCGCCGCCGAGGCCGAAGGCCTCGACCAGGTGTTCATCGACGCCGGCGCCGAGTGGCGCGAGAGCGGCTGCTCGATGTGCCTCGGCATGAACGGCGACCTCGTGCCGCCGGGCCAGTACTCCGTCAGCACCAGCAACCGCAACTTCGAAGGCCGCCAGGGCACGGGCGCGCGCACGCTGCTCGCCAGCCCGCTGACCGCCGCGGCCGCCGCGGTCATCGCGGCCGCGTCACCGATCCGCGCGAGTTCGTCGAACTGAGCACATGCCCGCCGTCAACACCGATTCGCTCCGCGCACCGTCGTGCTGCCCGTCGACCAACATCGACACCGACCAGATCATCCCGGCGCGCTTCCTCACGCGACCACGTCGAAGGCCGGCTTCGGCAAGCACCTGTTCGCCGACTGGCGCTACGACGCCGACGGGCAGCCGAAGCCGGACTTCGTGCTGAACCAGCCCGAGGCCGCAGGGCGCGCGCGATCCTCGTCGCCGGGCCGCAACTTCGGCTGCGGCTCGTCGCGCGAGCACGCGCCGTGGGCGCTGCACGACTTCGGCTTCCAGCGCCGTCGATCAGCACCGAGTTCGCCGACATCTTCCGCACCAACTCGCCTGAAGAACGGCCTGCTGCCGGTCGCTCGTCGACGAGCAGACGCACGCCTGGCTGCTGGCGCAACCCGGGCGCCGAAGTGTCGCATCGACGTCGAGACGACGACGCTCGACGCTGCCCGACGGCACCGCGGTGAAGTTCCCGCTCGAAGGCGTTCGCGCGCTACTGCCTGCTGAACGGCGTCGACGAGCTCGGCTTCCTGCTCGCAGCAGAACGACGCGATCACGCGCCTACGAGCAGCAGCGCACCGCATGAAAGCACGATCGCCGTCATCGCGCGGCGACGGCATCGGTCCCGAAGTCGTCGCCGAAGGCGTGCGCGTGCTCGAGCAGGTCGGCGCAGCGCTTCGGCCACGAATTCACGCTCGACGAAGCGCCGTTCGGCGGCATCGCCATCGATCTCAGCCGGCGATCCGCTGCCGCAGCACGACGCTCGACTGCATGCCTCGCGGCGGACGCCGTGCTGCTAGGCGCCATCGGCGGCCCGAAGTGGGGCGCCATCCGCGCCAGGTGCGTCCCGAGCAGGGTCTGCTGCGCCTGCGCAAGCGAGCTCGGCGTGTACGCGCAACCTGCGGCCGGTCAAGCTGCACCCGGCGCTGCGCGACGCCTCGGCGCTCAAGCCGGAGATGCTCGACGGCGTCGGACCTCGTGTTCGTGCGCGAGCTCACCGGCGGCATCTACTTCGGCGAGAAGACGCGCACCGCCGACGCTGCGCCACGCGACCTGTGCAGCTACTCGGTCGCCGGAGATCGAGCGCATCACGCGCGTCGCCGGCCGGCTCGCCATGCAGCGCCGCAAGAAGATCGTCTCGATCGACAAGTCCAACGTGCTCGAGACCTCGCGCCTGTGGCGCGAAGTCGCCGACGCGCGTGATCCGCGCCGAGTTCCCCGACGTCGAGCTCGAGCACATGCTGGTCGACTCGGCCGCCATGCATCTGCTGAAGCGCCCGCGCGACTTCGACGTGATGCTCACCGAGAACATGTTCGGCGACATCCTGACCGACGAAGGCGCCGATGCTCGCGAGCTCGCTCGGGCGTGCTGCCGTCGGCGTCGCTCGGCGACGGCAGGCGCGGCGCTGTACGAGCCGATCCACGGCTCGGCGCCCGACATCGCCGGGCAAGGGCATCGCGAATCCCATGCGGCACGATCCTCAGCGTCGCGATGCTGCTGCGGCATTCGCTGGGGCTCGAGCGCGAAGCGGCCACGGTCGAGCAGGCCGTCGACCGCTGCATCGCCAACGGCGCCGCGCACCGCGGACATCGCCGAGCACGGCCGGCCCGCCATGTCGACGCGCCGCATGGGCGACGCGGTGGTCGACCGCGCTGCACGGCTAGACAGTCCGCGCTTGATCGAGTCTACGTACCTCGCCGGTATGGTTCGCCATACCCGCTGGTACGGTGACCCATGGCCGATACGCCCGAGAATTCCGAACCCGCCTGCTGACGGCCACCATCGACCTGGTGCGCGCCAACGGCTACGCCGCCACGCGCATTGAACGACGTGCGCGCCGCCGCCGGTGTCACCAAGGGCAAGCTTCTTCCAGACCACTCGCCGGCAATGGAAGACCTGGCCATCCCGCCATGCTGCGCGCGCACATGGGACAGCGGGCCGATGCGCAGCTCGCGGACGCACCTTTCGATCGGCCCGACGCAGCTCGATCGGCGCTGGCTACGCAGCCGCAATGGAGCTCGCTGGCTGGCGACTCGGGAACGCGATTTCCGCTACCCGACTACGATCCAGGATCAACTCACGAGACCTGATTACCGCGCAGGACTTCACGATGCACCGCGCGCAGACGTCTCCACGATCGCATGGCGGGCCGATCGATCGCTGCGGAGCGCAGATGCGCGAGGTTGCATGAACCTCGGACTGATCGCGCCTCTCAGCGCTTTCGATCTGGCACAGCGGTACGGACGCGCAGCGCCCAGACATGCGTCGATCACCTGACGCATGCGCTGTCGAGCCGTTGACTGTATCTCGCAAGCGACAACGAAACACCAAGCTGAAGGAGTTTCCAGCACTGCATCGCGTCGTCAGCCGTGAACAGTGGATCGCTGAACGCACGGCAGCTCGCTGCAGGAGGAAGGAATTCACGCGCCAGCCGCGACGCGCTCGCGCGAGAAGCGGCGCGGCCCTCCCGTGGGTGCAAGGTCGACAAGCGATACGAGTTCGACTCGCCCGCAGGGCCGCGTCACACTCGCGGACCTGTTCCGGGGCCGCAGCCAGCTGTTCGTGCAGCACGTCATGCAGGGGTCCGGACCAGCCGCTTGCAGTGCGTGGGTTGCGCGCTGGGCAGTCGACCATCTCGAAAGCCTGCTGCCGCACCTCGAGAACCACGACGTGTCGGTGCGTGGCCATCGCGCGCGCGACGATGCCGGAACTCGACAGCCTGCGCGACGCGCATGGGCTGGCGCATTCCTGTTCTATTCGTCGTATCGGCTCGGACTTCAACTACGACTACGGCGTGTCGTTCAAGACCGGAGGACATGGCGGCCGGTCGCGCCTTCTGCAATTTCGGATACGGCAGCCCCGGGCATCGAAGACATCCCGGGCAACAGCGTCGTTCTACCAGGATGCGTCCGGGGACATCTTCCACACCTATTCGAACTACTCGCGCGGCGGCGAAGACTTCCTCGGCATCTATCGCATCCTCGAAGTCACGCCGCAAGGGCGCGCAATGAATCACGGCCCGTCACAGCTCGATGACCGACTGGGTCCGGCCCGCACAACATGTACGGCAAGGGCGGCGAAGTGGCGCCCAACGGCCGTTACACGCCGCCCGTCTCCTGCTGCATGTGAGGCGCACATGGAAGCCGCTTCACGTCGCGAATTCTCGCCACCGGCGCCGCCATCGCAGCGTTGCGCCACGGTCGCCGGTGCGCACGCTGACCCGAAAGCCGAGACGGCAGTCCGCGCCGGTTTGTTGAGCCGGCAAGGTCGCCGTGATTTACGGCGCAGCCGGCGCCATCGGCAGCAGCGTCTCGCGCGCATTCGCGCGCGGAAGGCGCACAGCTGTTGCTCGGCCGGGCGGACCGCTCGAAGAAGGTCGCAGGCGCTGGCCACAGGAATCTGGGCAAGGCGGGCGGTCTCGCGCCGACCGCGGCCGCGGGTCGACGCCATGGATCGCGAGGTCGGTCGAAAAGCATCTGGCCGATGTGCGTGCGCAGCGCCGGTCGTGTCGACATCTCGTTCAACTCTCATCGGTCTCGGCGGCGACGCAGGGAGCAATCGCTCACCCGCCATGCCTACTCGAAGGCATGTCGTCGTGCCCGATCGCGAAGCGCCGATGCGCACGCATTTCATCACCGCCACGGCCGCCGCGCGTCACATGGAAAACACGCGGCTGCCGGCGTGATCCTGGCGCTCGACCGCGCAGGTGCGCGCAAACCCTACGTCGGCAGCGGTGGTTTCGGCGTGGCCTGCGCGGCCATCGAAGGTCTGATGCCGGCAACTCGCCGATCGAGCTGGGCGCGCGATGGAATTCGCGTGGTCGCGCTGCGTTCCGTCGGGTTCACCCGATGCGCCGGGCGTGGCCGCCGCGATTGCCGAACACGCGCGCGCCGCGGGCGTGACGCGCGAAGCACTTCGAAGCACGCATCGCCGAGAAGACCATGCTCAAGCGCATGCCGAAGATGGCCGAGATCGCCAACGCCGCGGTCCTCATGGCGCTCGGATCGCGCCAGCGCGCATCACCGCCGCGGTGATCAACGCTCACCTGCGGCGAGATCGCGACGACTAACCCGAGCGCTTCGATGCCGTTCGGCGAGATCGCGCAGCAGGTCTTCGGTGGACTCGATGCCGATCGACAGGCGCAGCAATCCATCGACCAGGCCCGCCGCCGCGCGCGCTTCGGGCGCCATCGCGGCGTGAGTCATCGTCGCCGGATGCGCGACCAGGCTCTCGACGCCGCCTAACGACTCGGCCAGCGAGAACAGCTCGAGCGCTTCGGAGAAGCGCTTTGCGCCATCGACGCCGCCCTGCACTTCGAGCGTGACGATGGCGCCGAAGCCCGACTGCTGACGCTTCGCGATGTCGTGGCCCGGATGCGTGGCGAGCCCGGGAAATACACGCGCTTCACGGACTTCTGCTTCGCCAGGAACTCGGCGACGCGCCTGCGGCATTGCTTGCCGTGCTCGCGCAGGCGCACGTGCAGCGTGCGCAGGCCGCGCAGCGTGAGGATAGCTGTCGAACGCGCGCGCCCGTGAGCCCGAGGCAGTTGCCCCACCACGCCGAGCTGCTCGGCCAGCTTCCTTCGTCGCCGCGATCACCGCGCCGCCGACCACGTCGCTGTGGCCGTTGATGTACTTCGTGGTCGAGTGCACGACGATGTCGGCGCCGAGCGCGATGCGGCCGCTGCCAGCCCGGCGACAGGAAGGTGTTGTCGGCCACCACCAGCGCGCCGATGGCGTGGCCGCGCCGTCGCGATGTCGGCGATGTCGGTGATGCGCAGCAGCGGATTGCTGGGCGTTTCGATCCACACCAGCGCCGCCGGCTTCGACAGCGCGGCGTCGACCGCGGCCGCATTGCCGAAGTCGACGAACTCCACCGCGAGCTCGCCGCGCTTGCTGCCAGGCGGTGAACAGGCGGAACGTGCCGCCATAGCAATCGTGCGGCGCGATGACGCGCGCGCCGACGGGCAGCATGTGACCGACGAGCGTGATCGCGCCCATGCCGGAACCCGTGATCGACGGCGCCCGCGCCGCCTTCGAGATCCGTCGAGCGCCTCGGCCAGCAGGTCGCGCGTCGGATTGCCCGAGCGGCTGTAGTCGTATTTGCGCTTGTCGCCGAAGCCGCGGAAGGCGTAGGTGGACGACAGGTGCAGCGGCGGCACCACGGCGCCGGTCACGTCGCAGTTCTCGAGGCCCGCGCGCACCGCGCGGGTGTCTGGAGTCAACGTAGTCGTCACTGGGGCAGTTCCTGAGGTGTCGTTCAATACGTTGGCGAAGATCGGCGCGAGCCGCCGGTTCTCCTTGAGGAAGGCATCGTGGCCGTACACCGAGGAGATTTCGTGCAGCTCGGCGTTCGGCAGCCGCGCGACCATGGCGCGCATGTCGCCGAGCGGCACGAGCTGGTCTTCGCGCACCGCGATGGCGGTGACCGGCGCGAAGATGCGCGCCGGCGTCGACGCGATGCAGGTCGATGGATTCGGACAGACAAACGAACGACGTCGGGCCGATAGCGCTGCGCGTACTCGGCGCCGCGCGCGAACAGGTATTCCTCGACCGGCAGCACGAACTTGTCGTCCGCGTTGCGGCGCGCGGCGCCGGCGAAACGCGCCGCGAATTCTTCCGGGCTGCGATAGGTGGCCATGGCCAGCGCGCGCGCCAGCTCGAGGCCCTGCGCCGGATTTCCGGTCTCGATGGCGAACTTCACGATGCGCCGCTGCACCACGCGCCACGCGCTCGCCATCGGATGCGCGCGATCCGCGGCGCTGATGACGATGAGACGCGCGACGCGATCCGGATAACGCTCGCCGAACGCCAGCGCCACCATGCCGCCATACGAAGCGCCGGCGATGGCGCGCAGGCGAGCGATGCCGAGATGATTGATGAGCCGCAGCAGTAGTTCGGCCTGGTCGTAGGCGGAGACCGTCGGGAAACGGCGCGCCGTCGCGCGGGCCGGTCGAATCGGCGCTCGCGCCCGAGGTAGTCGAAACTCAGGATGCGAAAGCGCTGCGTGTCGAGCGCGAGCCCGGGCCCACCACTTCGTGCCACCAGCCGCCGCGCGGTTCATCGGGCAACCACACGCGGCGCGATGCCGAGATGCCGCCGATGCGCCACGACCACCGGCGCGCCGCGCGGACCCGGCGAGGCGCCAGGCGATGGACACCGATTCGAGCGTGCCGCCGAAGTGCAGCTTGAGCTCGCCGGGAACCGCCAGCACGCCTTCGCGCACCTGGACGCCGGTGACGTTCGCGCCGGTGGCTGGCGTTGCAGGCGCGGGAATCTTGTATGTCGTTGCTCATCGAATGCTCCACAGCTGCACTCAGCGGAGCACTCGTATGAGCCGCCGTGCAGACTGCACGGCACCTCCGACCGCCCGGACATCGGGCGGCAGAGGCTGCTCATCTGCCGGAACCGCCTCGATGGCGAAGCATCGTCCCGCAGGAGTTGGCACCTTTCCGCGTTGGCGGCGGTTGCCCCGGCGTCTTCGGGCCTTATCCCTCAGCCGGTCTCGATGAGTGCGCGAATTCTATGAGGCGGGTCTCACGGCGCGCAAGCGTTGAGCTTGCTTTTGTGCGCTCGCGACGGGTCTAATGCGCCACCGTATTAACGCGCTAGTACATTAATTCAATGAAACAGCACCGCAACGTCACCGCCCGCCAGGAGGCGCTCTCCGAGCGCAGCCTGTTCGCCGCCGTGCTGACGCTCAAGAACGGTCGACGAATGCCGCGCCTTCTTCCGCGACCTGTGCACGCCGGCGGAGCTGCAGGCCATCGCCGACCGCTGGGCGGTGGTCGGACTGGCTGCAGAAGGGCGTGCCCTACCGCGAGATCCACCGCCTGACCGGCGTCAGCGTCACGACCATCGGGCGCGTCGCGCGCTGCCTCGCCGACGGCAATGGCGGCTACTCGCTCGCCGTCAATCGCCTGCAGCGCCACGCCTGAATCCTCCGCGCCGGGCCGCGCTCGTCCGCCTCACCGCCGCAACCTGACTCACGGACCATGACAACGCCATCGACAAAGACAGCGCCTCAAGCTCGCCGTGCAGAAATCCGGCCGGCTCACCGACCCGTCGCTCGAGCTGCTCAAGAGCTGCGGCCTGAAGCCTCGCGCGGCACGCGACCAGCTCATGGGCTTCGGCGAGAACATGCCGCTCGACGTGCTGTTCGTGCGCGACGACGACATCCCCGACCTCGTGCAGGAAGACGTCTGCGATCTCGGCATCGTCGGGCGCAACGTGCTCGAGGAGAAGCGCCTCGAGCTGCTCGCGCGCGGCACGACGCCGCCGCTTCACCGAGCTGCGCACGCTCGACTTCGGCCGCTGCCGCCTGTCGCTCGGCCGTGCCCGAAGGGTTCAGCTACGAAGGCCGCGAGCTCGCTCGCCGGCAAGCGCATCGCGACGACCTACCCGTGCACGCTCGAGCGCTACCTGCGCGAACGCGACATCGACGGCGGACATCGTCACGTTGTCCGGCGCCGTCGAGATCGCGCCGCGCCTCGGCCGCGCCGACCTCATCTGCGACCTCGTCTCGACCGGCTCGACGCTGCAGGCCAACCACCTGCGCGAAGTCGAGACCGTGCTCGAGAGCCAGGCGCTGCTGATCCGCACGCCGGTCGCGCTGTCGCCGGCCAAGCAGGAATGGGTCGAGCGCCTGCTGGCTGCGCATCGACGGCGTGCAGCAGGTGCGCGAGAGCAAGTACATCATGCTGCACGCGCCGCGCTCGGCGCTGCCGGAGATCACGCCGGCTGCTGCCGGGCAGCGAGTCGCCGACCGATCATTCCGCTCGAAGGCTCGCGACGACAAGGTCGCCGATGCACGCCGTGTGCCGCGAGAACGTGTTCTGGGAGACGCTCGAGAGCCTGAAGAAGGCCGGCGCGAGCTCGCTGCTGGTGCTGCCCGTCGAGAAGATGCTGGTCTGACGATGAAGCATCATCGACTGGACAACTGCTTCGCCCGACGCGACGACGCGCGGCGCTGGCGCGCCCGCGCGGCCGACAGTCGTGACGAAGTGCTCCGCCAGGCCGCGAGCGATCATCGCGGCGCGTGCGCGCCGAGGGCGACGCGGCGGTGCGCGCGTTCACGCAGCAGTTCGGCGGCGCCGCGCTCGACGAGCTGCGGGTCGAGCGCCGCAGAATTCCGCGAAGCGCGCGCCGCGCTGCGAGCCGACGCAGATCGCGGCGCTCGAGCGCGCGGTCGCCAACGTCGCGCGCTTTCACGAAGCGCAGGCTTCCGCGCCGCTGTCGCGTCGAGACCATGCCCGGCGTGCGTCTGCGAGCGCATCACGCGGCCGATCGACAGCGTCGGGCTCTACGTGCCCGCGGGCTCCGCGCCGCTGCCCTCCACCGCCATCATGCTCGGCCGTGCCCGCGCGGATCGCCGGCTGCCAGGCGCGCGCGATCGCGCAGCTCGCCCGGGCCCGACGGCAAGCTGCACGCCGCGGTGCTCGTGCGCCGCGCGAGCTGTGCGGCGTCGACACGCGTGTTACAAGATGGGCGGCGCGCAGGCCATCGCCGCGCTGGCCTTCGGCACGCGAGACCGTTCGCAAGGTCGACAAGATCTTCGGCCCGGCAGCGCCTGGGTCACGGCCGCCAAGCAGATCGTCGCCGCGCGATCCGGCCGGCGCCGCCATCGACCTGCCGGCCGGGCCGTCCGAGGTGCTGGTGATCGCCGACGACTCCGCGCAATGCGCAGTTCGTCGCCGCGGACCTGCTCGCGCAGGCCGAGCACGACACCGATCGCGCAGGTCGTGCTGGTCACGACCTCGACGCGCGCTGGCGCAGGCCGTCGATGGCGAAGCTCGACGCGCAGGCTGCGCGCGCTCGAGCCGGCGCGACATCGTCGCGCAGTCGATGGCGCACAGCCGCTGCATCCTCGTGCCGACCTCGACGACGCGCGGTCGCGGTGTCGAACGAATACGCGCCCGAGCACCTGATCATCCAGACGCGCGATCCGCGCGCGCTGCTGCGCGCAGGTGTCGCAGCGCGGGCTCGGTGTTCCTCGGCGCGTGGTCGCCCGAGTCCATGGGCGACTACTGCTCCGGCACCAATCACGTGCTGCCCACGTTCGGCTACGCGCGCAGCTACAGCGGCGTGTCGCTGCTCGACTATCAGAAGCGGATCACCGTGCAGGAACTCAGCGCCGACGGACTGCGCGCGCTCGGGCCCGACGGCCGTCACGCTGTCCGGCATGGAAGGCCTCGACGCGCACGGCAACGCCGGTGAAGGTGCGGCTCGATGCGCTGGCAGGAGGCGCGCGCATGAGCGACATCCTCGCGCTGGCGCGCCCCGACATCGTCGCGCTCAAGGCGTATTCAGCACGCGAGCTGGGATCCGGCGCTTCGAGCGGCTGCACGCCAACGAACTGCCGTGGCGCGCGCGAGACCGATCGCTCGCTGGCCGGCCTCAATCGCTATCCGGAACCGCATCCGCACGTGCTGGCGCAGCGCCTCGCCGCGCTCTACGGCGTGCCGGACGCAGCAGCTGCTGCCCGGCCGCGGCAGCGACGAGTCCATCGACCTGCTGGTGCGCGGCTTCTGCCGCGCCGGGCGTCGACAACGTCATCATCTGTCCGCCGACCTTCGGCATGTACGCCGTGGCGGCGCGCATCCAGGGCGCGGCGGTGCGCGAAGTGCCGCTGCTGCGCGAGCGCGGCTTCGCGCTCGACACCGACGGGCGTGCTCGCGGCCTGCGACGCCAACACGAAGATCGTCTTCCTGTGCTCGCCCTAACAACCCGACCGGCAACGCCGATGGAGCCCGCGGCCATCGAGCAGCTGCTGGTCGCGCTCGTCGGACAGCGCGCTGGTGGTGGTCGACGAGGCCTACATCGAGTTCTCCGGCGACGCGATCGCTGACGACCGCGCTCGCGCGCTTTCCGAACCTCGTCGTGCTGCGCACGCTGTCGAAGGCCTTCGGCCTCGCCGGCGCGCGTGCGGCTCGCTGATCGCGCGCGCCTGAAATCGTGGCGCTGCTCGGCCAAGGTCATCCCGCCCTATTCCATTCCGCAGCTCACCATCGAGGCGGTGCTCGCCACGCTCGCCGAGCCGCAGCTCGCCATCCAGCGCGAACGCGTCGCGCAGGTGCGCGCCGAACGCGAACGGCTGCGCGCCGCGCTTGCGACACTGCAATGCCGTGCGGAAGATATGGCCCAGCGTCGCGAACTTCCTGCTGGTCGATTTCGCCGACGCCGAAGCCGTGCTCGGCGCGGCGCGCGCGCGCGAAACTGCTGATCCGCGACATGCGCAGCGTGCTCGCCGCAGTCGCTGCGCATCTCGGTCGGCACGCCCGAACAGAACGATCGCCTGATCCGGAGCCTGGCATGAGCCAGACCGCGTGCTGTTCGTCGACCGCGACGGCACGCTCATCGAGGAGCCGCCTGACGAGCAGGTCGACTCCATCGAGAAGATCCGCTTCATGCCGGGCGTGTTCGCCGCTCTGCGCGCAGGCGCAGCGCGCCGGCTTCCAGCTCGCCATGGTCACCAACCAGGACGGCCTCGGCAGCGCGAGCTTTCCGCAGGCCGCGCTTCGACGTGCCGCACCAGTTCATGCTCGACGCGTTCAGCTCGCAGGGCGTGGAGTTCGACGCGGTGTTCGTCTGCCCGCATCGCAAGACCGACGGCTGCGACTGCCGCAAGCCGAAGACCAGGCTGGTCGACGACTACGTGCGCGACGCAGCCGTCGATCTCGACGCCAGCGCCATGATCGGCGATCGCGACACCGACCTCGAGTTCGCGCGCAACCTCGGCGTCCGCGGCTTGCTGCGTGCGCCGCCACGGCAACGAGGCGAGACCTGGCCCGCGATCCTGCGCGACGCTCACGGAGCGCCGCGCGCACGATCCGGCGCACGACGAAGGAAACCGACATCCACGTCGCGGTGAACCTCGACGCCACCGCGCCGATCACGCATCGCGACCGGCATCGGCTTCTTCGATCACATGCTCGAGCAGCTCGCCAAGCACGGCGGCTTCTCGCTCGAGCTCAAGTGCCACGGCGATCTCGCAGATCGACGAGCACCACACCGTCGAGGACTGCGCGCTGGCGCTCGGCGAGGCGCTGCGCGAGGCGCTCGGCGACAAGCGCGGCATCGCGCGCTACGGCTTCGTGCTGCCGATGGACGAGGCGCAGGTGCGCGTCGCCATCGATCTCTCCGGCCGCGCCGTACGGCGTGTTCGAAGGCAAGTTCGCGCGCGAAGCGGTCGGCGGCCTGCCGACCGAGCTCGTGCCGCACTTCTTCCGCTCGCTGGCCGAGAGTCTCAGGGCCGCGATCCACGTCACCGTCACGCGGCGAGAACACGCACCACATGATCGAAGCCTGCTTCAAGGGCGTCGGCCGCGCGCTGCGCGCAGGCGTTCCGCCGCGAAGGCGACGAGCTGCCGTCGCACCAAGGGAGTGCTGTGAGCGCGCGTCGCCGATCATCGACAGCGGCGGGGCCAACATCGCCTCGCTGCGCGCCGCGCTCGCGCGGCTCGGCGCCGATTCGCGCGGTCACCACCGATCGCGGCGTCATCCAGCGCGCGCCGCGCGTGCTGCTGCCCGGCGTGGGCTCGGCGCACGACGCCATGGCGCGCCTGCGCAGCGCCGGCCTCGACAAGCTGATCCCGCACGCTCAAGCAGCCCGTTGTTAGGCATCTGCCTCGGCATGCAGATCCTGTTCGAGCGCTCCGAGGAAGGCCCGGCGAACGTGCCTCGGCGTCATTCCCGGCAGCGTGCGGCAAGCTGCAGTCCGCGCCCGGCCTGCCCGTGCCGCACATGGGCTGGAACCAGCTCAGCCAGCGAGCGCGCCGATCCGCTGCTCGACGGCATCGAGCGCGCTCGACTACGTGTATTTCGTGCACAGCTACGCCGCGCCCGCCGGCGACTGCGACCGTCGCCACCACCGACTACGGCAGGCAGTTCACCGCCGTGGTCGCGCCGCGACAACTTCTGCGGCACGCAGTTTCACCCCGAGCGCTCGGGCGTGGTCGGCGCGCGCATCCTCGCGCAACTTCCTGAAGGCCAGGCTGAAGCACAGCATGATCCTCATTCCTGCCATCGATCTGCGCGACGGCCGCTGCGTGCGCCTGCTCAAGGGCAACTTCGACGCGGAAACGCGCTACGACCTCGAGCCGCACGAGCTGCTGCAGCGCTATCGCGCGCTCGGCGCGCGACTGGCTGCACGTCGTCGATCTCGACGGCGCGCAGCGACGGCCAGCTCGCCAACCGCAGCGGTCATCGTGCGGCTCGCCTCGCAGCGCGCGCTCAACATCCAGGTGGGCGGCGGCGTGCGTTCGCCGCGCGTGGTCGACGACCTGCTGCGCAACGGCATCGACCGCGTCATCGTCGGCAGCGCCGCGGTCGAGAACGCCCGCCGAAGTCGCAGGGCTGGCTCAAGCGCTACGGCGCCGAGAAGATCGGCCTCGCGTTCGACATCCGCCACGACGCGCAAGGCGTTCCGCGCGTGCTGACGCGCGGCTGGACCACAGGAATCGAAGCTCACGCTCTGGGAAGCCATCGAATCGCTATCTGCCGCACGGCCTGCAAGCACGTGCTGTGCACCGACGTCGAGCTCGACGGCGCGCTGCACGGGCCCGACCGTCGGCGCTGTACGCCGAAGGCGTGCGAGCGCTATCCGCAGATCGCCTGGCAGGCTTCCGGCGGCGTGCGCGTCGCGGCGGATCTCGCCGCGCTCGCGGCCGACCGGCGTCGCCGCCGCCATCAGCGGCAAGGCGCTGCTCGAAGAACTGATCAGTCCGACGGAGTTACGCCCATTCTTGCCAAACGCATCATCCCCTGCCTCGACGTCCGCGACGGCCAGGTCGTAAAGGGCATTCGCTTCCGCGATCACCAGATCGTGGGCGACATCCTCGATGCTCGCGCGAGCGCTATCGCGACGAAGGCGCGGACGAGGTCGTGTTCTACGACATCACCGCGAGCCCCGAAGGCCGCAGCGTCGACCGCAACTGGGTCAGCCGCGTCGCCGCGGTCCTCGACATTCCGTTCTGCGTGGCCGGCGGCATCCGCTCGGTGGAAGACGCCGAGGCGGTGCTCAATGCCGGCGCGGAGAAGATCTCCATCAACTCGCCGGCGCATCGCCAACCCGGGCCTCATCGAAGAGCTGGCGTCGCGCTTCGGCTCGCAGTGCGTGGTCATCGGCATCGACAGCGCCAGCCGTCGACGACGGCTATCGCGTGTTCCAGTTCACCGGCGATCCGAATCGCTCGCGCAACACCGGCCGCGACACGCTCGTCTGGGTGCGCGAAGTGCAGGAGCGCGGCGCCGGCGAGATCGTGCTCAATTGCATGACCAGCGACGGCGTGCGCCGCGGCTACGACGTCGCGCAGCTCAAGGCGGTGCGCGACGTCTGCGACGTGCCGCTGGTGGCGTCCGGCGGCGCCGGCGCGCCGCGAGCACTTCGTCGACGTGTTCGAGAAGGCCGGCGTCGATGCGGCGCTCGCGGCCAGCGTGTTTCACTCCGGCGCCATCGCCATCCCCGATCTCAAGACCACGCTGGCCGCGTCCGGCATCGAGATGCGCCTATGAGCACCGCGATGGATCATCGCCAGCGTCGATTTCGACAAGGGCGACGGCCTGGTTCCCGCCATCGTGCAGGACGCCGACACCGGCGCCGTGCTCATGCTGGCGTACATGAATCGCGAGGCGCTCGAGCAGACGCTGGCGCGCGGCCGCGCCGTGTTCTTCAGCCGCAGCAAGCAGCGCCTGTGGGAAAAAGGCGAGACCACCGGCCACACGCTCGACGTCGTGGACGTCGTCGCCGACTGCGACAGCGACACCTTGCTGGTGACCGCGCGGCCGCGCGGGCCCGGCCTGCCACAACGGCACCCTCACCTGCTTCGGCGACGAGCCGCGCAGCCGCTGCCACGCGCATCGCGTTCCTCGCGAAGCTCGAAGGCGTGATCGCGCAGCGCGCCACCGAGAAGCCCGAGGCCAGCTACACCGCGCGCCTGCTCGACAAGGGCGTGCAGCGCGTGGCGCAGAAGGTCGGCGAAGAAGGCGTGGAAGCTCGCGCTGGCCGGCGCCGCGCAGGCGAACGACAAGGTCATCGAGGAATCCGGCCGACCTGTTGTTCCACATGCTCGTGCTGCTGCGCGCGCGCGGCGTCACGCTCGGCCAGGTCGTGTCACGGAGCTCGGAGTAATCGCCACCAGAAACTAGTCTGGGCGTAAGCATTCCGCGCGAGATCGTGTCCGCCTCTGCGGGAGTCCGTCATGCGGAAGTTGCGATCCTGCTGACTCGTCGTTGGCGCTGGTGGAGCGCCGCAATGTCGCGGTTGGCTCTGGCGCGAGCTTGCGCGCCGAGCGCGCGCGCAACGCCGAACTCAGCGACGCGGCTCGACTGCCCAGCCGCGTCGCTAGCGCCTCCGGCGCCTCGGCAGCCGCAATCGCAGACTCGCCAGCGTCACCTGGTCGCCGGCCGCAGCTACACCGGCCGTTCCGCCGCCTTCAACCGGTCGCACGTTTCGCGGGCACGCACGGAAGACATGGAGGCCTATCAAGCGCCGCATGCTGCAGCAACCCAAGTATCGAGAGGCTTGGCGCGCGCAGACAGCGGCTGCTCTATGCCCGCGTCGCGAGAACGTGATCCGCCTCGCTGGGTTTCACGCCCGGACCAGGCGGACGCGGTCGTCGAGCTCTCGATCGATCGCCAGCTCGAGCTGGTATCGACCGCGACAGCCGAAGTCCGATGACGCGAAGAGATACGGCAACAGCAGCAACGAGCTGTACGAGCAGGACGAACGCGACGACCAGGCGAAGTTGCGCGAGCTGCTCGGCGAAGAAAAGCACGCGCGCATTGCAGGAGCTACATGGAGAGCCGCGCAACCCGCGTCCAGGTCGACGACATTGCGCACGCAGCTCACCGGCGCGCGACATGCGCTGCGTGATGACCAGGTCGAACCGCTGATCGCGGCGCTGCACGCGGAACGCGTCGCAGATGCAGCGGGAACTGGAGGAGTATCGCGATGACACGTCGAACCTGACAGCGACACGATCACGGACGCAGCCGTACTACGAGCGGCAGCTCGAGCTGCTGAAAGCAGGCCCACGAGCGAATGCACATTCGCCGCCGCACGCGATCCTCTCGCAGCTTCGCAGCTCGAGAAGCTCGACGCGCATGCTCGAAGCGTGATCGTCGAAACGCAGGCAGGCCGAAGCGCACGGCGGCACCAGTCGACGCTCGACACGTCCGCGGTGCCGAGACTGAAACTGACTGAGCTACGAGCAGCAGCTCTTCCGCCGGCTCGCGCAGGTTGTAGTTCGACGACATCGCGTGACCGTACGCGCCCGCGGTTGCGATCAGCAACACGTCACCCGACTGGCATTCCGGCAGCAGCCGGTCGTGCCCGAGGAAGTCCGAGCTCTCGCAGATCGGGCCCGACGACGTTCGCCGAGATGTTCGCCGGCTCGCCGTAGCGCGTGAGATTCACGATGTCGTGATGCGCGCCGTACAGCGCCGGACGGATCAGCGAGTTCATGCCGGTGGCGACGCCCGACGTAGCGGATGCCGCTCTTGACCTTGGTCTGCGTCACGCGCGCCAGCAGCACGCCGGCGTTGCGCCACGAGGTAGCGGCCGGGCTCGAGCCACAGCGTCGACGCCCGGCAGTCGCGCCGCCACCTTGCGCGAGCGCCGCGTCGAGCTGCGCGAGATCGAGCTCGCGCCCCTCGACGCGATCCGGCACGCCGAGCCCGCCGCCGACGTCGACGATACTGCACGTCCGGGAAGCGCTTCACGCAGGCCGACGAGCACCGAGCCGACCTGCGGTCCAGTTGTCGACGTCGAACACGCCGCTGCCGGCGTGCGCATGCAGGCCGTTGATCGTGACGCCGCCCGCCTTCGCCGAGCCGCGCGACTTCGTCGAGCTCTTCGACCGGAATGCCGAACTTCGATTGCGCGCCGGCCGTGCTGCACGTGGTGGTGATGGCCGCGGCCGATGCCGGTGTCGATGCGCAGGAACACGCTCTTGCCCTTGAAGAGCATCGAGCCAGTGCTGCAGCACGAACAGGTTGTCGATGCGTCACGTGCACGCCCAGCGCCAGCGCCCGCTCGTACTCGGCGCGCGGCGCGAAGTTCGGCGTGAACAGGATGCGCTCGGCGATCGATGCCCGGCACCGACTCGAGCACGTGCTCGATCTCCGCCAGCGACACGCAATCGAAGCCGAGGCCCGCGCGCGGCGACGCTGCGCAGGATCTCCGGATGCGGATTGGCCTTGAGCGCGTAGACAACGCGCGGCCGATGGACTTGATGCCGCTGAGCGACTGCGCGGCGCGCGTCGCACCTGCGCGAGGTCGTAGACGTAGGCGCAGTCGCGCTCGCCAGCGCGCCGAGCAAGCTCGTCGCGCTTCGCGCGCCCACCAGGGCTGCGCGCGCGGCGACGGCTTCGCGGCTTGCGCGAACAGCTGCTCCCAGGTCGGGCCCATGCACCGGGTCGCCGCGGCATCGGACGGATCAGCAGGTCGTGCAGCTGCTCGCACCAGCCGATCGCCCTGGTCCTCGTCGACCACGAACGTGAAGTTCAGGTCGTTGGCCGCCTGGCTGACCAGGTAGACCTTCTGCTCCTCGAACAGCGCGAACGCGTCGCCGAGCTTGTGCAGGATGCGCGCGGATGTTGCGGCCGACCAGGCGACACCGCGGCGCAGGGCCCGATGACCTCGCACGCGGCACAGCTTCGACAGGTCGCGCTGCAGCTTGCCGAGCAGCTCGCCGTCGAGCGTATTGGCCGCCGGGTCGAGCGACACGGTGACGTTGGTTTCCGACGTCGACACCAGGTCCACCGACATGCCGTGTTCGCTTGAACACCGCGAACGCGTCGGCCAGGAAGCCGACCTGGTGCCACATGCCGGGGCTGTCCAGCGAGATCAGCGTGATGCCCTTGCGATTGCAGACCGCCTTGACGCTGCGCGCCGTGCGCCGCCGGCTCGCCCGTGATCAGCGTGCCTTCGAGGTCCGGCGTCTGCGTGGCGTACACATACAGCGGTATCTGGTACTGCGCGCGCCGGCAGCGATGCAGCGCGGATGCAGCACCTTGGCGCCGCTGGTGGCGATCTCCTGCGCTTCGTCGTAATGCAGCGCGCGCAGCAGGCGCGCGCGTCGGCGTGCGAGCGCGGATTGGCGCTGAACATGCCGGGCACGTCGGTCCAGATCTCGATCGGCTGCGCGCCGCAGCTTCGCGCCGAAGTAGCGCCGCCGAGGTGTCGGAGCCGCCGCGGCCCAGCAGGCACGGTGTTGCCGTCGCTGTCGCGCGCGATGAAGCCCTGCGTGATGACCACCGGCGTCGAAGCGTCGAGCCGCTGCTCGAGCGCGGCGTCCGGCGCGAACGAACAGGTGGCCGACAGCACCGACGCCTTGGCGGAGGCGCCGCGATCTTCCGCGGCCAGCATGTCGCGCGCATCCATCCAGGTGACGTCGATGCCCTGCGACTTGAGGAAGCGCGCGCCGATCTCGGTGGCCATGAGCTCGCCGTTGGCCATCACGCGCGCGCGCGTGCGATCCGACAGCTCGCGCACCAGCGCGATGCCGTTGGCCATCTGGCGCAGCTCGTCGAAGTAGCCCTGCAGCTGCGGCGCTGACGCCGACGCCGAGCTCGGTAGTTAGCTGGCGGTGCCGGTCTTCGATGGCCTTGAGCGCCTCGTCGGGTGTGCCGGCGCTGGCCGCGACCAGCAGCTTCTCCAGCATGTCGGTGATCTTGGTGATGGCCGAATGAACCACCAGCACGCGGCTGCCGCGTTTCGAGGCGGCGCTTGACGACCAGCGCGATGTTGCGCCAGTTGGCGAGCGTGGAGACGCTGGTGCCGCCGAACTTGACGACGACCCAGCGCGATGCAGAACGCGCGGACATGCGCTTAACCTCGTCGCGCATCCTGCGCGACTCACTCACTGATTAAGGGAACGAGACCGCTTACTGCTCGTCTTCGAACGCAGTCGTTCAGGTCTTTCTCGAGACGACGGTCCGCGAGGACTTCTTCGAGGCGGCTCCAGGCAGCCTTGCCGACTTTTAGGCGTGCCCGGTTGCTGGACGAACGCGCCGATCGACCTTGTCGAGGATGCGGTCGTAGTCGGTGTTGTCTTCGGCTTCGGCCAGGAACTCTTCGTCTAAATCGAAGCTTTCGTTATCCCGTTCGGACATCGTTTTCTTCCAGAAAAACTATTTGAAACAGTGAGTTGCACGCCCGAAGGGCTCGCAATGAGGCTGCGAACTATAGCCGATTCGCGCTACTATATCAACTCCGCCGAAATTGGGCGTCGGAGACCGCCGGAACGGCCGAAATAGGCGCCCCCACGGCCAGATTCAAGCCCGCGGCGGCGTTGCCACGCGACTGGGCGACCTCCAGGACTTCGAAGGAGTTGATGAGGCCCGAGGTATTCGCCCGGCCTGCGCGTCGCCGTAGGTGCGCCTGCAGGGGCAGCGCGCAGCCCGCCGATGAGCACCGATGGGCATGGTCAGCGCCACCACGGCCGACGATTCGATGTTGGAAATGAGGTTGCCGAAGCGGTCGACCGCGACGACTGACGCCCGCACGACGCCGCCGTCGGCGCGCGGCGCGGTCGGAGGTCATCTCACCCGGCTGAAGTTGGATACTTCAGGACCTAAGTAGCAATACGTAACTGAACGAAGCAATAC
>ERZ1370068.9093-contig-7897_pt1 | contig 35227 bp, 42 predicted proteins | sample MGYA00561227_ERZ1370068 | MGnify/ENA primary metagenome ERZ1370068 (study PRJEB38410, sample SAMEA6850437) | metagenome | study: Metagenomic assessment of the ecological functions of the soil: analysis of the soil microbiota associated with the...
GCGCAGTGTTCCCGCGTACCGAACGGCGAAAATCCGGCCAGTCGAGGTTGAAGGTGACCTCCGTGGCACCCACCGCGGATCGAGCCGGCGTCGCCTCGAGCGGATTCGTCGCACCGATCGCTGGCGCGCCGCCACCACCGCGCTCTCCCTCCAGCACCATCGCGACCAGCGGGCCTCCGGTGATGAACGAGACGAGTTCGCCGAAGAACCGCTTGTCGCTGTGCTCCTCGTAGAGCGTTCGCGAGCTCCTCGTCGGCCCGCATCAGCTTCATCGCGACGAGCTTTAGCCCTGGCCTCGAACCGAGAGATGACCTCGCCGGTCAGCTGCTCCTCGAATGCGTCGGGCTTGACGATAGGATGAGTGTGCGTTCGGTCGCCATCGGCGCGGGAACCTACACGTATCGGGGTTCGGGGTTGGCGTCGGGACGAACACCGGCAATGAAAGGGGCGAGACTCGGCGGTAGTTTCACTTAGCTCGATGGGTGCGGACAAACGCGACAATTGCGGGCCGTGACGCCTGATTGCCGGCATCGCGGGCAGTCAGCACGGCGTGGTCCCTCGAGCGCAACTCGTGGAGCGCGGGGTCAGCACGAGCTCGATCCCTGGACCGCAGTCCACGCTCTGACGCTTCACCGCATCACCGCGGCGGTCTGGTGCGCTATGCACCGAGGTCGGAGCGAGAGGCGGCGATGGATGGCGGCAGCGCCGCTATGGTGAGGCAGGCGGTGCTGGCAGCCACACCAGCGCGGCCGAGCTCCAGGGCATCCGCCGCTGTGTACGCCGGCCATCTCAGCCGCCGGACGCCGGACTGACGACCAGTGCATCGTCACGCGTCCCGGATGCCACGGCGGAAGCGGAAGCGCGCGCGGCATCGTCCTCCACCGCTCCACCACGCTCAGCGCCCGCCACGCACCCGCCGCCACTGGCATCCCGGTGACCAATCCCGCGCGCACCGCTCGCCGACCTGCGCCGCCTCCTTTCCCATGCCCAGTTCACTGCCGTCCTACGCGAGGCCGAGTTCCTGTGCCTGCCGATCGGGCGATCAACTCGAACCGATCGCCCGAGAACGTGAGCTCGAGAGACGCATGTCTCGCTCTGCCGTCGCCACCGCCTTCCCAGCCCGGAGGTCAATGTCCGGATCGGCCGACTACGATGTCGACTTTCGCGTGGCGCTGACAAGCTGCTCATCGCTCGAGGTCGACGGCTGGGACTCGCCATCGAAGCCGGTCCGTCTGAGGATGACCGCGCCCGGGATGCCCGCCTTGCTGTTCTGGGCTACGAGGTCGTTCCGTTTCACCTGGCGCCAGCTGACGCGCGATCAACCCTGCGGCCGTCGAAGACGATCCGGGCTTCTGAAGGCGCGGGCGGCCTAGCGCGATGGAGCGGCTCGAGCGGTCGGCTGGTTCCTGCTCGGCGCGCTGGTCGACCGGAACGCGGCTGGCCGAGCCGGGCCGTCGTTCCGGTCAGCCCGGTCACTTCGTCACTTCGTTCGCTTCGTCAGCTCCGCTCGTCTTCGCCGGTCGTCTCGTTGCGGCGGAGCCGTCCGCTGGCGGTCGGTTCGCCGCGGCTCGCCTGCGGCGACGCTGCTCCTTGCGCACCTCGGTCTCGCAGTACGGGGCAGATTCCCCAGCGTCGGATCGAGCGGCTTGTGGCACTTCCGGCAGGGATTGCGCAGGCGCCGCTCGCAGTTCGGGCAGCGCAGGTAGTTGCGCTCGATCGGGTACTCGCAGTGCGGGCACGAGCTCTCGATCCGCTGCCGCGAGCTCGAGCTCGGCGGCTCGCAGCTCCAGCTCACGCTCCTCGCGATCCTCGAGGAACTCCGGCGGGCGGCAGGATCGTGTAGACGATCGTGCCCAGGTACGGAAAGACCAGACGCCAGTCGCGCAGGCGATCAGCACCGGGTCCTCGATCCGCCTCCGCGCGTCCGAGGTACGTCCAGTAGATCAGCGCCAGAATAGACGACGATCAGGAAGAGGATCGAGCAGGTTGACGATCAGGCCAACGCCGCCGTCGAGTCCGAAGAGTGCGAGAGGCATGGGAATGGGGAGCCGCGAGTGTACGTATTTCCTTATCGGGTGCGTGGAACCCTGCCTGCGTGCGGGATTTACGGGTCTTTCGCCCTGATCAGAGAAAGAGCAGGCCGAACACGTAGCCGAAGGCGAAGAAGACCGAGGATCACCACCGCCACGACCACGGCGACGAGTCCCATCATCGTCAAGAGCTCTGAGCGGGCCTCTCTGTCCATATGCGACGACAGAAGGTAGTGACTGCCGGCCGCCAGCGCGACCCCCTCCCCGCTCTCTGGCAAGTTCCCGCGCCCTCTCCCAGGCGGCCAGCGGGATCCGGATCGCCCGGCGTCCACCCCCGCTCTCTTCGCAGAGGCGCCGCCACCTCGAGCGCCGGCCCGCGCGCTCCGCCGGCCGCCTGGGAGTCCTCGATGCGCTCCGGAGGGATCTCCGGTAGACGCAGTGCGGCAAACCGCGGGCGCAAGCGCGCCGACGATGCCGGTCGCGTCCTTTCCCTCGAGCATCGCGAGGCAGCAGATCACCGGGCGGTCGTGGCGCGAGACCAGGAGCAACTCGGCGAGCGCCCCTCGCTCCGCCGGGGTCATGCGCCGCGTCATAGATGACGTCGGGATCGCCTGGCCCAGCTGAGCCCTGCCCGGTATCGACATACTGGAGACGGACCTGGAACGTCGGATCCCAGTCCACCTCGCCGAGCACCTGACGGGCGGCCGCCAACGCAAGCATCAGATTCTGCGCTTGGAAGCCGACCTGTGCCGCCGCCGGTGCGCGTAGAGGGTCTTGACATGCCGGGCCTCCGCCTCCCGATTCACCACGGACATGGCGTCCGGTGGAAGGTTCCCGGCGATCAGAGTCAGTGTGGTCCCGGAGCACGGCCACCTTCTCCGCCGCGATCTCCTCCAGGGTCTCCCCGAGCCACTGTGTGGTCGTAGCCCACGGAGGTCAGGACCGTGAGCTGCGACGGGATCACATTGGTGGCGTCGAGGCGGCCGCCCAGGCCCGGCCTCGATCACCGCGTAGCCTGACGCGCGCGGCGGCGAAGGCGACGAAGGCCGCCGCGGTGAGCAGCTCGAACTGGGTGACCGGCCCCTGTCGCCGGCCGTCGCGGTCGCGCAATCCTCGGCCTGCTCGGCTCGCGGCTGAGCGCTCGGCGTGAACGCCTCTTCCGAGCACGCACTGCGGATCAGGACGCGCTTCCTGCCACGAGGTGATGTGCGGCGAGACGTAGGCGCCCGCGTCGTCACCCCGTGGCGCCTCGCAGCAGCGCGGCGGTCATCCGCGTCACCGAGGTCTCGCCGTTGGTCCCGACGACGTGGATCGAGGCGAAGCGGTTCTGCGGCAGCCCGAGCAGCGGTGCAGAGCGTGCCGCATCCGCTCGAGCCCCAGCTTCCAGCCGATCGGACTCGACGCGGTGCGAGGTCTCCTCGGCGGCGCTATCCGCCCAGCTCCTCGAGCTCGGCCCGGTAGCGCGCGAGCTTCCCGCTCTCCGCGTCGACCACGTCGGCCGGGGCCTTGGCCGACGAAGCTCGTTGGCGAGCTTGCGCCTCGCGCGCTTCGACCTCGAGCGCGAAGCATCTCGCGCCGCTCGATCCGAGCCGCGCACCGCGTCCGGCGTCGACCCCTCGGTCTCCAGGAGCTCGACGCCGGGCCACACCGCGCGCGATCGGCGCGCCGCCGTCCTCCGAGAACTCGACAGCCGGGCCAGGCTGGCCGACCAGCTCCTGTGGCTGGGCGCCATCGGCGCGGGCCGGCCAGCACCTGCTTGCACCGGCACGCTCGGCCATGAGTCGCGCCAGCGCACGCAGCCGCGCGCGTCAGCTCGATCGCCTGCCTCGATCTCGTCCTCGGCGGCGACTCGTCGACGCAGCGCCCTCGATCGGCTTCGGGGAACGGGTGCACCAGCGAGGGCCTCCGCGTCGGCGCGGGCAGATAGCGATGCAGATCTCCTCGGTGACGAACGGCATCATCGGGTGCAGCGAGCGCCAGCACCTCGCTCGAGCGCCCAGAGCAGCGTCGCGAGACGCTCGCTCCTCGCCGTCGTAGAGGCGCGGCTTGACGATCTCCAGGTACCAGTCGCAGAGCTCCGACCAGAAGAAGTCAGTAGGCCTCCTGGGCGGCGTGGGCGAAGTCGTAGGCCTCGAGCGTCTCGCGTGACCGAGCGCGATCGCGCCCGCCAGCCGCGAGAGCGATCCAGCGGTCCTCGACGCCGGCTGGCGTGGCGCCTGGCTCGACCTCGCGCGGACGTTCGAGCAGGATCAGCCGCGATGCGTTCCAGAGCTTGTTGGCGAGGTCGCGCGCCCTGCTGAACCTTGGCGTCGGAGAAGCGCGACGTCCTGGGTCGAGGACATCGCCAGCAGGCCGAAGCGCAGCGCGTCGGCGCCGTGCGCGTCGATCTCCTCGAGCGGGTCGATGCCGGTGCCGAGGCGACTTCGATCATCCGCCGCCCGTCGCGGCGCCTGGATCACCGAGTGCACGTAGACGTCGCGGAACGGGATCGTCGCCGGTGAACTCGAGCCCGATCATGACCATCCGCGCGACCCAGAGGAAGAGGATGTCGCGCGCGGTGGTGAGGACGTCGGTCGGGTAGAAGGCGCGCAGCTCGGGGCGTCGTCGTCGGGCCAGCCGAGCGTCGCGAACGGCCAGAGCGCCGAGCTGAACCAGGTGTCGAGCACGTCCTGGCGCACTCGCCGCTCCCAGGCGCCGCAGCGCTCCGGCGGCTCCTCGCCGACGTAGGTCTCCTCGCCGTCGCAGTACCAGACCGGGATCCGGTGGCCCCACCAGAGCTGGCGCGAGACGCACCAGGGCCGGATGCTCGCGCATCCAGTCGAGGTAGACGCGCTTCCACTGGGCCGGGCATGATCCGCACCTCGTCCGTCGCTCGACCGACCTCGATCGCGCGGCGCGGCCAGCTCGTCCATGCGGCAGAACCACTGCAGCGAGATCAGCGGCTCGATCCGCTCGCCGGAGCGGTGCGAGAACGGGACCGAGTGCGTGTAGGGCTCGCTCGCGCGCGGATCAGCCCCTGCTCGCGCAGCGCCGCGACCACGGCCTCCTGCGCCTCGGCCGGCGGTCAGGCCGGCGAAGCCGCTCGCCGCGCCTCGTCGGTCATCCGGCCGTCCTCGCCGATCACGCTGATCTCCTCGAGGCCGTGCGCGCGGCCGATCTCGAAGTCGTTGGGGTCGTGGCCCGGGCGTGATCTTCAGCGCCCCGGTGCCGAACTCGGGGTCGACGTGCTCGTCGGCGATGATCGGCAGGCGCGCGCCCGACCAGCGGCAGGATCGCGGTGCTTGCCGACCAGGTCCGCGTAGCGCTCGTCGTCCGGGTTGCACCGCGACGGCGGTGTCGGCGAGCATCGTCTCCGGGCGCACCGTGGCGACCGATCAGCACTCGCTCGGAGCCCTCGAGCGGATAGTCGATCGCAGTAGAGCGTGTCCGTCGACCTCGCGGTTCTCGACCTCGAGGTCGGAGATCGCCGAGCGCGAGCCCGGGTCCCAGTTGACCATGTAGTTGTCGCGGTAGATGTAGCCCTTGCTCGTAGAGCTCGCGCGAAGACGCGGTAGACCGCCCGCACGTAGCCCTCGTCGAGCGTGAAGCGCTCGCGCTCGTAGTCGCAGCGAGGCGCCGAGCCGCTTGTACTGCTCGATGATCGTCGAGCCGTACTCGCTCCTTCCAGGCCCAGACGCGCTCGACGAACGCCTCGCGGCCGAGCTCCTGCGCGCGAGTGCCCTCGGCCGGCCAGCTCTTCTCGACCACGGCCTGGGTCGCGATCCCGGCGTGGTCGGTGCCCAGGATCCAGAGCGTGTTGCGGCCGCGCATCCGGTTGAGCCGGATCAGCGCGTCCTGGATCGAGCCGTTGAGCGCGTGCCCCATGTGGAGCGCGCCGGTGACGTTCGGCGGCGGAATCGCGATCGAGTAGTTCTCCCCAGGGCGATCCCTCCGCGGGCGGGTGAAGCCAGCCGCCCTGCATCCAGCGCTCGAATACCTGCCGCTCCGACCGCCCCGGGGTCCCAGCCAGTGGTCGCGTCTCGAGTGTCTTTCGGCGCTCCGCGTCCACGCGGGCGATGTTAATCGCGCCCCGCCGCTGCGGCATAGGAGTCGGGCGGCCCGCCGTCGAGCGACTCGAGCGATGCCCAGGATCTCGCCCGACCCGGCAGACGAGCAAACGCTCCTCGTCGATCTCCACCCAGACGCCCGCCGCCGATGGGAAGACGACGTGGTCGCCGGCTGCACCGGCATGTCAACTCCCGCGCCCTCCCACCAGTCGAGACCGGGCCCGACGGCCAACCACGATCCCCGTGCTGGGGTGGCGGCTCGTCAATCCCCTGCGGCACGACGAGGCCGGACCTGCGCATGCGGTCCTGGTCCAGCCCTCTGACGACCACCGATCGAACAGGGGCCGGGCCTGATGAGCTGACCGCTTCGACGGGTTCACGGGACGATCGGTGCTCATGGGCCTGGAGGATAGTTCCGTGGTTCCGCTGAGGCACCCACAGAAGCCGCGGGCCAATCCGCCACAAACCGGAGGAGCGGATCCATGTCCGGGCCATTCATCTTCATCGCGACCAACAAACTACAGCGGAGGGGAAGCTCGACGACGAGACGGAGGCGGGTCCCCGGCCTCAGCGACTTCATCCAGGAACGAGCCTCCGGCTGATCGCGTTCAACGAGTACGCGAATCAGAGGGGCACGGAGGCGAAGGCGGGTCGTCCAGGTCCATCCCGACACCGACTCCTTCGAGTTCCACATGGGAGTGGTCCGGGAACGGGCGGAGCAGGCGTACGCCGAGACCCTGATGCCACGACGAGCGTCGCAGGTCTGCACGGATCCCCCAGTGACGGCATCCTCGAGATGCTGAGACAAGCAAGCGGGCGCGGCGCTTGCAGCGCTCAGCTGTCACACCCAGGACTATTCCTCCAGGCGCGGTTCAGCCAGCGCCGGGACGAGCTCTAGCCGGACAGCCCGGCAGCCTCGTAAGCGTCGCTTCCCAGGAGAAGAGAGATCTCGACTCGTGCGACGAGCGTGTCGCGGATCTCGACGAGACAGCCGAGCGGCGACTCAACCCGGTCCCCCGCTGCCGATGATTCGGCCCTCCCCGCTGGAGCAGGAGGATATCCGCCCATCCCCGCGTCCATCACCCGCTGGGGCATCACCCTGTACTCGTCGAAGAAGTTTGGTCCAGTAGGCCGACAGCGTGTCGATGCCGTCATGACCCTTGTAGAGCCGGTCCTCCAACCACTCCGGCGGGCCACCCATTCGACTCTGATGCAGGTAGGGAGCGCGGCCTCCACTCCCGTCTGTTGAAGGCGCTCGATCGCGTTCAGCATGGGAGCTGCCTCTTCCTCCAGCATCGTCCCACCGAGCATCGCGCCCCGCACGGGGCTGGACTACTCATTTGGGCCGATACCTAGCCGTCTGCTCGCCGAGCGCCGGGTCCTCGAGCACGGTCTCGTGCTCACCGGTGGCGTCGGTGACAAGCATCGGGCGCTGGCCCTCTCGATCGTCTCCTTGGTGACGACGCACTTCTTGACGTCGCGCGCGGCGAGGGCAGCTCGAACTGGACGTCGAGCAGGGTCTCCTCGAGGATCGAGCGCAGGCCGCGGGCGCCGGTCTCGCGCTCGAGCGCCTTGTCGGCGATCGCGCTCAGAGCGAGTCCGTCGGCGAAGACCAGCTCGATGTCGTCGAACTCGAAGAAGCGCTGGAACTGCCGGGCGAGCGCGTTGCGCGGCTCGGTCAGGATCGTGATCAGGTCGTCGCGGGTGAGCTGGTGGATCGCGGCGACGACCGGGCAGGCGGCCGATGAACTCCGGGGATCAGGCCGTACTCCATCAGGTCCTCGGGCAGGCACCTGCTCGAAGCACTCGCCGGTGTCCTGTCGTGCGTTGGACTCGATCGTCGGCGCCGAAGCCGACGCCGTGCTGGCCGATCCGCCGCTCGATCACCTTGTCGAGCTCGGCGAACGAGCCGCCGCAGACGAACAGGACGTTCGTCGTGTCGATCGTCAGGAACTCCTGGTGCGGGTGCTTGCGCCCGCCCTGCGGCGGCACCGAGGCCGTGGTGCCCTCGAGGATCTTCAGCAGCGCCTGCTGCACGCCCTCGCCGGAGACGTCGCGCGTGATCGACGGGTTGTCGGCCTTGCGGGCGATCTTGTCGATCTCGTCGATGTAGATGATCCCGCGTCTCGGCCTTCTTCGACGTCGTAGTCGGCGGCCTGGATCAGCTTCGAGCAGGATGTTCTCGACGTCCTCGCCGACGTAGCCGGCCTCGGTCAGCGCGGTCGCGTCGGCGATCGCGAACGGGACGTTGAGGATCCTGGCCAGCGTCTGGGCGAGCAGCGTCTTGCCGCAGCCGGTCGGGCCGAGCAGCAGGATGTTCGACTTCTGCAGCTCGATCGTCCGAGTCCTGTCGTCCGAGGAGGCCATCTGGACGCGCTTGTAGTGGTTGTAGACCGGCGACCGAGAGCGCGCGCTTGGCGGCCTCCTGGCCGACCACGTACTCGTTCAGGACCTCGTAGATCTCCTGCGGCTTCGGAAGGTTCTCGAGCTCGAAGCGTCGGCGGTGCGGTGAGCTCCTCGTCGATGATCTCGTTGCAGAGATCGATGCACTCGTCGCAGATGTAGACGCCGGGCCCGGCGATCAGCTTCTTGACCTGGCGCTGCGACTTCCCGCAGAAGCTGCAGAGGAGCTGCTCGTTCGATTCGGTGGGACGTGCCAGCGGAATTACTCCCTCTGGTCTCGCTTCGCCCGGCCGGCTCCTTCCTCGCTTTCGAAGCTTAGACGGCCGCCGGCCTCGGCCTGACTGCACACGAGACTACGCCGCGTAGCGGTCTGTTTCCTTCCGCCGTTACATCGAGCGGCCCGACATGGTCGCCGCCACCCGCCTAATCGGTAGGGCTACAACCCGCGGTCGATGACGCTAGCTGAGCGCCTCGATCACATCCCTTCGAGTGCGCGAGCGGAACCCTGTTCCCTCGAGCTCTATCCGCGAGCCGCTCTCGGGTGGATCAGCTCGAGGACGCGGACTGTTGACCCGCTGATGGACCTTCACTTCCAGTCCCGCCCGCTCCGGCCTTGAAGACCATCGTCGCCGGGTGTCCTGCTGCGCGACGTCCGTCGAAACCGTAGACACGCTTCCGCGGTCACATCCGATCGAGCATCCACTGCGGCATGCCGCTGCTCGCCTCGTTCGCCCGCATGCCTCCCGGCAACGCCGGCGACTCGCCGACGGCTTCGCCCACCGAGACCGCTGCCCCGCCGATCTGCCGCCCGCAAGACCGCCCGCGAACATCGAGCCGGTATGGCCTCGGGGTTGAAGGCTGGCCTGCGGCCAGGACCTGCTCATCAGCCTTCGCGAGGCGAGGGCCGCTGCACGCGCTGTCCATTCCTTCCTCGGACATCTCGAGCTGTAGCGATCCCAGGCCCGGAGATAGGCTCGGGTTGACTGGGCCGGCCGTTGACGTGGATCTCGAAGTGGAGGTGGCAGCCGACCGTCCGGCGCGTTGCCGGTCTGGCCGACGTGACCGACGATCTGCGCCGACGTGGACGAGGTCGCCGCTTATGGAAGGTCGAAGGATGGACCATGTGGGCGTACCAGTACCTTGCGCCTGCTCCCCAGGCCCCGGAGCACGATGTAAGTTGCCGTCGAGGCTTGCGGTCGTACGCGCGCTTGACGATCGTTCCGGTGACCGCCGCCGCGAGCGGCGTCCCGCATCGCGCGCGGTGACGTCGAAGCCCTTGTGGCCGGCGGCCACCGTCGCGCGGCGCGCCGAACTCGCCCACCGGGCCTCGGGTGCCGTGGGGACCTCGCACCGGGAAGAAGTGGCGGTGGAGCTCGACGCTCCCGGCCTCCTTCTGGTTGCCGCCGGCGACCGCGACCACGATCACGCGGTAGGTCCCGTCGCGCCACCGGCCGGCCGCCGTTCGTGAGGCCGTCCCAGCGCTCGACGTCAGGTCGCCTGCCGGGCGGACGCCTGCGGCACGTCGATCGGTCCGGACCTCGCCGCCCGAGCCGCGAGATCCGGATCGCCACGTCGGCGGGCGCGGAGCCGCTCAGCCGGTAGTCGATCCGAACGCCGTCGGCGCGAGTCGGTGAAGCCCCGCGCCGGGGAGACGGATGCCTTCTGGACGACCGACGTCCTCGGCGGTGGCAGGTGCCGCGAAGAGCGCGACCGACGAGAGCCGAGGAGGCAGTAGCGGGAGAAGCCTCAGCGGTGCTCGATCACGCGGTCGACGATGCTTGTACTCCTTCGCCTCCTCCGCGCTCATGAAGTAGTCGCGCTCGGTGTCCTTGCGCGACCTTTTCCAAGCGGCTGGCCGGTGTGCTTGGCGATGATCTCGTCGAGCCGCTGGCGGACGTCGATGATCTCCTTGGCGTGGATCTCGATGTCCGTCGCCTGGCCGCGAGAAGCCGCCCGAGACCTGGTGGATCAGGATCTTCGAGTTGGGCAGCGCCATCCGCTTGTCCGCGCGCGCCGCCCGCGAGCAGCAGGGCGCCCATGCTCATCGCGACGCCGACGCAGATCGTCGACACGTCGGGCTTGATGAACTGCATCGCGTCGTAGATGGCGAGGCCCGGCGTAGACCGAGCCGCCCGGCGAGTTGATGTAGATCGAGACGTCCTTGTCCGGGTCCTCGGACTCCAGGTGGATGCAGCTGGCGCGACGATCAGGTTCGCGATGTCCTCGTCGTCACCGGGGTGCCGAGGAAGATGATCCGCTCGTTGAGCAGGCGCGAGTAGATGTCGAACGCGCGCTCGCCGCGCGACGTCTGCTCGACCACCATCGGGACCAAGGGACTCATGGGGGCGTGAGCATAGCGACCGACACCGCGCGGGCCGGGCGCGGAGAATCCCCGAATGCGCGTCCGAAGGTGAGATCCTCACCGTCGGCCACTCGAACCACGAGGAGGGTGAGTTCGCTCGAGCTGGTCGCGGCGCTCGAGTCGATCGCCGACGTGCGCGCCGACCCCGCGTCGCGCCGACAACCGCAGTTCAACCGCTCCGCCGCTCGCCGCGGTCCATGCTGAGGCCGGGATCGGCTACCGCCAGCTCGGCGCCGACTCGGCGGCCGCGCGTCCAGCCGACAGGACGATCACCCAGCAGGCCTGGAGAGCGACCGAGGCCTTCCGCGGCTACGCGGACCACATGGCGACCGAGGAGTTCGAGGCGGGCCTCGGCCGATGCTCGGAGGAGCTGCGCCCGAGCAGCCGCACCGCCGTGATGTGCGCGGAGGCCGGCTGGACGCGCTGCCACCGCCGGCCTGATCGCCGACGCCCTCACGGCCCGCGTGGCTGGCGCGTCCTCCATCTCGAACCGACCGGACGCCTACACCGAACACGAGCTGACCGACTTCGCCGTCGTCGAGGACGGCACGTCACCTACCCGGCGCGCAGCAGACCAGCGCTGGGTCTCTAGGCCGGACGGCGCTCAGGACCGAACTTGGCCGGTCTCGATCCGGCTTGACCGTCTCCCCCTCGGGGGTTGAACCGAGAAACGCGCATCGTCCGCCGCAGCTTGCGGAGCTCCAGCGCCCTGGCGATGCTACCGTAGGCCGAGCAGGGCGAGCATCGAGCAGCGAAACGATCGACGATCACCTGCATTGATCGCCTCGACCTTCGACCCGCACCGGCAGAGCGCTGGCAGTAGCCAGTTGGAAGTGCATCGGCTAGTCGGAGCCGGGCGTCCAGAGCCGCCCCTTCTCCTCGCTGCTCCTTCTCCGGCGTCCAGATCTCCTCGCGCGCCTTCGCCTGCTCCAGCGGGATCGGATTCGCCTGCTCGGCGATCAGCTCGAGGGCGCGGCGCATCCGCAGGTCCTCCTGAGGAGCTCCTCGCGGCCCGACTCGCGGATCTCCTGCGAGCGCGTCCGCAGGCTCGGGATGGCCGTGGTCCTCATGGCCGGGCGGGATCTGCAGGGCCTCGAGCATGTCCTCCTCGGTGACCTCGATGTCCTCCGCGTTGGCGACCGCCTCCAGCACGGCCTCGCGCTTCAGCGCCTGCTCGGCATCCGGGCGAGCCTGCTCGATCATCTCCTCGCGCGTCTTGCCCTGGATTTGCAGGTAGATTCTCGGATCCATGCCCTGGCGGCTCAGCTGCCGCTCGACCCGCCGCCACATCTCCGCGGCCCTGGCCTCGACGACGGAGTCTGGGAGCTCGACCTTCGCCGTTGGCGACGGCGGCGTCGAGGGCGGCCTCGCGGAAGCGCTCGGCGATCTGGCCGTCGAGGATCTGCGCTGATCTTGCTCGGAGATGTCGTCGCGCAGCTCGTCGAGCGGTCTCGAACTCCGGATGCCTCGGCGGCGAAGTCGTCGTCGAGCTCGGGCAGCTCCTTCTCGCGGACCTCCTTCAACCTTGACGTCGAACTCGGCGGTCTTGCCGGCGACCTCCTCGGCCGGATAGTCGTCAGGGAACGGCACTGGTCGCCTGGCGCTCGTCGCCGGGCTTCGCGCCCATCGAGCGCCTGCTCCAGCTCGGGCAGAACTCGGCCCTCCCCCAGCTCGAGCAGGTAGTCGCGTCGCGGTGCCGCCCTCGAACGGCTCGCCGTCGATCTTGCCCTCGTAGTCGATCAGGACCACGTCCCCTGCCTTCGCCTCCCGCTCGACGGGATTCGAGCCGCGCGAAGCCCTCGCTGCAGGCGGTTGATCTCGGCCTCGACGGCCTCCTCGGAACCTCCGGCTCCGCGCGGCCGACCTCGAGGCCGCTGTACTCGCCGAGCTCCGCGCCCGGGCGCACGGCGACCTCGATCGAGAACTTCAGCGGCTTGCCCTCGTCGGGAAGGTCGGAGAGGTCGAGCTTCGGGTCGCCGACCGGGTTGACGCCGGACTCGAGCATCGCCCGCTCGTACCAGTCGCCGAGCGATGACTCGAGCGCCTGGGTCAGCACGGTCCTGGCGGCCGAGGCGCTGCACCACCATCTCGGCCGGCACCTTGCCCTTGCGGAAGCCGGGCATCTTCATGTCCTTGCCGAGCTGCTGCGCGGTCCGGTTGATGCTGCCCTCGACGTCCTGCGGGTCGACGTCGACGTCGACGCCGGACCCGCGAGTCGGGAAGCTCCTTTACCGTCGTCTCCATGGAGGAGACCACCTTAGACACCGGCAGTCGCGAGCGGGTGCCTCAGCAGCCGCGATCGGTGGCGTCCTGGCTCTACACCGGCGCGCCCGGGCGCGCTGGCGTCCTTCTCGATCGACCTCGGGCCTCTCGCTGTGCGGCGCTCGGCTCTGCGGTCGAGCCGTCGTCTCTGGCACCGGGATTCGAGGCCCAGATCTGCCGGCGGCGTAGCCGAGGATCGAGCGGTCGATCAGCCACTCCACCGGAGCGCGGTCGTCGGTGTATACCTCGCCGCCGGGGAGCCTCGGTCCGACCCGAGCTCGCCTGGGTCCGCGCGATCGTCTGCAGCTCGGCGGGCAGCCCTGGCCGCCATCTCCCGGAGGGCTGCCGCCGATCCTCAGCCCGCGCCGAGCATCAGCGTGTTCGTGTCCTCCATCGGGTCTCGCAGGACTGTGGGAAATGCGCTCTGCCCATCGTCCGGCCGACGACCTGCTCGAGCTCCGTCGACCCCGTCGGGTGCCCGACGTTCACGACGAGCACGCCGCCCGGCGCGAGCCGGTCGCGGAGCCAGCTCAGAAGAACTCCTCCGTCAGCCGAGGTGAGAAGGGGATGTACGGCTGTCGGTAGGCGTCGATGCGACGATCACGTCGTAGCCCCCGTCCGACAGCGCGCGCAGCCAGGGCCGGCGTCGCTCGTTGTGGATCGCGAGGTACGGCGAGTGCATGTCGAAGTAGCGCCGGGCGATGTCCGGCGAGCTCGGGATCGATCTCGACGCCGTCGATCTGCGCCGCTGGGAAGAAATGGCCGTATGCCGCGCCACCGTGCCGGCGGCGTTGCCGAGAATGCGCCACCCGCTCGGGGGCCCGGGTGAGAGTGGCGAACGGCAGGACGACCAATCCGTCCCAGTAGTCGCCGGTGAGAGAAGCTCCCGGGCCGATACAGGGAGTGCTCGGCGACGCCCTCGTTCAGCTCCAGCTTGCGGGTGCCGTCGGTCTCCTCACGACGCGGGCGTACTGGACGTCGGTCTCGGTCCTCGTAGATCACCTCGCTCCCCGGCGTCGGTCTCCGCCTTCACGGTCCCGACTGGGATCGCGAAGACTCCGGCCACTGCGGCGGGTACCGCCAGATAGCGCCAGCCGAGCCCTGCTGCGGCCACCACCCCCAGCGCGAGCGCGAAGACGAGAAAGGTGCGCTGGGTCCCGATGAACGGGATGAAGCAGAAGCGCGGCGGACATCGTCCCGACCAGCGAGCCGGCGGTCGAGATCGCGTAGAGCCGGCCGGCGCGTGCGCCCGAGGTGATCCATCATCGGGCGTCGCAGGCGGACCGCCCAGGGCGAGCAGGCTCCGAGCAGGACGACCGGAAGCGCGACCAGCGCCAGGACGCCGATCAGCGAGCCGACGAACGCGCCGGCCGAGATCGAGTCGAGCGCATCCACCGAGATGTCGAAGAACGGCCGGGCCGCGAACGGGACGACGGGCCAGCAGGATCGCGGCGGCGCCCAGACCAGGAGGCACAGCCCGCGCAGGTGCGGGTGGTCGTCTCCGAGCCGGCCACCCAACCAGTAGCCGGCCGAGAGCGAGACGAGAACGACCGCGATCGTGTTCGCCCAGACGATCGTCGACGCCCCGAAGTACGGCGCCATCAGCCGGGCGGCGGCGATCTCGGCCCCGAGACTGGCCATCCCGACGACGAAGACGAGGACGTAGAGGAACCGTGCCTCGCGCGTCACGGCGTTCCCTTGATGCGCTCCTCCAGCCGCGCGCCCTGCCCGGCGGCCGCGGCCCGGGCGGCGCGGGCGTCGCTCAGCGGCACGCCTCGCTGCTCGGCGAGATCGAGCAGGCGCTGGCGCTCGGTGTCCTGCTTCGCCCACTGCAGGAAGAGCCAGGCAGGAACGCCGAGGGTGACGAAGCCGCCCTCCACCATCATGATCACGCCGGCGATGCTCTGGTCGGTCACCGCCGAGATGTGCCACTTCGCCTCCCCGGCCGCGTAGTCGGGATAGAAGACCGAGTTCGACCACATGAGGACGTTGCCGAGCACGATCCCGGTGAATCGGACCCCGATCAGGTAGCCGATCTTCGCCGGGATGCCCGAACCACTTCGGCTGCGGCAGCGGCCCAACGCAGCGGCATCCACATCAGCACTCCGAAGCCGATGAAGCAGGCTGTGCTGCAGGGCGTGGACCGCGCTGTGCGTCGGTGCGCCGCCTGGTAGAGGAACGGGCGCGTGCCAGACGTAGAGGTCGATCGCCCAGAGCGGCAGCGGCCACGAGCGGATGCGCCAGATGCCGCATCCAGCCGAGCCAGCGGTTGGCGAGCAGCGGCTGCAGCAGGGGCCCGGTCAGGCCGAGCACGATCAGGTAGCGCGCCCGAGATCGCCCATCAGCAGGTGCTGGATCATGTGGGCGAAGACCGAGCTCGTCGTCGATCCGCCCGAGCGGTGAGATGAACGCGACCGCGATCAGGCGCCAGGCCGGAGGCGAAGCAGACGATCCGCCAGGTCGGGACCGGCCGTCCCTCCTGAGAGAGGGTCAGCGCTGCGGAACAGCGAATAGGCCGTCGCCGACCAGGGTGAGCGCCGCGACCTGGAGCGGCTCGAAGACCGGACCGCCGACGTGGCGCGATGGGAACACGTCATCGAGGCTCAGATTAGAGCCAGTCGATGCGTCCTGAAGAAGCTGGACCAGGCGCGCACCACGCAAAGCCGCCATCAGCGCCGAGCGCATAGGCGATAGCCGTAGTGCCAGTGCAGCTCGGGCATGTGTGTCGAAGTTCATGCCGTAGACCGAGGCGATGAAGGTCGGCACGGCGACGATGCCGCAGACCGCCGAGATCCTCTTGACGACCTCGTTCTGGCTGACGCTGACCAGCGAGAGGTTCGCCTGCAGCACGCTGGTGAGGAGCTCGCGCTGCGAGCTCACCTGCTCGTCGACGCGGCTGGGCGTGGTCGGCGACGTCGCGGAAGTAGCTGCGCAGCTCGTCGGGGACGCGCTCGAACCCGCCCTGCTCCAGGGCTCCGAGTGGGTTGAGCAGCGGCCAGACCGCCCGGTGGAACTCGATCACCTCGCGCTTCAGGTTGTAGATGCGCTGGCCGTCGGGGCCGGGATGTCGTCGTCGAAGACGTCCTTCTCCACCTCCTCGATGTCGTCCTCGATCGCGTCGGCGACCGGGAGGTAGTCGTCGACGACCTTGTCGAGGACGGCCCAGACCGCCGACGCGGCCCCGAGCTGCAGCAGGTCGGGACGATGCCTCGAGCCGCTGCCGGGCCGTATGCAGCTCGCTGCCCGGCCCATGCCGGACGGTGATCACGTAGCCCGGGCCCGGCGAAGACGTGAGATCTCGCCGAAGTGGACCTCCTCGCGGTCCTCGTGGTAGTGCGCGGTCTTCAGGACGACGAAGACGTCCTCGTCGTAGTCCTCGATCTTCGGGCGCTGGTGGGCCTGCGACGCGTCCTCGACGGCGAGCTCGTGCAGCCCGAAGAGCTCCTGCAAGCTGCTCCAGGTCGCCCGGGCTCCGGCTCGTGGATGCCGATCCAGACGAACTCGCCCGCGCCCGCGCGTCTGCGCCTGAGCTCCGCGGCCTCGCTCAGGCGTCAGCGCCTCCTCGTGCTGGCGCACGCCGTCCTTTGTAAGTGGGCGCTGTCGACGATCATCGTCCGGCTCCGGGTCCCACTTCCTCTTGCCGTGTTTCTTCACGGCCCGGCGCGGAACCACCAAACTAGCGATAGATGTCTCACGAGCTCGGCCGACAGGGCATCCCGAATCGACGGCGGCGGTGACCGCCTCCTAGTCGCCTCGTTCTGGCCGAGCAGCCTCCGGGCGAGTCGTCCATGGCGCAGTCGAACTTATCGCCCCTGCCCAGGTACGAGGCGATCGCGATCGGGTCGCCCGGTACCGCGCGCGTCCGGGGCGAGGGTGGTGGCACTCGCAGGAGCTGCGCAAGACGAGCCCCATGTAGATGTGCGCGGTCATCCGTGTCGCGATCCGAGCCGAGCTGTTTGCCCGGTCCCAGCGAGCCGTGCCAGACGTGAAGTCGTCGCCGCCCGCCGTCGATCCCTCCTCGTCGGTGAGACCAAGCCGAGGAAAATGTCGCGCTGGCCGCCTGCATCAGCCGCTATGATCCTCGGACGACCCGCTGGCTCTTGTGCTGCAGCGGCTGCCGCTCGCAGAGGGGCGCGAGCACCGAGAGGCTGGGCTTCCTTGACCTGCAGGAACAGTGGATCGTTCAGGAGTCGCTGCCGGAGCATCAGGACGATCCAGCAAATCAGGTCCCGATGCTGTCCGACGCCGACCACGCTTGCGGGCGACGTCGACGAAGCGGTAGCGGTAAGCCGCCGACGTCGATGCTGGTGGCAGAGTGGTCCTCGGTAGTTGATCCGACGCAGACGTCGACCAACCCGGCCTGGACCGCCTCGTGCTGCGTTCTGCGGCACGAGCTCCCAGATCGGGACGATCAGCGGAGGGTCGCTGACGATCCGCAGCTCGCCGTCTACCTCCTGGGTGAGCTTGGTGAATGCCTCGCAGGCTGTCCTTGCTTCGGCCTTGGCCATTCGCTTCCGTTCGAGGCCTGCGCGACGACCTTGGGCTCACCGTAGCGGCGGTACTGCTCGATGACCTCGATGTCGACTCGGCTCGTACCAGACGTCGAGGTTGCGCTCTGCCGGCCAGCCGCCGCATCGCCTCCCGGTATGCCCGGGCCGCCGCGGTCGACCACTCTCGGCCGCTCCGCTTCGCGAAACCGCGATCGCGGCCGGCGACCGCGAAGCTCGCGGCAAGCCGCTTCACGTCCCACTCCGAACGGTCCGGGCAGCGTCTCGTCGAAGTCGTTGATGTCGAAGACCAGCCGCCGGTCGGGCGCAGCGAAGACGCCGAAGTTGGAGAGGTGGGCGTCGCCGCAGAGCTGCACATCTGAGCCCAGACCGCGGGCGTCACGCCGCAGGTCCGCGCGCCATCGATCGCCCGCCGCCCCGCGATAGAAGGTGAACGGCGAGACGAGCATCCGCCCGTGGCGAATGCAGATCAGCCGCGGAACGCGGTCTCCGGTCCTGCTCTTCGAGGATCTCGACAGGGTCCGGCGATCCGGATCCCGGTTCCCACCGGCCCTGGATGGAGCGAGGCGCACCGGCGACGAGCGGCCTGTGCCGGCGGACTCCCGCTCGCTGGAAGTGAGTGGTCTCAGTCAAGTAGGACCTCACAGCCTCTCACCAATCGCGCGGGTATTCGGCAATCAGGGCAGAGCAGCTTCGATCTCGCCGATTGCGGCACGCCTGGGCGTCGCTCACCCGCTCGCCGCTGAGGCCCATAGAACCTCCTTGCGGGCCTACTGCACCCGCTCCGGCCAGGCCGACGGATGAACTCCCGGTACTCCTCGACCTCCTCGTCGCTCGCCTTTGTCTTGAGCACCGAGATCGCTGCCTGACGTCTGTCGAGGTTGTGCTGCTTGAGCTCGTCAGCGAGAGCCAGGCGCGGGCGCGGTCCATCTCCGGCTTCGTCGCGGCGATCTCGTCGAGCAGCTCGCTGTCGCCGTGCTGCTTGCGGGCCTCGGTGAACGCCTTGGCCATCGAGAAGGTCTCCCGAATCGACCGCCCCGGTCCGGAGAGGATCCGACGAGGTCCGCGCTCGGCGGCGCTCGAGGATCGTCTTCCACCTCCTCCTCGGTGAAGTCTGCCTTGCCGGTCATCGCCCTGGAGTGTCTCGCAACTCAGCCAAGCGTCGTCGGCCGGTACCCAGGCGGCGTCCATGTCGACCCGCGCGCCCTGAACGGAACGCCCTCCGCCTTCGAGCAGCCTGGCGCTGTCCATCGTCTCTTGGCGAGCGAGCCATCGGCGCGGACCACCCGATGCCAGGGCACGCTCGGGTCGTGGCAGGCCGAGAGGACCTGCCCGGCGAACCGCGGCGCCCCAGGCGAAGATCGCCGTAGGTCGTGACGTGTCCTTCGGGGATCTGGCGGATCCGCTCGAGGACCTCGCGTTCGCGAGGCCGATCTCAACTCAGCCGCCATGAGGTCCAGATGCCGGCGAGAGCCGCAGGCAGCGCGGCGGTGAGGCCAAGGACGGCCGCCCGGCGCTCCGAGGTCCCAAGTGCCATTCCGAAAGCGAGCGTGTCCCCGGCGTCGGCGGCGGCGTTCGCCAGCGTCGCCGCCCGGAGGCGGTCGCGATCGTCGAGCGCGGCGAGCGTCGCGATGCCGAGTACGAAGTCCCGCACACCGGCGACTCGGCTGACCGCCACCAGTGGCCGGGTTGACCTCCTCGAAGCCGAGCATGCGCGCAGACCGCTGCGGCGCATGCCAGCAGGCCGAGGCCGATTTACCACACGGCCGAGGCCGGAAGCGAGCTGACCAGGCGCGGACATCCGCAGACACACGGCGAGCCTACGCGATGGCGGCCGGCGGGTCGGAGGATCTGTCGGGGGCCGTCGATAGCTTCCGCGCGCAGCTGGCTGGCGCTGTTGTTTCGTCCGAAGAGAGGGTTCCATCGTGAAGCTGGTGATCGGCATCGTCCGGCCCGAGAAGGCCAACGACGTGCTGGAGGCGCTCTACCGAGCTGAGGTCCGTGGAGTCTCGATGAGCCGGGTTCAGGGCCACGGCGGCGAGCTCGACCGCGTGGAGACCTACCGCGGAACGACCGTGAAGGTGGAGCTCTCCGACAAGGTCCGCTTCGAGATCGCCGTGACCGATCCGTTCGTCCAGCCCACCATCGACGCCGCTCTGCGAGGGCGCGCGGACCGGCGAGGTGGGCGACGGCAAGATCTTCGTCGTCCCGCTGCGAGCGGGCGGTCCGGATCCGCACCGGCGAGACCGATGAGGCCGCTGTGACCCCGGTGGATGCCTGATGGACGCGCCGATACTCGCCGCAGGCAGCCCAGATCGACACCGGCGACACCGCGTGGATGCTGGTCGTCGACCGCGCTCGTCCTGATGATGACGCATCGCGCTGGGGCTCTTCTACGCCGGCTCGGTCCGAGCCAAGAACGCTCTGAACACCTTCATGATGAGCGTCAGCGCCATCGCGATCGCGACGCGTCGCCTGGGCGCTGATCGGCTACTCGCTGGCCTTCGACGGCACCGGGGATCTGATCGGCGGGCTCGAACTACGTGGGGCTCCACGACGTCACCTTCGCGCCGCGCGATGGGACCACGATCCCCCACCTGGTGTTCTTCGCCTTCCAGGCGACCTTCTGCATCATCACGGTGGCGCTGATCTCCGGCGCGGTCGTCGAGCGGATGCGCTTCGGCGCCATGCCTGGTGCTTCGCGGCGCTCTGGTCGGTGCTGGTCTATTCCGTGCTCGCCCACTGGGGCTTCGGCGGCGGCTGGCTGCAGGAGGGTGGGACGCTCGACTTCGCCGGCGGCATCGCGGTCGAGATGGCCTCGGGCTTCTCGGCGCTGGCGGCCGCGATCGTCGTCGGGGCCCGAAAGGACTACGGCCGCGATCGGCACTCCTGCCGCACAACGCGGTGCTGCGTGCTGCTCGGCGGCGGGCTGCTGTGGTTCGGCTGGTTCGGCTTCAACGGCGGCAGCGGCTTCGGACCGGAGATCCGAGCGTGCTGGCGTTCACCAACACGCTCCTGTGCCCCGCATGCCACCCTGCTCACCTGGTTCGATTCTCGACCTGATCCGCGGCAGGAAGGTGACGGCGGTGGGCGCCGCGACCGCGATCATCGTCGGCTGCGTGCTGATCACGCCCGCGGGCGGCTTCATCAGCCCTGGCTGGGCGATCGTCCTCGGCGTCCTCGGGGCCATGTCCGGTCTACTTCGGTGATCGTCTACCGGCCGCGGACACGGGTCGACGAGACCCTTGACGTCCTCGCCGCCCACGGCATCGCGGGCTTCACTGGGGATCCTCTTCATCGGCTTCGTCGCCCAGCAATCGTGGAACGGCATCTCCGACGGCTGGTTCTACGGGAACATCAGCTCAGCTCGGGGACCAGGCCCTGGCCGCGCTGGTCGACGCCGCTCTACGCGTTCGGGATGACCTTCATCCTGCTCAAGGCCATCGGCGCGGTGATGCCGCTGCGCGGCCCGGAGCACGACGAGTCGATCGGCATGGACTCCATCTACCACGGCGAGGAGGCATACGCCGAGCGGCGAGGGCGCGATCCTGGTCACGCCCGAGGCCGGCGGCGGAAGTACCCGTGCCGGTGGCCCAGCCCTAGAAGGCCGCTGCGCTACTCGTACGCCAGCGCCTGAAGCACGTCGAGCCGGGCGGCACGGCGGGCCGGGGCGATCGCCGCCAGCACCCCGGCGAGCGCGGCGACGACCAGGATGAAGACGAGCTGGCCGACGGGGTAGCTGAGCACTGAAGCCCTGGTCCTGCAGCGGCACCGACAACAGGGCGGCGAAGATCAGGCCGAGAATCATGCCGAGCACCGCGCCGATCAGCGCGGTGATCACCGACTCGTAGCGGATCATGCGTCGGACCTGGCGGCGCGACATGCCGATCGCCCGCAGCATGCCGAGCTCGCGGGTGCGCTCGTAGATCGAGAGCGCCAGGGTGTTGGCGATGCCGAACAGGCTGACCACGATCGCCAGCGAGAGCAGGGCGTAGACGAGCCCGAGCAGCGGATTGATCTGGTCCTCCTGGTTCTGCTTGAGCTCCTGCTGGTTCATCACCTCGGCGGTGGGGAACCGCCTGCTGAGCAGCCCGTCGATCCGGTCCTGGACCGTGCGACGCATCCGCGCCCGGCGCCAGCTTCACGAAGTCGAAGGTGTCCTGGGTGACGGCGAAGTCCCGGCCATCGCCCCCTGGGTGACGACCGATGCTGCCGAGCAGGTCGGCGTTGTCCTTGACCTCGCCGACGATCCTGAAGCTCGCCCGGTTCCCGGTCTGGCCCAGCGTCTGAATCGTGTCCCCCACTTCGAGCCCGTTGGAGTCGGCGAAGCGTCTTGTCGATGATCGTCTGCGTAGTCGGTCAGGTTGCGCAGCGTCTGCTCGCTGGTGTCGCCCTGGAAGTCGAGCTTCAGGACCGTGAGAAGCGGTGGCCGGGTCGAGGCCCGTGGCCCGTGGCTTGCCCCCACTCCGTCGATCTTGATCTGGGTGGCCTGCAGCGTCGAGACCGTCTGTACGCCGGGCACCTGGCGGACGGTCGCCGCGATCGCCTTCGGGATCGGGTCGAGAAGCCGTTGGTGTTCTGGATCTCCGAGCTCGCCCTGGAAGCTGTTGTCGATCGCGGCGGCGATCGAGGCCTTGAGCCCGGCCGCGAATACGGTCACGAACGAGACCAGCGCCAGCCCGATCATCAGCGCGGCCGCGGTGGCCGCGGTGCGGGACGGGATTCCGCTGCGAGTTCTCGCGCGCCAGCCGGCCGGTGAGCCCGCGCAGCCTCTCGAGCGGTGCCCCGATGACCCGGCCAGCGGCCGCACCAGCCGCGGGCTGTAGAGCGAGACGCCGAACAGCACCACCGCGGCGCCGCCGCCGAGCAGCAGCGCCGCATCCGCCGGTCTTCTGGTTCGCCGAACAGCCCGATCAGGACCAGGGCCAGCCCGCCGAGCATCAGAACCCAGGCGATGATCGCTGTGACCATCGAGCGGCGGCGGCTGGCTGTGAGGTCGAGGTTCTGCATCGCCGCGATCGGCGGCACCCGGGTCGAGCGCAGGGCCGGGTTGAGAACGGCGATCAGAGGTCACTGCGATGCCGATCACCACCGAGACGATCACGGTCCGCGTCGCGACGACCAGTGCCGTGGTCGGCAGGCCGATCCCGAGCGCATCGAACAGCGACTCGATGCCCTTTGCGAACAGCAGGCCGCCCAGAACCCCAGCCACCGCGCCGACCAGGCCGATCAGCGCAGCTTCGACGAACACCGGAGGCGAGCACCTGTCTGCGCGACGCGCCGAGTGTGCGCAGGAGCCCGTACTCGCGGATCCGCTGCGACACGGTGATCGAGAAGGTGTTGAAGATCACGAAGGCGCCCGACGATCAGCGCCACGGCCGGCGAACACGCCGAGGAAGATCGGCAGGAAGCTGAGCGCGTCGTGGATCTCGCTCGGATGATCGGTTTGCGTTCTGCTCCGCGGTCTCCACCCGGAGCGCTCGGCGGCACCACCTCGCTCGATCCGCGCCTTCAGCTCGTCCGGAGAGACGTCGGGGTTGAGCGCGACCGAGATCTGGTTGAAGCTGGCCCACGTTGCCGGTGATGAACTGCGCCTCCGGCAGCGTGAGCTGCAGCGATGCTCGCGCCGCCGAACGATGTGCCACTCCGAGCTCGGTGAGACCGACCAGCCGGTAGGTGCGGGCGCTGGCGCTCGCCCGCGATCCGGATCGGGTCGCCGATCGAGAGGCCGGCGTCGTCGGCCGCCGCCTTGTCGAGCGATGGCCTCGTGGGCGTTGGTCGGTCGGTGTCCGTCGACGGTCTTCAGGACTCGATGCTGCGGCGGCAGCACCGCGGAGATGAACTTGGAGCGAACTGTGTGCCGACCTCCTCGTCGCCATTGAAGATGCCGCCGCCGGTGAAGATCGTCGCCGGCGGCGAGCCTCACCCCGGGCACCGCGCGCACCTGCTTGCAGGACCCCGGCGGGGAAGCTGCGTGGAGGTGTTGCGTCTGCTGGGTGACCGGCTGCTTGCTGGTGATCACCACCGAGGTGCCCTTCAGCGAGTCGCTGAAGATCTCGTCGAAGGCCTTGTTGATCGTGTCGGTGATCACGTAGGTGCCGGCGATCAGCGAGACGCCGATCGAACACCGCGACGGTCGTGCCGCAGCGCGCGCAGCTTGCGCGCCCAGAGGCTCTTGATCGGCGACGCTAACCAAGCTGCTTCATCAGCTCGATCACGTCGTCGGTCGAGCCGGGCGCGGCGTCGGAGACGATCTCGCCGTCGCGCAGGGTGAGCAGGCGATCCGCGTAGGCCGCCGCCTCCGGGCGTGGGTGACCATGACCACCGTCTGGTCGAACTCGTCGACCGCCTGCCGGAGCAGCCGCAGGACGTCCTCGGAGGCCTTCGAGTCGAGGTTGCCGGTCGGCTCGTCGGCGAACACGACCGCCGGCCGCGAGACCAGCGCCCGGGCGACCGCGACCCGCTGCTGCTGGCCGCCGGAGAGCTCCGGAGGGCAGGTGCGTGCGGCGGTCCTGCAGGCCGACCGTGTGCAGCAGCTGCTCGAGCCAGGCCTTGTCGGGCTTGCGGCCGGCGATCGACAGCGGCAGCACGAGGTTCTCCTCCGCCGTCAGCACCGGCAGCAGGTTGAAGAACTGGAAGATGAAGCCGAGCTTGTCGCGGCGCAGCTTGGTCAGCTCGCCGTCGTCGAGCGCGGTGATGTCGGTGCCGTCGATCAGCACCGTGCCCGCTGGTCGGGCGGTCGAGCCCGGCGAGGACGTGCATCAGCGTCGACTTCCCGGAGCCCGACGGCCCCATGATCGCGGTGAAGCGGTCGCGCTCGAAGTCGACGCTGACGTCGCGAAGGGCATCGACGGCGGCGTCGCCCTCGCCATATCGCCGGCTGACGTCGATCGCCTGCACGATGGGACGCTCGGCCGCCACCGCCGTGCCGTCCGCGCGCGCCTCTGTCTGCTCATCCACTGATCGGTCATCCGTGACAACCCCGCGCGTTTGAAGGACCGGTTCGCAAGCTAGCGATTCGGATCGGTCGGTGTCCATACTGGATGACCCTGATGTGGGCCGAGGGAACGATCGGGGCAGCTCGGGTTGCCCGCCGGGGCCGAGTTCGCCGGCTTCAGGATCGAGCGCACGCTCGGGCACGGCGGGATGGGAATCGTCTACCTGCGCCCGAGAGGTCCGGCTCGACCGGCGATGTCGCGCTGAAGGTGATCAGGACGGAGCTCGCCGAGGACGAGCGACTTCCGAGCGCGGTTCCGTCGAGGAGATCGCGCACCGCAGCCTCGATCGAGCATCCGCGGGTGGTCACCGTCTTCGGCGCCGGCGAGCGCGACGGCCTGCTGTTCGTGTCCATGCGATACGTGCCCGGGCGCGACCTCGGGCGGCTGACCGCGGCCCGACGGCCCGCTGCCCGCCGACGAGGCGGCCTCGCTGATCGCCGAGGTCGCCGACGGACTGGACGCGGTCCATGCAGCCGGCCTCGTGCACCGCGACGTCAAGCCCGCGAACGTGCTCGTCGGAGAACCCGGGCCGAGCTGACGACGGCCCGGCGGCGTTCCTGACCGACTTCGGACTCGGCGAAGATCGCGGCCTCGACGAGCGGGCTGACCGCCACCGGCGAGGTGATCGGCACGGTCGACTACATGGCGCCGGAGCAGATCGAGGCGCGCCGGGTCGACGCGCGGACCGACGTCTACGCCCTCGGCTGCGTCCTCTTCCACGCGGTCACCGGCGAGGTCCCGTTCCCGGAGCGGGAGAGCTCGGCCAAGATGTGGGCCCACCTCAACGAGCCGCCGCCGGTCCGGCCCGCGGCGACGGTCGAGCTGCACTCGACCCCGTGATCCGCCGGGCGATGGCCAAGGACCCATGCGGACCGGTTCCCCTCCGCCGGCGACCTCGGCCGAGCGGCCGTGGCCGCGACCCGCGGCGAGGCGGTCACCGAGCCCGAGCACCCTGGTCGGCGTCGGGGAGGCCGCGCCGGCTGCAGAGACGATCCCCCTGCCCGCGGCGACGGCGCCCACCGAGCGCCAGCGCGCGCGGGGGCGCGGACGCCGCCGCCTGCGCAGGGTCGTGATCCCGCTGATCGCGCTGCTCGTCGCCGCCGCCCTCACCTTCGGCGCGCTGATCGTGGTGCCGAGGCTGACGATTCGGACAACCCCGCACCCAAGCCGAACGGCGTCACGGTCCCTTCGCTCGTCGGTCAGCCGCTGGATGCCGCCGAGCGGCGGCTCGACGACCTGGGACTAGCGCTCGACCGAGGAGGGCGGCGGGATCTTCGGAGTGCTGATCCCGTCCGACTGGGAGTCTGCGCGACCTCGCCCTCGGCGGACTCGACCGTCCGCCCGGGCGCAACGGTCCGGCTGCTGATCGACCGCCCCGGCGCTCGCTGAGTATCTGTCCGGATAGCCCTTACGCGTCCCGAGGGCGTAGTACTGCGGAGCCAAGAGCCCCACCGGGATCCGGCCCGAAAGGAGAGCTCATGGCCACAGCCACTCTGTCGAAGGGAGATGCTGGAAGCGCACCCTGGCCGGCTCAGCTCGACCGCGATGTCCTGGCCCGCTGCATCGACGAGTGCCTCGCCTGTGAGCAGTCGTGTACAGCGTGCGCCGATGCCGAGCGTCGCCGGAGGACGACGTCGACGATCTCCGCAGATGCGATCCGCCTCTGCCTTCGATTGTGCGCGACGTTTGCGACGCGCCACGGGCCGTGTCCACGCGGCAGACCGGAGTACGTCGCCGCAACCGCCTCGCGCGCAGGTGTCCTCGTGCAGGGAGCTGTGTCGCGCTCTGCGCCGAGGAGTGCGAGGCGCCATGCCGACCATCACGAGCACTGCCGGATCTGCGCCGAGCGAGTGCAGGCGCTGCGAGGAGGCCTGCTCGGCGGTACTGGAGGCGATTGACTGACGATGCCTGCCGAAGAACTCAAAGATGCCCTGCAGGACACGAGCGAGGTCGACCTGACGGTCACGGGTCGCAAGATCCGGACGCGAGAGCTCGCGTCCCATCTGGTTCGTACGAGGAGGGACCGGTTGCCGCTGCTCCCGCGTGAGCGGTTCAGCGAGCAACTGGTACCGGAACCTCCTGAAGACGCCGGAGGTCGGGCTGGCGGCCGATGGAGCGGAGGTGCGAGCGAACGCCGAGCCGGATCGAAGATGACGCGGCCATAGCGGACACCCTCGGAGAAGTTCAGCGCGAAGTACGGCGCCGATCAGGTCAAGAAGTACTACCCGAACCAGGACGCCGCGGTCGGAGGTTCCGCTCGGCTAGTCGACCGACGAAGGCCTGGCTGGGGTCGCCGTGACGGCCTTCGCCTCTTCAGCAGGATCGACGTGGGGCAGTGGCACGCCGGCGACCTCGTAGGCCTCCGGCTGGTCGAGCGTCTCGTGCTCCAGCAGCGCGTTGGCGAGGGCGTCGAGTTGGTCGCGATCGCTCCTCGAGGAGCTTGATGACGTCCCGCTCCGCCTCCTCGACGATTCGCCGCACCTCCTCGTCGACCAGCTCCTGGGTCGGCTCGCGAGGCAGGCATCGCGCCGGGCAGCAGCGGGCCATCCTGGCGGCCGTCGGTGACGGCGATCGGGCCGACCGCGTCGCTCATCCCCCAGCGGCCGACCATGCCGCGGGCGACCTGCGTGAGGTTCTGGATGTCCGGACTCCGCGCCGGTCGACAGGTCGTCGAAGACGACCTTCTCCGCCGCGCGGCCGCCGAGCGCGACCTTGATCTGCGCCGATCGAGCTCGTCGCGGCGGTAGTTGTAGCGGTCGCTCTCCGGGGTCGAGAGCGTGACGCCGAGCGCCTGGCCGCGCGGGATGATCGAGATCTTCCGCACCGGGTCGGCGCCCGGGGGTGAGCATGCCGACCAGGGCGTGGCCGGACTCGTGGTAGGCGGTGCGCTCGCCGGTCCGCGTCCGGTCATCACCACCTGGCGCTCGGCGCCGAGGAGGATCTTCTCGATCGCGTCGGTGAAGTCGCGCTGCTCGACGCTTGGTGTGGTCGCGGCGGGCGGCGAAGAGCGCGGCCTCGTTGACGAGCAGGCGCGATGTCGGCGCCGGTCGACCCCGGCGATCGAGGCCGCGATCCGGTCCGAGGTCCACGTCGGGCGCCAGCGGCACCGACCGGCGTGTGGATCTTCGAGGATCTCGACGCGGCCCGTGCGGTCGGGCGGGTTGACCGCGATGCGCCGGTCGAAGCGCCCGGGCGCAGCAGCGCCGGGTCGAGGATCTCGGGGCGGTTCGTCGCGCCGAGGACGATCACGTTCGTGCCGGGCTCGAAGCCGTCCATCTCGGTGAGGATCTGGTTGAGCGTCTGCTCGCGCTCGTCGTTGCCGCCGCTGAGTCCCGCCACGTTGCCCGAGCGCGAGCGCCCGATCGCGTCCAGCTCGTCGATGAAGACGATCGCCGGCGCCGCCTCCTTGGCCTGCTTGAAGAGGTCGCGCACCCGCGAGGCGCCCACGCCGACGATCGCCTCGACGAACTCCGAGGCCGACGACGAGAAGAAGGCGGCGTGCGCCTCGCCCGCGACCGCGCGGGCCAGCAGCGTCTTGCCGGTCCCGGGCGGCCCGTAGAGCAGCACGCCGCGCGGGACCCGCGCGCCGAGCTTCGTGTAGCGCTGCGGGTTCTTGAGGAAGTCGACGATCTCGACGAGCTCGTCCTCCGGCGTCGTCGATGCCGGCGACGTCGTCGAAGGTGACTCGCTCCTGCTCGCCGGGCTTGACCCGCCGTGCGGTCGAGCGGCCGAAGCCGCCGAGGACGCCGCCACCGCCCACCCATCTGGCGGCGGATGAGCCAGATGAAGAAGCCGATCAGCAGGATCGTCGGGCAGGAAGCCGAGGCAGGAGCGTGCCGATCAGCGAGCGGCCGGAGTCCGGCGGGTTCGGCGTTGATGACGACGTTGTGCTGGGCGAGCAGCTGCGTGACCGAGCTGTGATCGATGAAGGACGGCACCTCGGTCTTGAAGTCCTTGTCCACCGTGACCGGCTTGGCGTCACCAGGCGGGTCGTAGGTCGCCTCGTTCTTGAGCGTCGCCCTCGATCGAGTCGCCCTGCGAGCTGATGTCCTCGACGTTGCTGGCCGTGACCTGGTCGACGAAGAACGGCTGGTACGGGACCGCGCGCGGCACGACTCGCCGGGCCGCTGGTGAGGAACGAGATCACGGAGGTTCACCGCCAGCAGCCCGACGAGGAACGCGATGAACGTCTGCTCCGCGGGAATCATCGGCGGCTTCTCCTCCGGCGGTGCCCCTCGCCCGTCGGAGGCCGGATCCACGCGCCACCCCTTCGGGTGCGTCTTCGGCGGAGGTGTTCTGTTGGCGGGCGAGTCGGGGCAGAGGGTCAATCTGCTTCCGCGACCGATCCCGGAGCCTAGGCGTCCGGTTTGAGGACCCCAGCTCAGGAATTGCTGTCCCCGGCGCGAGCGGACTTGCCCAGTGTGCCGGCTGGTGCGCTCGGCTCTGAGCAGCACCAGCGCGGCACCCAGGGCCAGGAGCGACATCCCCAGCGACCAGATCATGGTCGTGCCGCGAAGGCCGTGGCCGAGGGCTCGCCGATCTGCGCCGCGCGCTCGTGGAGAGGGCGGAGCGAGTTCCTCCGGCACGCCGCTGACGCCATATGAGCCGTTGCCCGTGCTGGAGCACCACCGCCAGGAGCGCGGTGCCGATCGAACCGCCGATCTGCCGCAGGGTGTTGAGCGCGGCGGTGGCACGCGGGACCTGAGAGGAGTCGAGCATCGCGTAGGCCGCAGCGGTACTGGGCTGGATCGAGGCGCCGCAACCCCAGCGCCGCGCACGAAGAGCACGGCTCCCAGCAGCGCGAACGGCGTGTGGTTGGTCACGAACACCAGTGGCAGGTGCTGCCGAGGACGATCAGACTGCAGCCTGCGACCACCACCGGCCGCCCGCCTAGGCGGTCGGTCAGACGACCGCTGATCGGCAGCATCACTAGCCGCTCCGAGGCCCTGCGGAGCCAGCAGCAGGCCGGCGTTCAGCGCACTCGGCTGGTCGACCTGGGGTAGTAGAGCGGCAGCACAAGCAGCGATGCCGAAGAGGGTTCCACCGAGGAGAAAGGTGGTCGATGGTGGCGGCGCTGGAAGCCCCGCGACCGGAACAGCCGCACGTCGATCAGCGGTCGCGCCACCGCAGGCTGCATGCCAGACGAATAGCCCGACCAGGTGCAAGCCCGGCGACGATCGGGCCGAAGGCGATCGGGTGACCGATCCCGCCGTGGCTCTCGGTCTCCGAGAGGCCGAAGACGATGCCCGCGAGCCCGGGGCTCAGCAGCGCGGCACCAACCCAGTCGAGGGCACCGGCGTCGGCGCGGCCCGCGTCCGCTCGTAGCAACCGGGCTGCGGCGGCGATCGCCAGGACGGCGATCGGGACGTTGACGACGAAGATCCACTGCCATGCCGCGTTGTCGACGATCAGCCCTCCGATGATCGGCCCGAAGATCGGCCCGGAGCAGAATCGGCACCCCGACCAGCGCGAGGGCCCGTCCGCATGCTGCGGTCCGCGCTCTGCGCGATCAGGGTGAACCCGACCGGCACCAGCATCCCGCCGCCGATTCCTGCACGACCCGAAAGGCGATCAGTTCGCCAGCCGACGTCGCCAGGGCGCAGAGTGCCGAGCCGACCGCGAACAGGGCGATCGAGGCGATCCAGGTCCGCTTGGATCCAAAGCGCTCGGTTATCCAGCCGAGAGCGGGATCACCGACGCCAGCGACAGCAGATAGGCGGTCGAGACCCACTGGATGGTGCTGAGTGGAGCGTGCAGAGTCCCTCGAGGGGGTGTCGAGCGCGACGTTGGCGATCGTCGTGTCGAGGACCGCCATGATCAGCCCGAGGGTGGCGACACCGGCAACGACCATCGTCGAGCGGTCGAGGCCGCCGGCCAGGCGCTCGATGCGGGCGTCGGCCGCCCCGCGTGTTGGTCCCGACGCGCGTGGGCAGAAAATGACGTCCAGACGAGGCATGCCATACATGCTCCCGCCCAGCCGCCTACGCGTCGTCGCCCTCGGGGACCCCTCCGGCGCTACTACTTGCGCGCAGTACGTGACGGCGGTGCGGGATGGCCAGCCCACGGGCCGATGCTATGCCGAGGGTGAGCGTGGCCGCCGCTTTTCGTCCAAAGCGATACCGAGCCGCTCCTCCGCAGCTGACGCCAATCGATCTCCTCGACCGGAAGGCCAGCCCTTCATCCACGCGGCGAAGCCGCCCGCCACTCGGCCGCCCCTCGGCGCAAGGTTCGCCTTCGAGCGGATCGCGTGTTGGCAGAGGTAGATGGCACCGGGGCCCTCCGGACTTGCCATAGTAGCTTGGCGAGCGAGACCGGTCTCGCCCCCGGCGGGGCTCCGTAGCGGCGACGCTCGATCCCGGTTCTGACGTCGAGAATCTCCGCGAAGCCGAGCTGACCGCCCCCCACGCCGCCCGCAGGCTCAAGAGACCGCCCCACCACGTGAGATGCATGAGATTCCTCCACTGCGGTCATTATCTCTCGTACGGGAGTCCGCTTCCACTCAGACTGGCCCTTCTCGTCCAAAGCGGTGGTTCTGGACTACGCACTTAGACGAGCGTCGGGTCGACCGCCGCGTCAAAGATCTTTCGCTCGGGCGGCTCCACCAGCGACGTCCGGCAGCATCTTCATGACCCTGTCCACCTCCGGAAGTGACTCCTGTCGTTCGAGAGCGGCCCCGTCCTCGTAAATCGCGGTCGCGATGAACGAATCAGGGTCGATCAGGGCGCGGGCGATGTCGAAGCTGATGACGCCCTCCGTGGCTCGCGCCGGGTGATGATCTCGCCGAGCGCGGCCATCAGCCGTCGCTCTTGCCGGGTTTGAATGAATTTTGGAAACGCAGAATGACCATTTGCTCCTCCACTTGATTGAGACGCCGTTGGAGCAAAATGATCCCGTCCGGGCACTGGGAATCGCGTCCGTATAGTCCCTGGTCGTTGCCTTGGCGTCCCTGGTCGTTTGCCGTGGTCTCCACGGGTCGATCCAGTCCTCGCGCCTCTGCTCTAGGCGGCCCGCTCCGCTCGAAGTCCGCCTCAGCCACCTCGATCTTCCACCAGGCTTCGGCCATGTCGACGTGCTCGGCCTGGGAGTTGGGCATCAATCCGGCGACGCGGAACCCAGTGCTCTCCTGGAGTTGGCCAAGGGGATGTTGAGGTAGTGGACGTAGACGCTGCGTAGCCACTCCGCCAAGGCGCCGGATCAGGGCAGGCGTCGCGACTGGTAGGTCACGGAAGCAGGTAGTCGACCACGCGGTCCATGATCTCGTTGCGCGTGGCGCTGCCGGTGATGCCCTCGAAGCCGAAGCCCATGTAGACGGTGTCCGGCGTCGCGATCGCCGCGCCCTCCTTGATCCCTAGACCTCCGCGGGTGTCCCAGTCGTTGCGGTTTGGTCCCTCGATTCCCTCCGCGTCCTGTGGGGCGCCGGGAGACGGTCCAGCCGTCCATCTGATGTCGCCGTCGTCCTCGAACGAGGTGCTGTCCCTCACCGGTCGAGACGTCGATGTCGTCGATGAACACGCCCGGGAACTGCTGGAAGCCCCAATCGCTCACCGCGGTGATCGAGACCTCGACCTGACGGGCCGTCGGCCTACCCGGGACATCCACCTCGAACTGCTGCCACGCCGCTGGAGCTGCCGTTCGCGGCGTTCCACTCGCCGCGGACGTCCCGGTCGAGGGTGCAGGTCGCCGGTCGCGGGATCGAACGTCTGGTAGTGCGTCAGGAACGGGTGCAGGACGTTCGCCGCGTCGTCGAGATTGCTCCATCCGCCGGCGCAGGATTGATCGTTCGACAGGTCGCTGGTCGTGAGCCCGTTCTGGTCCGGCAGCGTGGTCCAGTCGTCCTGGCCGACCGTGTGCGCCTCGACGATCAGGTAGTCGAAGTCCAGCTCGAGGTTGAAGCTCGTCCAGAACGACATGCTCGCTCCGCCCGCGGGCACGGTGATCGTCCGGGTCAGCCGCTTGTACGGCCTCGTCGGCGCGATTCGACCACATGAACGACTGCCCCGTGTGCGGGTCGAACGGACCCGAGAGGCCGCTCAGATACTCCGCCGCCGGGCAGCTGTCGAACTGCGGGAAGCTGTCCGCCGGGTCGGTCACCTTGAGGAAGTCGCCGGTCGCGATGAACGACGGAGTCGTCCCCTGGTTCTGGGCGCTGTCGGCGCCGTTGACCGTCGACGCTCAGACCGGTCGAGCGGATCGGTCGATACCGGAGATCGTCGAACGGGCTCTTCGGTGTCCGGATCGCAGTCCGCCGTCCGGCTGAGGTGATCGGCGCGCTCGAGACACGTACTCGATCGGGTCGCCCTGCGAGTCGCCAGATCCCGAGCAGAGCCAGGCAGCGCTCTAAGACGGCCGGGCCGCTGCTGCATTGGCGGTTCTCGAACGGGTCGTAGAGCTGGGTGCCGAGCGCCGGCGTGTACTGCCGGCCCGCGCCTGGCCGGTGTAGAGCACCGCGGCCACCCTCGTTGACGTAGTCGCGGACCTCGAGCAGCTCCTGCATCGCCAGTCGCGACGCGTTGCCGGGCCCCAGCCCGGCTCGCGCGTGACGACGTCGTCGCCCGTGTACCAGACGACCGCGTCGTAGTGGCTCAGGACGCCGAGGTGCGTCCGGCGCCGTGCGGCCGTTCGCGTCGACGTCATAGACGTCGAAGCCGATGCCGTCGGCGGCCAGCGCATCGTGGTAGTAGGAGAGGTACTGAGGCGCCGGCACCGGCGGCTGTCACGGGCGACGCGCCGGTGTAGTCCTCGGCCGACGAGGACCAGCACGCGGTTGCCGCTGTCGGAGCCGACCGTTGTAGGTGAACGCGTCGCTCCGCTGCGCCGCCGCCCGCGAACCAGACCTTCGACGCTGTCGCCCGGGCCGGTGCCGGTCACGCTCCCGCGGACGACGTGGTAGTAGGTTCGCCGCCGGGCCGTAGCGGTCGCCGCCGTCCCACTCGCTGGTCGTGCGCGCCTGAGATCGGACCGCCGTTGATCCGGTAGCGCAGGGTGACGTCGCCGAGGCTGCGCTCGGCCAGCACGCGCACCTCCTGCGGATCGCCGTAGGAGACGGTTGAACTTGAAGTCGAACAGCGACGTCTGCCCGTTCTGTGGATCGATGTCGTCGGCGTCGAGATAGAACGGCTTGACGTCGATGCCGACCGGTGACTGCGGGTTCGCGGGGTCGCGGCGGACCTGGCCAGCGCCCAGGTCGAAGGCGAGCGTCTTCTCGAACTCCGCCTGGATCAGCGCCTCGTCATCGGGGAAGACGAACCCGCGCCCCGGCATCCCTCGCCGAGCTCCGGGGGTGAAGGCGACGGTGCCCGCGTTCATGTCGGCGTAGTCGGTCGATCTCGCCGTTGGTGACGTAGAGCGTGTCGGCGGACTGGCCCGGTTGAAGCCCGGGATCGCCGGGTGTCTCGTCGCGGTTGCCCGGCCGGTCGCGACGTAGATCGGGTAGTCGGCGTCGAGCGTGCCGACCTGCCAGCCCTGCGGGATAGAGCAGCCACTCGCCGAAGGAGTGGAAGTTCGACTGGAACGCGGACCGGATCCGGTTGATCAGCCCCTGCATCGCCCTGCGTCTCGGGCTCCGACGCCGCGCTCGGGCCGCGGTAGGTGTCGTCGGCCGGATCGGGCGACGAGCCCTCGTTGTCGTAGCCCCAGTGCTCGGCGAAGTTGCGGTTCGGGTCGACGCCGTCGGCGACCGTGATCTGGCCGTCGCCGTCGTTGTCGCGCAGGTTCTTGCGCCACAGCCGCTCGTGGTCGAACGTGTACTGGTAGCCGTCCGGGTTCGCCGAGATCACGAACCACAGCTCCGTGTCGCTTGAGCAGGTCGCTTGATCTCGCTTGTCGTTCGCCCGCCAGCGGTCGATGAAGTAGTGCATCAGGCGGCGGTTCACCTCAGGCTGATCCACTCGCGCGCGTGCTGGTTGGACGAGTAGAGGACCGCCGGGCGCGATCCGTCCGGCTCGTCGCAGGCGCCCTGGGTGAGCTTCAGCGCGATCAGCTCGCGGCCCTGGTGGGTCGTCCCGAGAACCTCGAGCTTGACGAGCTGCGGGTTGCTGGCGGGCGAGGCGTCAGGGCTCGTCGCGGATCCCTCCGGGCTCGTCCCAGGACCGCCATACCGTTGAAGCCGCCGGCCGCCCTGGGCGGCCGCACTGCTGGGTCACGGTCTGCCCTTCTCGTTGCGCCGTCAGCTTGATCGCCACCCCGGCGGCTGCGACCTCCGCCCGCTGAGCCTTCGTCAGGACCGCGTCTGCCCGGAGACCGGTGGGAGTCTGCTGCGGCGCCACCAGCGTCAACGCCCTGCGTGGCGCGGCGATGTCGTCGGGCGGGGCCCTGGAGTGTGCGCATCTCGAGCGCCACTGCCTGACCTGCGGCGGCAGGCGCGATTGCCAGCACCAGCGCCGAAACGGCTACCCTAACGAAACCGCCAACCTTGGCCAAACCAAATCCCCCTGTTGTCTCCTCGGCATCGCCTTCATGGCGACGCCGCACGCGCGATCTCTACCCCGACCGACGACGGACTCTAACACGCCCGCACGCTGCCGAACCCGTACTTTCGTCCACGCCGCTCGGCCGTCGCGGCGATCACTCCGACGCGAAGTGGGACCGCATCACGGGGTATCTGCGGCCCTGGGTGAGG
>ERZ1370068.138-contig-10120_pt1 | contig 35225 bp, 37 predicted proteins | sample MGYA00561227_ERZ1370068 | MGnify/ENA primary metagenome ERZ1370068 (study PRJEB38410, sample SAMEA6850437) | metagenome | study: Metagenomic assessment of the ecological functions of the soil: analysis of the soil microbiota associated with the...
AGTATACTTCGTTCGAAGTTACGTATTGCTGGCAGGCGCTGGTGAAACCGGTGGTCCGGCCGCCATGAGCGCCGGGCTACGGAGACGCGGATCACTGCCCGGTCCGCCGATTCATTAACGCTCTTCCTCCCTTTCCGATTGCATTCCCCATGCACTCCCTATAGCCCAGACCGATCAGCGGCAGCCATCCCGTGCCGATCACGCTCTCGCGCCTGACGGTCCGAGACCAGCGCGACAGAGTTGATCGCCGAAGTAAGAGCGGCTCGGCGGCGCTGACCCGCGGGACGATCGCGTGGAGCGCGGGCGAGGCGGCACTGGTGAGGATATGGAGACGAGCCGAAAAGAGCCGGAGGCGAGCGCGGTGGCGCCGATAGCCGTCGGCGGAAAGCCTCGTCCGGCATGCCCGCGCGTCGTGGACGGCGCTGCCTCCTGGTAGCCCGGCGAGTGGGTTGCTCATGAGGTAGGACCACCTGCGCCGTTGCCCCGGCGCGCCACATGCACCGGAGCCGGGCCGCATTGGTAGTGGTCGTCGAGCCGACGCGTGACGGCCGTCGGCGTGCAGGCCAGCGTCAGCCGGCGGAGGTAGGCAGCAGCAGCACCCGCGGCAGCGCCGACGGCGGCGCCTGCGCGGCAACGCCCGCGTAGCCGCCGTAGTAGTCTCCCGTAATGCCCTCCCCGTGGTATCCTCCGTTGTCGTCGTAGTAGTCGTCGGCGAACTCCTGCCGATCCTGTTGGCGGTTCTTGCCATACTTCTGCCAATCCTCGCGGGCCTGATCCGCTGCTCCTGACGTGCTCGCCCAGGTTCTGGAGTGCGCTGGTCCTGCCGCTGCGCTTGCCGTTGTTGTGCGGCCTCGGGCTGTCGCAGCCGGCTGATGTCGCGGGTGGGAGCGGGACGTTGCTGGATGTTTGCTCCGCCCATACCGGTGGGGTAGCCGCCCCGACCACGCGTAGCTGCCGGCAGGCGCCGCCCGCTGAACGACCCTCCGGCGGCGGTCGCCGGTGCGTACCGCTCCGTATCCGCCGCCGACGTTGGGGCGAGCGCCCAGCCCGCCAAAGGATGCCGGCTCGCACCTACAGCTGCGGGCAAGCCTCCGCCTCCGCCTAGCCGACGCCCATCCGCCTCCCCTGCCTCCACCGCCGCGTCCGCTCCGCGCCGAAGGCGTGCGACGGCCAGGACCGTGACCACGAGGCGCGGCGAGGAGCGCCAGTCCACGTCGTGCCCTCATCGTCCTTCCTTCTCCGGCGCGGCGCCGGTCGCCGGGCTCGGTGTGCGCGGCGCCCGGGTACCGCGAACGGGATCTTCTCCGCACCTTCCTGCCGGCGTGAACACGAACAGGTCGTCAGGCACCTCGGGTGACAGATTCCACTCGGTGAAGCTCGCACGGAACTGCGGCTGGCCTTCCTCCTGGCGGTAGCGTGATCACGATGCGCCGGGGCAGCGGATCGCCCTGGCTCGCGATCCACATTTGCAGGTCAGTGCCGGTCCCCGGAGGAACACGTGGTCCGTGGCGACGCCCGCGATCGTGTCGGCATCGACCCAGCGCGGCGGTGTGGCGGAGCAAGCGTCTTCGGCAGGTCGGCGGCGAACAACTCGCGGAGCGGCATGCGCATGTGCGAGGTCCTGGGTCAGATACTCGAAGCGCGGCGTCGAGAGCGTGCCAGGCCGGGAGGGCGCCGTCGCGTAGACCCGAGATCGACGTCGGACTGCGAGCTGCGTGCCGTCGAACAGGAACACGCGACGAGTTCCGTCTCCGGCAGGTGGTCCTCGACGCGCATGCGATCCGGGCGGCGGATCGTATCATGACGCAGCGTCTCGCCGAACTCGATCTTCTCGCCGCTCGGCTGCGTGACGTCCCAGTTCGCATCGATGGCGGCCGCAGTCGCGCGGCGCTTGAACGACAGGAGCATTGACCATGGCATCGATCCGGGCGGCGGCGCGCTCGTCGGGGCCATCGTGCTCAGTGGCGGTACGCGGGGGACGAGGGCAGAGCGCGCGTCATCGCCACGAGAAGCTGCGCCCCGATGACGAGAACGACAGGGATCGTTTCCATGATTGGCTTCCTCCGCTCGATGAGCAGCGTTCGCAGCGCGGGCGTGGACTCGGGAAGGCGATACAGTCCCCCTGCGTTTGCCGTCGAAGCGAGGGCGCACGGGCAGCCTCCCCGGCGCCGATCGGTGAAGCCAGCTACGCACAAGCCGGACCACGTCATGCCGTTTCCCCCCTGCGTGAAGCAGATGCGCCACGATCCGCTCGCGAGTGGTTGCTGGCGGCTTCGTTGCCCGCGGTGATTTCGCCGCCGCAACGGTGACAGCGTTCAGCCCGCTGCGCTCGCCTCACGCCTTCGGGTCGACGCCCGAGACGCGGCGCCGCGCTCGAGCCATGCGCTTCACAGCTCGGGCGTCAGCGTGCGCCGCCGCGGCCTCGTAGAGCGCCAGGTCGTCCGCTCGTCAGGACGTCGCGCCAGCGATCGTTGGTCCCCTTGTAGAGGAAGCGATCCGCGCCGCCCTCGAAGATCATGTCCATCTCGGGTCCGAGTACGGCGGCGTCGCGCTTCATCGCCGCGAACGTCGCCGCCTCGGCGAGCATCGGCCACTTGTGCTCGGGCACCTCGATGTCGAGGAAGCGCGCGATGCGGCGCATCTCGCCCGGCAGATCCGCCTTCAGATCGTTGTAGTGAACGAAGAGCAGGTTCGGCAGGTGCCGGAAGTCCCAGTAGGTGCGCGCGTGGTGAGTGGTGCGACCAGTAGGGGAAGCCGTCGCTCTCCCACGGATAGCGTCGCGCGCGTCGATCCACGAGACGCCAGAACTCGCGGATGTCTTCGGGCGGCTCGAGGAAGGGCTCCGCCGGCGCGTTCTCCCCGGAGTTCAGGAGCTCGCGCGCGAGCGGGGTGTAGGCCCTGACGTGGTTCCACGTCGACATGAAGACGTCGCGCGTGTCCCGCCCGACGTAGATGTACTTCGTGCTCTCCCGGTAGGGCAGGCCGTCGAGGGCGAGGTGGCTCTTCAGGAAGCGCCGGTGCCGGAGGCCCTCGACGATCTCCTGCATCTCGGCGCGTCGGCATGACGAAGCGCGCAGTCCGGCCAGGGCGAGACCCAATGGAGCGTGTTCGGGAGCTCGACCGTCTGAAAGACGAGGAGGCTCACGATGCGCTGGGTCCACGTCGTCCCGGCCTTGAGCGAGGTCGTGATGACGATGTCGTCGGGACGGGGAACGATGTCGTCCCAGCGCGTCGAGTCGAGATGATGGCGGCACTGATGGGCAGCTGGGTCCGCTGGGAGCAGCGCCGTCATGTGCCCCAAGTTACGCCCAGACCGGCGCGCTGGCGGTTGCCGGCTCGCAGGCCGCGGTGAGCGAGGCGGCCGCGCCGCGCCGTCGCGCGGAGTCCTCCGACACAGCGTGCAGTCGGACGGCTCGAGGGGTGCGCGTGACCGCGTCCGCGGTGCGCATGCCGGCGGCTGCCGACCAGCCGGCTGGTCGCCGTCGGAACACGACGAACGTTCGGAGGTCGACGAACATCGACAGAGGTGGTCCGCCACGTCCTCGGGACTTTACTCGGTGGGGCCCGGCGTTGCGGATCGGCAGCGCGGGATGCCATGCAGCTCACCACCCGGCCGAAGGCCCTCGAGATCAATCTCGATCCGACGCGGTACAGGACCTTCGCCGAGATCGGTGCCGGCCAGGAGGTGGCGCGCTGGTTCTTCCGCGTCGGCGGTGCGGGCGGGACGATCGCCGAGACCATCTCTGCATACGACAAGCAGGTGAGGGCGATGCTCGCTACGGGGCCTGCAAGCGCTACGTCAGCCGGGAACGCCTGCGGGCGATGCTCGACCACGAATACGGGAAGTTGCAGGAAAAGCTCGCCGCGAAGCGGGTGACGGGCCCGCAGCGCTTCGTCTTCGCCGACCACGGTCGCGACCGCCGGCCATTCGCGACCGGGAGAGGTGACGCCTGGCTCGGCATGCGCTTCCAGACCGGCCGGAGACGGGCAGTCGAAATCCTGCTCCACGCCCGGCTGCTCGACCGCCGGAGTCGACCAGCGGCAGCGCGCTGCGCTCGGCGTCCTCCGGCGTCCCAACGCCTCGTTGCCGCGGCGCGTTTCACTCCACGCGGCGCCACGGCGGAACTGATCAGCACGCTGCTGTGGATGGGCTCAGTCACGCTGAGGGTCGAGATCGGCGTGGTCCACGCCGGCGGCGGCCTTCGCCGGTGTCGACAACCGGCTGATCAGCCTCCATCTCGTGGAGCGACGCTTCACCGAGACGGCCCTCTTCACCCGCCAGCGGCAGATGGTCAGCCGTCCGAGGGTGCTCTACAAGCGGCCGATCCTGGTGGAGCGCGGGCATTTTCGCCCCATCACCAATCGCAGGTCTCGACATCCTCGAGCGAGCACGTGAGGCAGTTCCTGGCTGACCCAGACGTGGCCGGCGAAGAGCCGGTCATGCTGATGGAGATGACGCTCAAGAAGCCTGACGGAGACAGGTCCGACGCACGATCACCGCGACTTTCTGGCACGTGCGAGCACCCTCACCTGCAGCCTCGGCTTGCCCGTCTGGTCTCGAACTTCGGGCGCTTCTTCCGCCTGGCGGACTACCGCAGCTCGGAACACCGCGAAAGCCGATCGCGCCATCGCGCTGGGGCTGCCCACGCTCGCCGACATCATGGACGTGCGCTACTGCGACGACCTCAGGGTGGGGTGCTCGAATCGTTCGGCCACATGTTCAAGAGCAATGTGAAGGTCTCGCGTCTACCCGCAGCGGGACGAACGCAGCGGTCGGACGCTCAGCTCGACGACATCGAGTGTCGGGACCACTACGGCGCCGAGAAGGCCTTCCTGACAGAGAGCAGGACGGATCGAGCCCATCCCGCAATTTCAACGCAGCCGGCCATCTCGACGTCCGGGCCGCCGCCGTGCGCGCGCAGATCGGATCAGGTGATCCCGCTTGGGAGAGCGTGGTTGCCACTGCGCCGGTGGCACGTGCAATCAAGCGCGATGGGTTGTTCGGTTACCGGCCGCCGAGCTAGGTCACGGAGCTCTTTCATGGGCGCGCAGGCTACGACGCGCGAGCCGGTGCGCGCCAAGGTGGCGACCCATGACCAGCGCCGAGACGCGGTCTCGCTGTTGTGCTGCGTGGGGGCTTCGCTCTATGCAGGTGGGATTCATGCTCACACCGCTTCTCTCGCGCCGCCCTACGCCGGTGCGGTCCTCGTTGCCGTCCTGGTCTCCGTCGCCGGCGCCGGCGCCGCCGTCACCGCGCCGCAACCGCGGGGACCCTATCCGACCGAGGCATGGCCCGCTAGGGCCTCCTGCGCCGGCATCGACGTCGCGCTCGCTGCCGATGCCACCTCGATGCGGCCTTCGAGCCGCGGGTGGAACGACGCAGGCGCCGCGCGCTGCTCGTGGTGCACCATGGTGCCCTCGTCGCGGGCGCTACGCGCAGAAGCTGGCCCCGACAGCCGCTTCAGTCTGGTCGATGGCGAAGACGGTGACGCAGGCGCTGGTCGGCATCCTCATCGAGCGAAGCGGCTCGACCTGCGCGCCGCCCCCGTTCCCGCGTGGCGCGCCAGGACGACCCGCGCGGGGCGATCACGCTCGACCAGCTGCTCCATGACCTCGGGCCTCGACAACGCCGACGGCGACCGGAGCCCGACTCGTTCGCATCGCGAAGGCTCCTCTTCGGCCCGGGGTCGCTCGACGTGTTCGCCTACGCCAGCAACGTCGGCCATCAATCCGCCGGACACGAGCTGGGCCTACAGCACAGGCACCAGCATGATCGTCGCGGGCATCGTCAGCGCACGGTGGGCGGCGGCCCCGCCGGGATGCTCGCCCTCATGCACCGCCGAGCTGTTCGACCCGATCGGCATGCGCACCGCCGTGCCCGGGTTCGACGCCGCCGGCACGTTCCTCGGCGGCGCCGGGTGTGGGCCACGGCGCGCGACTGGGCACGCCTCGGGTACCTGTACCTCGCGGGACGGCGTATGGGACAGCCGCCAGTGCTGCCGGAGGGCTGGGTCGACTACAGCCGGACGCCCGCGCCGGCCCGAACAACGGCGTGTACGGCGCCCACCTCTGGCTCAACCTCGAGCCCAAGGCGAGCAGTTCGCGCCGCTTCCCGGCGGACCCACTCGGCCTTCTGCCTGCACTCTGGCGGCAACGGCGGGCAGATGGTGGTCGTGAGTGCCCACGCGCGATCTCGTGGTCGTACGTCTCGGTGTGACGCAGACGATGACGTTTCCGGCGATCACCAGGCCGTGGCGGCGGTCGTGGCGACGGTGGCGCCGGTGAGCCCAGGATGAAGCATGCGCAGGGTGTGGCGGATCCTCTGGATCAGGGCGACCGTCGTGTTCGCGCTGTTCGTGGCTGGATCGCTTTCGCGCGCGACTGGGGCGCACAGGCCGACGTCAGCGCCGCCTTCCTGGCGAAACAGGTGTGCTCGATGCCATTTCGTCGGCGGACGCGATGTCGAAGGTGGTGCCGTCGCGACATGGGCGCGATTTCGATCCCCTGCGGTGGGAGGTACGCGGCAACACCGTCCACGCCGGCGTTCCGCTGCTCGCTCCGCAGCGCGAGCCCATGGCACGAGGGGATGGGGTGTACGCTCGAGTGACGAGACAGCGTCAGGCGCAGCTAGCTCGTGACCAGCCCCTGGGCGCCCAGGTTCTCGAAGATCGCGCGCGTGGCCGGCGACCGGTTGAGCGTCATCAACAGTAGGGACCCAGCCGCGACAGCGTGGCGCATCATGCCCGCCGGCTGTTTTCGCCCGCCGCGGCTCGCGGCGGCGACGCAGCGCCGTGACCGCCTCGGCGAGTACAAGCGACCCGCTGCCGACCGGCACTGCGTGTGCGACGTCGCTGACCGATGCCGCAGAGCCCCTGCAGCGTGAGGCGTTGGGGGCGACCTTCACTGAACTTCGCGTCCACGTCCGTGGACCGCGCGCAGGCACACGCCGTTGCCACCGTGGACCTGCACCCGCAGGCGCTGTTGCCGATCAGCACGCCGGGATGCGGGATGCCGTGCATGGTGTGGGTGAGATTCGCGCCCCTGGCCTCGACCACGGCCTTCGACGTGCCGAGCTGGACGCTTCAAGACACCGTGCGGTGAGCGCTCCGGGATCGCGGTAGGCGAGCTTCGGCCACGGCGTACCGCTCCAGCACGGCCTGCCGGCACACGTACCTCCGGCGGGCGCGATCGCGCGAGCACGCGCCGTTCGTTCATGCACGAGGCACTGGCCCAGCGTCGTGCGACCCGGCGGGTCGAAGCCGAGCGGCGTGGCCCCGATCCATGAACTGCACGCTGGCGCTCGAGGCTCCTGGAGGATTACTCGGGATCGATCCCCGGGGCGTCGAACCGGAGCTTGGCCCCCAGTGGCTTGGCGCCGGTGCACGAGGCCCGCAGGCCGAATGCGCACGCCCTGCACTTGCACGACTCGCACGGCCCGCAGTCGGCATCCGACGCGCACGGCACCGAAGCGCCGAGGAAGCGCGCGAGCCGAAGTAGTACTCGACGAAATAGGGAGGATTCTGCGTCGGCGAGGTCTCCGTGGTGAGCCCGACGGCGACGATGTTACCGTCGGGCTCGACGAGGCCGGCGGACGCGTTGCTTCCGGTCTGGTCGAGCAGGGCGCTCGCGAGCCCGGCGTCCCCGAAACCCAGGTCGGGCGAGCCGTCGGCGAGGTAGCGCGCGACCCCGAACGCGAGAGCGAAGGCTCCGGTGCCGGATGTGCCACCACGACGATCTTGCCGTCGGGCGCCAGCGCGAGCGTCCCCCGCCGGGCGCGTGCCGGCCACCACCACACCGCCGGCGCCGAAGGTCCCGTCCAGCGCGCCGCGTCCGTGAGCCGGAGGAAAAACACCGCGGCCATCGCTTACTGGTTTGGGCGCCGTGTGAGGTGTACGACGCGCCGGCGATCAACAGGCCGCCGGCGGACCGTTCGCACGATGGCCTGCGCCTCGTCCTAGCTTGCCGAAGGAATGGAAGAACCTGCGCGGCGGTGCCGAAGCCGCTGTCGGAAGACGCCGTCGGCATCGAGGCGCGCCACGGCCAACGAGCTGCCGAGCGACAGATCGCCCGGCGCGGTCAGGTGAAGCCCGCCACCACGATGGCGCCGCCGGGCTCGAGGACAAGGGCGGTCGCCTCGTCGCGCCCGCCGAAGTCGATGGTCGCGACCCGCCGGGACCGAAGCCGCGTCGAGCGTGCCGTCAGGCTGGTATCGCAGCACGAGCACGTCGCCACTGGGCGGTCCACCGAAGTCTGCCGAGGTGTCGGCGGCGACCACGATCTTGCCGTCCGGCTGGAGGGCGACCGCCGCCGTGTCTCTCGGCGGGGCCGCCGAGCGAGGTGACGACGATCCCACCGCTCCCGAAGGTCGGATCGAGGCCGCCGTCAGCGTCGTAGCGCAGGAGCCGATGTCGCCGCCGCTGACCGGGTTGATGCGGGCCGCAACGACGATCCGGCCATCCGGCTGGACCAGCGCGCCCTCGACGAGGGTGTAGTACGATCAGAGCGGCGTGAGCGCCACGCCGCCCGTGCCGGAAGCTCGAGTCGAGGGCGCCATTCGGGTGGTACCGGGCGACGCACCGCGCCCCTGGCCATCGGTCTCCGCGTATCCGGCGGCGACGAGCTTGCCGTCGGGCTGGCGCGCGCGACGTGGTAGAAGAATGGCGTTCTCGGCGCCGTCGACCTCGGTCAGCACCCGCCCGCCCTCGCCGAAGGCCGGGTCAGAGTCGCCGGCGGCAGCCTGCGCCGATGCCGCGGCAAGGAATGGAGCGCCGAACAGGATGGCCGCCAGGGTCCGTCGCATCATGCCCCCTTGCCGATCGAGCCTAGCGCGAGAGGTGCGCAGCGTGCAACAAAAAAGTGTGCGCGACGCCGGGACTTCGAGGTTCAGCCAAGCGGCGCCCTGCCGGCGCGGCTGCGTTGAGGAGCGACCTTCAGCGCGCCCTTCGACCGCCGGGACTGACGAGCAGTTTCAAGGGACGCCACCAGCGACTGGGACCCGCACGGCCAGTGTCACAGGCGCCGCGGGAATCGGTGTGCGCGCCGGCCCCGGCGCCGCGTGGAGCAAGGTGGCCGGCTGGGCACACGCCGCTCGAGTTGAGGTGCCTGCGTCGTGCGCTCCACATCGCTCACCCTTCCGCGGCGGGGAGGTCGCGTATCGCGGGTGTGTTCGCCTGAGTGAGACGAGGCGGGCGGGCGCGGTAAACTGTGGGCCCCACCCCTCTCGGCCAGGTTGCGCCTGGGTTGCATCCTCGCGCATCCTGCACCCGATGTTGCATACCGTGGGCCCGAACCTCCAAGGCCCACGGGCGCTTCGAGCAAGTCGCACTCTGGCCTAGAGAGTCGGGTTGCGACTTCCTCCGTTCCACTGCCAGATTCCGACGGGTGGCGTGGTCCCAGGTCAGCACGCCATCCTCGATGGTTGCCTCTGGGTTGCGTCCCGTTTGCGGGAGACGTGTCCTCGAGGTGATCGACGGCGGCCCGTTCGGCCCGGGGCTCGGAAGCAGGAGTCTGCGTTCAGGACGGCGGCCGGTGCGTGGAACTCGCTTCACGGTCGACGAAGCCCGGCGCATGCACATGCGACGACGCGCCTGCCCGCCTGCAGGTCAAGAACCCCAGGCGGCGAGGCCGTGCCGGAAATCAGTGCCCGGGATGCCACTGTGCCAGCTCGACCGTGATGCCCTCGGGTCCTGCGAGGAAGACCAGCTTTGCGATCGTGGAAGTCCATCACGTCGTTCCGCGAGTGAGTATCCCGTTGGCTCGTAGCCGGCTCACCTCCGCCTCGATATCGTCTACGGCGAAGCAGACGTGGTTGAAGCCGAGCTGTCGGAGGGGGTGGTGATGTCGGCATTTGCCATCGGGTCCGGGTGGCGGAAGCGCAGGAGTTGCACCTCCAGCCGCGGCGTCGAATTTGGCAGGGCCAGTGTGCAGTGCTCGGCCTCGATGCCATCTATCAGCATGTAGCGTGAGAACTGGGTGCCAGAGATCACCACCGATTGAGTCCTGCTCGAAACCGAGCAGCGCGAAGAATCGTCTGGCGTTGTCGAGGTCCTTCACGACGATCGTGACGTGGTCGAAGTGCTTGACCATGAAGACGTCTATGCGTCGGTCGGGACGCGGGTTCAACACGGTCCTGCCGGGCCCTCCGCGCCCCAACGGCCGTTACGGGGTCCTGCATCCGTCAGCCACCGGCGCAATCGGCACCAACCTGGCGTCGCTGCAGCGGGCGCGGTGCCTGGAGGATTCCCGGCGGGCGGCAACCCGGAACCTGCCCTCGTCACTGGCAGGCGCACGCGAAGAGGCCGAGCGGGTCGGTCCCGCACGCAAGGCCTGCCGGACACGAGCCTCCGCAGACCGGGTCGTCGAAGCTGAGGCACGCCGAGGTCCCTTCTGGGATGCAGCCGCACGTGGCAATGAAGCCGGCTTCCCTCGATCCGGAGGGTTGAGGCACACCTCAGCCAGACGGGCAGGCACCGCCGCAGGCACCGCGCGACCACCGGCCCGCCCGTGTCTGCACGCATGGCGTCGGCACGGCGGCGCGACATTCGCACAGCGACGTCGGCCCCGGAGCCACGGCCGCCCAGCAGCTGGACCCCGCGGCACAGGAACCACCGCAGCCCGGGAACACCGCGCCACCGCATGGAACGCTGGGGGGAAGCGGTGGTGGTGGTGGTGGTCGGCGTGGGTGTCAGGCGCCGCGACGATCGCGGCCACGTCATCCTGCACCTGGCCGGCGATCGCCGCCGCGTCGCCGGTGGTCGGGCGGGCACCGCCGCCTTTCGCCTCCACCTTCGCCCAGACGAGGGCGAACTTCACGTCGCACTTCGCGAGATCGGTGGCTCCGCCTCGCTTCACGGCCCGGGCCGTTGCCTTCAGCAAACACAGGTCGTAGGCGCCGGCGCGCAGCATCTTACCTCGCGCGGCACGTGGCCGCTGGATCGGCCGCGCAGCGCGGTGCCGCCGAACGTCGGAGAGCAGCCCGAGGGCCAGCGCGAGCGTCAGGTGGACAGGACCGGCCACGTCATCACCCCTCCTCGAAGACCGGCCAGCGGCATCGGTCCTGGGTGGTGCGAGGCGTAGCTTCCGCTGAACGCGCGGTGTCAAGCGACCGGTGCTGCGCGCGTTCTCCAGGCGCAGCGAGGCGCCGCCGTAGGACGGAAGTGCCGCGCCGGTCGTCGGGCCGACGTCAGCCCGCACCGCGAGCGTCGCGCAGGAAGACGGCGCCGCCCGGCCCAAGCCGATCACCGGCAGGTCGGTGCGCGCGTCGAGCACGCCGCCACGCGCTGCGCGACGGCGCGTCGCCACTCGTCGCGCCAGATCGCGCCTGGAGCAGACGATCGGCCCGGTCGAGCTCGAACCAGCGGTCTCCACCGGCACGACGAGGACGCGCGGGTTCTTCGCATCCTGCCCGCGCGCCGCACGCCGAGCGCCGTGCGTGCCTCGGGGGCGTTGAGGGCGTCGAGCATCGACGCCGGCGTAGGCGAATGCGCCGGCGCGGTCAGGCAAGTCCGAACGCCAGAGCGACGACCACGAGCGGCACTCGGCTCATGGCGTCGCCCCCGCCGGCAAGCGCACACGCGAAGCCACGAGCCATGGCGACCTCCCTCGAGGCCCTGATGGGGTCACCAGCGGCCTCGCGCTCGGTGGCCTCGCTACGTTGCCGTCCGCTCGGGTAGGCAACCGCGCGAGCGGCGGCGAGACCTCGGCGCCGAGCCGTGCTGGCGTTGTCCACCTGCCTGGGCCGGCAGCTCGACCGGCTGCGGCGTGCGAAGGATCACGAAGCCCGCGTCGTCTTGGCGATCCCGGCCCGCCCGTCCACAGGACACGATGCCGGCGCAGGTACGCATCAACGCGCCTCTGGCGCCTCGCCGCGAGTATCTGGTCGGCGTCGTTTTCGATCAGCAACCGCCGGCAGCTGTCAGGCGTGCCCTCTGAGCTGCCCCGGTAGCTTGGCGCGATCTCGTCGAGCGCACCAGCTGCAGCAGCAGCGCCCCGCGGCGCTCGCCGGCGAGGAGCGCGCAGGCGGCGGGGAGCGATGATCCGGCGCAGTTCGGGCGAGCCGAGGAACGACGCTATGCAGCCCTTCACGAGCGTGTTGGACAACACCGCGATCACCACGGTGCGCGCCGCGACCTCGGTGCTGGCGCCGCCGACGCTCGCCAGGTTGGCCATCGAGAGCGAGATCGCGTCAACATCTGGTTAGGCCCGCGATCGCGCCCGCCAGGTAAAGCCCAGCCGTGCCGAGGTACACCTTCGCCGCCTTCGCGACGAAAGTGATGACGCCGAAAAGCAGCCCGAACCGGATCGCCTCGCGCAGCTCGAACGGGTTCTCGCCCGCGCTGCCACGCTTGCCCGCTCGGCTGATCGCCGCTGCCGCCACAGGACGAAGCATGTGGCGAGGCTCGGCACGAGGACGACCGGCGATGGCCGGCGCCAGCTCGGCCGCGCGAGCCCCGGGAGACCAGGGCCACCATGACCACCACGCGGACGAACATCACGGTCCACGCGGCCAGGATCGCCGGGCGCCAAGGGCGAAGACCGCTGCGGCTCCCTGGAAGACTGCGCTGCGCGAGTCCGGAGTGTGGACGGCGGTGCTCGAGACCAGTCCGCCGGAGCAGACCCGTGGAGGCCTAGCGCCGTGCTCGGCGCCCACGACCTTCACCAGCAGATAGCTCGCGAAGTTCAGCCCCGAGATCAGCACGACCATCAGCCAGATCTTCGTAGGGGTTGATGACGTCCAGGGGAGGCGGTCCGAAGTTCTGGTTCGGGGACGAGCGGCGGCAGGACGATGACCGTGAACGATCGCGAATCCTGAGCGTCGCCTGGACGTCCGCGCTTTTCTGGATGCGCTGCGCGATGCCGGCCGCCAGTCGCTCGGGGGCCAGGACCGGCTGGCGTTGGCGACCGCCGTGGGCAGCCGCGAGACGGCACACGCGGTCGCGCAGGGCACAGCCGCCCGATGAGAAAGGCGAGCAGCGCGCAGAGACCTCCGTGTCGTGGTCCCGGTCTCTCGCCCGAGCTGCGCGCTCACCGCGTAGGGAGACGAGGACGAGCGCCCGCAACCGCGGCGAAGACGCCGAGCCCGAGCCAGGGCGAGTTGCGAGTGCCTGCGATCGATGTGGGCAGCCACGGCGCCGGTCAGGGCGCGCGATGCGCGAGCGTGCGTCACACCGGCGAAGCGCTCCGCGCGTCTTCGTGCGCTCGCGCTCCAGCCCTCGAGCAGCACGCCGAGCCCGAGGGCGGCGGCGAAGCGCTCCGGCCAGCTCGAGGCCTTCGGCGGGGGACAGCGACGTCTCCCTCCTAGCAGGGGTCCCGATCCCGCCGCGGAGTCTCGACCCGCCACGACACCCGACCCTCGCCGCACCACTGCCGGAGGGACTACCGGCCAGTCAAGGGGAATGCCCCGGGCCGGCGCTTCGCGGTCGACGTCCTCCTTCGTGCGAGCGCCCCCGGATCTCTCTACCAGCCCGCCGCCTTTCCGTGACATCTACGACTGCGCGGCGACCGGCCCCACCTGGATCGTCCGCCGTGCCCGCGGGCGCGAGCGTCGCTGGCCTGCCAACCCGAGGCGCCCGCCGCTCTTGGCCGGCGAGCCCGTCCCCGCTAGCGGGCCACGCCCGGGCGCGACCCCCATCTGGTAGAATTTGAAGGACGTCGCGACGGGATCAGGGCGACGAGACCAAGACGCGCCACCGATGCCGAACCATCACAGTCCCGAAGACCACGAGACCGAGCCGGATCGCGACGGGCGCTGCGGGTGGTGCGCTCGCACGTGCAGCCGGGCTCGTTCCCGTTGCTCCTGGTCGCAACCTTGCTCGCCTACGTGCTGAACGGGCTGGCAGCCAACTCCACAGGCAGGCAGGATCCTCGTGCGGGGCGCCCGCGCCGGGTGTCGCTGGCGCGGCATCTATGTGCTGAGTGCGAAGCGGGGCACGCTGTGGTTCGGGGTTCTCGTCGTAGGGCTCCAGATCACGTTCGAGGCTCAGCTGTGGGACCTCGCTCCCGTGGGCCAATCGAGTGCTGGAGGATGCCACGACGATGGGCTTCCTCCTCTGAGTCCTCGTCGTCGTGCTTCGCGAGGTGTTCCGCCCCGTCACGACGGGAATTGGATGCGGTCATCGGCGCGCTGTGCGGATTCGTGCTCATCCTCTCGGCCTTCATGCGTCTGCACGGCTCTGCTCGAAGCGCTGGAACCGGGCTCGCATCAAGCAACCGGTCCGCCGTTGTCCGCGCGCTCGGACGCTGGTGCTGGTCGCCATCTTCCAATATTTCAGCACCATCACGCTGACCACGGTCGGGTTCGGCGACATCGTTCCCATCACGCCAGCCGCGCGGCTCGCCACGGGACTGGAGGCGATCGTGGGTCAGCTCTACCTGGCGGTCGTGATCGCGACCCTCGTCGGGCGGGTCGCTGCGCGCCGAGGCTGACCTCGGTAGGCCCGGCGGCCGCGCCGGCGGGTGCACACCGGAGCCGCCGGCGTGGCAGGCATCGTGTCGGCTACCTGCAACCGCACCCCTCGGATCACGACGACCGCAGCACGAACCGCCACCCGAGCGCGACCTCCGCCGAGAATCCGTCAGCGAGCGGGTCTTCCACCGCGTCGATCACTGCAGGCGGCGGCCGCCGTAGAGTCGCGCATGCGCTGACCGGCGAGCACGGGGACGTCGCCGACCCGACCCGCCTCACGCTCGTCCGGCCCGACGACGTGGTGCGCGAAGAGGTGCGGCGCGGTGCCCTCGCAGCAGCCCTCGCCGAACGAAGACGAACGGCGCGCCAGGGCGTGCAGCCTCTGACCCGCGCGCACGACCCGGAGCGCCGCCTCGGTGTACTCGATCGATCACGCCCGCAATGCAGCGCGCCGTACCAGAACTTGCCGGCGCGGTTGCCTCACCTGGTCGACGTGGATGTGCTTGATCTGCATGTACTCGAGGATGCCGTCGATGCCGAACTCGCGACCGATGCCGCTCTGCTTGTAGCCGCCGAAGGGCGCCGCCGCCGACAGCATGTGGTACTCGTTGATCCACATCGGTGCCCGTGCGCACGCTGCTTCGCGACCTGCCATCGCCTTGTCGTCGTCGCGCGACCACACCGCGCCGCCGAGCCCGTAGATCGAGTCGTTGGCGATGCGGATGGCGTCGTCGATGTTCTTGTAGCGGATGACGACCAGCACCGGCCCGAAGATCTCCTCCTGCGCCACCTTCATGCGAGTTCTTCACGTCGGTGAGGATGGTCGGCTCGACGTAGTACCCCTTCGGCGAGGCCCGCCGGACGCTTGCCGCCGACCGCGACCTTCGCGCCCTCCTCGACGCCGGCCTTGATGTAGCCCTCGCACCGTCTCGCGCTGGCGTGCGGAGACGAGCGGCCCTGCGCGCTCATCATGTCGAGCGGGTCGCCGCAGTTGAGCAGCTTCGTGCGCTCGACGAGCCGCGCCGACGATCTCGTCGTGCATGCGCCTCGGAGACGAGGAGGCGCGTGCCCGACTCGCAGGCCTGGCCCTGGTGGAAGAAGCAGCCGAAGAGCGAGCCGTCGATGGCCATGTCGAGGTCGGCGTCGTCGAGGATGATGTTGGCCGACTTGCCGCCCAGCTCGAGCGTCACCTTCTTCACCGTGCCGGCGGCGAGCTGCATGATGCGGCCGCCCGACGGCGGTCGAGCCGGTGAACGCGACCTTGTCGACCAGCGGGCTCGTGCAGAGCTCCTCGCCGCACTCGGCGCCCGCAGCCGTGGATCGACGTTGACGACGCCCTTCGGCAGGTCGGTCTCGTCGATGATGCTTGCGCCAGCTCGAAGGCCGAGCACGGCGTGTCGGTCGCCGGCTTCAGCACGACCGTGTTGCCGGTGGCGAGCGCCGGGCCGATCTTCCAGACCGCCATCATGAGCGGGAAGTTCCACGGGATGATCTGGCCGCACACGCCGAAGCGGCTCGCGCTGCGACGTAGTTCTTCGACTGCGCCGGGAACTGCGGCACCTCGATCTCGGTCATGAGCGGCAGCTGCTCCGCCATCTCGGCGAAGTAGCGCGAGCTGCGCGTCGCCGAGCATCATGTCGCCGCCCGTCTTGCGGATCGGTGCCGCCCGCAGTCCTGCGTCTCGACGACGGCGATCTCCTGCGCGCGCGCCTCGAGGCCGTCGGCGATCTGGTTCAGGATCCTGGCGCGGTCGGCCTGGCTCATGCGCGGCCAGGGCCCGTCGTCGAAGGCGTTGCGCGCGCCGCCTGGATGGCGCGCTGCGTGTCCTCGCGACCGGCGCGCGCGACGCGCGCCCACGGCGCCTCGGTGGCCGGGTTGATCGAATCGAGCCGTCTTGCCGGACGCCGCCAGGCCAGAACTCACCGTCGACGTAGAGCTGATACTCCTGCATGGCGTCCCCCTTGCCGTGGTTGCGAACTCCCCCGCGGCCTACCGCGGCTCGTGCTCGGCCGTCAACGTGTCGTCCGTGACGCCGGCGGACGCGCGGGCGGCGGCATCCACGACACGGGCGAGGTGGTGCGGCCGCGGATGGCGATCCTTCCCGTCGTCGCGCGTCCCGTGCTACGGGCACCGGTGCAAGGCATGACCGTGGAAGCCGCCAAGAGCCTGTCCCACGACGAACCGTGCGCTGCAGCGCCAGCTGCTCGACCGGCTGCGGTTCATCCTGGCCGTGATCGCGTCGATGGCGTCGCTCTTCGTCATCGACGAGCTGGCACACGGCCGGCCATCCGCTGGGCGCCCTATTCGCCTTTCGGGTCGCGGGTGTGGTGCTGGCGTTCGTCGGATTCGTCGTGCTGCGGCAGCGGTGGGCGGAGGCCATGGGCATGGCCGCTGACGATCGCCATCGTCTGCCTTCGCGTACCTGTTCGTCGCGCGCGGCCGGTCTCGCGAGCCCGAAGGGCGAGTACGTCACCACCGGCGATTCTGTTCGTCGGCGCGGCGCTGCTCACGGCGACCGTGCTGCCGTGGGGTTGGTGGCCGCAGTGCGCGACCGTGGCGGTGGGCACAACCGCTCTGGTGGCGGCGATCCTGTGGACGGATCGAGGCGCTCGCCGTCGTCGATGACCGATCCGGGCGCGGTGGTGATCATGGGCTTCGTGCTGTCGGCCGTGATCGCCAGCGAGTTCGAGCGCTATCGAACCGCTCATCGCTGCGAGCTGGAGGAGCGCCGCAGGGCCGAGGCCGAGATGCGCCGGCTCAACGCCGCGCTCGAGCTCCGCGTGGCGCGAGCGCACGCAGGCGCTGCAAACGGTCAACGACCGGCTCGCCGGTGAGATCGCCGAGCGCCGGCGCGTGAACGAGGCGCTTGCGTGCCAGCGAAGCGGCTGCTGGGCGATACCGTCGATCATTCGTCCGCGATCGTGTCGCTGAAGGACATCAACGGGCGCTACCTGCTCGTCAACCGGGAGTTCGAGCGCCTGTTCGGCGCATTCAGCGCTGGCGGTCGTCGGTCAGCCGCGACGAGGACCTCTTTCCGCCGAGTCTCGCGACGCGTCCTGCAGGCGCGCGACGGCGAGGTGCTGGCGAGCACCGTGCCGATCTCGTTCGAACAGGACCTCCCGGTCGGCGACGACGGCCGCGCGCAGCTACGTGTGCGTGAAGTTTCCCCTGTGCGGCATCGACGGCGAGCCCTACGGCGTCGGCAGCATGTCCACCGACATCACGGCGGTGAAGGAGCTCCAGGAGACGCTGCGCCGCCACCAGGACGAGCTTGCTCGCGTGCTGCGTCTGCACACCATCGACGAGATGGCTGCGGCCGTCGCGCACGAGATCCACCAGCCGCTGTGCGTGATCACCAACTACGCGCAGGGCGGCGTGCGGCGGCTTGCGGGCAGGGAGATCGATCCCGCGGCGCTGCTCGACGCCTTCGAGCAGATCGCCGCGGAGGGACTGCGTGCCGGCCAGATCCTGCGCGGCATCCGCAGCTTCGTCCGCCGCGACAGCGGCGAGGAGACGGCCGTCGACGTGCGCGCGCTGGCCGGCGAGGCGCTGCGCGTGCTGGAGCCGGAGGCGCGCTTGCACGGCGTGACCGTCCGCCTGGAGGACGGCGAGGCGCTGCCACCGGTGCGCGGCAACGCCATCCAGATCGAGCAGGTGCTGGTCAACCTGATGCTGAACGGCGTACAGGCGGTCGCCGCCGACGACTGCGTGCGGCGCGAGGTGGTCGTGGCCGCGACGCGCAGCGGCGACTCGGTCGAAGTCGCCGTCAGCGACAGCGGCCGCGGCATCGCCGCCGACGTGGCGGACAAGCTCTTCACTCCCTTCGTCACCACCAAGGCGCAGCGGTCTGGGACTCGGGCTCGGCGATCAGCCGCACCATCGTCGAGAACCATGGTGGTCGTCTGTGGGCGACCAGCAAGCCGACTGCGGGAGCGACCTTCCACTTCTCGCTGCCACTCGCCGCACACGCCGGACCGGATGCAGCGCTGAAGCTTTCATCGTGACCTCGCCGACGCGCATCGAACGCCGCCTTCGGGCAGCGGCGGGATCGCGGATCGCCCGGTCGGTACCCGTCTCGAGGCGGCGGCGCTCGTGCGCCAGCGGGTGTCGCCCGCGGTTTCGACCGCGAGGTCCCCGGCGCGGCAAGGTCGCTCACCGGCCGGCCACGCGGTGCCGGGTTGAGCGTTCGCCATGTACATAGCCTACACACCGGAGCAGGAGGCGCTCCGCGCCGAGCTGCGCGCCTACTTCGCCGAGCTCATGACCCCCGAGGTCGAGGCCGAGGTCGCACGGGGCGACACCGGCGGCCCGCATTGCCTGGAGGCGGTCCGGAAGATGGGGCGCGACGGCTGGCTCGGCATCGGCTGGCCGACGGAGTACGGCGGCCAGGGCCGCAGCCTCGTCGAGCAGTTCATCTTCTACGACGAGTCGTGGCGTGCACTGGCGCCCATCCCGGCGCTGACCATCAACGCGATCGCGCCAGACCATCATGACGTTCGGCAGCGAGGAGCAGAAGCGGTTCTTCCTGCCGCGCATCCTGCGGGGCGAGCTGCACTTCTCCGTCGGCTACACCGAGCCGCAAGCCGGCACCGACCTGGCGTCGCTGCGGACACGCGCGGTGCGCGACGGCGACGAGTGGGTGATCAACGGCCAGAAGATCTACACCAGCCTGGCCGCCTACGCCGACTACATCTGGCTCGCGGCCCGCACCGACCCCGATGCCCCGAAGCACAAGGGCATCTCGATCTTCGCGGTGCCCACCGACCGCCCCGGCTTCTCGTACTCGATCATCCACACGCTGGTCGAATCCGGCACCACCAACACCTTCTACGACAACGTGCGCGTGCCTGGCTCGGCGCTCATCGGCGAACGTCAACAAGGGCTGGAAGCTGATCACCAACCAGCTCAACTACGAGCGTGTCGCGATCGCGCCGCCCGGCATGGTCGAGAAGGTCTACGAGGACACGGTGCGGTGGGCCGCCGAGGCACGGCTCGCCGACGGCCGCCGCGTCATCGACCAGGAGTGGGTCCGGGTGAATCTTGCGCGGGTGCACGCGCGTCTCGAGTTCCTCAAGCTGATCAACTGGAAGGCCGTCACCGAGCGCCTCGGTCAGCCCCGCCGACTCGAGCGCCACCAAGGTGTTCGGCACCGAGTTCTTCTGCGAGGCGTATCGGCTCCTGCTCGAGGTGTTCGGCTCGGCCGGCGTGGCTGCGCGGCACGAGCGACGCGCCGCTGCGCGGGCCGTCTCGAGCGAGCGTACCAGGGGACGCTGTTCCTGACGTTCGGCGGTGGCACCAACGAGGTCCAGCGCGACCTGATCGCGCTCTTCGGCCTCGGGATGCCGCGCGTCCCGCGGCACTGAGGAACGGAGTCGACGAATGGACCTCGAGCTCGACGAGAACCAGCGCGCCATCGCCGACCTGGCGCTGGCAGATCCTGCGCGAGTCGCTGACGCGCGAGCGGCTGCGCGCGATCGAGGCCAGCGACGACCGGGTCGGCGCCGACGAATGGAAGCGGCTCGCCGAGCGCCGGCCTGCTCGGCGTACCGCTCGCGGAGGACGTGGGCGGGAGCGGCTTCGGCATCGTCGAGGCCTGCCTGGTCCTCGAGCAGATCGGGCGCACGGTCGCGCCGCTGCCCTACCTCGCCACGGTCGTCGGGGCGGCGATGCCGATCGACGTGTTCGGCAGTCCCAGCGCAGCGCGAGCGCATCCTGCCGCGGGTCTGCGACGGCTCGCTGCTCCTCGCTGCGACGCTGATCGAGGACGGCAACGAGCTGGCGACGCTGCTGCCGAGGACCACCGCGCAGCGCGACGGCAGCAGCTGGCGCCTCGACGGAGAGAAGCGCGTGGTGCCGGCGGCGCACGTCGCCGACCTGCTGCTGGTGCCGGCGCGCACCGCCGACGACGCGTGCGCCGTGTTCCTGGTCGATCCGCGTGCCGCCGGCGTGACGCTCGAGCGCGATCCGAGAGCACGCGCGGGCGAGCCGCTGTCGACGGTGCGCCTCGCCGGCGTGCGGGCGGCGGCCGGGGACGTGGTGGGCGACGCGCGCGCGGGCGCGGAGATCGTGTCCTGGATCGTGCGGCGCGTGATCGCCGGCCTGTGCGCCATGCAGGCCGGTGCATGCGCCGAGGCGCTGCGGCTGACCGCGGCGCACGTCTCGGAGCGCGAGCAGTTCGGCCAGAAGATCGCGACCTTCCAGGCGGTCGCGCAGCGCGCCGCCGACGCCTACATCGACACCGAGGCGATCACGCTCACCGCCCGGCAGGCGGCGTGGCGGCTCGGCGCCGGTCTCGACGCCGACGAGGCGCTCGACACCGCCAAGTTCTGGGCCGCCGAGGGCGGCTTCCGGGTCGCGCACGCCGCGCAGCACCTGCACGGCGGCATCGGCGTCGACACCGAGTACCCGCTGTTCCGGTACTTCCGCCGCACGCGCCAGATCGAGCTCACGCTCGGCGGCGCCGCGCTGCACCTCGTGCAGCTCGGCAGCAGGATCGCCGCGCGGGCCGGCGGGTGATGGAGGCACCGGCCGGCGTGTCGTCGCCGATCGACCTCCTGGACCTGGCCCACTACGCGAAGGGACCGCCGCACGAGCTGTTCGCCAGGCTGCGCGCCGAGGCGCCGGTGGTGGCATCCCGAGCGGCAGCGGCGCTGGCTTCTGGGCGATCACCCGCTACGAGGACGTGGTGCACGTGTCGCGCGACGCGGCACATGTTCTCGTCCTTCGCAGGGCGGCACCATGATCGCCGATCCGCCGCAGGAGCAGCTCTTCGTCGTCCGCCAGATGATGCTCAACATGGACCCGCCCCAGCACACCAAGCTGCGCGCGCTGGTCAACAAGGGCTTCACGCCGCGCCGGTGGCACAGCCTGCAGGCGCGCATCGGCGCGCTGGCGCGCGGCGATCGTCGATCGCGTCGCGCCGCGCGGGCAGTGCGACTTCGTCGACCGACGTCGCCGGCGAGCTGCCCTCGTACGTCATCGCCGAGCTGATGGGCATCCCGCTCGACGACGGGCGCGGGCTCTACCACCTGACCGAGCGCATGCACACCGCGGCGCCGACGCCCGAGGGCGCTGGCGGACGGCGCAGGCCGGCGATCGTCGAGATGATGGCGTACGCGCACGGCATCCGCGACCGCGAAGCGCGCACGGCCGGCAGACGACATCGCGAGCGCGCTGCTCGCCGCCGAGGTCGACGGCGAGCGGCTGACGCGACCTCGAGTTCGACATGTTCTTCATGCTGCTGATCAACGCCGGCGGCGACACGACGCGCAACCTGGTCGCGGGCGGCATGCTCGAGCTGATCCAGCACCCGGACCAGCGCCGCGCGACTCGCCGCGGAGCCGGACCTGCTGCCGATCGGCGATCGAGGAGATGCTGCGCTGCGTGACGCCGGTGGTGCACTTCCGCCGCACGGCGACGCGCGATACCGAGCTGCGCGGGCAGCGGATCGCGGCCGGCGACAAGGTGGTGGTCTTCTACTGCTCGGCGAACCGCGACGAGGACGGTGTTCGCCGAGCCCGAGCGCTTCGACGTCGCGCGCGCACCCGAACGAGCACGTCGCGTTCGGCGGCGGCGGCGTGCACTTCTGCCTCGGCGCGAACCTCGCCCGGGTGGAGATCCGGGCGATGTTCGAGCAGGTGCTGGCTCGCCTGCCGCGACCTCGAGCTCGCCGGACCGGTCGAGCGGCTGCGCTCGAACTTCATCAACGGGCCGCGGCGGATGCCGGTGCGCTTCACCGCGGGCTGGGCCGATGGCTCCACGAGCCCCCTTCCGGCCGGGACCTCAGGCGGCTGCATAGCGGCGAGGGCACCGGGTGCCTGACGAACCTGGCACCGAAGCCTGTCCGGCCGCTTGCAGCCTGGAAAGCGTCCGTGGCACCCGGTTTGCGGATGTGAGTCGGCAATGACGTCGATCGGATCAGGTCTGCCGGGAGTCGACCTGGGACCGTCGCTGGCGGCAGCCGGATGAGTGGGCCGCCCTACGCGCTGGGGGCTCGGCCTCGCCATCGTCAAAGCGGACGGTGGATCGAGCACGGCGGCCGCGTCGCGGCACGATCCGGCGAGGGTGGCGGGCTTCGGATCGACGTCATGCTGCCGCTGGCGGGAGTGCCGGCGTGACCATCGATCACGTCCTCGTCGTGTTCTTCGTCCGCGTTGCAGGTCCTCGTGGCGGTCGTCTGGGCGACCATCGCGGCGCTCCTCTGGCGGCTGCCGGGCACGCGGGTAAGCCGCGTGGCGCCGTCCTTCCCCTCGTCGCAACGAGCGCCCTCGTGGCTGCCGGGTACGTCCTGGGTGCGCTCCTGACACTCACGCCGCCCTCCATCCACCTTGCGCGCCCGGGCTGGCTCCGTGCGATCTACCTGCTGAGCAACATCTGCTTCCCGTCGGGGCCGCCGCGACATTCGGCCACGCCACGTGGCGGCTGCCGGACGGCGCGCCGCTCCTCGGGCGGCTTCTGGCTCGCCGGCCTCTACGGCAGCGGAGCGGCGGTGCTCCTCCTCGACGCCGCGGCATGTCTCCCCGCGACCGCGGTCCCGGCGGTCGACCTCCTGGACGCCGGTGTCCATGGGGGGTGGGTCATCGTCGTCCTCCTGCTCGCTGGCTGGCGGATCGCTCGCGTCGCCCGGGCCGGGGCCTGGAACTCCGACACCGTGTTCGTCCTCCGCCGTCGCGACGTGGCCGTCGTCGCTTCCCTCGCGCTGACCGCCGCCGTCATGTTCGCGCTGATGGTCAGCGGCGGCTGGGGACGCACACCCGTTGGCCATGCTCTCGACGAATGTCGTGCGTCGCGGGTCCTGGCGGCCATCCGTTCGCTGGCCCGCGCCTGGGAGCGGTCCTTCGCGTCCTGCTCCTGGTTACCGCCGCGCTCGTCATGGCAGGCGGCATCTGTGCGACAGCCCACCTGGTGATCCTCCCTCGCGTACCCGCGGCGCTCGTGATGGTCGTGCACGTCGGCACGGTGGCGCTCATCGCCGTGATGCTGGTCGTCGGTCAGCGCTGGCTCGCGGACGCGATCGATCGGCTGGTCCTGCAACGCAGTCGCCGGCGGCGCACACTGAGCTGCAGGCGCTGGTCCAGGATTGTCCCGGAGCTGGGCCGACTCTGAGTGCACGCGACGCGTGCTGGCGGCGCTGACCCGGTGCTCGCGCTGCGCGGCGCGGCGATCGTGCTCCCGCGACGGCTCGGGATGTGCCGAAGGTGCGATCGACGTCGAGGCGCTGAGGGCCGGCTGGCCGCGCGATGCCGCGGCCGACGCGTTGCCCCGGCACCCATACTTCGGCCATGAGCTGCCGACCTGCGAGCTTACGCTGATCTGCTCGTCGAGCATCGCGTCGCGGGCGGCCTGCCCATCACGAGCCCACAGCGGAGGTGGGGAGATCTTTCGTGTCGACGGGCCTGCTCGGTATGGCGTTGGCCGAGGATCTCCACGCTTCTGGAAACCGTGGCTGGTCAGCTCGCACTCCTGCTCGACGGCACGGCGCTCCTCGAGCGCGTGGTGGCGGTCGAGCGGTCGCTCGCCCAGGCCGAGAAGCTCGCCGCGATCGGCGAGACGGCAGCGCGCATCGCGCACGACATCCGCAACCCGGTGACCGCCGCGCGCGAGCCTCGCCCAGCAGCTCGCGCGCGAGCCCGCTGCCGCCGTTCCGCGAGGAGCTGGGCATCATCCTCGAGGAGCTCGACCGCGGTCGAGCGCCAGGTGGCGACGCTCCTCCGCTTCGCGCGCCGGGAGGAGTTCCGGCTTCGAGCCGCTCGACCTGAGCGCGCTGGCGCGCACCACGCTCGAGTCGCTGCGCCCGCGGCTCGAGGCGGCCAGCGTCGCCGTCGAGCTGGACGCCGCCGCCGGAGTCGTGGCACGAGTCGACGGCGAGAAGATGCGTCAGGTGCTCGATGAACCTGATCGAGAACGCCTCGACGCGCTGAGCACGGCCGCGGGACACGCCGTCTGATGGTCGCGGTCGACCGGTGCTGACGGCACCGCGCGCCTTCACGTGAGCGACACGGGGCCGGGAGTGCCACCCGAGGCAGCTGCCGCGACTCTTCGAGCCCTTCTTCTCCCTGAAGACCACCGGGACCGGGCTGGGCCTGGCCATCGCCAAGCGCACCGTCGACGCCCATGGCGGCCGCATCACGGCTGCGAGCCCTCCGGGATCGGCCTGCAGTATCCACGTCGAGGTGCCGCTCGCGAGGGCTGCGTGAGCGCTGCGATCCTGGTCGTCGACGACGAGCGCGCCATCGGCATCGCCATCCAGCGGCTGCTGACCGGCCGCGGCTACGAGGTGGACACGGCGCTGAGTCGGTGGAGGACGCGCTCGAGAAGCTCGGCGCGCCGGACCTACCACCTGGTCATCACCGATCTGAATCTGCAGGGCACGAGTCGGGCATGGACGTCCTCCGCGGCGGTGCAAGCAGCAGCGTCCCGACACCGCCGTCGTGATGATCACCGCCTACGGCTCGGAGAAGATCGCCGTCGAGGCGATGAAGGCGCGGCGCCGCCGACTACGTCCCCAAGCCCTTCGACAACGACGAGCTCGAGCTGGTGGTCGAGCGGGCGCTCGGAGGGCGTGGCCCTGCGGCGCGACCTGCAGCGCCTGCGGGAGCAGGTGGCGGAACGCGTACCGGCTTCGAGCAGCTCGCTCGGCAAGAGCGCCGCCATGCAGCGGGTGTTCGACGTGATCCGCAAGGTCGCGGGCACGGACCTCACGGTCTTGATCCGCGGGCCCAGCGGCACCGGCAAGGAGCTGGTCGGCGAACGCCATCCACTACCAGAGCCCGCGTCGCAACCGACCGCCTTCGTGAAGGTGAACTGCGCGGCCTTCTCGCGCGAGCTGGTGGAGAGCGAGCTCTTCGGTCACGAGAAGGGCGCGTTCACGGGCGCCACCGCGACCCGCGAGGGCAAATTCGAGACCGCCGACGGCGGCACGCCGCTGCTCGACGAGATCGGCGACATGGCTCTCGAGACCCAGGCGAAGATCTCTGCGCGTGCTCAGGAGCAGGAGCTGGAGCGCGTCGGCGGCAACCGCACCTTGAAGGTCGACGTCCGCGTCCTGGCGGCGACGAACCAGGATCTCGAGGCCGAAGGTCCGCGACGGTTCGTTTCGCCAGGACCTGTACTACCGCCTGAACGTGGTGTCCGATTGCGCTCCCGGCGCTGCGCGAGCGCCCTGACGACATGCCGCTCCTGATCGAGCGATTCCTCGCCGCCGCTGCCGCGCGGATTGAAACGCGTCCCCGCGCTCGCTCGCGCCCGACCGCGTACCGCGCCCTGCTGCGCACACGACTGGCCCGGCAACGTGCGCGAGCTGGAGCACGCCATCGAGCAGGCGGTGGCCCTGGCATCCGGGACAGAGATCGGGGTTGCCGACCTGCCCGCGGCGGTCCAGGGTGGTCGCATCCAGGGACGGGCGCTGGCTCGGACTGCCTGTTACCGTCAGCTTCAAGCGACGCCAAGCAGCAGGTGATCGAGCGCTTCGAACGGAGGTTCATCACCGAGGCCCTGGCCCGGAACCAGGGCAACGTCGTCGAAGGCCGCGGAGGAGATGGGCATGTACCGCCAGCATCTCCAGGTGAAGCTCGCCGAGTACCGGTATCGATGCGGACGAACTTCGGGGCCAGCGGGGCGAGCGCTGATGTCCGGGCGCTGTGGCCGTCAACGCACGCGGCGCGACCGTGAAGCCGGAGGCGAGGTCGCCCGGGACGCGGAGGCGAGCGCGTCGTTCGCGAAACGGCGAGCACTGGCAGCGGCGCGTCCCAGCACTGCATCGTCGGCCCCTGGATCGTACACGACGAGCGCCGCTCGGCAGCGACCGCGCCGTGACGCACCGCGTGCGCGTGCGGCTCGAACTCCTGCAGCCCCGACACGAGCGGGCCGCGTTGTCGGCGAGCAGCGGCACGAGCAGGACGCATGACGATCGCGGCGACGAAGCGGCGCGCGCGCACGTGACCATCGGCGAGCACGACCGCCGGCAAGCGCGATCCACGCCGTCTGCGCGCGCGAGCATCCAGTACGCCGAGGCGGGATAGCGCGCGCGGCGGCGCCGCCGCGATGCAGTAGGCGATCGACGTCGAGCGTCGGGACGACCACCACGGCCGGCAGCGCGCGGCGCGCGCGACGCCGGACGATGCCGTGCACGAAGCGCGACGAGCGTCGCCACGCTACCGCGATGCCGAGCGGGAGCAGCACGTCGGACGCAACCAGTCGAGCGTCGGCAGCCAGCGGAGGAGCCACGCCGGATCGCGCCACTGCCGACCAGCCACCAGTCCTCGACGCCGTTCCAGTAGCGGATGAGCTTCGCCTCCGCGACGACCGTCTCGCGCGGCACCGCCCAGTCGACGGGCGCCGCGAGCAGCGTGCTCGGATAGAGCGGATAGCCCGACACGCACGACGCCGCGGAGCATCCACACGCCCGGTCCGAGTGCTATCGATCGCGACGACGATCGCGACGGCGCGAGGACACGGGCACGTCGCGCTCGGGCCCGCGACGCAGCCAGGCGATGGCCGGCGACGAGCGCCGCGTCGCCGCGGCGAGGCCGCCGAGCGAGGCTTCAGCGGCGGCGCACAGCCGACCAGGAACGCGAGGCACGGCGAGGTCGGCGAAGCGCCGCGCCAGTGGTGAAGAACCGTAGGCACTCGCCCCGCCGAGCACGAGGCCCGAGCGTGTAGACGGCGATGTCGGGCGACGGGCTCGTCAGGTTGATGTCGAGCGCGAGCGGCAGCACGCGCGGGCACGAGCGCGCCGTAGAACGCGTCGGCCGGCGCGCACGCGCGCCGGCGGATCGAGGCGCGACGCGCCGAGGCAGCACGCGCGCCGCGAGCGCGACCACGAGGAGCGCGTTCCCGACGTGCGACGCGCGCGCCGCGGCAGCGGACCCGTCTCGAGGAGCGCGTTCCAGAGGAAGAAGGACTGGTTGTATGCGAACGGCGCCGCCAGGTTGCCGAGGCCCGGCGGGAGGCGATGCGCGAGATGCCACGGACGTCGTCGGCACGTGATAGAGACCGCTGTCGCCGTTCCGCGGGGCCGCCGAGCGCCTCGAGCGCGAGCCATCCGGTCGTCGCCGCGAGCGCGACGATCGGCGAGCGGCATGGCGCACGACGCCGTGCGCCGCGAGTCGCCAGGTGCGCGCGCCCCTCGCGCACGATGCCGACCACGCCGAGCAGCGGCGAGCAGCGCGAGGATGCGACGATCGACCGGGCAACGCGAGCTGCCAGAGCTGGAGCGCCGACGATCGACGTCGCGAAGCCGAGGCCAGAATCCGGCGAGCCAGTCGTCCGCCGACTGCGCCGGACGTCCGAGCGCGCGCCGCACGAGCGCCCGATGCCGACGAGGGTCGCCGGCGACTCGCGATCCACGCGCGGCGATGACGAGCCGCGCCGCGTGCGGCAGCACGGCAGTCGGTCACGCGCGCGTGGCCTCGACAGGTCTCGCGGGTGGTGCACGCGACCGGCAGAGCGAGCGCATGGCGAGTTCCCATCGCAGAGTCCGCGCCGAACGCCGTAACCCGACGAGGGTGTTCCACCCATTCAAGTCGGGTAGCGGCTCGCTACCGCTGAAAGGTAGCAACGAGGAAGCTGAAGATTGGCCCCTGTTGCAGCCTCCGCCTCGCTAGGCTTCGCTTGCGACACGGCGTGCGCCTTCCGGGCGCGTCGAGCGCGGGACTCGTACGCACCTGCCCCCATCCCGTCCCGGAACACCCGTTCCGGGGTGAACGCCAGGCCCAGGCGATCGCGCCCAGACGTCGCGACGTCTCTCCGAGACGCGCGCCACAACCCAAAGGTAGAGGAAGACTCATGCTCAGACACGCGCTGTGCAGGGTTGGTGGCAGCTGGCTTTCTGCTGGTCGTGGCAACGACCGATCTGCGCTGGCTGAGAGCACCGCCGTGTTCGGCTTCGTCAACGCCGTACCCTCGGGCACACATGGTATACCGGCGCTCGCGTCGAAGCCGTGGGCGTCATCGACGGCTCCGGCCGCCCGGTCGTCGACATCACCGAGGAACCCCCGGCTATTCGCTCTTCAGCGTCCCTCGGGCGAGTAGCTCTTGCGAGTGAGCGGAAACTGCCTCGATACGACCGGACGACCCGGTCACCGTGCCCCGCGGGGTCTCCAGCAGACATCTCGGTGGTCAATCGCTCGCTGCCAGGCGTCGGTGACTGCGTCCCGTTCGCCCACACGCCGCTGTTCTTCCGGCGTTCCTGGGAGCAGCAGGTGCTCAACCACCGCGCGACGCTCTCGGACGGGAAGCCGTTCTCGGTGTCGTTGCCCTTCGCCGTCAACGTTCGACGGTATAAGAGCTATCGCAGGGTCTGGGTGACCTCGAACGGCTGGATCAAGCTCAACCAAGCCCCTCGCACCCTGCACCCAGCTCGAACCCGGCGAGCGCGCCCGCCGCGATCGATCTTCGCACTCGCGCAGTGCGGCGGAGACCAGGGAAGTGAAGTACGAGGTGATCGGCCAGAAGCCCCAGCGTCATGGTCATCCGATGGAAGAGCCCGGTGACCCCGACACGGCCGAGACCAGCGACGTCGCGATCCGGTTCTTCGAGAACCACCCGGCGGACGTCGGCGTCTCCTCATGTCGACCTCGGCGGGCCGCAAGATGGGTCGAACGCCTTCATCGGGTTCTCGACGAAATCCGGGAGCGTCTTCACGCTCGGCAACCACGAGGCGGTCGTCCGGAAACGCGAGCTCGCTGATCTTCCGCCCCGGTCTCTGAGACCGAACCAGATCGCAGCCATCCCGCCGCCGGCATCCCATCCCCGGATGCCGGCGGCTTCGTGCTGTGGACTCTGCAGCGCAGGACCGGTATCGGACCGACGCCGATGGCGCGCGGCCGTTGCTCGGGACCCGGCGGAGAGCTAGCGTCGGGGAGTTCAGCGAGACGCTCACTGAGGAGGGCGTCCCATGCCGAAGAAGGTGCGACCAATCCCAAAGGGCTATCACTCCGTCACTGCGTCTCTCACGCAGGACGATGCCGCGAAGACGATCGATTTCTGCAAGCAATGGCGTTCGGTGCGAAAGTCCTCATGCGATGGAGGGGCCGAACGGCAAGCTGATGCACGCCGAGATCCTGCATCGGCGACTCCATCGTCATGCTGAACGACGTCATGCAGGAGCCCGCGCGGCCGGCAGGCCTACTTCCTCTACGTGCCCGATGTCGACAAGACGCTCGCCAAGGCGGTGAAGGCGGCGCATGGCCGTGATGCCGGTCCAGGACATGTTCTCGGGAGATCGCTTCGCGAGCGTGACGGATCCGTCGGGGAATCGCTGGGGCATCGCCACCCACCGTCGAGTGACGCGCCGCCTAAGGAGATGAAGAGAGCGCGCCGCCGCCGCGTTCGCGGTGGCGGCTCGGTGACGGAGTCGACGCGCGTGCGGGACGCGCTCTCGAGGCTGATGGCGCGAATCGAGGTCGAGCACCTGGAGGGTGGACGCGTTTCGCGCTCACGGTCCGTGAGAGAGGGGACGTACCGTGCACACGGTCACGGTCGCTCTCGACGGCACGCCCCGCGCCTGGTCGGGGACGGCGTCTCGCGCGAGGACCTCGTGCGGCGCTCGTTCGAGTTCCTGCTCGAGCACGAGCCAAAGGAGTCGATCCTCGGCGAGCTTCGACCTGCCGGTGATCGCCCGTGTACTTCCGGATACGGAGACGGAGATCGGCCGGCGCGGTTCGCGGCGCGTAGCCGGTGCGGACCTGCGTCCTGGACGGCTACCCGGGGAAGTGATCGACAGTAGCGACCAGGATGTGCTAAGTGGAGCCGGAGTCCCCGGAGAGGATTGGTGCTCGATGGCCGAGAGCTCAACGGCGGAGCGCTGCTGGCGCGCTGCCTCGCGAACGAGGGTGCGCGTTTCGTCTTCGGTCTTCCGTCGCCCGAGATCGACCCGCTGCTGGCGGCGCTCGACCAGCACGGCATCCGACTCGTGCCCTTCCGACAACGAGTCGGCCGGGGCAACATGGCCGAGGGCCTCTACAAGACGACGGGCGAGGTGGCCGTCGTGATCGGCAACCCCGGCCCGGGCTCGGCCAACTCTGTCGGCGGCGTGATCACCGCGCGGCACGAGGGCGTGCCGATGGTCGCGATCACGTCTGCGGCACCGCCTCGGCCTCGTGTATCCTCGCCGCCGTCGACCTTCCAGGGGCAGGACCAGCTCGACGTGTTCAGGCCGCATCGTCAAGTGGGGCGGGACCGATCTTCTCGTGGGACCGCATCCCGGACGTGGTGCGTCGCGTTCCGCGAGATGTGGACGGGCCGGCCAGGACCGGTGCACATCGAGCTGCCCGCGCCGGTCCTCGTATGCGACCGGCGACGAGTCGAGCGTGCGCGTGCCCCCGCCTCGGCGGCGTACCGCGCTCCGCTCCTGAGCCGGCCGACGCACGGATCGCGGAGGTCGCGGATATGCTCGCCGGCGCCGCGCGGCCGCTCGTGATCGCGGGCTCCGGCGTCGATCGGGCCGGCGCCAACGCAGGCGCTGCTCGCACTCGTCGATCGGCTCGGCTGTCCGGTCGTCACGTCGATGGCCGGCCGCGCCGTGGTCCCGCGCTCGACCATCCCAACGCGGTTCTACGGCCTCGGCGCCGGGCGGTGATCTGGCCAAGCGACAGGCCGATGTCGTCGCTGATCTGCGGGCTCGCGGCTCGGCAACCTCGACCTGCCGTACGACAAGTACTGGGGCGATCCTGCGACCCAGCGGCATCGTCCAGATCGACATCGATCCCCGGCACATCGGCGTGACGCGGCCCTGGCGGTCGGGATCGTCGCCGACGTGAAGCAGAGCGCTCTGAAGCCTGGGGCCGGCCCTCGAGACGCGACCGCGCCCCTGATCCGCCTCGTTTCCTGCGACTGCCGTCGCAGCGCGGAAGAATGGTGGCACAAGCAGAATGGGTGTGGTCAGAGAGCTGGAAGGGACCCGGCATGCATCCGGCGCACGTGGATGCAGGCGATCGGGCAAGCGTTCGGCCGCAGACGCGATATACGTGACCGACGGCGGCTCACGTCGCTCTGGGCTTACTGGTTCACTCCCCGCCGACGCGCCCGCGATCGTATCTGCAGCATCCTCGGAGCTGGGCATGCTCGGGACGGAGTGCCCTCGGCGCTGGGCGCGAAGCTCGGGAGTCCCAGGCGCGAGGTGGTGTGCGTCACCGGGGACGGCGCCGCCGGCTTCCACTTCATGCGAGATGCAGTCCGCCGCGCGCGAGAGTGCCAGGATCACCGGTCATCGCTTCGCCGAGGGCTCGTGGTGCATGGAGGTGCCGAACGAGCTGATGCTCTGCGGCGAAGAACCTTCGGGACGAGATGGGAACGGTGCGCTGGGACGTGGTCGCGCAGGGGCTCGGGTGCGGGGGCTGGGCGCAGAAAGCTCCGGCTGAGGTCGACGCGGCACTCGCGCCTGGCGCGCGACGTCCTCGGGGCCCGTGGTGATCTGCGTCAGGACGGATCGCGCCGCGACCTCGGGGTGGCTCCCGATCAGGATGCGGTTCGCCCGGAGGTGTACCAGGGACCGATGAAGGCCGGGCGCCCCGGCGGTCCGGCACGGCCTGGCCATGTGCCAGCTGAGGGCTTGCCGCCGGCACTTGCCGGGGAGCGAGCACGTCATAGCGGGTCATGCATCCTCCCAGGGGATGCGCTTCAGGACGCCTGGCGAAGCGGCCCTTCCGAAACCGTGACCCGGTGGCGCGAGCCCGACACGCGGCGGATGCACACCGGATTCGCACCGCAAAACCGCGTCACCGTTGGCCCCGTGCCGGGCGCGTTAGCGCCTGAGCCCAGCCCGCAGGTAGTCGGGGTCGAGCGAAACATCTGGCAGATCGTGACGAACGAGAACGGTGGTCGCCTCGTTCGACGCGAACCACTCGATCGTCTCGCGGAACAGGCGAAGCTCGCGGGCGTTCCGCCACCTGCAGCTCGCTGGTGGACGTAGACCGCGCGTCGAGGACGGCGAGCGATGAGACGGCACTCCGGGGCGATCGCCTCGCCGTTCCCGCCGCGTATCGTGAACTGCGACGGTAAGGATCCATTCCGTCAGGAGCTCACCGATCACGCCGCCGCCGTCGTGCTGCAACAGGGCGGCCTGCCCGATGACCTCGGACACGCGGCTCATCCTCGTGCCCCAGCCGTCAGCCGACGCGCGCTGCCGAAGCCCCCGTGAGGGGCGTGAAGCGCACGAGCTGCGGCGAAAACGGCCCGAGAAGTGCCCGGGCGCGGGGCGCGTCTGCGAACCTGGCCCGCTGGGTACGGGGCACGAACGCCCCCACACCGGAGGAGACGATCGATGAGGCGGTTATCTTGATGTCCAGCAGCGTGAACATGCCGGTAATAGCAGCTTGCGCGGGCCACTACTGACGAGGCATCGTCAGTCGAGCGCCACGGCCGCGAGCCCGCAACGTAAGTTCGCGCGAGCATCGCCGTTTCCGACGGCGGGCTTCCGAGCATCGATGCGGCACTCGATGCCGGCACCCTTCACGGGTGCCGAGCAGGCGGCACCAGTGCCGAAACCTCGGCACCGGTCGGTGCCGCGTCGGCCGTCGTCTGGGGAAGCGCGCCCCGAGTCGCCGGGCTCCGCCGCGCCCTTCCGGCGGTGCCGAGTTGCGCGAGCAGGAGCAGCTCGCGCCCGCGCTAGAGCTGAATGCGATCGGGTTCACCGGCGTGCCGTCCCGTGCTGCTGCAGGACGAGCGGAGCGATCGCCATACGGAACCCTGATGTCGTCCCTCCTGGCGACGCGAGGGCGAAGCTCCGTCGAGCTCGGGGCTGTCGAGAAGGTGGAGACCCATGGCGGCGATGGCAACGGAGTGAATGGGCAGGAACTCGCCGGCGACTACGGAGGCAGAACGTCGAGACGCCGTCGCAGCCGAGAGCTGCCACTCCCCGACTGTGGAGCCACGGAAGACAGGACGCATCGAGTCCCGCCAGTCCTCTCCGGCTGGCTTCGGAAACTTCGCACCAGCGCGCCAGCGGCCGGTGTGCAGCATCGCCGACGTCACCGGCTCGACCCGGACCCCACCCTCGGACTCCGCCCGTTCGAGATCGGCAATAGCAGATCGGCTCGCCTGGCTCGAGGAAGTCCACGCCGCGGGCGCGGGGAATGTCGAGGAGGATACCCCGCGACACGACACCGATACGTAGCTCCCGGATGCCGAGAGGTCGAGTGCGCCACGCGCGTGACCCGCTCGATGGGATAGCCGTTGTAGAGCCTTCCGTCGTGGAAGATGTGGCAGAAGCGCGTCGATGTGCGAGGTGGCGAAGCCGTGCGGGGCCAGGGCGAGGTAGTCCGCGCCAAACCTCCCGCGGCGGTCGCGACCATGAGGTGCACTGCCGGGTGCGGATTGTCGGCCGCCGCTTCGCGTCGCGGGAGGTCGCGCGCAGCCAACGGTGCGGCCGCTCCGCACCAGACGTGCCGAGGCGACGCGCTTTGTCGGCGGTGACGTGGTTCAAAGCGTCCCCAGCCGGTCCCGACCGCCCCACCGGCCCCAGCGTCGAGAGCACCTGGCTGAAAGGCATCGACCTCGCGCTTCGACGCCTGGGCGGCGGCGCTGCTCGCCGCTCATCCTCGCATCCTTCGCGACGCTGGCGTGCCCCGTCAAGGTCTTGCCGCAAGGCGCTCCCGGTCGAGGTGCTGACCGGCGCGCCAGAAATGCGGTGGTTGCCGTTATCGCCCCGTGCAGGCGAGGGCGGGGAGCCGCCTCTCAGGCACGTACCCCTCGAGCGGATCGGCAACGCCGCTGGAGGGAATGCCGGCATCGACAGCGTGCCCAGGTGCAGCCGCCAGCTGCCGCAAAACCGATGGCGTCCGTGATGCCGCCGGCGTGTGGCGGTACATAGCGCCGGCGCATCCCGCGCGTCCGAGCCGCAGGTACCACGACCGCTGGCTGCTGCGCGCGGATCCTCATCGGGATGCTGGCGGTACATCGGCCCTGTTTGGCGCTCTTCGTCGTCGTCGGGATCGGCCCGTCAGCGGCGCAGCGCGGCGCTCCAGGCAGTCTCATCTGTAAGGCTGGCGTCGCGCAGTACTTTGTGGCTGGTGGTCTGGCGCTGGCTGCGTGTCTCCCCGTTTTGACCGGCGACCACCCCACTCTTCTGGGGCGCCGTTTCGCGCTCGGATCTTCCTGCACCTGCCGCCTTCGATCCCGGATCGCCTCAGCGGGCATCCTCACCGCGGGCTGGTCTTCATCTCTGCGCGGCCGCTGGGTGTGCGACGCACCTGGCCCGCCGCACGGCCGCTCTTCTCCGCACGGGGCTGATGGCTGGCAGAATCCGGCTGTCTCGATCGAGTGGGTTCCGGTCGCCGATGCTCTGGCCCTGCCATCGCCCTGGGGTTCGCGCCCCGCTTTCACGTTCGGTCATGCGATCCTCCACTCTGATCCGGCGGCAGGGCAGCGCAGCTGGGCCGCGACGCGACAAACAGCCCGGACCGATTGCGTGGAGGATGCGGCTGCAGCGCGTCCGCTCTGGTGCCGCTGGTTTCGCTGCCGCTGGACGGCACACGCGTGGGTCATCGCCGAATGGTCGTTTCCTGTGCTAAAGTCGGCTTGCTGCCTCGGCGGCGACGCCTGTTCACCTACTGTGGATCGACGCCGACCACTTCATGGTCGCGCGCTGCTTCGATCGCCCTGCGGGCACGGGGTGGGCCCCGCACTGCACGGGATATCCGCGCTGCACGCTGCCTCCGGCCAGGCGTCGGCCTCAGCTCGGTGTCGACCTCGTGGGACCCTGGCGCGGTCATCGCCGCGATGAACGACGCCTTCGCCGTGGAGGAGCAGCGAACGACTCCTGACGCCTTTTGACCCTCTGGTACGGCGTGTACCACCAGCAATACGTAACTGAACAAGCACA
>ERZ1370068.10785-contig-9452_pt1 | contig 35222 bp, 39 predicted proteins | sample MGYA00561227_ERZ1370068 | MGnify/ENA primary metagenome ERZ1370068 (study PRJEB38410, sample SAMEA6850437) | metagenome | study: Metagenomic assessment of the ecological functions of the soil: analysis of the soil microbiota associated with the...
CCGAGCTGCTCGCGCTGCACGGCCTGGAGGGTCGTGCGCAAGGCGAGATCCTGGCCCGCGTGGCCGCGCAGCCTCGACGTGCGCGAACGGGTTCACGAGTGGCAAGCGCCGCGGCGGTGCTCGGCGGCCTCGCTGAGCGGCGCGCTGGCCGGCCTGCAGGCCGACCTCGCCACCGGTGGCTTGACGATGGGCGGCGGCCTGCTCGCCGGCGGCTCGCTCGGTGCGCTCGGCGGTGCCGGCCTCGCGCGCGGCATCAACGTGATGCGCGGCGGCGGCCACGCCGTGGGTCGGCTGGAGCGGCGAGGCGTTGGGGCCGATGGTCGAGGGGGCCGCGCTGTTGCTGCCACGGCGGTCGCTCATTTCGGTCGCGGTCGCGCGGGCCAGTGGTCCGAAGGCGAGGCGCCGGCCCATTGGCGCGAGGTGTCGTCGGGCTCGCTGGTGCCGCATCGCGAGCCCTTTGCAGGCGCTGTGGCGCTCGGGCGGGGCCAACAGATCGAACCGAGTGCCGACGAAGACAGCTCGCTCTGGCCGCCGCGTTGCAGCCGCTGCTGCGTGCCGCGGCGCGCGAGTCGCTCGGAGCGGCTGTATCATCCCGGCGGCGTGGGGTGACAGCGCGGCAGGTCCCGCCGCAGCGCCCTAGGCGCTTGGCGCGCTGCCGATGAAGGCGCTCACCTCCTGCATTGAACGTGCGGGTGTCGATCGGCTTTTCGATGTGCCCGGTGCAGCCCGCAGCCATCGCCTGCTCGCGCTCGTGCGGCATCGCGAAGGCGCGTCAGCGCGACCACCGGGATCGCCTGCAGCTGCGCATCGGCCTTCAGCTGCACGGTGGCCTCGTAGCCGTCCATCACCGGCATCTGGATGTCCATCAGGATCAGGTCGGGCCGGTGCAGACGTGCCAGCTCGGATCGCCTCGCGCCCGTTGCCCGCGGTGATCACGCGGAAACCCGCCTCTCTTTCGAGCACGAAACGAACCAGGTAGCGGTTGACCTCGTTGTCCTCGACCAGCAGGACGCAGACCGGCCATGGCCGTCAGTGCGGCGGCGGCGGCTGCCTGCGCCGGTACGGCTTGGCGCGGTGCGCAGATCCAGCGGCACCGAGAAGCTGAAGCGCGAGCCGGCGCCGAATCTCGCTTTGCACCTGAATGTCGCCGCCCATCAGGCCGAGCAGCTTGCGGCACAGGTGCAGCCCGCAGGCCGGTGCCTTCGTACAGCGCGCCGCGGTGAGCCGTCGAGCTGGCGAAACGGCTCGAACAACAGCTTCAACTGTTCGGGCTCGAATGCCGATGCCGCTGTCGCTGACATTCGCGTGCAGACGGCCCATCGCGCAGCGCTGGCCTCGACGCGCACGCGGCCACGCTCGGTGAACTTGACTGCGTTGTTGGCGAGGTTGAGCAGCACCTGATAGCACTTGCGGCGATCGCCCACCATCGGCAGGGTGCCCGGCATGCCGAACTCCAGGCGCAACCCCTTTGTGCGAACAGCGGCTTCAGGTTGACGCCCACCTCGGCGGCGACGGCCGGCGAAGTCGAATGGCGCCACGGTCACGTCCATGCGGCCCGACTCGATGCGCGACAGGTCGAGCAGGTCGTTGATCAGCGCCAGCAGGTGTTCCCCGAGCCGTGCACGAAGCCGAGCTGACGGGCGCTGCTCGTCGGTGAGCGGCGCCGGCCATGCCCTCGCGCATCAGGCTGGTGAAGCCGAGGATCGAATTGAGCGGCGTGCGCAGCTCGTGGCTCATCGTGGCCAGGAACTGCGACTTCATGCGGTCGAGCTCCATCAGCCGCTCGTTGGCCTCGCGCAGCTCGCGCGTGCGCTCGGCCACTTCGCTGCTCGAGCCGCTCGTTGCTAGGCGACGCACCGCGCGCTCGGCTTCCCTTGCGTCTGGTGATGTCGCGCAGAAAGCCGACGAAGTGCAGCTCGCCGTCGAGCTGCAACTCGGAGAAGGTCATCTCGACCGGAAAGACGCGGCCCGAGCGGTGCCGCGCCAGCGTCTCGGCGCTGCCCCAGTCGGGCGTGCGCTCGCGGGTGTCCAGGTAGCGCCGCGCTGGCCGCCCGGTGCGCCGCGTAGGCGCCCTGGGCTGCAGCAGCGCCAGCTTGGCCAGTATCGAGCTCGTCGGGCGAGTAGCCGAACAGCTGGCGCACGCCCGGGTTGGCAAAGCGGATCTTGTGGTCGGTGGTGACGATCAACACCGCGTCGCTGGTGGTCTCCCACAACGAGCGAAAGCGTTCCTCGCTGGCCCGCAACTGCGCCTCGACGCGCGCACCTGCGCTGGCCGACGCCACGCGCGATCAGCGTGGCCCAACGCCGTGAGCACCAGGGCCACCACGGCCATCGCGATGTTCAGCAGCGTCAGCGTGCTGCGCGTGGCTTGCCCGAGCGTCGCCGAGAAGCGCACCTCCAGCGGAGTCAGGCGCTTGTCGAGGTCGTCGATGCGCTGCAACAGCTGCATCAGGACCATCGGTGGCGCGTCCGACTCGACCTCATGGCGCAATTGCTCGGCGGTGGCCGTCAGTTGGCGCCGATCAGGCCGTCGGCCTCGGCCCAGGTGTCGATCGCCTGGTCGATCAGGCGGATCGCTGCGAAACCAGCGGAACAACCGGATCATGCCGTCGATATCGTCGGGATGAATGCCGCCGGCGATGAAGCCGCGGCGCGCCGACCTCAAAGTCCGGCGCAGGTTTCTCGAGTTCCTCGCGCGGCGACACGGTCGCCCAGCGGCACCGCGATCGCCTGCTGGTATGCCAGCCACCCGCGCCGTCGCGCAATTGCGTGAAGCGCTCCAGGCTCTGCACCGCCTGCTTCTGGGCCTTGGTCCAGCAGGCTCTCGCCACCGACATACAGCGCGCGCGGCGGACAGCAACTCCATGAAGAAGATGGCCAGGACCACCAGCACGACCGCCACCGCGACGAACGGCGACGCCACCAGCAAGCGCCTGCGGTCGGCATCGCGAACACGCGGTCGGCTTTGAGGGGTGCTCCACGGCTCATGGGGCGCGTGAGATGGCCCCGGCAGCGCAGGGGCCGTGGTCTGTTGCAGCAGATGCGAATTGTCGTGCCATCGCAGCCGTCCGGGGATCGTGCGGCCCGCGGGCGTGACCGGATCGCACGCTGCAGTTCGCGACTTGCGACGCCGCGGCAGGTGGTGGAACAATGCGCCGCACGCGCAACGCGCCGGCGTCTGGCTGGCCGCCGCGTTGAACCGCCTCACCGCGCCGGAGGATCTCGCGATGCTGTTGTCCGAACACCACCTCGCCGTGCAGGACGCCGTGCGCGCCTACGTGCAGCGAGCGCATCGCCCCGCACGCCGCGTCGCTGGGACAAGAGCCACCGCTTCCCGCAGCGAGGAGTTGCGCGGCCTCGCCGCGCTCGGCTGCTACGGCGTGGCGGTGCCCGAGCGCGAGTGGGACGGCGCCGGCCTCGACTACCTGGCGCTGGCACATGATCCTGGAGGAGATCGCCGCCGGCGACGGCGCGCACCAGCACCGATCGTCAGCGTCAACAACTGCCCGGTGTGCTCGATCCTGATGGCGTTCGGCGAACGACGAGCAGAAGGCGCAGTGGCTCAAGCCGCTGGCGCGCGGCGACGATGCTCGGCGCGTTCTGCCTCACCGAGCCGCACGTCGGCTCCGAGGCCGGCGGCCTGAAGACCACCGCGGTGCGCGACGGCGACCACTACGTGCTCAACGGCGTCAAGCAGTTCATCACCAGCGGCAAGAACGGCGACGTCGCGATCGTGATGGCGGTGACCGACAAGGCGGCCGGCAAGAAGGGCATCAGCGCCTTCATCGTGCCGACCGGCGACGCCCGGCTACGTGGTCGCGCGCATCGAAGACAAGCTGGGCCAGCATGCCAGCGACACCGCGCAGATCCTGTTCGACAACTGCCGCGTGCCGGCCGCCAACCTGCTGGCCGACGAAGGGCATGGGGCTGAAGATCGCGCTGTCGGGGCTCGAAGGCGGGCGCATCGGCATCGCGTCGCAGGCGCTGGGCATGGCGCGCGCCGCCTTCGAGGCGGCGCTCGACCTACAGCAAGGAGCGCGCGCGCCTTCGGCCAGCCGATCTTCGAGCACCAGGCGGTGCAGTTCCGCCTCGCCGACATGGCCACGCAGATCGAGGCCGCGCGCCAGCTGATCTGGCATGCCGCCAGCGCTGAAGGACGCCGGCCGGCCGTGCCTGAAGGAAGCCGCGATGGCCAAGCTCTACGCCAGCGAGATGGCCGAGCGCGTGTGCTCGGCGGCGATCCAGGTGTTCGGCGGCTACGGCTACGTGAGCGACTTTCCGGTCGAGCGCATCTACCGCGACGTGCGCGTGTGCCAGATCTACGAGGGCACGAGCGACGTGCAGAAGATCCTGATCGGGCGTGCGCTGGCGTGAGCACGCAGTTGACCATCGGCTTCATCGGCCTCGGCGTGATGGGGGTGCCGATGGCGCGCCACCTGGGACGCGCGGGCCATCGCATCCAGGGCTTCGACGTCGCCGCACAGCGATCGAGCGCTTGCAGCGCGAGCTGCCTGGCGCGCAGGCATGCGCCAGCGCGCCCGAGTGCGCCGCGATGCCGACGCGGTGTTCACGATGTTGCCCAACGGCGCGCGTGGTGCGCGACGTGGTGCTCGGCGCCGACGGTGTGGCGCTCCGGCTTGCGCGCCGGCGCGCTGCTCATCGACACGTCGTCGTCCGAGCCGTGGCTGACGCGCGAGACCGCGGCTGGCTGTGCATGCCCGCGGCGCTTCGATGATCGATGCGCCGGTGTCGGGGGCGCAATGGGGTGCCGAAGCCGGCGAGTTGGTGTTCATGGTCGGCGGCGCGCTGCAGGACGTGCAGCGCGCCTGGCCGCTGCTCGACAGCGATGGGCAAGCATGTGCTTCCACCTCGGGCCGCTGGGGCAGCGGGCCGACGATGAAGCGCCTCAACAACCTGGTCACCGCGATGACGCTCACGGCCACCGCCGAGGCGCTGGCGGTCGGCACGCGCTGCGGCCTCGACCCCGCGGTGATGACCGACGTGCCGTCTGATGCCTGCCACCGGTGGCTCGTGGATCAGCCGCACGCACATCCGCCAACGGGTGATCAGCCGCCGCTTCGACGATCCGTTCAAGCTCGAGTTGATGCTCAAGGACATCGGCATCGCGCTGGCCGTCGCGCGCGAGGCGGGCATTCAGATGCCGCTGTGCGAGGCCGGCCATCCGCTGCGGCAGGCGGCTGACCGCGCGCAAGGCCCGGGCGCCAGCATCAGCGAAGCTGGTGCGCTGGGCTGAGACGCGCTCCGGCGTCGAGATCCGTGCGCGGCCCTCAGCGCGGGCAGCCAGCGCCAGCACCGGACGACGGCCCAGCGCAGCCTGCGAGGATCTCCGAGCCCAGCCCGAGCGCTGCCGGAAGATTCTCGGGACGCTGCACCGTACACCCAGCGGCCGGTTGCGGCGATGCCGCACCGGTGGTCACGCCGGCGCGGGCAGCTGCGACCGCGTTCGCAGGACATCGAAACGAGGAGCGCGCGAATGAAGAGCAGACCCATCCCAGCCGCGACTTCTGCTGCCACCGTGCTGGATGCGAGCCGCCGCGAGCGTTTCAGCGCACGACGGCATCGATGCGCGGCTCAAGGGCTTTCAGGAGGTGCTGGCCGCGTCGACGGCGGCCAAGGGCCGTTTCAAGGCATCCATCGACGACAAGTCGGGGGCGATCCACCTACGAACTCAGCTACAGCGGTCTCGAGGGTACGGTCACGCAGTCGCACATCCACCTTGGCCAGCGGGTGTCAACGGCGGGGTCACGATGTTCCTGTGCCAGACAGCGACCAATCCAGATCCGACCGGATTGGCGCCGACCTGTCCGCAGCTCGGGTACCGTCACCGGCGTGCGTGCCAGGCCGCCAACGCGGATCGGGCCAGCGGGCCAGGGCATCGCGGCAGCCTCGAATTCACCGAAGTGCTGGCGGCGCTGCGGCGCTGGGTGGCCTACGCCAACGTGCACTCGACCAAGTTCCTGGCGGAGATCCGCGCCCAGCTGCGAGACGACGACTGAAGCCCAGGAGCGTAAAGCGGCGGCAGCGCACGCCGCACGCGGCCCGACGCCAACGGCTGCGCCATGCAGCGGCGCGCCGTCTTGCTGGGGCGTGATCCAGGCCCGAAGCACCGCCCACGCGCGCCGACGCGCCAAAGCGCTGGACGCCGCGGCGTGCCTGGTGCGCGCGGTTCGGCCTGCGGCGCGCCCCTGACTTGTGCAGGGCAGTTTGGCGGCGGGCCGGTTGCGATCGGCGCCCGCATCAGCAGATCCAATCAACGGACCGGAGGGGTCGGTCGTGGGAGCCAGTGGCATCGTGTCGCGCGGGTCGTGCGTGCTGGGCGTGTTCGCCGGCGCCAGCCGGCGGGGTGGCTGCGGCAGGGCGGGCCGCCCTAGCTAGCGGCCAACGCGGCGGTTGACTTCTGCGCGGGCAAGGTGCGCAGCGAGCAGATGGTGAGCGCCGCACTGCGCGCGCCAAGGAGCGAACGACGGAACGCGTTCGTCACGCTTACGAAGCGGGCGCTCTGGCCGCCGCCAAGCGCGCGCGATGCGAGCTGGCGGGGCATGCGCGCTGCCAGCCGCTGTCGTGGCGCCGATCGTCGTCAAGCGACAACATCGCGGTCGCCAGGCTGCCGACCACCGGCGGGCACGCCGGCGGTCGTGCTGGGCTGTGTGCCGACGGCCGATGCGCCGGTGGTCAAGAAGCTGCGCGACGCCGGACGCTCATCGTGAGTCGGCAAGACCAACATGCACGAACTGGCGTTCGGCATCTCGGGCTACAACCCGGCCTACAACAGACCGGCTCCAACGTCGGCGTGCGCAACGCCTATACGATCGCTCCGCGCAGCGCGGCGGCTCGTCGTCGGGCACTGGCGCGGCGCTGGCGCGCGCATCGTGATGGCGGCCTCGGGCACCGACACCGGCGGGTTCGGTGCGCATCCCGTGCGCGTTCAACGACGTGCAGCGTCGTTGCGTCCGACGGTGACGCTACTCGCAAGGCAGCATCCTGCCGATCTCGCACACGCGCGACACCGCTGGGCCGATGGCGCTGGCGATGGCCGACGTCGGAATTGCTCGATCGCGTGATCAGCGCGCGCGAGCACGGCCAACGCCCGCCGACGCTGAAGTCGCGTGCGCGCTGGGCCTCGTGAAGGGCCTGCAGGCCAACATGGATGCCGACACGCAAGCGGTGTTCGACGCCGCAGCGCTGGCCAAGCAGCCAAGGCCGCCGGCGTTGACGCTGGTCGACGCGAGATGCCCAAGCTGATGGAACTCAACGGCGCGGTGAGCTTTCCGATCGCGCTGTACGAGGCCTACGACGACGTCGTCACGTACCTCGAAGGGCACCGGCACCGGCATGCACGTTGCCCAGCTTGCGGCATACCATCGCGCAGCCCCGACGTCAAGGGCACCTACCAGGGCTCGGTGATTCCGCGTCAAGCTGCTGGCCCCACAGCACCGCTGGTCGACGCCAAGCCAGCCTACGACAGCGGCAATGCAAGACCTCGCGCCCGGCGTTGCAAAAGCTCTACGCCGACACTCTTACAGCAGCACAAGCTCGACGCACTGGTGTTCCCACACCGTGCCTAAGGTGGCGATGGTGCCGACCCCGAGTCGAGCAGCGTGCCGACGTTCCTGGTCCGTGATCCAGAACACCGACCCCGGCAGCAACGCCGGCGTGCCGGGTTGCGGATCCCGATCGGCATCGGTGCGACGAGCCAGCTGCCGGTGGATCGAGCCGACTGGGCCCGCAGGCAGCGGCCGCCGGCTGAGGCCATCGGTCTGGCTCGGGGTCGTTGTTTCGATTGCCAGCGCCCACGCGCGCAGGCTTGGGGCGGGATTCTCGCGAGGCCGAGTGGCAGCAACACGTGGATATCCGCGCATCGCTCACTTGTCGGAGACGTCGATCAGCGTGCGCCCCCTCCGGCGGCGCTGGGCCGCACTTTGCCGCCAGGGCGAGAGGCGTCGCTGGATGTCGTCGAACGTACCGAAATGCCGAGATGTGTTCGAAGTCGCCCCGGCGCAGCGCCGGCGGCAACAAATCGTTGTGAGACCTCGCGCTCGGTTGCCAGGCAGCCCACCACTTGCTGCTTGACGCCCTCGCCGCCCGCGGCCACCTTGAAACCCTGCGCGCCCGGCAGCAGCAGCGGCGTGTTGGCCTCGAGCACGCGGATCGCGCGCGAAGCGGTTCGGAAAGATGCGCTGGATCTTGCCCGTCGTCGGGCTTTGCACGTAGCAGTACACACGCCGGCTGCCGCGACGTGCGTGACCGTCAGCTCGATCGGCTCGCCCTTGCGGTAGCGGGTCTTGGCGACGCTTGACGCGACAGCTTGATCTCCTTGCGCCAGCCTGGGGCCGTCGGCGGCCGGCGCCGGCCGTCCGCCGCCGCCTTCTCGGCGGCGAACGGCTGTGCCGGCGGCTGCGGGAATCGGCCGCAGCAGGAAGGCCTGCGCAGCACCTCGAAGTCGGGCTCGCCGCTCGCTGCCCATCGCCCACCGCCTGCGCGGTAGGCCGCCAGCGCACGCGCGTGTAGGCGGCGTTGGGCTTGCCGTCGGCCGGGCCGTCGTAGAACTTGCGAAAGCGCAGCTGCTCCTGGAAGAAGCGCGTCAGCTCGGGCGCTGCCCTGCATCGACAGGAACCAGTCCTCCATCTCGCGCTGCACCTCCGGATGCTTCGAGGTCGATGTTGAGGCACTGACCAGTACGGCAGGCGCAGCAGCTTGCCGGTGAGCTCGATCGTGGCCAGCTCGACCATGTTGCGCAGCGACTGCGCGACGCCTTCGTTGTGCGCCGACGACGAAGCTGAAGCTCAGGCTGCCGTTGCGGATCTGCGCCAGGCCGTCGCCGGCGCTGGTCTCCTCGCGGGTCACGACGACCGTGTTCTTCGAGCTCGCGCCGGGCACCAGGCTCAGGTCAGCGGTGGTCACCACGCTCGCATCGAAGCCCATCACCGACGATTGCTGCGCTGCGGTTGACGCGCACGCCGAACAACGGCCCGGCGACGGCCAGCGACGACGAGCCCGAGCGCTGGCCTGCTGGCGCGTCGACGTCCTCGTCGAACTGGGTGATCGAGCCGCGGACGTCGTATTGCGGCACGACCTTGAAATCGTTGAGCCGCTGCGCGATCGACAGCAGCTGCACGACGTTCTGGTTGTCCTGGCCGAAGGTCACCAGCCGCACGCCGCGGCTCTTGCGCGTCATGTCGGCGAACGCCGACACCATCATGTCGCGCGTGCCGGCGCCGAGCCGGCGCGACTGGTCCTGCATCTCCTCGATCATCACGCTGACATCGCGCACGCCGAAGCGATACAGCATGTCGTCCATGCAACGCAGGCCGTCGGCGAAGTGCGTCACGTTGCGCTGCGGCACGGCCTTGGGGCCGACGGCGGCGGGCTGCGTCTGAACCACCGGCACCGACGGCGTGGCCGCACGCGCTTGCGGCGTGACGCAGTTCGCCATGGCAATCGCGACGGCGGTGGCGATGAATTTGGACGCGATCATGGCCGGATCACCTCGGGATCGGGTTGGTTGAACTGACTCCTGTAGCGACGTGCGCGACGCACGAAGAGAGGCGCCGATGGGCCTGGGCCCACCGGCGCGTGGCGCCATCAAGGCAGGCGCGGCGGTTGAACGGGGAAACGATCGGAACCAGCGTCAAGTTCGCGGCCGGGATCGTGGAACGTGAACAACGTGATGGTCGCCTGCACGCCGTCGTCAGCACCGGTGGAACGTCGACCACCAGCGAGCCGGACGTGATGCCGTGCGTGGACGTCGCGTCGACCTGATCGTCGGCCACGCTCAGGTTGCGCCCTCGGCGATCTCGACGGCCTTTGCGCACGCTGGCCAGCCGCTCTTCCGAGAACTTCGGGAAGACATAGTCCTGGCCCTCGGTCAATCCGGCGAGCGAGCTGTCGAACGCCACACGTCAGTCCGGAGGGACGGTGCAGACGTCGCGGCCATCGGACTGGCCGACTCGCGCGCCGACGCTGCTTGAGCGTGAACGTCCACGGTGGGGCAGTCCAGCGAGACCACGCGGCTGATCACGCGGCTGCACTCGAACGTGCCGTTGACGGCTTGGCCGCTGTACCCTGTGCGGCAAGCCATGCCGTCGTCGGGCGAAGCATGGCTGATGGCTGGAGCGGCGATGCCAGCGCTGGCAACCACTGCGGCGGCAATGCTCTTGACGAGCACGAGGGTCTTGAACGATTTCATGATCAATCTCCAAAATTAGAAGTAGAAGGAAGGTTGGTTTCTTGTGACGACTCGCGAATCATTCGCTCGTCGCACGGCGCTACATTCGGCGACGGATCAACGACGGACGCATCGCGATTGCTCGTTCCCCCATCAGGGTGTGTCCGTGCGCGGCATCGCGCCTGCGTGCTCGAGCGAGCGACAACTGCCACGCCCGCTCGCGCCAGCCCTCACGAGCGGCTCCAACGAAGGCAAGCGCTATGAAGAGAACTGCCAAATCGATGGTCGATGAGGCGATGGCCGACATCACCACCTACAGCGTCGAACAGGCGCGAGACCTGCACGGCCGCGACGACGTGCAGTTCATCGACATCCGCGACGTGCGCGAGCTCGAGCGCGAGGGCGTGATTCCCGGCGCCTTCACGCGCCGCGCGGCATGCTCGAGTTCTGGGTCGACCCCGAGGTCGCCGTACCACAAGCCGCTGTTCGCGCGTCCGCACACGCGCTACGTGCTGTTCTGCGCCGCCGGCTGGCGCTCGGCGCTGGCCACCAAGACGCTGCAGGAGATGGGGCTGGAAAGCGTCGCGCACATCGAGGGTGGCTTCTCGGCGTGGAAGGAATCCGGTGCGCCGGTGGCCGACAAGGCGCAGCGGTCGGACAAGTCGCACAAGGCGACAAAGGCCGCCTGAGGGGACGATGGCGATGGAACTGCTGCGCTACCTGCGTATCCAGGCGCGCGCCAACCGGCTGTCGCAACCACCGGCTGCACGCCGCGATGGCGCCGTTGTCAAGGGCCGAGTTCCACGCGCCTCGCGTGGGCTTCTTTCCCAGCCTGGCGCAGACGCTGAATCACATTCTCGGAAGTCGACCTGTACTACATCGGTTCGTTGCACCGCGAAGCGGGTGTCCGCGCGGCGGTATTGGCCCTCGTGCCGCTCGACGACCTCGGCGGCGCTGGCCGAGCGTCAGGCAGCGAGCGACGAGCGGTTGATCGCCTATTGCGATGCAACTCGACGCCGCAGGGCTCGATGCGGTGATCGACATGGAGCGCGAAACGCACATCCAGCGCGATCGCGTCGGCCACGTGCTGGCTCACCTGTTCAACCACCAGACGCACCACCGAGGGCAGGCGCACGCGATGCTGTCGAGCACCGCGATCAAGCCGCCGCAGCTCGACGAGTTCATGCTGCCGAGCGAGGCACATCTGCGCGCAGCGCGACTCTGGCGGCGCTCGGCTGGAGCGAGCGCGCGATCTACGACTGACCGAGGCGGCTGGCGCGAGCTGCGGGCCTCGCTGGACAGCCCTGCCCTTGCTGCCTGGGTAGCAGGTAGGGCCAACCCACGTCGGGTTGCTGCGCCCTGTGCGAAGCCGCGCAGCAGCGGCGACCGCTGCGCCTGCAGTGCCGGTTGGGCTCGGCACAGCGCCATGGCCAGCAGGCGCAGCGCCTCGTCCTGCGGACGCGGCGGCGCACCCGTGGCCACCAGGAACGTGCGTGACCGACAGGCCGCGGCCGTTCGCCAGGCGTGCGCCGGGTCAGCGAGAACGCCGGCAGGGCCGTCACCTTGCTCATGTCGACGTGGTCGATTGTCAACTCGCGCAGCTGGCGGCGCACGTTCGGCGGCAACTGCGCCAACAGCGGCGACTCCGAGACCACGACCATGGCATCGATCGGGCCGCCGCGCTGAAGCAGTAACTGCAGCGCCTGCGCCACGTCGCGTTCGTCCGTGTCGGCGGCCGGCAGCGGTACGCTGAACAACTGCTGGTACAGCGCACGCACGGTGTTCGCGCGCGCGCCATTGCCGCGGCCGATGTTCAGCCGCAGTCCGCCGGATCTCGCGCACGTAGTCCCAGCGCGCGTCATTGCGCACCACCACCTGGACTTGCTCGCTGAACAGCGGCGCCACCACCTGCAGCGGCGCTGCGATGCCGCTGCGCGCAGCCAGCAATGCATCGGTACGCTGCAGCGTCAGCAGCGGCGGATCGCCCGGCGCGGCAGGCCTCAAGTCGAGACCGGCCGGTGCCGCCACCTGGCGCGTCAATGCCTCGAACATCGGCGCGGCGGAATCGACCTCGAGCGGCAGCGCGTAGGTGAGCGAGTTGACCGCCGCTGCAACGGGCGGTGCCGCGGCTCGCGCAGCGGATGCGGTTGCGCGCGGTGCCACTCGCGGTGAGGCCGCGGCTTGTGCGGCCGGTGGCGCGGCGGGTGCCGCGATCGGTGGCTCGGCGGCTGGCGGGCTCGGGCGGGGCGTGCGGGTCGAGGCTTGGGCCGGCGCGCGTAACGCAGGATCGATGCGCTGCGTGTCGAGAATCCAAAGCGCCGCCATCCACGCAACGGCGATCAGGCCGGCCATCATCACGGCCAACCCCAGCAATGCCGGCCAGCGCGAGGGTACGGTATCCATCCGTCGCCAGGCGGCCACGTCCGCCTCGGTGAGCCACGGCGGCACCGGCGGCGCGCCCGGCCGCTCAGCGAATATTCGCTCGGTTGATGCAGCCGCACGGCTGCGCACGGGTGGCACGCGGTCGGCCGCTGCTTCGGGGTGGGCCGCCTCATCGGCGTGTTCGCGGACGTCGCGCTGGTCGGCTGCTGGGGCGGGGCAGCCGGGGCAGCGGTCGTTGCCGCGGGCGACGCTGACGCGGGCTCTGTGCTAGCGCCAACCGCCGGGTCGTCGAGCACCAGATCGAGCGTCCAGTTGGCATCGTCGCCGGGCAGCGCTGGGTCGTCGCCGGCGAGTGATGTATCGATGTCGGTGTCGCTCCACGGCGCGGCGACATTGGGTGCGTCGCGCGGCAGCCGCAGTGCGTCGGCAGCGAGGTTGGTGAGCCACGGCTGGTAGCGAGCGAGCGATCCTTGCGCTGCTGCATCGACCACCATCAGCACGTGCACCGGCACCGTCACGTCCGTGATGCATGCGGTCAGCTCGCGATCGAAGCGCCTCGACATCCAGCCGGTGGGCGGGTTCGGAGAGGTGGCGCTCGAATCCGTCGAGCACCAGCAGCACGGTGGTGTTGCGCTGCTGGCCGATCGCCCGCAGCGCTTCGGCCAGAGTCGGCGGCGGTCCGTCCGGCGCCGCGGTCTGCAGTTCGGCGATGCGTTCGTGCAGCGCGCGCAGTGGCAGCTTGCCCCAGCCGTCGAAACGAATGGCCACGGCGCGGCGGCCGCCTGGGTGATGCTGGCGCAGCCGTGGCATCAAGCCGCGCCGAACCATGCCGCTCGCGTTGCGGCCCTGGCGCGCCATACAGCAGCGTCAACCGCTCGCTGCTGAGCGCGCTGACCAGCAAGTCGGGATGCCAGAGGGAGGATGGCGATGCCGCAGATGTCATGTCCGTCAGTACACACTGACAATCTTGTCAGCCGCTATAAGTTTCGAGCAATCGCAGGGCCCGCCGTCCCGCTGGCGCAGGGGTCGGCCAGGTCCGGTCGCGCTCGATCTGTTAGACCGCTCGCGCGACGCGGGTGCCGCCGCTTTCGCGGGGCTGCGCGCCGGCCGGCACGCGCGCCTGCAGTCGCAGGTGGTCGATCAGCAATCGCGTGGTGGCCGACAGCGCCTCGTCGGCGCGCGAGCAGATCACGAAGCGTCGCACCGCCCACGGTTCGGCCAGCGGCACCATCGCCAGGCCCGATGCGCTGACGTGCGGCGCAGTGGCCTCGCGCGGCAACACCGCGATGCCGAGTCCGGCACCGACGATGCGGCACGCGGCGTCGAGGCTCGACACCTGGATGCGATGCGCCAGTGCGCGCCCGAGCAGCGCGGCCTGGCGCCGGAGCATCGCGTCCATCGTGCCGCCGGGGGCCAGCCCGATGCTTACCTCGTCGATGGTGTCGGCAAACCGAATTCGCTTGCGAGTGGCGAAGCGATGTAGAGGGTGCACTGCCACGCACAAATGGTCGAAGCGGTAGGGCACGGTGCGCAGGCCGCTCATCTCGATGGCGTCCCACAACACGCCGATGTCGGCTGCGCCCTCGCGCACGCTGCGCACCACCTCCGGGCTCACGCGTTCGTCGAGACTCACGCGCACCGCCTGATAGCGTGCCAGGAACGACGCGATGTCGTCGGGCAGGTGCTCGGCCAGCACCGACAGGCTCGCGACCACGCGCACGCTGCCGTGGGCGCCGGTGGCGAACTCGCTCAGCTCGGCATGCAGCCGCTCCATGCTGCCCAGCAGCTCGTGCGAACGCCGCAGCAGCGCCTCGCCCGCGGCCGTGGGCACGATGCCGCGGCGCCCGCGCACCAGCAGTGGGGTGCCCACCGCCTGCTCGAGCGCCGCGATGCGCTTGCTCACCGCCGAGGCCACGATCGCCTCGCGCGCCGCGGCTCGTGCGATGTTGCGCTCCTCGCAAACGGCGACGAACAGGCGCAGCGTCACGGGGTCGAGGGTGCGTCGCATCGGGTCGGCGCAGACGAGTGCGCGGCAGCGATTGTGGCATGCCGAACCGGAACGGCATGGCTTCCAAAATACCGCTGGCGCCGCCGATGGGAATGCCTACAGTCTCGGTGCCATGACAACCTCCAGCTCTCGATACAAGTGCGCCGGTGACCGTGCGCGAAGTAGGCCTGCGCGACGGCCTGCAGATCCTGGCGCGCACGCTGCCGACCGCCGACAAGCTCGCAATGGATCCAGCGGCGCGTATGACGCCGGCCTGCGCGAACTCGAGGTCGGCTCGTTCGTGCCGCCCAAGCTGATGCCGCAGCTGGCCGACACGGCGCGAACTGGTGGCCCATGCGCTCACGCTGCCCGGGCTCATCGGTGTCGGTGCTGGTGCCCAACCTCAAAGGGCGCCGAGCGCGCCATCGACTCGGGTGCGCACGCGATGCTGCTGCCGCTGTCGGCCAGCCACGCGCACAGCCTGGCCAACCTGCGCAAGACGCCCGACGAGGTGGTGGATGAGATCGCACGCATGCGCGACCTGCGCGATACGCCGCCGCTCGCGCTGCGCTGATCGAGGTCGGCATCAGCACCGCCTTCGGCTGCACGATCCAGGGTCGCGTCGAGCCCGCCGAGGTGCTGCGGTTGATCGAGCGCGCGCTCTCGCCGCCGGTGCCGAGCGCGTGGGTCTGGCCGACACCGTCGGCTACGCCGATCCGCTGGCCGTGACTCAGCTGTTCACGCAGGCGCGACGCCTGGCCGGTGATCGCCTCGAGCTGCGGCATTTTCACGACACGCGCGGCCTCGGCCTGGCCAACGTGTTCGCGGCGTGGCAAACCGGCGTGCGCCGCTTCGACGCCTGCCTGGCGGACTCGGCGGCTGCCCGCACGCGCCGGGCGCCAGCGGCAACGTGGCCACCGAAGACGTGGCCTACCTGTTCGCCAGCATGGGCGTGGCCACAGGCCTGCGACTTCGACGCGCTGATCGCGCTGCGCTCGCAGTTGGCACACTGGCTCGAAGGCGAGACGCTGCATGGCAGCGCTGTGGCGCGCCGGACTTGCCCAAGACGATGCAGCTGGCCGCGTAGACGGCGCAGGAGACGCACGATGAGCGAGTCGACGGCACAACGCCGCCGCCGCAGCCGCTCGGCAGGCCTGACGGTGGTCGAGTTCACCCACATGGTGATGGGCCCGACCTGCGGCATGGTGCTGGCCGACCTCGGCGCCGAAGTGATCAAGGTCGAGCCGATCGACGGCGACCGCACGCGCACGCTGCTCGGCGCCGGCATCGGCTTCTTCCCGATGTTCAACCGCAACAAGAAGAGCATCGCAGATCGATCTGCACAAGCCCGCCGGCGCCGCGGTGGCGCGCCAGCTCGCCGCCAGCGCCGACGTGGTGGCCGAGAACTTCAAGCCCGGCACGATGGTGAAGTACGGCCTCGACTACGCCGCGCTCGCCAAGGACAACCCGCGCCTCATCTACGCCAGCCTGAAGGGCTTCTTGCCCGGCCCCTACGACCACCGCACCGCGCTCGACGAGGTGGTGCAGATGATGGGCGGCCTCGCCTACATGACCGGACGCCCCGGCGACCCGCTGCGCGCCGGCTCGTCGCGTCAACGACATCATGGGCGGCATGTTCGGCGCCATCGGCGATCCTCGGCGCGCTGATCCAGCGCGGCATCACCGGGCGCGGCATGGAGGTGCAGTCGGCCCTGTTCGAGAACAACGTGTTCCTGGTCGGCCAGCACATGCTGCAGTACGCGATCACCGGCAAGCCGGCGGCGCCGATGCCCGCGCGCGATCAGCCCGTGGGCGATCTACGACGTGTTCACGGTCAAGGACGACGAGCAGATCTTCCTCGCGGCGGTGAGCGATGCGCAGTGGCTCACCTTCTGCGACGCGCTCGGCTTCGACGACCTGAAGGCCGATCCGGCGCTCAAGCTCAACAACGACCGCGTGCACGCGCGGCCCACGCTACTGGCCGAACTGGGGCGCCGCTTGAAGGCATTCAGCGCCGCTGAGCTGTCGCGCCGCTTCGAGGCCGCGGGCCTGCCGTTCGCACCGATCATGAAACCCGAGCAGTTGCTCGACGACCCCCATCTCACCGCCACTGGCGGTTTGGCCGACATCCGGCTCACCGATGGCGAGCGCGCTGGGCAACCGGTGAAGGCAACGCTGTTCCCGTTCACGCTCGATGGCCAACGCCCGGGCGTGCGACTGAATCCACCGAAGCGGGGCGAACACACGCGCGAGGTGCTCGCTGCGATCGGCATCGCCGAGCGCGAGATCGATGCGCTGGTCGAAACCAAGGCGGTGGCCTGAGCACCGATGCTTTTCAAGAAACCTGGAGACAACATGACGACGAAGACCCCTTCGCGGCGTGATCTGCTGGCCCTGGGCCTCAGCTGCGCTGTGCGCGCCGCACCTTCGCCCAGAGCGACAAGACGCTGCGCTTCATCCTGCCCAACGCCACCGGCTCGGGGTCGACGCGATCACGCGCGCTGCGCAACCGGCGCTGGCCAAGGCGCTGGGCGACCGCGGTGATCGTCGACAACCAGCCCGGTGCCGGCGGCATCGTCGGCCTGCAGGCGCTGGCGCGCTCGGCACCCGACGGCTTCACGCTCAGCGTGGTGTCCAACAACGTGGTCATCCTGCCCAGCGTCTACAAGTCGGTGCCGTTCGACATGCCGGGCGACTTCACAGCGATCGCGATTGTTGGCGCGACGCCGATCGTCTTGGTCACCAACCCGAGCAAGGTGCCGGCCAAGGATTCCAAGGAGTTCGCCGCGCTGCTGAAGGCCAAGCCCGATCAATACACCTACGCGTCCGGCGGCAACGGCACGATCCTGCACCTGGCGGCGGAGATGTACGTCGAAGAGGCCGGTGGCAAGGCACGCCACATCCCGTACAAGGGCGTGGGCCCGATGGTCACCGACCTGATCGGCGGCCAGGTCGACTTCGCGACCGCGGCGCTGCCGAGCGTGCAGCAGCACATCAAGAGCGGCGCGTTGCGCGCCATCGGCGTGGGCGGTGCACAGCGCACGCCAGCGGCGCCTGAGATCCCCACCATCGCCGAACAGGGTTGCCCGGCTACGTGGTCGAGGCCTGGTTCGGCGTGCTCGGCCCCAAGGGCATGGGCGCGGCCGACATCAAGCGCGTGCACGAGGCGATCGTGGCCGCGTTCGCCGACCCCGCGGTCAAGGAGGCGATGGCCAAGCAGGGCAACACCATCAGCATCAGCACCAGCGAGTTCGCGCAGACGTACTTCCGCGGCGAGAAAGACAAGTACGCCAAGCTGGTGAAGAAGGCCGGCATCGAGCTGCAGTGAGCGGGCGTCGACGCCGCGTTGACCACAGCGCCGTTTGAGCGCGATGCACCGCGCGCGGGCTGTGCGAGACTGCGCCTCTACCAGGTGGCCGGGTGCGCGGCGCGCGCAGAGGCTCCGCCGCTCGCCCTCGCCCGATGACAGCCACCGCGCTCCGACCTTCCGCCTTCATTGCCCTGCTGGTGCTGGCCTGCATGTTCGCCAGCAACCACGTCGCCGCGCGCATCGCGCTTCGACCATGGCGTCGACGTCGTCACCGCGGTGGCTGTGCGCAGCCTCGCCACCGCGCTGGTGGTGTCGCTGCTGGTCGCCTGGCATCGCGTGCCGCTGGTGCACACGCCCCGTCACCGGCGTCTTCATGGTGCTGATCGCGCTGCTCGTGACGGTGCAGAGCGTGTGCCTGTACGCCGCCGTGGCCCGCATGCCGGTGGGCCTGGCGCTGCTGGTGTTCAACAGCTATCCGATCTGGGCGACGCTGGCCGCGCGCGATGTTGTACGCGGCGCCGGCCCGAGCGCGCCGCGCTGATCGCAATGCCGGTGATCCTGGTCGGCCTGGCGCTGGCTCTTGGCATCGTGCGGGTTGATCGGCGGTGCGCCGGCGCGCGACGCCGGCCATCGCGCCCGGTGTCGCGTTCGCGCTCGGCGCGGCCACCAGCTTCGGCCTCGTGCTGGCGCTCACCCAGCACGAGGTGGCCGATCTCGACGGCCGCGCGCGCAGCGCGCCTTCACGATGGCGGTGGTGGGTGTGCTGGCGCTGGCCGCGCGCTGCCGGCCGGCGGCCTGCATTGGCCCGACGCGCCGGCGGGCTGGTGGGGGCTGGTCGCGCTCAGCGTCTTGTACGGCACCGCGTTCACCGCGGTGTTCACGCTGCTGCCCAAGCTCGGCGCGGTGAGCAACTCGCCGATCCTCAACGTCGAGCCGGTGGCCGCGCTGCTGCTCGGTTGGCTGGTGCTGGGTCAGTCGGTGGAAGCGCGCTGCAGGTGGTCGGCGCGCTGATCGTGGTTGGCTGCCGTGATGGCGCTCGGGTTGCGCAAGCGCTAGAGGCGCAGGTGGAAGCGTTCCTGTGGTCGACCGGCGTCGTTGCGCTCGGCGAGATGGGCGACAAGACCCAGTTGCTGGCGCTGGTGCTGGCCACGCGCTTCAAGCGGCCGTGGGTCGATCGTGGCCGGCATCGCGGTGGCCACCGTGGTGAATCACGCGCTGGCGGGCCTGCTCGGCCACTGGATCGCGCTGCAGCTCGGCGCGACCGCGCTGCGCTGGGCGGTCGGGACTGGGCTTCATCGGGATGGCGGCGTGGATGCTGGTGCCCGACCGCATCGACGGTGAGGCCGTCGCCAACGCGCGCTGGCCATTGGGGTGTGTTCGTCACCACGCTGATCGCCTTCTTCCTCGCCGAGATGGGCGACAAGACGCAGCTCGCCACCGTGGCGCTGGCCGCGCGCTTTGCCGATCTGCCGAGCGTGGTGGCCGGCACCACGGCCGGCCTGCTGCTGGCCGACGCGCCGGTGGTTTGGTTGGGCGACGTGCCGTCGCGCCGCCTGCCGATGACGTGGCTGCACCGCGGGCGGCGCTGCTGATGGCGCTTGATGGGTGTGCTGGCGCTGCTCAACGTGGGCGGCGTGTTCGACTAGACGCGCGCGCGGCATCAAACGCGCGGCCGCGTTGTCGAGCGCCTGCGCCACGTTGCCGCGCAGCGCCCGCAGCGCCGCCAACTCGGCGCCCAGGTGTGGCCATCGCGGACCACAGCAGCGTGCTCAACGCGCCGCTGCGGCGTCGATCGTCGATCGGCTTTTTGCTCGACACCACCTCCCACAGCATCTGCTCCATCGGCCCCAGCACCAGCGAGCGCAGCAGGCGCAGCAGGACGTCGGACGGATCGAGCCGTTCGGCCTGGCCGCGCGACAACAGGTCCATCAACGGTGCCGTGTAGCGGCTGGTGCAGCAGCAGCACCGCGGCGCCCAGGTCGCGCGCCTTTGTCGCGGCCCTCGGACAGCACCAGCGCCACATGCCGGTGCCGTGGCCGAGGAACAGCCGCAGGTGGGCGTGCACGAAGAACTCGAGCTGAGCGCGCACCGATTTGCGCTTGGGCAGGCCTTCGGCGATCTCGGCGGTGATCTCGTCGTACCAGTCGCTGATCACGCGCACGCACAGCTCGCGCTTGCCGTGGAAGTAGGTGAACACCGTGGCCTCGCTGATGGCCAGCCGCTGCGCGATCTCGGTGATGGTGGCGCGCTCGAAAGCCGCGCTCCGGACAACACGTCGCGGCCGATGCGCACGATGTCGCGCACCCGCTGCTCGGCCTTGGCGCCGGCCGGCGAGCGCCGCGGCGCCGCCGCCGCGCGGACGGTGCTGCCGGCCGACTGCGGCGCGGGCCCGCGGTGCTGGGCGCGAGTGTCTTCATCGCCGGTCGGCCTCACGCCGTGGCCGTAGCTCGCGATCAATGCCTGCGCCTTGGCGACCACGGTGGCGGTGAAGGCGACCGACTTGCGCTGCGCGCGCCGTGTCGAGGTGCACCGCCTTCAGCGTGGTGCGGCGCAGCGACGGCGCCGGTGGAGTCGTCGACCATTTCGTGCTCGAAACGCAGGCTGCGGTCCTTGACTTCGAGCACGCGGGTGCGCACGCTCACCACGGCGCCGGCGTGCAGCTCTTGAACATAGGAGATGTGCTGGTCGACGGCGGCCATGCCGCGCTGGGCGCTGCGCAGGTAGGGCGCCGACAGGCCGATGGCGTTGAACAGGGTGCCAGGTGGCCTCGTCGAACTTGCCCGCGTACCACATCACGTTCATGTGGCCGATGTGGTCGCAGTGCCAGAGGTAGACGGTGCCGCGGTAGGTGAGGATGGCCTTCGCTCATGGGCGATCTGACGGTCAGAATGGCGTGAAGTTGAGTATGGCTCAAGAAAGGCTTGAGCTGCAAGCGTTCCCCTGCTTACGCTGGGAACCATTGCCCGCCAATGAGACGGTGACGATCCGTTTAGTAGTTGAGCCAGGCTCAAAGCCAATTGCCTGGCCTGAGGAGACACCTGTGTTCGAGTCCACTTTCCAGATCGACCTCGGCGACGACATCGCCATGCTGCGCGATGCCGTGCGCGACTTCGCGCAGCACGAGATCGCGCCGCGCGCCGCCGCGATCGACCGCGACAACGAGTTCCCGGCCGACCTGTGGCGCAAGCTGGGCGAGATCGGCGTGATGGGCCTCACCGTCGGCGAGGCCTATGGCGGCACCGGCCTGGGCTACCTCGCGCACATGGTGGCGATGGAAGAGATCAGCCGCGCCAGCGCCGTCGGTCGGCCTGAGCTACGGCGCGCACTCCAACCTGTGCGTCAACCAGATCCACCGCAACGGCAGCGACGGCGCAGAAGAAGAAATACCTGCCCAAGCTGATCAGCGGCGAGCACGTCGGCGCGCTGGCGATGAGCGAGCCGGGCGCCGGCTCCGACGTCGTCAGCATGAGCGCTGAAGGCCGAGCGGCGCGGCGACCGCTACGTGCTCAACGGCAGCAAGATGTGGATCACCAACGGCGGCGACGCCGACACGGTGATCGTCTACGCCAAGACCGAGCCCGCAGATGGGCGCGCGCGGCATGACCGCGTTCATCGTCGAGAAGGGCTTCAAGGGCTTCAGCCATCGGCAAGCACCTCGACAAGCTCGGCATGCGCGGCTCCAACACCTAGCCGAGCTGTTCTTCGAGAACTGCGAGGTGCCGGCCGAGAACGTGATGGGCGAGCGAAGGCAGCGGCGCCAAGGTGCTGATGAGCGGCCTCGACTACGAGCGCGCGGTGCTGTCGGGCGGCCCGCTCGGCATCATGGCAGGCGTGCATGGACGTGGTGGTGCCCTACCTGCACGAGCGCAAGCAGTTCGGCCAGAGCATCGGCGAGTTCCAGCTGATGCAGGGCAAGCTGGCCGACATGTACACCACGCTGCAGGCCGTGCCGCGCCTACGTGCTACGCGGTCGGCCGCGCCTGCGACCGCGCAGACCACGCGCGCTCGCTGCGCAAGGATGCGGCCGGTGCGATCCTGTATGCGGCCGAGAAGGCCACGTGGATGGCCGGCGAGGCGATCCAGGCCCTGGGCGGCGTACGGCTACATCAGCGAATTCCCCACCGGCCGCCTGTGGCGCGACGCCAAGCTTGTACGAGATCGGCGCCGGCACGAGCGAGATCCGCCGCATGCTGATCGGCCGCGAGCTGTTCGCGGAGACGATGTGATGCCGCAACTCGCGAGCAAGCTCAATCCGCGTTCCGAAGACTTCAAGGCCAACGCCGCCGCGATGCGCGTGCAGGTCGACGACCTGCACGCGCAGCTCGCGCAGCATCACGCAAGGCGGCCCGCGCCGACGCGCGCGCCAAGCACAAGGGCCGCGGCAAGCTGCTGCCGCGCGAGCGCGTCGAGCGGCTGCTCGACCCCGACACGCCGTTCCTCGAGATCGGGGCGCTGGCCGCGCTCAGCGTCTACAAAGAAAAGGACGGCGGCGACACCGCGCCCAGCGCCGGCATGATCACCGGCATCGGCCGCGTCTCGGGCGTCGAATGCCTGATCGTCTGCAACGACGCCACCGTGAAGGGCGGCACCTACTACCCGCTGACGGTGAAGAAGCACCTGCGCGCGCAGGAGATCGCGCAGATGAACCGGCTGCCGTGCATCTACCTGGTCGACTCCGGCGGCGCCAACCTGCCCAACCAGGACGACGTGTTCCCCGACCGCGAACACTTCGGCCGCATCTTCTACAACCAGGCCAACCTCGAGCGCGCAGGGCATCCCGCAGATCGCGGTGGTGATGGGCTCGTGCACCGCCGGCGGCGCCTACGTGCCGGCGATGAGCGACGAGACGATCATCGTCAAGAACCAGGGCACGATCTTCCTCGGCCGGCCCGCCGCTGGTGAAGGCGGCGATCGGCGAGGTCGTCAGCGCCGAGGACCTGGGCGGCGGCGACGTGCACACGCGCCTGTCGGGCGTGGCCGACCACCTGGCCGAGAACGACACTGCATGCGCTGGCCATCGCGCGCCAGGTGGTGGCCAACCTCAACTGGACCAAGCCGCAGCCGCTGCGCCTGGCCGACGCCGCGCGCGCCGCGCTTCGACGGTCGACGAGCTGCTACGGCGTGATGCCCGGCGGACACGCGCAAGCCCTACGACGTGCGCGAGGTCATCGCGCGCATCGTCGACGGCAGCGAGTTCGACGAGTTCAAGGCGCGCTACGGCGTCGACGCTGGTCACCGGCTTCGCGCACATCGAGGGCATGCCGGTGGGCATCGTCGCCAACAACGGCGTGCTGTTCTCCGAGAGTGCGCTGAAGGGCGCGCACTTCATCGAGCTGTGCTGCCAGCGCAAGCGTGCCGCTGGTCTTCCTGCAGAACATCACCGGCTTCATGGTCGGGCAAGAAGTACGAGAGCGAGGGCATCGCCAAGCACGGCGCCAAGATGGTCACCGCGGTGGCCACCGCCACGGTGCCCAAGTTCACGGTGATCATCGGCGGCAGCTTCGGCGCCGGCAACTACGGCATGTGCGGCCGCGCCTATTCGCCGCGCTTCTTGTGGATGTGGCCCAACGCGCGCATCTCGGTGATGGGCGGCGAGCAGGCGGCCAGCGGTGCTGGCCACCGTGCGGCGCGACGGCATCGAGGCCAAGGGCGGCGCGTGGAGCGCGCAGGAAGAGGCCGCGTTCAAGAAGCCGATCCTCGAGCAGTTCGAGCACCAGGCGCATCCGTACTACGCGAGCGCGCGCCTGTGGGACGACGGCGTGATCGACCCGGCCGACACGCGCCGCGTGCTGGCGCTGGCGATCAGCGCGAGCCTGAACGCGCCGATCCCCGAGAGCCCGAAGTTCGGCGTCTTTCGGATGTGATGGACAACATCTACCTGACGCCCGAGCACGAGCTGCTGCGCGACCAGGTGGCGCGCTTCATCGCGCGCGAGGTCGAGCCGCACGGCAGTGCATGGGAGCGCGACGGCTTCACGCCGCGCGACGTGCTGCGCAAGATGGGCGCGGCCGGCATGCTGGGCCTGATGTTCGCGCCCGACGCACGGCGGCGGCGGCGCCGACGCGCTGACCAATCTGGTGTTCGCCGAAGCGCTGTCGCAGTCGACCTTCGGCGGCTTCATCGTCACCGTGCTCGTGCACACCGACATGGCGAGCCCGCACCTGCACCACGCCGGCACGCCGAGCAACTGGCGCGCTACATGCCGCGCATCACGAAGGGCGAGTTGATCAGCGCGGTGGCGATCACCGAAGCCGCGGCGCGGGTCCGGACGTGGCCGGCATCCGCACACGCGCGCAGCGCGACGGCGACGACGTGGGTGCTCAACGGCAGCAAGCTCTTCATCACCAACGGCGTGCACGGCGACATCTATCTTCGTCGCCGCGCGCACCGGCGAGACGCGGCACGCGATCTCGATGTTCATCGTCGAGAAAGGCACGCCGGGCTTCACGGTCGGCCGCACGCTCGACAAGACCGGCTGGCTGAGCTCGGACACCGCCGAGCTCGTCTTCGACGACTGCCGCATCCCGGCGCGCCAACCTGCTCGGCGTCGAGCACGAGGGCTTCGCTCGGTGATGAAGAACTTCCAGACCGAACGCATCGCCCTGGCCGCGATGGCGGTGGGCCACGCGACGCAGGCGTTGAAGCTCACGCTCGATCACGTGCGCGACCGCCAGGCGTTCGGCGCCACGCTGTGGGACAAGCAGGCCGGTGCGCCAGCGCATCGCGATGCTCGACGCCAAGACGCGCGCCGCGCGCCAGTACCTGTACCACTGTGCGTGGCTGGTGACCCAGGGCGCGCGACGTGGTGCAGGACGTGTCGATGCTGAAGGCGCTGACCGGCGAGCTGGTCAACGAGGTGGTGCAGACCTGCCAGCAGTTCCACGGCGGCATGGGCTACATGCGCGACACCGCGATCGAACGGCTGTGGCGCGACGCGCGTATCTCTGGCCATCGGCGGCGGCGCCACCGAGGTGATGCTCGACGAAGCCGCCAAGCGGTATTGACACCGCAACCAGCAAACGACGCCATGGCCGCCACGCTCGACATCACGCCGCGACGGCGCCGTGGCACGCGTGTTCCTCAATCGGCCCGACGTGCGCAACGCGCTTCAACGACGCGGTGATCGCCGAACTGACCGCGGCGTTCCGCGAGCTGGGCGCCGACCGATCGCTGCGTGCCATCGTGCTCGGCGGTCACGGCAAGGCGTTCTGCGCCGGCGGCGACCTGAACTGGATGCGCGCGATGGCCGACTACTCGTGGGAGCAGAACCGCGCCGACGCGCAAGGCCTGGCCGACATGCTGTGGACGCTGTACACGCTGCCCGCTGCCGCTGGTGGGCCGCGTGCACGGCGACTGCTACGCCGGCGGCGTCGGCCTCGCGGCGGTGTGCGACGTGCTGGTCGCCGCCGAGGGCATGCACTTCTGCCTGAGCGAAGCGAAGCTGGGCTTGCTGCCCGGCGACGATCGGGCCCGTATGTCGTGCGCGCGCTCGGCGAGCAGGCGTCGCGGCGCTACTTCATCACCGCCGAGCGGTTCAGCGCCGCCGAGGCGCACCGCGCTCGGCTTCGTGCACGAGCTGTGCCGCGGCCGACACGATCGATGCGCAAGGTGGATGCCATCGTGCAGACGCTGGTCGCCAACGGCCCGGCGGCGGTGCAGGCCAGCAAGAAGCTGGTGCAGGACCTTGCCGGTCAGCCGCTGACGCCCGACCTGCGCGCCGACACCGCGCGCCGCATCGCCGACATCCGCGCCAGCGACGAGGGCCGCGAGGGCGTGCAGTCGTTTCTCAACAAGCGTGCGCCGACGTGGCGGTGACGTGGCGGCGAGTCGGCGATGGACCTCGACACCACGCACCTGATCGCGACTGGCCGCGCGCGCTCGGCTGGGCGAGCGGGCTGCGCCTGTATGCGGTGGTGTTCCTCACCGGCCTGGCCGGGTTGGCTCGGCTGGGTGACGCTGCCCTCGGGCCTGCAAGTGCTGCAGCACCCGCTGGTGCTGGGCGCGTCGGGGCTGATGCTGGCGGTGGAGTTCTTCGCCGACAAGATCCCCGGCGCTCGACACGGTGTGGGATGCGGTGCACACGCTTCATCCGCATCCCGCGCCGGCATGGCGCTGGCCGCCGGCTGTGTTCGGTGGCGACTCGGCGGCGTGGACCGACGATCGCGGCGCTGCTCGGCGGCACGCTGGCCGCCACCTCGCCACGTCGCCAAGGCCACCACGCGCGGCGGCGGTCAACACGTCGCCCGAGCCGTTCTCCAACATCGGCCTGTCGCTGCTCGGCGACGCTGCGCGTGCCGACGATGCTGTGGCTGGCGTTCAGCGCACCCGGTGTGGTTCTTCGTCGCGCTGGCGCGTCGCGCTGGTGCTGATGGTCAGCGTGACCGTGCTGTTGTTCAAAGTTCCTGCGCGCGTTGCTGCGCACGCTGCGTGCGCGTGCGGGTGCGCCAGCGCGCTCGCCAACGGCCTGAGGCCACGAACGCCCAATCGATGTTCCATGCCTGCGCAGCCGTGCGTGCCGGATGACCCGGAACCGAACGATGTTCAGAAGGTCTGATCGCCAACCGCGGCGAGATCGCCTGCCGCGTCGCGGCGACCGCGCGGCGCCTGGGCGTGCGCACGGTGGCCGTGTACTCCGACGCCGATGCCAACGCCGCGCACGTCGCGGCCTGCGACGAGGCGGTGCACATCGGCGCAGCGTCGCCGCGCGACAGCTACCTGCGCATGCGACCGCATCATCGAGGCCGCCAAGCAGACCGGCGCGCAGGCCATCCATCCGGGCTACGGCTTCCTGTCGCGAGAACGAAGACTTCGCCGCAGGCCTGCGCCGACGCCGGGCTGGTGTTCATCGGCCCGCCGGCGCGCGCCATCGCGGCGATGGGCAGCAAGTCGGCCGCCAAGTCGCTGATGGAAAAGGCCGGCGTGCCGCTGGTGCCGGGCTACCACGGCGAGCGACAACGACCCGCGCTGCTGGCGCGCGAGGCCGACCGCATCGGCTACCCGGTGCTGATCAAGGCCAGCGCCGGCGGCGGCGGCAAAGGCATGCGCCGCGTCGACGACGCCGGCCGACTTCGCCGCCGCGCTGGCGTCGTGCCAGCGCGAGGCGAAGGCAACAGCTTCGGCGACGACCACGTGCTGGTCGAGCGCTACGTCACGCGGCCGCGCCACATCGAGATCCAGGTGTTCGCCGACACGCACGGCAACTGCGTGTACCTGTTCGAGCGCGACTGCTCGGTGCAGCGCCGCCACCAGAAGGTGCTCGAAGAGGCGCCCGCGCCGGGCCTGATCGGCCGAGCGCCGCGCCGAGATGGGCGCGGCGCGCGGTGGCCGCGGCGCAAGGCGGTGGGCTACGTCGGCGCGCGGCACGGTGGAGTTCATCGCCGAGCCGCGCGAGCGCGAGCGGCGACCTGCGCTTCTACTTCATGGAGATGAACACGCGGCTGCAGGTCGAGCACCCGGTGACCGAGGCGATCACCGGGCTCGACCTGGTCGAGTGGCAGCTGCGCGTCGCCGCGGGCGAGCCGCTGCCGCTGAAGCAGGACGAGCTCAAGATCAGCGGCCACGCGATCGAGGCGCGCATCTGCGCCGAGAACCCCGACGCCAACTTCCTGCCGGCCACCGGCACACTGCGCACGTTGCGCTGGCCCGACCACGTGGCCTTCGCCGCAACGCCGACGCCGAGCGCCTGCACGCCGGCCCGGTGCGCGTCGACGCCGGCGTGCGCGAGGGCGACGCGATCACGCCCGTACTACGACTCGATGATCGCCAAGCTGATCGTCTGGGGCGACGACCGCGCGCAGGCGCTGGCGCGGCTGGACGCCGCGCTGCGCGGACACCCACATCGTCGGCCTGCACACCAACGTGGCGTTCCTGCGCCGCGTGGTCGACGTCACGCGCGTTCGCCCAGGCCGACCTCGACACCGCGCTGATCGAGCGCGAGCGAGCGGCGCTGTTCGAGCAGCCGCCGCTGCCGCTCGAGGTCGTGGCCGCCGGCGTGGCGGCGCACGCGCTGGCCGGCGAGGCGCTGCTGCAAGAGCGCCGACCCGTGGTCGCGGCGCGACGGCTTCCGCTTGCACGGCGGCGCGCGCGCGGCACTTCCATCTCGCTGCGCGGCGAAGCCGAGCACTCGGTGGCGCTGGCGCGTCTGCACGACGGTGCGCTGCAGCTGGAGATCAGCGATGCGAGCTGGCCGCTGCGCGTGCGCGCGTGGGCGACGACCACGCACGACATCACGCTCGGTGTGCGCAGGTTGCGCCTGGCCGTCTACGTCCACGGTGAACAAGTTGCCGTGTTCGCACCCGAGGGCCGCGGCGACGTGCGCGAGGTCGACGACATCGCGCACGCCGGCGAAGGTGCGTCCGCCGGCGGCCAGCCTCACCGCACCGATGCCCGGCAAGCTGATCGCCTACATGGCCAAACCGGGCGACCGCGGTGGCTCGCGGCCAGGCGCTGGCGGTGATCGAGGCGATGAAGATGGAGCACACCATCCACGCGCCGCGCGACGGCGTCGTGCGCGAGTCGCCTCTATGCGGCGGGCGACCAGGTCGGCGAGGGCAGCGAGCTGCTGCGGCTGGACTGAGGACTGGACGCGAGGGCCCGGAAGGGGCCTTGCGCCTGCCGAAGGACCGGCCGCGATACAAGCGGCCGGCATCAGCCCGCGCTCTGACTCCGACGCGGCACCGAATCGGATGGCAACGACACCAGCGACGACGACCACGCTTGCGAGCTGCCGAATCCCGAGCTGTCGCTCGGGCCGCCGCGCAGCCGCGTTGAGCATCGACGCACCGCGAAACGCGGTGGCCAGGCGCGCGCAGGTCGTGTCCGCTGCAGGCATCGCACACCAGCAGCACGTCGCGCGCCGTACAGCGGGTGCTTCAGCAGGCGGCCGACGTCGATGCCCTGCCCGATTTCGCGCAGCAGCGCGTAGTGGATTCGCGTGGCGAGCTGCAGGCGACGGTTGGTACTGCGATCCATCATCACTGCTGCTTCCTTGTCGCCATTCTGTCCGTCGTGCTGCGCGCGCGCCATCCCGCAAGTGAGGCGCGCCGCGTGGCGCGAGCGGGCACTCGTGGCTTGACGACGCGCAAATCGGGACGCACCGCTATAGTGGTGCGCACATCCCCCGAGTGAGGCACCGAACATGATTCCCAGCCGCGTCACGCTGGTCGAAGTGGGCCCGCGCGACGGCCTGCAGAACGAGAAGGAGCCGGTCGGCACCGACGACAAGGTCGAGCTGGTGCACCGCCTGCAGGCCGCCGGCCTGCGCGAGATCGAGGTCACCAGCTTTCGTCAGTCCCAAGTGGGTGCCGCAGATGGCCGACAACGCCGCAGGTGATGGCAGGCATCCGGCGCAACAGCCGGCGTGCGCTACTCGGTGCTGACCCCCAACCTGAAGGGCTTCGAGGCGGCGCTGCGCCTGCAAGCCCGACGAGATCGTCGTGTTCGGCGCGGCCACCGAGGCGTTCAGCCAGCGAAACATCAACTGCTCGATCGCCGAGAGCATCGAGCGCTTCGCGCCCGTTGTGGCCGCCGCGCGCGAAGCCGGCATCAAGGTGCGCGGCGCGGTGTCGTGCGCGCTCGGTTGCCCCTACCAGGGCGAGGTGTCGCGCCGACGAGGTGGAGCACGTGGTGCGCCTGCTCGAAGGACATCGGCGTGCACGCACGTCGGCATCGCCGACACCATCGGCGTGGGCACGCCGCGCAAGGTGCAGGCGGCGATGGAGCGCGCGCTCAGAGCACTACGCAATCGCACGACGTCAGCGGCCATTTCCACGACACCTACGGCCAGGCGCTGTCGAACATCTACGCCTGCCTGGAGATCGGCGTGCACACCTTCGACGCCAGCGTCGCCGGCCTCGGCGGCTGCCCGTACGCCAAGGGCGCCACCGGCAACGTGGCCACCGAAGACGTGGTGTTCATGCTCGACGGCCTGGGCATCGAGCACCGGCATCGACCTCGACGCACTGGTCGACGCCGGCGCCTTCATCTCCGAGCGGCTCGGCCGTCCGCCGGTGTCGCGCGTCGGCGCGCGCTGCTGGCAAAGCGCGGCAAGGTGTTCGTTGTGACCCACCCCGAAGCGGCCTGGCGGCCACTTCCCCTCAAGGGCGACGCCAGCGGACCGGCAAAGCCGGATCCGCGGCATCCGCTTGGGCGCGCACATTCGTTGTGTCGCGTTGCTCTGGATCATTCGCATGACGGCGGCGGTGGAGCGCTCCGATGGGTTCAAGCGTGTCGCACAAGCACTGGCGGAGCTTGGCCACGCCCACGCCCCGTATGGCTCGAGATCGCCGCGCGCACATCGCAGGACGCTGCCGACGCGCTGGGCGTCGCGGTGGGCCAGATCGCCAAGAGCGTGATCTTCCGGCGCCGCAGCGACGACCGCGCGGTGCTGGTGGTCACCTCGGGTGACCGGCGGGTCGACGAGAGCAAAGGTGGGCGCGGTCACCGGGCCGCTCGGGCGCGCCGATGCGGGGTTCGTGAAGGCGAGCACCGGCTTTGCGATCGGCGGCGTCGCGCCGCTGGCCCACGCCACGCCGCCGTTGACGCTGATCGATCGCGACCTGTTTCGCTTCGCCGAGATCTGGGCGGCTGCCGGGCACCCCAACGGCGTGTTCAAGCTGACGCCGGCCGAACTGGGCGCTACACCGGCGCGCCGGTGGCCGACGTGGTGGTGGCGTCGTGAATACACGCCGACGCTGGGCGCCGTGCCATCGCCGTGCATCAACGTCTGCCGCATGGACGCCACCACCGGCTGGTGCGAAGGCTGCCTGCGCACGATCGACAGATCGTCGCCTGGGGCACGCATGGCCGACGCCGACAAGCGGGCGGTGTGGCAGCTGATCGAGCAGCGACGCCCGCTATGGGACAGCGCCGCTGCGCACGCGATCCGAGGTGACCCGATGAAGCGCATCGTCTTCTGGTTCGACGTGATCTCGCCGTTCGCCTATTTGGCGTTCGAGCACCTGCCCCAAGCGCTCGAGGGCTGCAGCTACGAGGTGCAGTACCGCCCGGTGCTGTTCGCCGGCCTGCTCGGCCACTGGGGGCAAAAGGGCCGGCCGAGATCGCGCCCAAGCGAACCTGGACATTTCGCCACATCGCGTGGCTGTCGCACACGCTGCAGATTCCGATCGACACGCCGGCCACGCATCCGTTCAATCCGCTGCCGCTGTTGCGGCTGGCGCTGGCCAGCAGCGAAGCCGGCGGCACGCCGAACCGCCACGTCGTCGAGGCGCTGATGCGACACGTGTGGCGCGGCGGCGCCGATGCCGCCGACGCGGTTCGCCTGCGCGCGCTGGCCGCTGCGCTCGCGCCGCGGCGCGACCCCGCCGGCGATGACGTGAAAGCTGAGTTGCGCACTTGCACCAACGATGCCGTGGCGCGCGGTGTGTTCGGCGTGCCCACATTCGATCTCGATGGGCGTCTGTTCTGGGGCATCGACGCGCTGCCGATGCTGCGCGCCGCGCTGCAAGGCGATGCCTGGTTCGACGGTCCGCAGTGGGACGCGGCGGCGGTGGCGCCGCCGGGCGTTACGCGCTGACCACCTGCGGCACGGTGCGGCGCAGCCACCACCAGCGCGCCGCCAGCGCACACACGACCCAGCACAACCACGCCGACCACAAGGTGTGGCTCACGTAGTGCGCGCCGCGCGCGAGTTGCGCCCAGCCGAACAGCGCACCGGCGATGCAGATCAATGCCAGGCAAAGCCGCGCCAGCCTCGGCTGGTGGTTACGCCAGCCGAAATAAATGCTCAGGAATCCGAATGCCGCCACCGCGTGGCCCGACGGAAAACAATGTCCGGGGCCGCCGTCGTAGACACGAAATTGCCAGTGCGGAACGTAGGCGGCTACGCCGCCGAACTCGGCCAGCTCCCACGGGCAGCTGCTGTGGGTCAGCTGCTTGATCGTCGGCACGATCAGCAGGCACACCAAGGCCACGCCGATCCAGTACCAGCGCTCGGCACGTTGCGGGTTCCGTGAAGCGGGCAACAGCGCGTTGCCGACGACGAAGGCCATCACGCACCAGGCGGCCGCGCGGCCGCCGTCGTGCAGCAACGCGCGCGTGATCCAGGCGTCGCGCCATGGGAAGCCGCTGGGTGTGCCGTAGGCGCGCGACAGCACCAGGTCGAGCCCCTGTCGACTCCCACGCCAGCAGCACGAGCAGGCCCAGCAGTGCCACCGTGAGGTCCAGCCGCAGGTGGGCGGCTGCCGCTGGCGCCGCGACGTGGCGCCCGGTGCGACGATTGGCGCGTCGCCGCGTTGCGGCAGACTGTTCATCGCTGCACCGCCGCCGCGCTGCGCCGGCACGCCGCCGTGAAGTCCCATTGCGGTTCGTACAGCGCCGTGTTCACGTCGAGCAGGCCGAGCATGGTGTGGAACAGGTGGTCGTGGCCGACGCTCGCCTTGGCCTGCTGGCGCATGCAGCCGAGGTCGAGCCCGGTGGCCTCGGCAAAGCCCGCGATGCCCACAGCACCATCGGCACCTTGGTCTGCACATCGGGCGCGATGGCATACGGCATGCCGTGCAGAAACAGGCGCTTCTCGCCGAGCGACTCGCCATGGTCGGAGACGTACAACAAGCGCGGAGTCGACGCTGCTGGCGCGCGCCTGCAGCTGGCTGATCAACAGCGCCAGCACGTGGTCGGTGTACAGCAGCGCGTTGTCGTAGGCGTTGACGATCTGCTCGCGTGTGCAGTGCTGCAGGTCCTCGTCTTCGCAGGCCGGCGTGAAGCGCGCGAACGCCGGCGGGTAGCGGCGAAAGTACGCAGGCCCGTGGTTGCCCAGCTGATGCAACACCAGCACCTGCGTGCCCTGCGCTTGCGCGAGCCGTCGGTCGATGCCTTGCAACAGGCCTTCGTCGAGGCAGCGGCCATCCGCGCACAGGCCCGGCGCGTTGAGGCCCTGCACGGTGTCGTTGGACAAGCCGTCGCACACGCCCTTGCAGCCCGACTGGTTGTCGCGCCAATGCACCGCCACGCCGGCGCGCGCCAACACCTGCAGCAGACCTCGCTGCCGCGGATGCGCTGCTTCGTCGTAGTCGCGACGCCCCACCGGCGCGAACATGCACGGCAGCGACATCTCGGTGTTGGTGCCGCAGCTGGTGACGTCGCTGAAGTTGATCACCGGCAGCGCCGCCAGTTGCGGCGTGGTCTGCCGCGCGTAGCCGCTCAAGCCCCCAGTTGGCGGCGCGCGCGGTCTCGCCGACCACCAGCACCAGCAGCATCGGCTTGTTGCCGTGTGGCCCAGCTCGGGCCCGGCTTGGCGTCCAGCCCGATGGCCTGGCGCGGCTTGGCCGCGGTGCGTGTCTCGCTGACCAGCACTGCGCCCAGCGACCACACCATGTTGGCCGGCGTGATCAGGTAGCGCGCCTCGCGGTGGTTGCGCATCAGCGATGCAAAGGGCTGAAACACCACCAGCAGCGCGCTGCCACGAACGCCAGCACCGCCAGCAGCATCGCACCCAGCCGCACCAGCGTCGCACGCAGCAGCGTCTTGCGGTGAACGAGCCGCACGCGCCACAACAGCAGCAGCGGCAGCACCGCGTACAGCAACAGGTACGGCAGCAGCATCGGCGCCAGCAGCTCGCGCGCCTCGCCGAAGTCGGTGCGCAGCACGTTGCGCATCATCGTGGCGTCGATGTAGACGTTGAAGCGGGCCATGTAGTACGTGACCAGCGCGGTGGCCACGATCAGCACCGTGAGCACGGGCTTGACCGTCCAACGATTGGCCACCAGCGCCATCAACAGCGAAGTGCCCGGCCACCAACAGCGTGGCCACCGCGACCACGAAGCCCCAGGTCGACGGCGTGTTTGCCTCGTGGCCGTGCAGCGCGGCGGCGAAGAACGGCCGGTTGGCGGCCAGCACGAAGAAGACGCCGGCCACCAGCAGCACCTGCTCCACCGTGGCGGTGCGATCGAAACGCCGCGCTGGCGACGGGTGTCGGACCGGGCTGGGACGGGATCGAGAACGCATCACCCGGCATTGCAACCGGCGCACCTGAAGGGTCGCTGAAGGTTCGACTGCGCTTGCAGCCTAAGAGTGTGACTTTGGCAACCGGACCGCCTCGATGCGGCTGCTGCTTGATCGAAGACGACGACATCCTCGGTGAGGCCTTGCGCGATTACCTGCACGCCGAGGGCCATGCGGTGGACTGGTTCCGGGGCCTGAAGCAGGCCGATGCGGCGCGCCAGTGAGCACATTCGACGCTTGGCTGCTCGACTGGCAGTTGCCCGACGGCTCGGGGCTCGACTGGCTGCGCGCGCGTCGCGCCGAAGGTTTGGCCACGCCCGCGTTGATGCTGACGGCGCGCGACAGGCTGGTCTGATCGCGTGTTGAGCCTGGACGGCGGGCGCCGACGACTACCTGATCGAAACCGTTCGCGCCCGAAGAGCTGGCTGCGCGCTTGCGCGCGGTGTGCCGGCAGCAGCCGGTGCCGCCGATGCCCGCTTGTGCAGGCGCGAGACGTGCTGATCGACCCGCGCTGCACGCGCGGTCTTTCGCGACGACCAGCGCGTGGAGCTCACCGCGCGCGAGTGGGCACTGCTCGAGGCGCTGACGCTGCGCAGCGGGCGCATCGTGCTCAAGGCGCGAGCCTGGAGCGCCTGGTGCATGGCTTCGACGTCGAGATCACGAGCAACGCGCTGGAGGTGCATATTTCGAGCCTGCGCAAGAAACTCGGCCGCGACGTGATCGACACCGTGCGCGGTCTCGGTTATCGGCTCGATGGCACCGTGGCCGCATGAACGCACGTGTCGACCCGCGAAGCAGGGGACGCGACCCTGACAGCGCGTGCCCCGCGTGGTAACGCCCACTGGCAACCTAGCGCGTGGTGCGACCGCCGTCGATCCGGCGGCGCGCTGGCGCGCGCAATGCCGTTGGGCTCACTGGATCATGCGGCTCCTGGCGGTGGCGGTGTCCGTGTGGTTGGCCACGGAAGAGAGGTCGACGAGTTGCGTCGACGACACCTTGCGCGCGTCCGCCGAGGTGATGGCCGCACTGTTGCCGGCGAGCGGCTTGCCGTCGGGCGTGCCTGCGACCAACGGCGACACGCGCTTCGCGTGGCAGGTGGTCGATCGCCACCCAGCGCGTGGTGACGCGATCTGCTCGCGTGCACCGAGCGTGCCGTTTGCGCGCGGCGCTGACCGGGCTACATCGACAACGCGAGCGGTGGCGCGTCTTTGGCCTGGCGCTCGGCAGGGAGGGGCGCATCCTGTACGTTGCGCAGACCGCCGCCGAGCGGGCGGAGGCCAAGTTCGAGGTGGCCAGGTCGGGCGCGGTGCTGGCGGCGCTGGCCGTGGGCATCCTCGGCTACTTCTGGCTCAGCTGCCTTGCTGCGGCATGAGCAATACGTAACTGAACGAAGTATA
>ERZ1370068.2913-contig-2041_pt1 | contig 35216 bp, 64 predicted proteins | sample MGYA00561227_ERZ1370068 | MGnify/ENA primary metagenome ERZ1370068 (study PRJEB38410, sample SAMEA6850437) | metagenome | study: Metagenomic assessment of the ecological functions of the soil: analysis of the soil microbiota associated with the...
GTTGTACTTCGTTCAGACCGTATTGCTCACGCGATCGCCATCATGTAGCCGAGGCGATCGAAGCCGATCATGATCATGACCATGCCCACGGTGCGGACGACGCGGCCGATCAGTTTTGGAAGCTCGCTCCACTTGACGTCCCGATAGACGAACATAGTCACGAAAAGACGCGTAGACGACACGCGACCGCCGCCCGCCTCGGTCGGAGTGAAGATGCCCGACAGAATGCCGCCCAGAATGATGGCGATCGTGACCATGCCCCAGATCGCATCGACTGCGATCTTGAGCGCCCTGCCGCAGCGGGACGACCTCGCCCTTCGGAAATGCGTTGCGATAGGCAATGATGAGGGACGAGGATGATGAGCGAGAGCCCCAACAGCAGGGCCGGAATGATGCCGGCCATGAACAGGTGGGCGACCGAGAATCGTTCCGCCGGCGGCGATCAGAATAGATGATCATATTGTGCGAGTGGCGGTAACGAGCAGCGGCTGACCAACGAGCCGGAAATCGTCACCATTCACAGCAGAACAGCGCGGATAGCCGGTTCTTGATCATCTGCGGGATCACTCGACCGAGCCGACTGCGGCGGTGTCGGCGACGGAGGAGCCGGAATGCAGCCAAACATGGTCGAGGCCAGAATGTTGACCAGTGCCATTCCTACCTAGATTGAAACCGCGACGAACGCCTTGGCAAGGTTGACCAGCCGCTCGGCCATGCCGCCGACCGCCATGATGGCGCCGGCAAGAATGAAGAAGGGGATCGCGAGCAGAGAAAGCCGCTCATGCCGCCCGCCACTTTGAGCATCACCGCTTCGAGAGGAGGCCGATGTAAAGGCGCGCCAGATCGAAGCGAGCCCGAAGCGCGTAAGCCGACTGGCATGCCCAGCAGGCACATGATGGTGAAGCTGCCGGGATGAGAACGAAGACTTCCAGTGACTGAGCGCCTCTTATTCGGTCGACAATCGGCTGACCGGTCTCGGATCCAGGTTCCGAGAAGAACTCTCGCCCGTCATGGCAAGCGCTCGATCACGAGCAGGGCCGTCAGGCGCGCCGCCGATCGGGGATCGGCAGAAGATAGGCGGCAGACCCAAATGATGGGGAACTCTGGGATCGCCTGGTACCACGTGGTCTGCGCGAGCTTGATGCCCCACCACAGCATGAACAGGTTGGTGGCCAGCATGCAAACTTCGAGCACCCAGCCGAGATAGCTCTGGCCGGCTCGTTCAAGAATGCGGGCAGGACACCGACACCGATGTGCAGATATTCGCGATAATGGCAGACCACGGCGGAAAGGAACGACACGACGATCATCAATGGAGTGGCCATCGGCTCCGGCCACGATGCGGCGCTGTTGAGCACGTAGCGGAACGCGACACACACCATACGGAATGATGAGCGGTGATGACGAGACAAGCGCCCGCCACGAACAGAGCAAGCGCGATGAATGGCATCCATCAGAGTGGTTAGCGCACTGCGCGCTTCATGCCCAGTCCCCCTGGGACGACATGGAAAACGGCCGGTCTCCGAAGAAAACCGGCCGGCGCCGCCGCTACCGGCTCACGTTCAATTGTTACTTCACCGCTTTAAGATTGCGCTCGACAACGGCGTCGCTGGAAGCGCCGTACCATCCCAGACCAGCTTCGCAACCACGCCTGGAACTGCTTCTTGTCAGCGACATCACGTTGATCGGCATAGCCTTTTGCAGCACCTCGACCGGAAACTGCGCCTCGCGCTCGGTACCGAAACTTGCGCTGCGCAAACTGCTTCCTTGGCGGCGCTAGCGGTCGCGCGCACGATCGATGCGGACAGCAAAGAGGGTTTCCACGGTCGTGTCAGGCAAACAGTTCGAAAGGCAAATCGGGTGAAGGCCGGTACCGGCTCTTTGAACAGCAGCACCAGTAGTGCGGCGGCACACTACGCTTTGTCGTTGTTCCCTGCACCGTCGACGGCACCAGTCTGCATGGCGTTGGCGGAGGCTGATCGAAACAAGCCGCGTTGCGCCCCAGCGGGAATTCGCAGGTGTCGACGAACGGCGGTGCCACTATCAGCGTTGACCACTTCGGGTCTCAGGCTAAATCGCCCGATAGGATGCCTGTTGCCAGACACTGCGCGTGCCGCCGTTCATGCCGCTGATTGATCAGTTGAAAAGGGTTGGGATCAACACTCGGAGCGGCGCAACCTGCAAATTCTCGTCTTCGATCGGCGTCAGTGACTTCTTCTCGGCGGCATCATTCAGCGTCACCGGAACTTCACGGGCAACAGGAGGTCAAAACGTTGAAGCTCAAGAACAACGGACCATCCACCGAATACGGCTGAGTGCAGGCGATCTACCCGCGAGGGCAGCAACTTGCTGCTGCTCAGATGGCGGCATCTCGCCTGCGCCGCTTCGAGCTGTCGAGGATAAATAATGGATGCTGAGGCGGCCCTAAGTCTTTGCTCCTCTGACTTCTTGCCACGCTACACACCCCACGGCCTGACCATTCAGGATGCCCCAAGCAGGTGCACATCAATGGCCTTGATCACCAAGCTTGGCCTGACCAGGCAGCTGTGACCTTCATGCGCTGGGTTGCCTGATCCACCCAGTGAGGCGATCTTCCTATCACAGCCCACGTTCCTCCTCACCTGGGCTGAGCTGTATATTTTCTTCTTACTGTCGGCGAAACATTCGCTACGTGAGGTCATTTGAATTAGCGGCTCCCCTGGATCAGAATTAAGAGTTAGCGATGACCAGACAGCGCAATTTGTGACTATGCACGGCCACAACGACCTCTACTGGCCTGTTAACACCACTATCACCAACCAGTGATCGGAAGGTGAGTTTCGCGCTGTCTCAAGCAAGATCACAGCAATGACCACATTGAACGGGGCTCGGTTTTCCCCAAGGCCAGGCTCATGAGCCAGCTACGCGAATTGTTCAGCCACCATCAGTCAGCCAGGTTCCCGAAATCATGACACTGCAAAGGAGGCTGTAACACGTGAGCAAGGATGGGAAAACAGCCATCAGGCCGATGCCTGGCCCGCGGCTGCACTCCACATCGATCCCAGATGGAGAGGACAGGAGGGCTCATCATCAAGCATGTTGCCTGAGGACAGCTGGATGGAGCTGCTGGCCGTCGAGGTCGAATCGACGGCATGGCGGCTTTACGCTGGGGCGCTGACACCGCAAGACGATGTAACCGCGCCATCGCTAGCGTGCAAATGACGTGGACGCCATCAGCCAATGGCGGGCACTGGTTGGCGGACTGCCTACCCTTGCGATCGCCGTGGCTCGGGCAGCCCCCCGCTGCCGGGTGTTACCGAGATATCTCGGCGCATTCTGTAATCGACACCACCACCCAGGCGATGCCTGGGGTTATCGTCGACGCCTCCAGAGCGGCAGGCGCTGTATCTAATGGGATTCGAAGAGCATTCACTGTTATGAAACATCTAAGCTCATGACCATGCGTGACGAAAGTTGTGAATTACGGCCGGCGGCGCCAGAAACCTTCCGCGGCGTCTGGCGGAGCGCAATTGAAACCAATCAGAGGGAACACGAAACGAATGCTGCTGACCGGCGCGGCCCGGCGATGTGTCGGCGGACGCCCGCGCTGAGCTGCTGAAGCCGATCTTATCCGGGCTTGCGCCTGAGAGCGACATCCAGCAGCCGGGCCGATCTCTTTGGCGGCTGACGAGAAGCTTCCTGGCCGCCGATCTCGCGCGCATGGACGAGGTCGAGAAGATTTTGCGATGCGGCGTCGAGGGCGTCATCACATCACTGGGCGGCTTCCCTCGGGTGGAGGGGCGCTGGGAGCCGATCCTGCAGTCCAACATCATCGGCTGCTACAATCTGTTTCAGAGGCGGCACGGCGCGGGAAGGCGCTGCGCGTGTGGCCTGATTCGCGTCCTCGCAGACCACTGGATGGTCGGCTATCTATCCTGCTGCACGGCCAAGATCGGCAGTTGACGTCCGCCTGGTGGCGGCCAGACTCGCGCTACCTGGCAAATTCAGCAAAGAGGCGCATTTCGGCGAGGCGCTCGTGCGCATTCTTACTCCGACCAGCTTCCGATCTCTTGCGCGCGCGGTGCGCCAGCGCGCCTGCCCACACATCGGCAACGATCGGCGACAAAGCCGCTCGAAACCAGCGGCGGCACGGCACCATCGATCATGGCTGAAGCCCGAGGGACCCCAGTGCAACTGATCCGCATCGCTTCGAGAATCCCGGATCTGCGCGTTCGAGGATCTTCTACGGCGCCTCCTACGGCGAGGTTCGCCTGGTGGGACAACAGCCGCGCCCACGAATGTGGCTTTTTGCCGGCCGACCAGGCAAGGCCGACGGGGACTGCCGGGAGTGAGGCTGCTGGCCGCGCGCAGGCCAAGGCGGCGCCGGATTCTCAGGTGCGGCGATTTCGCTTCCAGGGCGGCACATTCTGCAGCGCCGAGTTCTGGACGGTGAGGATGACATCACGCGCGTGTGGAAGCCGCGCTGGAGAAATACCTGCAGGGCGCCGGCGCTTGCGACGTCCCGGTGCCTCCAGCGCTGCGCGCCCAGAAAGCTTCACCCAGCGCGTGACGATATGAACGAACTGCCGGACCAACCGGCGAGACGCCCGCGGTCCGCAGCCGGCGTCCAGCCGCATGCACTCAGTTTACGGTGGACGACGCCGCCAACATTCACGGCGTATTGCAGGAGGGTGCTGCCAGTGGCGCAACATCTCGGCCGGGCCCACGTCGGTTGGGGCCTCCGAGACGTCGCATTGCCGATCGCCAGCCAAGGCGTCGACAAAATCGCGGCTGGCGCGAATGTCGCGAAGCGTAGTTGCAGCGGCAAAGCTCTCGCCACTTATCGTCGCGGGACCAGCACTGGCAGCCGAGACCACGAAAGTAAAGCGAGATAACATCTACGATCCGTGGGCCTGGGCAACGGCGCCTCGCGGACGGGTCGGAAGTGCACCATGGTGATCCGTACGGCACCGGATGCCGGAATGGGACTTACCGGACAACGCCTACGGTGACGTGGCCAAAACGATCGAGCTTCACAGCTATACCCGCGACGGCGGTGATGCGGATGGCGCAGGTTCAGGCATCACCATCGGGCCAGGAGAATTGGCGCCCCTGGTGCCCGGCGGATGGCATCGTCCGTACTGAGAGCAACCTCACTCTCAACCGTTGAGGATGGTGGGTTTCAGGGAAACGTGCGCCGGTACTGGTGTTCGAGAGGGTCGGCGAGATGATCGTCGACGTCGAGGTCGCGGCAGTTGCCGCCACGACGCCGCCGCGACGGCACTGGGACTGGAAGGCTTTGTGGGGGGCTCAAGGGATCGGGCCGTTCTCGGCGTCAGGGCTCGTACTGATTGAGCGGGGATCCGATCCGAGGATCAATCCCAGGCGTGGCTGGTGCTGCCCGCCGCAGCGGGAGGCATTGGCTGCGAAACGCCTGGATTTGGCGCAGCTCTTAGCGATTTCTGCAGGCCACCCACCGCGGAAATGCTGCTGCAAAGCGGCCCGCGCGCCACCTGGCCGTCCGATGAGCTGTGCCTGGGGCGAACGATCGGTGCGATCGTGGCTGGCTGTTTGCACCGCTGGTGCCCCTGGGCCAGGCGGGCGGGTTAACTTTCTTCAGCCTGGGCGTGGCGCTGGCAGCACCGCGCCTGGCACGCCGCACTGACGCGCTCGGCCCAGTCAGGACTGCCATGCGGCTGGACATTATCGCTTTCTCGGTGGCGATTCGCTGGTGAACAGCCTGCGCGAGGGCAACATCACGCACATCGCATCCTCTTTCTTCCTGGTGCCGGGCGTGGCGACTCTTTGGCGCGCAAAGAGAGGACTATGCGCAGACCACGGTGCGCAAGGTAACCGTGGGATGACTCAGCTGCCGCCTGCTCTCTTCTATGGCATCTACTTCCTCGCGCGGCGACGCTGGCAGTGGTCGCAGGAGGTGCCGGCGATCGGCGCGACGCTGCTGGCATCGCTTGCACCGTGTTCGGGCCGGACATCAGCATCGGCTGGTATGAGTATTGTGGCAGAGCCGTTCGTCGGCCGCGCCGTACCGGCATTCAACGTGCGATCGATGGATGGGTTTCCCTCATCCGCCTGACCACCGACCGCCTTTCTGTTGCGAGTGGGACCCCATCGAATTACCCGCCGCCGTACGGTGGCGCGCAAACGTCTGGCGATCCTGTATGGCGGCGCATTCTATCTGCTGCGGCTTTGGCGCGGACCGACGCAGGCGATGCCCCACGAGTGGCCGGGGCGCTGAGCGTGCGCGATCTGGGTTGTCTCGTGCTCACACTCGCCCTGCTGACAAACCCGCTGGCATGGGACTCACTATTTATCACGCTGCTGCTGCTGTCAGGCTTCTGAGGTGGTCGACATGACCGATGGTCGCGACGAGTCGCTGGCTGGTGCGCGGCAGCATCGATGCTGACGATAAGCTGCCGTATTATTGTGCCGGTGGGGAGCCGAGCTGGTCGGGCAGCCACTGGCGGCAGCGCGCACTATTGTCTCGGCATGGTGGTTGTCGCTGGCGGACAAATGCTGTCAGCCGTGGTCCCGCGGCATCAGCCTGGCACCAGCCCGGCGGGCGCGGACTTTGCGCCAGAGGCCGTAACAGACGTATCCGGGGCGCGAGCGCGCACCGCCATCTCACTGCTCCTGTGGCTTGCCGTCGCGGCGGTAGCCCATCTGCTTGCCGCATGCTGGTGGTAACTCCGACAAAGTTCGACTGGCAGCCTGGCGATGCGCAGGTTCCGCTGCTGGGTTTGGCACGATCGGATGGTTGCGGCCAGAGCTGTCTACCTCCTTTCTGCCTTTGATCGGGCTCTACTCTTGCGGCCCCACCAGTCTACAGAATTGGATGCTGCGCTTTGAAAGTCATCCTGGTCGGATTGGGGCTTCAGCTCGCCATACTTCATTCTTTCTGCAGGCCTGCCCTGGAAGACGATCACAATCAAGACGCTCTATTCTGGGAAGGCGCCCTGGTCGCGCGGCATCCAGCCCTACGCCGCATCTCGCCGAAAGGAGCCGCCCATCGGGCGTACGGGCTGCGCTCGAAAACGGCGGCGCATGGACAGAACGGCGAACAGGCCGAAGCCCAGTCGCCTCGCGCAATTCTCGTCAACCCGCACCGGGCGCTGACGAGCACCTATCCACGCCCGTGGCGCGAGCCGCCTTTGCGCGGTTTCCTACTGCACAGATCGCTTTCAATGGGAGCCTGGCTGGCGTGGAGGCTGATCCTGCTTTCGCATGCGATCTCGCTTGCGCTCGCGCTCCTGATCGCACTGCTCCACGGCAAGCGGGCCGCTCCGAGCCATGGGTGGGCGCTCTATTTTGGAATCCGATCGTCATCAAGGAACTCAGTAGCTTTCCCCACCGCCCACATGGAGGGCGTGCTGATGGCGCTCGCGTGCTGGCGGCGCTGCTGCTGCACCGACTGACGCACTCAGCGTCACGGCGCAGGGTCTGGCTGATCCTCGGGCTCGCCATCGGAACCAGCGCTGTGGGCCGGTGCTTTGCGCCATGTGTTCCTGCGCCGCCTGTGGCCGCGGCCTGTGGCGTTCGTTGGCGGGAACCGGTCTGCTCGGGCTCATGCGCGCAGCCAGGCTGCTGCCGGCCTATCTCGGCGGCATCGGCGCGGAGTCGGGCCATTGCTGGCCTACCTGCAGCGCTGGGCGACGCCAACGGCGCCCTGTTGCCGCATCGAGGACCGCAGCAGCGCTTTGGCTCACCAGCGGCTTTGTCGGCGGCTCCGCAGGACCTTTGGCCTGGGCGACAGGCACGGGCGGCAATCCGGCGGCGGCCTCGAAAAGCGTTTTTGCGGTGTGGCCATTTGGCTGAGCAGCGTCCTGCTCATGGCGACACCGACGACGGCCTGGCAGCAAGCGACCTGATCGCCGGCGGCTACCTCGTCCTACTCAGCCCCGCGCGCAGTTTCCCTGGTACATGATCTGGGGCGATGCCGTTCACGGGTGTTCAGGCCCCTATTGGGGGCTGCTGGCGATCAACGTCTGCGTCACCGCTCCCGCTGCTGCTGCGCTGGTCCTTCGCTCTGAAGTCATCCATGCTCGGGGCGCTCTGCCCTGTATTCCGGGACCGCATCGTCTGGCTGATCTGGGTGCCGATCTGCGGCGCCGCTGGCGGCCGAGGGCCTGGCGCGCCAAATGTACTGGGATCGGGCTGATGGGACGGCGACAGCTGAGGAAGCCTGCCCAGTCTCCGGTTCTGTATCAGCCGCTGCCCGCCACCACGCGTGCTCTGAACGTGGTGAGCTGCTCGCACGCCGACCGGCCCGCGCGCGTGCAGCCGGCCGGTGGCGATGCCGATCTCGGCGCCCATGCCGAACTCGCCGCCGTCGGCGAACTGCGTCGAGGCGTTGTGCAGGACGATGGCGCTGTCGAGCCGCGCCAGGAAGCGCTCGGCGGTCGGCCTGATCCTCGGCGACGATGCAGTCGGTGTGCTGCGAGCCGTACTGCTGCGATGTGGGCGATGGCGCATCGACGCCGTCCACCACCTTCACCGCGATGATGGCGTCGAGATACTCGGTCGACCAGTCCTGCTCGCTGTGCGCGGCTTCGACGCGCGGCGTCGGCCTTCTGCGCCGCCGCATCGCCGCGCACCTCGCAGCCGGCCTCGAGCAGCGCGCGCGATCAGCGCCGGCAGATGCCGGCCGGCGCGCTTGCGATCGACCAGCAGCGTCTCGGTGGCGCCGCACACGCCGGTGCGCCGCATCTTGGCGTTGACGACGATGCGCCTTGCGCCATGTCGAGGTCGGCGCTGCGGTCGACGTAGGTGTGGCAGATGCCCTCCAGGTGCGCGAACACCGGCACGCGCGCCTCCTCCTGCACGCGCGCGACCAGGCTCTTGCCGCCGCGCGGCACGATCACGTCGATGGCGCCGCTCGAGGCCCTTCAGCATCAGGCCGACCGCCTCGCGATCGGTGGTCGGCACGAGCTGGATCGCGGTCGTCCGGCAGGCCGGCCTCGCGCAGGCCGCGCGGCCAGGCACGACCTGGATGGCGCGGCTCGAGGTGTGGCTCTCCGAGCCGCCGCGCAGGATCGCGGCGTTGCCGGCCTTGAGGCACAGCGCGCCGGCATCGGCCGTCACGTTGGGCCGGCTCTCGTAGATGATGCCGATCACGCCCGAGCGGCACGCGCACGCGCTGCGATCGTCAGGCCGTTGGGCCGCGTCCACTCGCGCGATCACGGCTGCCGACGGGATCGGGCAGCGCGGCGATCTCTTCCAGGCCCTTGGCCATCCGCCTCGACGCGCTTGGGGTCGAGTGCGAGACGGTCGAGGAACGAGCCGGCCGGCCGGCTTCGCGTCTGCCGCGGCCAGATCGCGCTCGTTGGCGGCCATGATGGCCGCCGTCTGCGCCCGCAGCTCGCGGCTGCCAGCCAGCGAGCGCGGCGTTCTTGGCCTCGGCTGTGGCGCTGAGCGCAGGCGCGCGCAGCCTCACGGGCCTGCTGCGCCGCAGGCTCGCCATGACGGTCGGCCACCGGTTGGCGTGGCGGCCGGCTTTGCTCTGCTTGCTGCGACCATTCTGTTCAGGCCCTGCTCAGCACCATGTCGTCGCGGTGCGATCAGCTCGGCGCGGCCCGTCGAGCCCGAGGATGGCGGCGATCTCGCCGCTCTTCTTGCCGATGATGCGCGCCGCGTCGGCCTGCGCATAGGCGACCAGCCCGCGGCCGAGCTCGCGACCGTCGGCGGCGCGGATCACCACCGCGTCGCCGCGCTCGAAGGCGCCCTCGACGCGCGTCACGCCGGCCGGCAGCAGGCTCTTGCCGGACAGCAGCGCGCCGCTCGGCGCCGGCATCGATCGGTCAGCGACTGCCCTTGGGCTCGAGCTGGCCGGCGATCCAGCGCTTGCGCGCCGTCACCGGATCGGACGGCGCCAGGAACCAGGTGCAGGCGCGCGCCGCGGTCCAGCGCGCCGCAGCGGATGCGTCGACGCTTGCCGGACGTGATCACCATGTTGGTGCCGGAGGCGAGCGCGATCCTGCCCGCCTCGATCTTGGTCACCATGCCGCCGCGCGACAGCTCCGATGCCGGCGCTGCCGGCCATCGCCTCGATCTCCGGCGTGATCTGCGCGCACCTCGACGGACCAGCGTGCGCGGCGCGCGCTGCTGCCCGGCGGAGCGGTGTAGAGGCCGTCGATGTCGGAGAGCAGCACCAGGCAGTCGGCGCTCATCATGCTGGCGACGCGGGCCGACAGGCGGTCGTTGTCGCCGTAGCGGATCTCGGCGGTCGCGACCGTGTCGTTCTCGTTGACGACCGGCACCGCGCGCTGCGGCAGCAGCGTGGCGATGGTCTGCGCGCGCGTTGAGGTAGCGGCGGCGCTCCTCGGTATCGCCCAGCGTGAGCAGGATCTGCGCGGCAGTGAGCCCGCGCGCCTTGAAGCGCCGCCTGATAGGCGCTGGCGAGCGAGATCTGCCCGACCGCGGCCGCCGCCTGCGACTTCTCGAGCGCCAGCGCTGCCCTTGCGCGAAGCGCAGCACGTGCCGGCCGAGCGCGATCGCGCCGGAGGACACGACGATCACCTGCCTGCCGGCCTTGCGTCAGCGCCAGCCACGTCGTCGGCCAGCGATCTCCAGCCACGCCGCCTTGAGCTGCGCCGCTGGCACGGTCGACCAGCAGGCTCGAGCCGATCCTGACCACGACGCGCGCGCGTTGGCCCACTCGGCCCGCGCAAGTTGCGGCCGACGGGTTTCATCGGCCCGTTCGATGCCTGTGGTCGGCCTTGATCATGCGGTTCGGCGGTTGCGGCTGGCGGATGGACATTCGAGACACCGCATAGCACAAAAAACGCCCCGGCGCGCCGGCTTCGGCCTCAATATTTGGCGAGCGGTAAAGCAGCATTAGAGAGGTGGGCAGCGCGGTGTTAACGATTGTGACCGGTTCGGGCCGTCCTTCACGGAGCCTCGCCCAGCCCACACCTGCGTGGGCTAGGATTTCAGAGCGCCAGGCTGGTCACCGCCGCAATCGCTGACCACAACCTGCGCGGCAATTCCGCAAACGAGCGTAACGACAACTTTTTCCGACAGAAAGCGCAGCACTTCGTTGCTCCATCCCCTGCCAACAAAGTCGGCGACCGGCAGAGCCGCCGCCATGCCCGAGGGCACACAGAATGGCAAAGCGGGTGAGGCTGATGATGTGCGTCGCCGTCTCGGCACGGGGCGCGGTTTCCGCCTGCATGGCGAGCTCCTCCTAAGGTTGAGTTGGCGATAACTATCCCGGCGGCGCCGCGGCAGCGGCTCAAATTGGTTATCCCGAAGGAAAGGCGGCGGTCTGTTACCGAGGGAACAGCCGATGCACCTCGTCACAATTCGGCCGGAGACACATTGATTGCATGTCGCGATGGGACCGGCGTCTGGCGGCGCCGGAAGGCTCTGCGCTGCACAGCCTCGAAGTGACGGCAGATCGAGGCACGCGGCGGCGCAACGTGATATGGACAAGCTTGCCAACTGGCCTGAGTTCGTTCGCAGCGGTCCGTGCGACGAGACGATACCGTTGTCGCACATCGACACAGATCCCGGCCAGAATCCACCGAATCTCGCCGTCTGGCCATGCAGTATTTAAGCGGGGCTTAAGGTGAGAGCTGGGTAAAGTGGCTGCGCGGTGAGCATGGGCCGGTGTCCTAAGTCGAACGGGCACGGCACTCGGCAATGGAGACTGGAATGGCCAGCGACAAGCTGCAGGAAGGGTTCGAGGTGTTGTGGCCGACGACGCCAAGGCGTTCAGGTGCCAGGTGCCAGGTCTCACCGCACGGGCGGCCCGAGTTCGTGGTCTATGTCGAGAACGCGGGTGACTTCGCTGTGTCGCTCGATGCCGTCGAGTAGCCGCCGTGCACTCGCAGAAGGTCATCGTCGACTGCGCCAAGCTCGACGCCAGCGCCTGCGCCAGGCGATCGGGCACGGCACACGATGCGGAAGACCCGAGAATTTACAGGCGAGATGCGATGCGAGAAGCCGGCACCGCATGTGGTTTGCCGGCGGCCGGAACCCATCGCATCGTCACCTCTGGAGCGATTGGGGAACAGACGCTCGAAACTGCCGTTGCGATAGGTGCCGCTGGATCTGCCGCTCGATCTCGGTAACCCGCGGCGGCGGAGAGCCGAAGCCAATCCTCGGCCGTGAGATAGCGCGCCGCCTGCACCATCCGCCAAACGGTAGGTTGCCCATCAGGCCGAGTGCGAGCAGCCTGGCATGGTCGAGGTGCAGAGGCCGCCAGATGATCCTTGATGTAGATCGGACCGGCGCCGGCAACCCGCGCGCATTCGCGCATGGGGGGCGCGGACCTGCGAGCGGAACGTGGTGCAGCACATTGGTGAAGGTGACACAATCGAATGAGGCGTCCGCGAACGGCAGGGTCACGCCGTCGTAGACGCAGGTCTCGATATCGAGCGACCGGAGAAAGCGATCCTCCACATCGATCGACGGTCACGTGCGCAATGCCGAACAAATCCTTCATGGCTTGCGCGATGATCCCCGTCCCGCCTCCGAACATCGAGAACGCGGGCGTGCGCGGGATTCCAGAGCGCCTGAAAGCCCTGCAGCAGCGCGATTGTGATAGGTCGGCGCGGCGGCGCTGACTTATAGAGGGGATGTGGCGCGCGATCAGCGGCTGCACGGTTGCGGAGCGACACGTGCTGCCGAGATGAGCTGGGATTGAGTGTACCGCCATAACAGTCTCTCGCAGGCGGTGGTCGTTGCCCCTCGGAACGTGAACGCCGCGACAAAGTCACGTATACGCAGGCGTTGTCTTTGGTCACCCAGGCGGGCGTGGATCCGCTCCTCGACGACGGCCTTCAGGTTCATGACGACCGCGATTGCGTTGGCAAGGCTGGCGACCGATCAACGGCAGCCGCCGCAGCGCCACGGCAATGCAGGTCAGCCGGACCATGGTGGTCCAGGCCAGCGGCCCCACAACAGCAATACAGTCGGTGACCATCAAAACCGCGCAGTTCGAGTTCGGCAATCAGGCCCTGCCGGGTCCAGCGACGATGATCCTCCGGGTGCGGATGGTACAACCACGTCCCATGCGTAGACAACAACAGCAGGCCGTCATCGCGCAGTACGCGCTTCGCCTCCCGCAGATATGTGTCGATATCGCGCACGTGCTCGAGCACCTGGAAGGAAACGACCAAGTCGGCGCTGCCGTCCACGGCTGCAAGCGTGCCGTCCGCACGGATCTCGACGTCCTGCGCGCTGCCAAGGTCCGCGCCCCTGTAGGTGACGCCCCTCGCCGTGAACAGGTCCGCATAAGGCATGGCCCCACAGCCGAAGTCGAGCGGCGACCTTGCCCGGCGAAGCAATGCGGCCGGAAAGCTTGCTCGATAGCCGCCCGCATGCCGCGCAGCACGAGCCAGTCGGTATCCCACAGGCGCGGCTGCAGCCGGCGCTGTTGTTCGAAGGCTGGCGCGGCCTGGCCGGCATGCCTGACGCCGCGCGAGGAGACAGTTCCTGCACGGAGCCGGAAGCGGCTGAGGTCGTACCGGTGGTCATGAACGGTCCTGTCACGTCCTGGAAACCTGGCCCATAACGGGAGCCGAGGGCTCGCTCCATCAGATTGGTCATGATCGACAGGTAGGCCCTGGCTGCTTCGGCCCAGCTGTAGCGGGCGAGCACATAGGCGTGGCGTGCACGAGCGGCGTCGTGCGCCTTCGCCTTGTCGGCCAGAATGCGGTCGATGCGTGCGGCCAGCGCTGCCGCCACCGCGTCCGCATCGGCGCCCTCGATCTCCACGCCTTCGATCAGCGCGCCGGCGTCCGGATCGGCGGCGGCGGTCTCGCGGCCACAAACCACCGGCAGGCCGCACGCGAGCGCTTCCTGCAGCACCAAGGGCAATCCCTCGCCAATCGAGGGCAGAATGAACACATCACTCGACTGATAGAGCGGCGCGAGAGACGGGCCCTGCAGATTGCTCAGCACATGGCACGTTGGTCAGCTGCCATCTACCTGGATCGATCGGCCCCCAGCCCGCCAGCGCGAACGTCAGATCGGGGCGGCGGCGCGCCAGCCGCTCGATGAGGCGCAGGCCCTTCTTCTCAACGAAGCGACCACACGAACACGACGACTGGTCCATCGACCGGCAGACCCAGTGACGTCCTTGCCCGGCCCGCTGTCGAAGCCGGCAGGCGGCAGCTCAAACGTATCCGTGTCGACGCCATTGAAGATAAGCCGAGGCCTGCACTTGAACGGCACACGCGAGAAGTGCTCGGCCACGGCGGCGCTGATGAACACGACCTGATCGGCAGAGGCAAGCATCGGTCGGGCGATCAGTGCATTTGCGGAGGCTCATGATCAGCCGCAACACCGGGATTGCGGTAGGGAATAGCGGCGATGTGCTGGGCCAGCACGACCGGCTTTCGGTGCCAGCGGGCGGCCAGCATCGCGACCACGTTGGTCGGGTAGAGACTATCGTGCAGCAGCACAGCGTCGGCCGCCCCTCACATTGCGCCAGATGGCCGCAACACCTGCGGGTCCGGGCAAGGGCAGCGGCACGCCGAGACCTGCGCTCGGTCATGTTCCAAGCGCCGATCGGCAGCGACGCGCCACAACCGGAGCTCCGGTCAGGGGCTGCGCGTATCGCCGGTAGCAAACCAGGTGACCTCCGCCCCTTGTCGCTGCAGTTCGCGCGCCAACCGGCCGGCAACGATCTCGATGCCTCCGCGATGGCTCGAAGTAGGCGGACCCGATCAACACCCGCATGCCATGGTCCGCCTTCGGCGCCGCCATCAAGCAACTTCGTTGGTAAGCGGGGCTGGAGCGCCGCTGGGCTGGATCGGGGCAGACAGAACCGGGCTGGGCGTGGGCCGAACGTAATCTGCGTCGTTGCCGTTGACGATCGCAATCAGGAAACCGCCAAGAATGTTTTGCGCGCCTATCACCATCAGCGAGGTTCCGAGCACGGCCGGCGAGAACGTTCAATATAGGCTCGAAACTCTGCGCCGACCAATAGCTGAGCACCCCGCCAGGATGCCGCCGCCGGCCAGCGGGCAAACACTGCACCCGCAACCAGCATCGTCTCGAGCGAGACCCAGCTGGCAAACGTTTGTCGACCAGTCGCTGCGCCGCCGATAGCCTTCGCGGATGCCATAAAGATTACCGGCAGCCGCCAGCAGGGCTGCCGAGGCGCGCACCGTCAGCAGTCCACCCGCCAGGATGAACCAGTAGTTGCCGATGTGGGTGAACGCGCCCTGCAGGGCCCGCGATGCTCGGCGAGACCGAAGATGCGCCATCGCCAGAGCCACGAACATCGCGGCGGGGGCTGCGAACAGCCAGGTGGGGCTCAGCATCAAGAGGTAGCGCAAATGCCGCCAGCCATCGCGCCAGGGACGAAGATGCGGCGGCCGGTCACGGCGGTCGCGCGACAGAGCGGCCGGCTCCCCCGGCGATGCTGCACCCGAGGAGAGCCGCCTGTGATCACCATCTCGCTCGCGAGATTCCATGCCGTCACCCGATAGCTGCAGGCGATCGAAGCAGCTGCGTGTGAAGGCCCTCGAGGCCGCAGTGGGGCGTCGCTGATGCCGGCGCGGAACAGGATGTTGAGAATGCCGGTCGTAGGATCGGATTGCCGACGTGGTCGGTTCCTTCCAGGGCATGGCGCCGGGCTCGATGCCCCCTTTGAAACGCGATCAGCCCTGCGCAGGTCGGCGCCCTGCATCAGCCTGCCGACCATGAGCCACGGCGTTGCGAAAGTCAGATGAGCCGCGTCGGCGTCGCCCATGATCAGAAAGCGGCCGTAGCGCGGCGGAAACATCCTCCCACCAGTGCCGCACCATAGCCGCGACGCGGCGTGGATTGAGCGGGCGCCTAGTTTGCTGGCGATCGCCGGGGCTACCGGTCTGTGCCGCCGTTGTCGGCTATCACGATCTCGCCCCTGAGACCGTACCTGCGTCCACGCATCAGCTCGAGGGGCCTTCGTGCGCATTGGCCATGCACGCGGGCAGGCACGGCCGGCCTCGTTGAGGCAGGGCATGATGATCGAAACATCGACTTCGCACCGGGCGTCGATGCCCGCTCTCCCCGCGTCTGACACTTGCTGCTCATAGCTCCCCAAAAGAGGACACCAAATCCATCCGCCCACGATCGCGAAGGTGCCGTGAACCCGGCGACGAACGCGGCAATCGCCTCGACTGGTCGCTGACCTCCGTCCGCACGGCGAGGCGGACGCGTCTGTCGCCTTCCGCCCAGCTTCCCCGCTAGAGCGCCACCGGTCGGACCGCTTGCATGAATGGGGACAGCGATGCTGCCTTGAGGCAGCTGGGGACCGACCGAAACACTTTTCGGCCACATGGTCCTCCCACCGCGTGACGCGGTGGAAGCATTCCCCGCTGGCCGCAAAAACATAGAAACGGGCGCGAGATCTGGTCCGGTGCCCTTGGGAGGCGGTCATCCATCCATGCTGCGTAAGCGAGGTGTGTCGGGCCACACCCTGCTGATCACTTTGGCCGCCCATCCCTGCGGGTGCCGCGCGCGCGGACGAGGCCAGCGGACTGCGTGCGGGCAAAGGATGCGGAGGGAGCTCGATACGGGCCTGTACGGAGCTGATCCGCCAGCAGCCCGACCAATAGCGTTGCCTACAATCACCGGGGCAACGGCTACCGCGCCGCGGGCCAATACGATCAGGCCATCGCCGATCACACCAAGGCCATCCAGCTCGATCCGGCCTTCGCCGTGGCCTACAACAGCCGCTGCGGCGATTTCACGTCGAGGGGCGACTACGATGCGGCCATTGCCGATTGCAGCAAGGCCATCGAGCTGAACCCCAAGTACGCCGCCGCTTGCTTCAATCGCGGCATCGCCAGCGGGCGCAAGGCTGACTTCGAGCGCGCCATCGCCGACCACAGCAAAGCGCATCGACCTCAATCCGAAGTTCGCCAAGGCCTACAACGGACGCGCCTGGGCACATCTGAAGGCCGGGCAACAAGGTGCAGGCCATGCGCCGACGTTCAGCGGGCGCCCGGAGCTGGCCGCCGACGATGCCGCCGCGCTCGATACGGCGCGCGCACGTCTTCGAGGCGATGGGAAAGCGCAACGAGGCGATTGGCGACTACCGCGCGGCCCTGCTGAAAGATCCCGCCCTGCAGTCGGGCCTCGACGCCCTGAAGCGGCCGAAGGCCGTAAGCCCCGATCAAGCAGTTCGTTATCCCCGGCGAGTGCGCGCGGCGCTAGAGCCGCGATCTCAGACGCCGCGCAGTGCTGACGATGGTCGTCGCGCAGCAGCGCGCGCGTCGGCACCTCTCTTGGCACTTCGAAATGCTCTCTCTCTTGACAGGCCACCGCATATCACGATACGCCAACCACCATGGTTTTACATTCCAGAACGAACAGCCTTCGGATCGCGCGTTCTCCGCACTGGCGGACCCGACGCGACGCGCGATTCTGGACCGGGGCTGGCGCGGCAGGATGGCCAAGTCGGTCGCCGAGCTGGCGCAGCCGTTCCCGGTGCCGTTGCTCGCGGTCGCGCAGCACCTGCCTCGACGTGCTGGCCCGGGCCGGTCTGATCGAGCGCGCAAGAGCGGACGCACCGTGCGCTGCCGCCTGCAGGCGGCGCCGATGGAAACGCGCCATGCAGTGGCTGGCGCCCGCTACGAGACGCTTCTGGAACGAACAGCTCGATCGCGCTGGCCGCAGTTCGTAGAGGAGGACAATGCTCACCAAGCCCAGCCTCACCCTCAAACGCCGCCTCAAAGCCCGCCGGCGCAAGTCTTCAGCGCCGTGGACGGACCCGAAAAAAATAGTCCGCTGGTTCGGGCCCGAGCCGAGACCGATAGCCAGCTCGGTGCGGGCGGAGATGGACGTGCGCGCGGGCGGCCGCTACCGCATCAGCTTCAAGACCGAGGACGGCGAATACCACGAGGTCGGCGGCGTCTACCGCGAGGTCGTGCCGCACCAGCCGCCTGGTGTTCACCTGGGCCTGGCATTCGACGCCCGAGCGCAGAGTCGCTCGTCACCGTCACCGTGGCCGAGGACGGCGACGGCACCATGCTGACGCTGCATCACGAGCAGTTCTTCGACGAGCAAGGCGCGCGACGGCCACCGCCGCGGCTGGACCGGCACGCTGGACAAGCTCGAGCAGCTATCTCTCGTAGCCCGCAGAGGAGAGACGCCATGGCACAGACAGCAACCGCCCGCCGCCCGCAAGCGCGATGAGACACCCGCGCCGACGCTGTGGACGCACGGCGCGCTTCCACTGGAACGAGCTGCAGGACCCGCGACGCGGAGCGCGCCAAGCGCTTCTACCAGCACCACCATCGGCTGGAGCTTCGAGTCCACGTCGACGCCGGACGGCCAGACCTACTGGCTGGCCATGCTGGGTGAGCAGGCCGGTGGCCGGTCATCTACCCGATTGCCGCAGCCCGAGTTCGACGGCGATGCCCGAGTGCTGGATGTCCTATCTGGCGGTCGACGACGTCGACAAGCGCGTCGCCAAGGCCGTCAAAGCCGGCGCCAAGCTTGATGATGCCGATCTTCGACGTCCCCGATGTCGGTCGCATTGCCGATCCCTGACCCGAGCCGGGCGGCGCCGGCATCCGGCTGGATGACCCCGTTCTGGCGAACGAAGTGGCGAAAGGACGGCAACCGACAGTGAAACTCTACTACTTTCGAAACGCTCAATCCGCGAAAGGCCTGCGCCGTCGCGCGATACCTGAGCTCACCCGTCGACTTTGTACGTGTCGATCTGACCAAGGGCGAGCACAAGCAGCCGGCTACCTGGCCATCAATCCTAACGGCAAAGTTCCCGCCTTCACCGACGGTGACGCAAAGCTTGTGGGAAGCCGACGCCATCCATGAGCTCCATCTCGCGAAGGTGGAGGGGTCTGACCTCTTCCCGAAGGACAATCGCCAGATCGAGCTGATGCGCTGGCTGAGCTGGAGCTCGCAGCACTTCACGCGTCATGCCGGTAGCCTGTACTTCCAGTACCTCATCAGCCGGATCTCGCTTCGCCAGGCCACAGACCCGCTGGCGGTCGAGGAGGCGACCATCTGGCTTCTTCAAGCCAGTTTGCCGCAAGTGCTGAACGACCACCTGCAGGGGCGCAAATACCTGCTGGGCGACACGCTGACGATCGCCGATTCTCGGTTGGCGTGACGCTGCCGATATGCAAGAAGATCAAGCTGCCACCAGCCGGCTTCCCCGAGATCGAGCGCTGGCACGCGCGATTGAACGAGCTGCCGGCCTGGCGCCAGCCGTTCCCCGAAGCAAGGCCGCAGCGGCCTGAGCCCGTCGGCGGCCGCGTCGCTCGGCCGCGACAGATACCGCGCACAGCCACAGCCGTCCAGCAAGGGCGGCGTGGCGACAATCTGGGAGCAGGGAGGGCGAAAGCCATATGCAAAGATCACCCCATTCCTGTGGTTCGACGGCAAGGCCGAAGAGGCCGCCAACTTCTATGTGTCCATCTTCAAGAACGCGAGGATCGTGAGCGGCGGCACAATGAGCACTACCTTCGAGATCGATGGGCGGGAATTCATCGCCTTCAACGGCGGCCCCATGTTCAAGTTCACGGAGGCGATATCGCTGTTCGTCAGATGCGACACGCAGCAGCGGAGATCGACCATCTGTGGGAGAAGCTTCCGAGGGCGGCCAGAAGCAGAGATGCGGTGGCTGAAGGACAAGTACGGCGTGTCCTGGCAGATCATTCCCGCCGGTGCTCGGCCAACTGCTGCAGGATAAGGATCCCGCGAAGGCCAAGCGCGCCATGCAGGCCATGCTCCAGATGGACAAGATCGACATCGCGGCCCTCAAGCAGGCCGCCGGCTGGGGCACGAGGTTGCATGCCGAGAGTGATCCTGACCGGCTCGATCTGCCAGCACGTCGGCGCGGCCTCGGTGCCGTCGAAGTGTCAGGGCGCCACGGCCAGGGAAGCGTAGTTGCGAGGCGTGGAAGCATCCTATCCCGGCTGCTGCGCGCGGTGGGTTGTCGACGAGCAGGGCGCTCTGCGGCGTCACGATGAAGCTGTTTCGAGGCGGGCGAGGCCGTTGCACTCGATGCATCGATTGCGCCGAGCGACGAATTCGACATCGTTGCCGCAATCTCAGGAGGATGAAACTATGATCGAACTGCTGGTGGGCACCAAGAAGGGCCTGAGTCGTCCTGCGCGGGCCGCGCGCGCCGGCGCGATCGGAAATTGCGGCGCGCAGCTTTCCCGGGCGAGGTCGTCGAGTATCGCCATCGCGCGATCCGCGCAGCGGCCGCTACTTCGCCAGCGTCACGCACGGCCAGTTCGGCCCGCACCTGTTCTATACCGACGATCCCACCGGCCAGTGGCAGCAAGCCGAAGGCCCCGCCTTTCCATCCGCGCGCCAGCGCGGCCGTTGAACGGATCTGGGTTGTCGAGCCTGGCGTTAGCCGACGGCGAGCTTTGGTGCGGTGTCGCGCCGGCAGCGCTGTTTCACAGCACGGACGGCGGTAAGAGCTGGGCGTCGAATGCAAGCGCTGTGGGACGTGCCCGAGCAGGCCGAAGTGGAACCCTGGCGCCGGCGGTCTCTGCCTGCACTCGATCTGTCCATGGCCCGGCGAGGCCCGAACCGCCTGGCGATCGGATATCCGTCGGGAGAGTGTCTGGCTCACGGACAGACGCCGGCAAACGCTGGCGGCGCAGCCGTCCGCGGCCTCGTGCCACGCTACATCCCGGAGGAAGCGCGCAAGGACACGCACGCGCACTTGCGTCGCACAACATGCGAAGCGCGCCGCGGGAGCCGTCGACGCATCTACCTGCAGTTCCACGGCGGCGTGTACCGGTTCGGACGATGCGGGCGAAAGCTGGACTCGATATCGGCACGGGGAGCGGGCTCCATCCGACTTCGGGTTCCCGCTCGCCATCGACCCGCACGACCCCAAACCGGGCGTTCGTCATTCCGCTGCAGTAGCCGAACGCCGATCGCGTCACCCCGGAGGCAGGGTGCGCGTGTACGAGACGCGCGATCGCGGTGCCAGCTGGCAGGCTCTCGACAAACGGGCTTCCGCAGTCGCGAGGCCTACCTGACGGTGCTGCGACAGGCTTTCTGCAGCGACACCGGCAAGCCGTCTCGGCCTCTACTTCAGCGCCCAGTCGGGCGAGGTGTTTGGATCCGCCGATGGGGGTGAGAGCTGGTCGACGCTGGCCGCGCATTTGCCACCCGTCACCTCGGTACGTGTGGCCTAGAACCAGAGGCGGAAAAGCGGCCGGGCCCCTCAGCGGCGTCGGCACCGGCTTCTCGCCGCGGTAGTCGTAGAAACCGCGCTGGGTCTTGCGGCCGAGCCAGCCGGCCTCGACGTACTTCACCAGCAGCGGGCAGGGCCGATACTTGGAGTCGGCGAGGCCCTCGTAGAGCACCTGCATCACGGACGAGGCAGGTGTCGAGGCCGATGAAGTCGGCAAGCTCCAGCGGACCCATCGGATGGTTGGCGCCCGAGCCGCATGGCCTTGTCGATCGACTCGACCGTGCCGACGCCCTCGTAGAGCGTGTAGACCGCCTCGTTGATCATCGGCAGCAGGATGCGGTTGACGATGAAGGCCGGAAAGTCCTCCGACACGGCGATGCTCTTGCCGAGGCTCTCGATGAAGCTGCGTGGCGGCCGCGAACGTCTCGTCCTCGGTGGCGATGCCGCGGATCAGCTCGACCAGCTGCATCATCGGCACCGGGTTCATGAAGTGGATGCCGATGAAGCGCTCGGGCCGGTCGGTGACGGAGGCGAGGCGCGTGATGGAGATCGAGGAGGTGTTGGTCGCGAGTATCGCGCTCTTCTTGAGCCTGGGACAAAGATCGGCGAAGATCTTGCGCTTGATCGGCCTCGTCCTCGGTGGCGGCCTCGATGACGAGGTCCGCCTCGCCGACAGCATGCAGATCGGTCGCGCGACGCGGATGCGCTTCAGGGCCGCCTGCATCTCGCGCATCGGTGATGAGGCCGCGCGAGACCTGGCGCGCCATGTTGCGCTCGATGGTGGCGCGCGCCTTGTCGACCGCCTCCTTCTTGACGTCGTAGCAGTGGCGACGTCGTAGCCGGCCAGCGCGACGACGTGGGCGATGCCGTTGCCCATCTGGCCGGCGCCGATGATGCCGACCGACTTGATGGCAGCGATGCGCGCCGGACTCGGTGCCTTTGCGGGCGCGCTCCAACGGAGTCGCCGGGCTTCTTCGTCTTGACGCTCTGCGTCCATGACGCCTCGCTCCTTCACCAGCCCCGGTTGCATCCATTGCTGTCGTTCGCTCTACTCGCTCGGCCTTCTCCAGCTCTGCCTTCAACTCGGGCAACACCTGGAACAGGTCCGCCGACCAGACCGTAGTCGGCGACCTGGAAGATCGGCGCCTCGCCGTCCTTGTTGATGGCGACGATGACCTTGCTGTCCTTCATGCCGGCGAGGTGCTGGATGGCGCCGGAGATGCCGACCGCGATGTAGAGCTCGGGCGCCACCACCTTGCCGGTCTGGCCGACCTGGTAGTCGTTGGGCATGTAGCCGGCGTCGACCGCGGCGCGGCTGGCGCCCACGGCGGCGCCCAGCTTGTCGGCCACCGGCTCGATGTAACTTCTTGAAGTTCTCGCCCGACTGCAGGCCGCGCCCGCCGGACACGACGATCTTGGCGGCCGTCAGCTCCGGCCGGTCGGACTTCTGGATCTCGGCCTTCTCGAAACTCGAGAGGCCCACGGGTGCCGGGGCCCGGATGGTTTCGATCGGAGCGGAAGCCGCTGCTGCCGACGGCCGGGAAGGCGGTGGTGCGCACCGTGATGACCTTTTTCTTGTCGCGTGCTCTGCACGGTCTGGATGGCGTTGCCGGCGTAGATCGGGCGCTCGAAGGTGTCGGGCGAGACGACCTTGATGATGTCGGAGATCTGCATCACGTCGAGCAAGCGCGGCGACGCGCGGCATGATGTTCTTGCCGGACGCGGTGGAGGCCGCGACGACGGCGTCGTAGCCGCCCATCAGGCCGGCGATGCAGCGCGGCCATCTCCTCGGCAAGCTGGTGGCCGAGGTGGGGCGCATCGGCCATGCAGCACCTTGGCCAGCGCCATCGAGCTTGGCGGCAGCGTCCGGCGACGGCCTTGCAGTCGGCGCCAGCCACCAGAACATGCACGTCCTGGCCAAGCGCCCTGGCCGCACTCATGGCCTTGGCGACGGCGGCGCCCAGCGTCTTGTTGTCGTGTTCGGCGAGGAGAAGAGACGCTCATGACAGCGCTCCCGCCTCTTTGAGCTTGGCGATCAGCTCCGCTGCGTTGGCGACCTTCACGCCGGCCTTGCGGCCCGACGGCTCGACGGTCTTCAGCGACCTTGAGGCGCGGCGCCGGATCGACGCCGTAGTCGGCCGGCTTCTTGACCTCGAGCGGCTTCTTCTTCGCCTTCATGATGTTGGGCAGCGAGGCGATAGCGCGGCTCGTTGAGGCGCAGGTCGGTGGTGACGACGGCCGGCAGCTTGATCTTCGAGCGTCTCGAGGCCGCCGTCGACCTCGCGCGTCACCTGCGCCGCCTCGCCCTCGATGCACGAGCTTGGAGGCGAACGTCGCCTGCGGCCAGCCGAGCAGCGCCGCCAGCATCTGGCCGGTCTGGTTGCAGTCGTCGTCGATCGCCTGCTTGCCGAGGATGATGAGCCCGGGCTTCTCGGCGTCGACGACGCGCCTTCAGCAGCTTGGCGACGGCCAGCGGCTCGACCGCCTGCCCGTCCGGCGTCTCGACCAGAATGCCGCGATCGGCACCCATCGACAGCGCGGTGCGGATCGTCTCCTGCGACTTGCGCTGGCGCCGACGGAGACGGCGATGATCTCGGTCGACCTGCGCCCTTCTCCTTGAGCCGCACGACCTCCTCGACGGCGATCTCGTCGAAGGGATTCATCGACATCTTCACGTTGGCGAGCTCGACGCCCGATCCGTCGGACTTGACGCGGATCTTGACGTTGAAGTCGACCACCCGCTTTACAGCGACGAGAACCTTCATTCCCCAAGGGCTCCATCTGCACGCACGGCACCCGATCCCCGGAGTGGCCGTGCTGCACTGCGATCGTTTGCGGCTCTACGCCGTGCCATGTTGTCGATCTGTTTGATGACGAATGCGGTGCACGGCTTCGCAAGTGCGAAATGCGAAGGTAAGGCCGACGACAATTGGGTGTCAATTGGGCAACCGTGAGCCGCACTTTGGACAAAGACTTAGGCAGCAGTTGCGCGATCGGCAACAGCACGCCGTCCGCGGTAACTCGTCCGCATGACGGCGCATCGGCGACCGGCAGTTGCAGGCCGCGGTCGAACAGCGGGCACGCCGGGCCGGCGCATGAACAGGATCAGGACGGCGCCCGCAGCCATGCCGCCGATGTGCGCCCACCAGGCGACCTGGTCGGCTTGGTGCGAGCAGCACCATGAACGAGCTGGGTGGCGACCCAGAGTGCCGAGCACCCACAGCCGCGGAGATTCGCAAGCGGGATGAAGCGGAACGCCAGCACCCAGACGCGAACGCGCGGATGCAGCAGGTAGGCCGCGATCACGCCGGCAACCGCCCCGCTGGCGCCGATCAAGCGGCAACTGCGGTGAGGTCGGCAGCAGCCAGGCGTGCGCGAGACCGCCCGCGACGCCGCACAGCAGATAGAAAACAAGAAACTTGAGGTGCCCCATGGCGTCCTCGACGTTGTCGCCGAACACCCACAGGAACAGCATGTTCGACGCGAGGTGAATGATAGTCGCCGTGCAGGAACTGGTAGGTGATGAGCGTAAAACCTTCAGGGACGTGCAAGAGCTCGTACTCGGCACCGTCACGCGCGCCCACCGAAAACGCGAACCTCGGAAGAGCTCCGGGCCGGCATGACCGCGAAGCTGGCCGGCTGTCGATTGGTCCGTTGCCCGCAAGCCTGCCAGATGAACACCAGGCACGTTGGCGGCGATCAGGCCGACCGGTCACCCACTGAAAGCGGATCGAGCGCAGGGGATTGCTCGTCTGACAGAGGAATGAAGACCACGGGCGATATCCTTTGGCTTACTATGGCGGGCGGAGCGCCGCGTTGCGTGTCACTAGCGGTTCTGGCCCGGCACCCAGAGCACGTCATTGGCGCCGCGATCGTTGACGTACCGGCTGGCAACGAACAGCAGAGTCCGACAGGCGGTTCGATGTATTTCAACGCCGGAGCGCGCCGACTGGCTCGTCCGGCTAGCCGGCAAGCTCAACCATGAGACGCTCGGCGCTGCTCGGCAAACGGTGCGTGCCACGTGCAGCCGCCGCAGCGGCCCGCGCGAGCCGCCCGGGCAGCACGAAGGAGCGCAGTGGGCGTCAGCTCGCCGTTCAGCGCGTCGATCTCGTCCTCGAGACGCTTGACCTGAGCATCGCTGACACGCAGCCGCTCGCGTTTCGCCTCGCTGTCACCGCGCTCCGGCACGTAGAGATCGGCTCCGAGGTCGAAAGATCGTTCTGAATGCGCCAGGAGCATGGCGTCGACGTCGGCGTGCGCGCCGCGCATGCTGGATGCGCGCCATGCCGAGCGCCGCGTTGGTTTCGTCGACCGTGCCGTAGGCGGCGATGCGCGACGCGCATGCTTGGGCACATCGCTCGCCGGTGCCGAGCGCGGTCGGTGCCGGCATCGCCACCACGGGTATAGATCTTGTTGAGGACGACCATGGCTGCCAACTCTGCCCGCCCTGCGGCAAGCGACCTGCCTGTCTCAGCGCGGGCAATCAGTTGTCGGTCCGCCAGGCCCCACCGCGTAGCGAGTGCATTGTGGCGGTCAGCAGCAGCCCTATCATGCACGCCAACAGATACACCAGGAGCATGCCAATCACGATCGCCAGAAATTGCAGGCCCACACGCCAGCGCATCAGCGTCTGGCTCAAGTTCGGGGCTGGTGCCGCGCATCATGTTCCACAAGCCCGGCCAGCAGCACCACGAATACGACGGCGAAGGCAGCCACCATGCCGAGAAGCGTGAACGGTGCGTTTCCATTGTCAGTGCTTCCGTAGCTGTGTAGTTGCCAAGAACGGCGCGGGATCATGGCATGCTGCAGCCCAGCCTGCAGCCCGATCTTCGAGCGAATGGACAAGCCGTGCAACAGGAGCGGGTCGGAGTCGGCAGACGCAACTCACCCATGCCACAATTGCGCGCGATCTTTGATAGTGAATTTGGGCGTAGATCCGGCTTGGCGGCCGAGCCGATCGGCGCGATTGAGCCGCAACGATCGCTTCCGGCATGAAAGGGACTTAGCCAGAACGTGGCCGGCAACTCGCAAGACGCTGATCGGTCTTGCGTTGCGTCGGCAGATTCGTGGAGCAACGGCGGCTGGCAGCCTCGCTGCAGCCCAGGGTGCGGCCACTCCTGACGAAGGCCCGCAAGCGCCTGGATGCCGAGCCGCGGCCGCCTGGATGCAACACAGACGCCGACTCAAGGAGCTGCAGGCAGACGTCGACAAGATCGGCGCCGAGCGCGCAGCGCATCAACGCGCGGCTGGTCGAGACGGCCAGGCTGATCCAGCAAAGCGAGAGGCCAGCTCAAGCCTCATCGAGTCCAGGCTGGGCGAGCCTCGAGGCGCAGGAGAAGGCAGCTGCGCGGTTCGCTGGCGCAGCGTCAGCGGTCCATCTCCTCGCCGCTAGCCGCCATGCAGCGCATGGGCCGCAACCCGCCGCCGGTGATGGTGACTAGGCGCGGAGGACGCACTCGCCGATGGTGCGCAGCGCCATGCTGCTGGCCGCGGCACTTTCCTGAGCTGAGAGGCCAGGCTCTGTCGCTGGCCGACCAGCCTCAACGACCTCGTGCGTGTGATGACCGGGATCCGACCGGAAGGCGACAAGCTCAGGGCTGAGACGACGCGGCTGAACGACGCACGCACCCGCATCGCCTCGCCTGCAGGAGACCAAGCGCCAGTCTTTGGCTGACGAGGCAGGCAGGAACTCGACAACGTACGCAGAGGCCGCGGCCGATATTTCCAAGAGCGTCTCGACCTGAGCGACCTAATCTCCAAGCTCGACAAGGAGGTTGCGCGAGCGCACCGGCGCTCGGCACCTACGAGGAGCAGCTGGCCGAGCAGCGGCGCCAGACGGGAGGCGCAACAGAAGCCCGGCGCCGCGGCGGAGGAGCGTGATACTGCGATTGTACTGGCACCGACCGAAGAGCGGGTCGCCATGCTCACGCCGGGCCGCATCAAGCCGGCCATTCCATTGCGCAGACCAAGGGCCTGCTGCCGCTTGCCAGCCAGCGGTCGCCGTGTCCTCACATTACGGCGACAAGACCCAGTACGGCAGCCAATCCAAGGGGCTCAGTGCTGGAGACGCAGGCATGGCGGCACAGGTCGTTTCGCCGTCGCGACGGCTGGATCGTCTACTGCCGGCGAGTTTCGCAGCTATGGTCAGCCTCTTGATCATTAACGCTGGAGGCGGCTACCATATTCTGCTGGCAGGATTATCTCAGATCGATGTACAGCTGGGCCAGTTCGTGCTGGCCGGGGAGCCTGGTGGGCGTGATGAGCGCGGCGCCCAAAGCTGCGCCAGGCGACGACGCAGGACAATGCCCCGTGCTCTGTACGTCGAGTTCCGCAAAGATCGGCGGCCAATAGATCCTGACCCCGGTGGATGGTCGTGATGCCTCTCGAAAGGTGCAAGGATGACGCGCAAATCTGACTACGCTTTCTGGACGTTCGTGATGCTGGCCTGCCTCGCCGGGAGCCACGACCGTCCTCAACGTGACTCGCACCTATTCCGCCACTACGTCGAACTCCGAGATCTACAAGCAGTTGGATCTGTTCGGCGACGTGCTCGAGCGCGTGCGCGCCGACTACGTCGAGAAGCCCGACGATGCCATGCTGATCGACTCCGCGATCAACGGCATGCTGACGGCGCTCGATCCGCACTCGGCCTACCTAAATCCCGAAGAACTTCCGCGACATGCAGGTGCAGACGCGCGGCGAGTTCGGCGGCCTCGGCATCGAGGTGACGATGGAGAACGGCATCGTCAAGGTGGTCTCGCCGATCGACGATACGCCGGCAGCCAAGGCCGGCCTGCAGACCAACGACCTCATCACGCACCTCGACGGCGAGCCAGATCGTCGGCCTGACGCTGGAGCAGGCGGTGGAGAAGATGCGCGGGCCGGTCAACACGCCGATCACGCTTGACCATACGTGCGCAAGGGTCAGCGACGATCCCTTCGACGTCAAGATCGTGCGCGACGTGATCCGCATCAATGCGATCAAGGCGCGTCAGGAAGGCGATGTCATCTACGTCAAGGTCTCGACCTTCAACGAGCAGACGCACGCCAACCTGGTGAAGCAGGTCGAAGCCCTGAAGAAGACGATGGGCAAGAACATCAAGGGCTACGTCATCGATCTGCGCGGCAATCCGGGCGGCTTGCTCGACCAGGCGATCCAGGTGTCCGGACGATTTCCTCGAGAAGGGCGCGATCGTGCTCGACCAAGGGCGCGGCCTGGAGGAGACGCAGCGCGCCAACGCCCGGCCGGGCGACATCACCGACGGCAAGCCGGTGGTGGTGCTGATCAACGGCGGCTCGGCCTCGGCCTCGGAGATCGTCGCCGGCGCGCTGCAGGATCACAAGCGGGCGATCGTGATCGGCACGCGCTCGTTCGGCAAGGGCTCGGTGCAGACCATCATTCCGCTGGGCGGCAACGGCGCCATCCGCCTGACCACCGCGCGCTACTACACGCCGTCCGGGCGCTCGATCCAGGCCAAGGGCATCGATCCCGATGTGGTGGTGGAGCAGGAGTTGCCGCCGGAGCTGCAAACCAAGGCGGCCCCGGCGCTGGGCGCACGCCGAGCGAGTCGAGCCTTCGGGGCCACCTGAAGAGACGAGGACTGGCAAGGAAGGCGTCGGGCTCATCCAGCTACGTGCCCAAGGAGGCGGACAAGGATGCGCAGCTCCAGTACGCTCTGAAGGTGGCGGCGCGGCGAGGTCACCGTCGACCCGCAATTGAAGAAGGCGGAGGTTCCCTCCACAACTCCGACCGAGCCGAAGGCGGCCACCAAGCAGAAGTGAGCACTCGCGAGTTCTCGCAGTGACGCTGCGGGCGCCGTCTTGGCGCCCCTTTGCGTTCCAACAAAGCTCAGCAAGCAGGCGCGGCCCCCAAGGGAGAGCATCGGCATGGACGTCGCGAGCCTGCCCTACCGCCCCTGCGTCGGCATCATGGTGCTGAACCGGGCGGGTCAGGTGTGGATCGGGCGCCGCCACGATGCGCCCGGCGAGCCGGAGGGCCAGGAGCCTGGTGGCAGATGCCGCAGGGCGGCATCGACGAAGGTGAAGACCCGGCCAAGGCCGCCATCTGCGCGAGCTCTACGAGGAGACGGGCATCCGCTCGGTCGAGCCGATCGCCGAGAGCCCTCGATGGTACACCTATGACTTGCCGCCGGAGCTGGCGCTGAAAGCCTGGGGCGGGCGCTACCGCGGCCAGAAGCAGAAGTGGTTCGCACTGCGCTTCGTCGGCTCCGACGACGAAATCGCCGTCACACGTCCGCCGGGACACCAGATCGAATTCGAGGCCTGGCGCTGGGCGAACCTCGATGAGCTGATCGGCCTGATCGTGCCCTTCAAGCGCGGCGTCTACGAGCAGGTCGTGCGGGATTTTGCGCCGCTGGCCAAGCCTGGCTCGTGACAGCATCGCAACGGCGGTTGCGAACCCCTTCACATTATTGGCGGTTTTGCGTGACAAGAGGATGCAAATCACGCAACACTCGAGGATCCTGAGGTGCACCGTCGACCATGACTACTCGCGACGACCAGTCTCGATCTGCCCTACCGCCCGTGCGTCGGCATCATGCTGATCAACGGCGACGGTCTGGTGTGGGTTGGTCGTCGCTTCGCCGAAATGGCAGGGCGATCGCTCGGCCTACATCTGGCAGATGCCGCAAGGTGGCATCACGGCCGGTGAAAGCGCCGAAGCCGCAGCCGTGCGCGAGCTGGAGGAGGAGACCGCCGTTCGCTCCGTGGAGGTTCTGGCGGAGGCGCCCGGCTGGCTCAGCTACGACCTGCCGAACGAGCTGCTCGGCATCGCACTGAAGGGCAGGTACCGCGGCCAGAAGCAGAAATGGTTCGCGATGCGCTTCACCGGGCCAGGACAGCGACATCGATATCTCCGCGCGCCTCGGCCACAAAGGCCGAGTTCGACGACTGGCGTTGGGCGCCAGCGGCCGAGATCCCGCAGTTGGCCGTGCCCTTCAAGCGGCAAATCTATCTGGATGTGGTGCGGACGTTCGGGCGGTTTCTGGGCTGAGCGATCGCGCATAAGGCATTCATTCTCCGACAATCTGGAAGACTACAGACCTGTAATCTCTCTGTCATCTTGCACGGGTTCACGTCGCTTTGTTTCTATAATATGCTGTTTTGGCATATTTTTCTGGGGACAGAGCGTGGATCGCGATTTGGGGTCGTTTCCGTCGGACCTGAGCCTTTCGGTCCGCCGCCTGATAGCTAGGGACTGCAAACCCAGGAGGCGCTGGAAGAGAGCAGCTAGGTTGCGGCGGCGAGAAGATCCACGCCCTGCAGGAACGTGTGGTTGGGATTGATAGAGCTAGCCGATGGCGATCGATACTACTTTCTGACCCGGACCACGGGGAGGAGGATGAGCCGGCTCGTTCGCGATGATCAAATGCCGTCGGCGCCAGTGGAGCGCGCCAGCCACGGCAGTACGCGCTCGCTCTGACGATCGAGCAACGCTGCCTGACCACCCGAACTTCTATTTCGCCTTCACCCCCAACGAAGACCCCGATGCTGTCGGCATGCCGTGGGCGGAGAGCCCATCGCAGTTCGCTGTTCCCCGTAGCATTGACGACATCTCGAAATCGATGGGTGCTGGACAAGCGGCGAATTCCGGCCGGACGAGTTGCAGCGACGAGTGCTTGGCGCGGGGCGATCTGGCACTTCCTGGACGAGGGAGGCGCACGCAGCGCATAGTCCCTACTGCGGTCAGGCGGCGGCGTATCAAACCGTTCAGCGTGTTGGGCCGCACTCCCATCCAGTTTCGCCATGCGGTGTTCGCGGTCGATTTTCGGGTACCGCAAGACACCGGCTTGCCGTATCCTCAGCCATGCGGAGCTGCTCTTTCAGAGCGCACCGTGTGCGTGAGCCTACCTTTCCGGGCCCGCGCCGTGCCTGAGCATTCCAAAACGCATCAAGCGCTTCGAGCTTTGGCAGTAGCTTGCGCGACTGGTTGATCGAGCTCACGACCAAGGCCGGGCGAGGCGCATCGGTGTCGTGTGGAGCGTCTTCGCCCTCACCATGATGTATTTCTGGCCGCGCCGCGCCTGCTCGCGGTCGGTGAATGGTTAGATCGGCAAGGCCCGCAGGACCAATTCGAATGGTGGACGGCGCGCCTCGGGCTGCCGGATTGGGCGCGCGAGCCGCCTATACTGGTGGACGTGGGGCGCGATTCGTAGCCGTTCCCGTGGGCTGGCGCAGCCGACGACGCACCGGGACAAGATCTTCAACTGGATCTTCCGCGCTTGCTGTCGCCGCGCCGGATCCAGCCGTGGATCGTCGGCGGCGTAATCTCGCGATCACTTCGTGACGCGATGGGACGAGGTCAGCGACCGCCCAGCACGCACCTTCGGCAAGCGGGCCTGGTGGTCTGCCATCCATCTGGTGATATGGGGCACATATCTCGATCGCGGCGTTCACGTCGCTGCAGATCCTGTCTCGACCTGACCGAAGCCCAGTCCATCCGGCCGCCGCTGCTCATCGCCACCATGACTGCGTCGTGCAGGCCCTCATCAACCTGCCGTTCATTGCCTTCGCGCTGATCCAGGGACTCAAGTTCGTGGACTGGGTGAATCCGGTCGCCGAAGGCATCCCTCGATGCATTGGCTGCTGTGGGCCTTTCAGATCGCGATGGGCTTCGTGGTGCTCAATGGGCTGTACCGTGTCTGGGCTACAGCGTGGAGGCCTCACCCTACACGCTCTTTAGGCGAACGCGCGCGCAGTCGACGAAAAGCGTCAAACATGGCGCCAACGCGGCTGCCCGGCGAAGATCGCCATCTAACGCTGCAGCGCCTTCAGCTGCTCGACGGCGGAGACGGCGGCGAGGCGGGCGGTGTCGCTGGTGGCAGCCGCAAGCTCGGCCTCGGCGGTCACCAGCTCGGATGCGATGACGGCCTGATCGAGCTGCTCGACGTCCCAGGCGCGCTCGGCCAGGACGGTAACGTGGGCGGCATCGACCTCGGCAAAGCCACCCTTAGCGACGAAGACGCGCTGCCTCGCGCCCGTCGGTCGAGCGATCAGCTCGATCACGCCCGGCCGCAGGGCCGAGATCACCGGAGCATGGCCGGGCAGGGACCGTGAAGCGCCCCTCCATGCCGGGGATGACGACCCGCGCAGCGCGTCTTGCGACATCAACATGCGCTCGGGCGTAACTGAGCTCGAACTTGAAGGTGTCAGCCATCCACGCGGGTCCTCAAAGTCAATTGCCTTGCATACGGGCTAGTTTGTGCCGCCTGCGCCCGTCTTGGCGTCAACTTCCGCCGGCGTCTGCACGCCCTTGCCGCAGAACGGGCAGAAGAATACCGGATGGTCGACCATGCTGGGCTCGTCGTCTTCCTCGGCCATCAGACCGATCGACATGTAGAGCACGCCATCCTCCTCGGCGATCAGCGGCTCGAACTCGTCGCTATGCAGTACGTCCTTCAGGATCTCGCAGCAGCTTCCGAACTTGCTGTCCGCCATGTGCCCTCTGTCCTTTCTGGTTGCTGGCAGTTTAGTGTGATGATCGAGAAATTCGCCGGAGTTTGCCGCGTGGTTCTGGAGCGAATTTCTCGATCTGAATCACACTAGCAAGACTATGCTCCTAGTGTCCCCTTTGATTGCGCAGTTCGCTCGGGATGCTAGCAGCGAGGTCAGGCGAACTTCGCAATCGGGACACTCAGGCCGCCTCCGCCAACTGCTCGGCCTTGGCGACCGCCTCTTCGATGGTGCCGACCATGTAGAACGCCTGCTCCGGCAGGTGGTCGTAGTCGCCGTCGCACAAGCCCTTGAAGCCCTTGATGGTGTCCTGGATCGAGGTCGACGAGCTTGCCGGGCGAGCCCGTGAACACCTCGGCGACGTGGAACGGCTGCGACAGGAAGCGCTCGATCTTGCGGGCGCGCGCGACCGTCATCTTGTCCTCTTCGGACAGCTCGTCCATGCCCAGAATGGCGATGATGTCCTGCAGCGCCTTGTAGCGCTGCAGGATCTGCTGCACCCGCCGCGCCACCTGATAGTGCTCCTCGCCGACGACGCGCGGCTCGAGCATGCGCGAGGTCGAGTCGAGCGGGTCGACCGCCGGATAGATGCCCTTCTCGGCGATCGACGCGCGACAGCACGGTGGTGGCGTCAAGATGGGCGAACGAGGTGGCGGGCGCCGGATCGGTCAGGTCGTCGGCCGGCACGTAGATCGCCTGCACCGAGGTGATCGAGCCCTTCTGCGTGGTGGTGATGCGCTCCTGCAGCGCGCCCATGTCGGTCGCCAGCGTCGGCTGATAGCCGACCGCCGAGGGAATGCGGCCGAGCAGCGCCGACACCTCGGAGCCCGCCTGCGTGAAGCGGAAGATGTTGTCGACGAAGAACAGCACGTCCTGGCCCTGGTCGCGGAAGTGCTCGGCGACGGTGAGGCCGGAGAGGCCGACGCGGGCGCGCGCGCCGGGCGGCTCGTTCATCTGGCCGTACACCAGCGCGCACTTGGAGCCCTTGGTGGAGCCGCCGGCCTTCTTCGGGTCGATGTTGACGCCTCGACTCGATCATCTCGTGATAGAGGTCGTTGCCCTCGCGCGTGCGCTCGCCGACGCCGGCGAACACCGAGTAGCCGCCGTGCGCCTTGGCGACGTTGTTGATCAGCTCCATGATCAGCACGGTCTTGCCGACGCCGGCGCCGCCGAACAGGCCGATCTTGCCGCCCTTGGCATAGGGCGCGAGCAGGTCCGACGACCTTGATGCCGGTGACGAGAATTTCCGCTTCCGGTCGACTGCTCGGCGAAGGTCGGCGCCGGCTGATGGATGGCGCGCTTGCTGCGCCGGTCTTGATCGGGCCGGCCTCGTCGACCGGCTCGCCGATCACGTTCGATGATGCGTCCGAGCGTCTCGTCGCCGACCGGGACGGCGATGGGCTGGCCGGTGTCGGTGACTTCCTGGCCGCGCACCAGGCCTTCCGAGGAGTCCATGGCGACGGTGCGCACCGTGTTCTCGCCCAGATGCTGGGCGACCTCGAGCACCAGGCGCTGGCCCTGGTTGCTGGTCTCCAGCGCGTTCAGGATCTCCGGCAGATGCCCGTCGAACTGCACGTCGACGACGGCGCCCATGACCTGGCGAGATCTTACCGACTTTGTTGGATGCCATGGCTCTTCCTTACGTCCTCGTCCTTCGTTGTCGTCGTCATGCCGGGGCTTGGCCCGGCGATCCATCTATCCGCCTGCTCGGTGCTTGCGGATGCACTGGACCCCGGGCACAAGGCCCGGGTTGACAGCTATGTCTAGAGCGCCTCGGCGCCGGAGATGATCTCGATCAGCTCCTTGGTGATGTTGGCCTGGCGCTGGCGGTTGTACGCGGATGGTAAGCTTGTTGATCATGTCGCCGGCGTTGCGCGGTAGCATTGTCCATGGCGGACATGCGCGCGTCCTGCTCGCTGGCGGCATTCTCGAGCAGGCCGCGGAAGATCTGCGTGGCGATGTTGCGGGCGATCAAGCGGGCCGAGAGATCTCCTCCTGGCTCGGCTCGTACTCGTAGCACGGCCTGACGATTTCAGGCACCTGCGCTGCGGCGGCCTGGCCCGGCAAGTGCGCGGGGATCAGCTGCAGCGCGGTCGGCTTCTGCGCGATCGACCGTTTGAACTCCGAGAAGTACGAGCGTGCAGACGTCGAACTCGCCAGCCGCGAACATGGCGAAGCACCTTGTCGGCGATCGCCTCGGCGCTGACGTAGGCAAGCTGCTTGTCACGGACTTGAGGTCGACGCGGTCGACGATGGTGCGGCCCCAGTCGCGGCGCAGCGCGTCCGACCCCTTGCGGCCGACCGTCAGCATCTTGACGGTCTTGCCGGCCGCTCGCGAGCCTGCAGCGCGTCCTGGCGCGCGAGGCGGGCGATGTTGGAGTTGAAGCCGCCGCACAGGCCGCGCGCTCGGCTGTCATCACCACCAGCAGGTGCACCTGATCCTTGCCGGTGCCGACCAGCAGCGGCGAGGCGCCGGCCTTGTCCGTGATGTTGGCGTTGACGTTGCCGAGCACGCGCGCCATGCGCTCTGCGTAGGGGCGCGCGGCAGTGGCGCGCCTCCTGGGCGCGGCGCAGCTTGGCGGCAGCCACCATCTGCATGGCCTTGGTAATAGCAATACGTAAC